>TARA_R110000751_G_scaffold91266_3_pt1 | contig 382125 bp, 328 predicted proteins | sample TARA_R110000751 | Tara Oceans TARA_R110000751 (sample SAMEA4398001) | marine metagenome | biome: Polar Biome; feature: [MES] marine water layer (ENVO:01000295) within the mesopelagic zone...; material: water (ENVO:00002006), including particulate matter (ENVO:01000060) such... | reverse complement strand
AGAAACCGGCACATTTAAAGAAAAAGCCTTAAACGAACAGTATTAGTGGTAGCCGATGAAGTGCGAACACTTGCTAGTCGAACACAGGTATCGACTCAAGAAATTCAAGTGATGATCGAAAAACTTCAAACTGGCTCAAAACAAGCTGTGTCGGTAATGGAACAAGGACGAACTCAGGCTCAAACGGGGACCATACAAGCATCTGATGCAGCCCAATCTCTAGTGAAAATAACGAGTTCTGTGGCAACCATTAATGATATGAATACCCAAATAGCAAGTGCCGCTGAAGAACAAAGCGTAGTTGCAGAGGAAGTGAATCGTAATATTACCAACATTAGTGCTGCTTCTGAACAAGCAGCAGATGGAGCAACACAAACAACGTCAGCAAGTGAAGAACTTGCTCGTCTAGCCAGTGGTTTACAGGAATTGATTGGCCAGTTTAAGGTGTGAAACAATAATTGTCAGTTCTTAGTATTGCGGCGCTGCAGGCTCTACAAATTCCAAATTAATCAGAAATCTAAAGTACCAATAAATAGGGTGTTCGTTAATTCAAGTCTTCCCAATTTATTATCCTTAACATGCTTTTTTTGTTCCTTGTTATGATTCTTTTTTGACTCTAAGTCTGTAATAAACTTCAGATACTGTTTGGTTCTTTTTAAGTAGTGAAGTTTTGAATCACATAAAAATAGACGAAAAAATCTAATCTGGCTTTTAAAAGATATTGCACTTAGTCTAACTTCCTATAAAAAATACATTAACAGCGACTGTTATTAGAGCTCTGATAAATGGAGAGCTCGACATTTCAATGAGCGCGCTGTTATGGGAAGGCATTATGGCTAAAAAAATACTGGTTATTGTCACGACATTATTAACATTCATTTTTATCGGTTTTTGGATAACTGCACCACAATCAGAGGATCCAGCGCAATACAAAATACTCGCGGATAAGTACCAAGTACAAATTGTTAGAGACAAATATGCGGTACCACATATCTTTGGCGCGAGGGATATAGATGCGGCTTTTGGACTGGCTTATGCTCACGGTGAGGATGATTTTGCGACTATGCAAGATGTTTTGTTGGTTACTCGTGGCAAACTCGCGACTTTACACGGTGCCAGTGCGGCTAAGACAGATTATCTAGTACAATTTATGGGAGTCTGGGATGTGGTGAACGCCGGTTATGAGAGCCGCATTGACCAACAAACCCGAGATCATGCCCAGGCCTATGCGGATGGGGTAAACTATTACGCTTCTGTCAATCCGAGCAAAGTTGCTGCCGGATTATTGCCCGTTACCGCTAAAGATATTGTTGCCGGTTTCACTTTTAAAACACCGTTATTTTATGGATTTGATCAAGCTGTGGCCGCTGTCGTCGAGGGAACTTATGGAACTGGCCTCGACAAACTGGCGTATTTGCAAGTCACCCACTCACCGCAACCGGATCTTGGAAGCCAGGGAATTGCTATTGCGCCGTCTCGTTCAGAAGATGGTTATACTCGCCTTTTGGTTAATTCCCATCAACCTCTTACTGGACCCGTTGCTTGGTATGAAGCGCGAGTAAAAACACAGCAAGGCTGGGATATGGCAGGCAGCACTTTTCCTGGCGCACCTGTGATTTTACACGGTCACGGTCCCACGCTGGGATGGGCAAGTACCGTCAATAAACCGGACTTAGTGGATGTGTATCAATTAACTATTAATCCCAACAATGAAAACCAATATTTATTAGACGGTGAATGGCGAGACTTTGTAGTAAAAGACGCGGCTATTGATGTCACCTTTTGGGGGCCGATCCGCTGGACCTTTCACGAAACGATATATCGCTCAGAACATGGCCCCGTTTTTAAAACAGAAAAGGGCACCTTTGCACTGCGCTGGGCGGGTATGGATGAAATGCGTACTCTCGAAGAGATGATAGCCATGAACAAAGCCCGTACTCAAGGTGACTTTGAAGCCGCGCTTTCGATGCTTGCTGCGCCTAGCATTAACTATGTGTACGCAGATAGGAATGGCAATATTGCACACTACTATAATGCGATGATGCCAAAACGCCCCGAAGGGGATCAGTATTCAGCTATTAATTGGCTTGGTTTAATTCCTGGGGACCAATCAGATCTAATTTGGCACGGATATCACCCCTTTGAACGATTGCCTCGCACTGTGAACCCTAAATCCGGTTTTGTATACAATGCTAACAATACTCCGTTTCGTTCATCGGTTGGTGAAGGCCAACCAAAACCTGAAGACTTTGATACTGCTATGGGTATTCAGACTAATATGACTAATCGAGCATTACGTATCGAAGCTTTGTTTGGGAACGACCAAGCTATTAGCCGCGAAGATTTACGGAGCTACAAATATGATAATAGTTACGCCCAAGGTTCAGAGGTTGGCCAGGTGATCACACGGATTTTAGCGATGTCTTTTGAGTCTGGGAGTCAGTTGCAAGCAGGGCAAACACTGCTGCAAGATTGGGATTTAGGCACCGATGCTGAAAATCGAATCGCAGCGCTGGGAGTGCTGACCACTAAGCCATTTGTTATGGCGACTATGCGCGATCAGCCTGAACCTGATTTAACTGAAGCTTTTCGCACAGCGCTTTCTTTACTACAAACCCATTTTGGGCGAATCGATCCGAAATGGGGCGAAGTCAACCGGCTTGTGCGCGGTGATAAAAGTTGGCCTCTGTCTGGTGCACCTGACGTGTTGCGTGCCGTTTATGGAGAATTTGATGATGAGGACGGCCATCTACAAGCCACAGCTGGAGACAGTTACATTATGTTTGTTGAATGGGCGCCAGATGGAGAGCTTTCAACTCGCAGCATCCATAATTTTGGCAGTGCCACCCTTGATACCACTTCACGTCACTATGATGATCAAGCACCTATATTTGCAGCTGAAAAAGAGCGCAGGTTACCCTTGGATTGGGACTCACTCATGGCCGAGAATACCAGTGTGACAAGGCTTGGTGGAGACCCAAAGCCTTTACTTTAAACAATAGGTCTATGGTTTTTAAGTTAATTCGTAACGGCGAACTTGTTCAGTTCAAAGAGTACTATCTACTAAACGGCAAGCAGATATCATTGCCTAGATGTCTGCGGTAACTGAATATTTGCCAAGTGTTTTTGTATGTGCAATGCCTAGTTGTCTCTTAACTTATGTATACTGGCAGACATAAATACAACGAACATATAAGGAGCAGTGTTTTGAATAAATATCTAGCTATTACTCTGTTGAGCTTTATTGTTTTGGTGGGATGCTCTGGCACCATACCAAAATTAGGTGTGAAAAGTGGTCAATTGATGCCTTGTCCAGATAAGCCTAATTGTGTCAGCACTCAAGCAACAAATGAAGCACACTTTATACAAGCTATAGCATTCAGTGGTTCAGTCCAAGAAGCGCAAGATAGATTGTTACAGGTTCTGGAAGGGATGGAACGTACAAAAATTATAGCCACAGAAGAAAACTACATTCGCGCTGAATTTACTTCTAATGTTTTCCGCTTTGTTGATGATGCAGAGTTTGTTTTTTTATCTGCTGCTGAGGGAAAAACAATGATTCACTTACGATCCGCATCACGTATCGGGCACTCAGACTTTGGTGTGAATCGCCAGCGTATGGAACAGATTAGAAATACATTTAATTCAAATAGTTAATGTAAGGTGTGAATGAATGTCACGTTAAAACAGTTGCCAAACATTATCCTTTTTTATTTGCTACTCCTGTAGCGAAATTAGACAATAACAAAGTTACAAATAAACCGACTTTTAAATAATGTCAGGATAAAGATAAAATTTTATGGAAAATAGTTATACCCCAGGGATACATCTGATTTTAGATCTATACCAAGCCACCCATCTAAATGATAAGTGCGTGATTGAAAAAGCCTTAACAGAGGCGGCAGAGGCCTGTCACGCCACAATTTTGCAAAAATACTTTCATAGTTTTGGAGAAGGGCAAGGCATTACAGGTATGTTACTGCTTGCTGAGTCCCACATTAGCATTCACACATGGCCCGAAAATCACTTTGCAGCTGTTGATATATTTATGTGTGGTAATTGCGAACCGTCTTTAGCCATTACACCTATCAAGCAATATTTATGTCCACAACGTGTCGATGTGCGTGAGTTAGATAGAGGAGCGGCGTTAAACAAGGTAAACATATCGTCAACCTATGGACCAATTTAAGATGTCGACTGCGCCACCCGACTTGGCTAACCAGTCTAAACAGAAACACTCTGCTACCTTGATCTATGCCGCATTTATTGCTGGTTTATGCTCGATTATTTATGAACTGCTGATTGCCACCACTGTGTCCTATTTTATGGGGGACAGTGTGAAGTTTTTCTCACTTACCATAGGGCTATATATGGCCGCCATGGGCTTGGGTTCTTATTTATCTAAATTTATGACTGACAAGTTATTACAACGTTTTGTGATGGCAGAAATCTTACTCGGGCTTATCGGTGGGCTCAGTATTCCGTTATTGTATTTTACCTATACTACCACCGCATTATTCTACCCAACTTATGTGTTGCTCACCTTAAGCATTGGTTTCTTAATTGGCCTAGAAATTCCTTTTCTAACCAGATTAATGGAAAGTTATCAGGCACTTAAATCCAATATTGCGAATATCTTATCTTTTGATTACCTCGGAGCTTTGATCGCAACCATAGCCTTTCCGTTTTTTCTTTTACCTGTATTGGGCATTTACCAATCTTCATTGTTGTTTGGGCTAATCAATATGTCCATCGCGGCTGTGGTGTTGTACTCCTTTAGAAGGTCCCTAGGAAAAACCGGTAAAAGACTGCAATTCTTAACCTTTGTTATGAGTGTAGTCATTTTAGTGATGTTGGTGTTTTCTGGTCGTGCTCTAAAGGAATGGGATCAAATGCTTTATAACGGGCGTATTGTGCATAGTGAACAAACCCCTTATCAAAAAATAACTCTGACTAAAAGCAAAGACGATCTGAGACTGTACTTAAATGGTGTCTTACAGTTTTCATCTGTAGATGAGTACCGTTACCATGAATCATTAGTGATGGTGCCCATGACTTACGCCGGTAAACTCATCAAACGTGTATTGGTGTTAGGCGCAGGAGACGGTTTAGCGGTAAGAGAGTTGCTCAAGTACCCTGAAATTCAAGAAATAGTCTTGGTTGACCTAGATTCTAGAATGACCGAATTAGCAAAAAATAATGCACATTTAGTTGACATAAACTTAGCCAGTCTAGCGAATAAAAAAGTACAGGTTGTGATTGCTGATGCCTTCGTATATCTCGAGAAAAATCAACAACCTTATGATCTTATCATTAACGATTTACCTGATCCGAACAGCGTTGCACTGTCGCGTTTATACAGTAAACAATACTACCGCTTAGCCAGAGAAAACTTAACCTCAGATGGCCTAATGGTGACCCAAGCGACTAGCCCGTTTTTTGTTAAACCTGCATTTTGGAGTATTGCAAAAACCATAGCCGCAGCCGGTTTTGATTATACCTATCCCTATCACACTAATGTACCGTCTTTTGGAGACTGGGGATTTGTATTAAGTGGCCTGAAACCCATAAGCCTAGTACCTAAACGGCCCTTAGAACACAGCCTTTTTTTAAGCCCAGAAACACTGCCATCTATGTTTGTTTTTGCAAAAGACATTCAAGAAATCGCGGTTGACATTAACCAAATTGATAAGCCTGTAGTGCTGGATTATTACTTAAACAGTTGGCGTTATTTTAGTGATTGAGTGGTTAACCATCATTATTTTATAACGTTTAAAATTCGCTTTGATTCTCTTCGAACTGCATAGAGTCACATCTGATTTATCATACTTTATCACTGCGACCAATGTCCCGTAATTCATAATTTACGTTTCTATAAAAAATCTTCTTTGTTATCGCTGCAGTTAATTTGCTTATTTTTACAATGGTTGGCAACATATTTGACTCTTCCCACTGTTGAAGTAACTAGAACTGGGAGCAAATATTACAAATGGGAAAACATGAAATTACTGACGCCAAAAACACTGGCTTTCGATAGCTGGATCCGTAGCGATTTTGTGCAACTTAATGATGATTTGGAAGCCTTGTATTTCCAGCAAGAAGACAAGTCTAATGTTGCAGGTTTGGGTGATGACATTAAAGAGGCGCTGCAGCGGCAAGGGCGCGAATTAATAATAGAGCTATTGGCTGAGGGTAATACCGATCAGGGATTCGACAGTGCTTTTGATCTTTTAGGTAATGTAGGCCTGTATATGGCAGCGTGTCGTAGACACGAAATTACCGAACCGAGTCGCGAGACTCACTCGCCTTTGGTTGAGGCATCTGCACTAGCCATGCATATTGGTGCCTCAATAGGAGTGACACCACGTTTTGCAACAGCCCATTTGACCACCCACAACAGCGCTCAAAATGGTATTTATAAACGCTTTACCAGTTTAGAAGATGAAAAGCTTTTTGTGGATTATAATACCCGAGGGATATTGGCCTATAAACGCGCCGCTGATGCGCTGTTAAAAATCCAGCCCTTGGGGATCTCTCATCCAATTTGTTTCGATTTGCTGGTGGCATGTCAAAAGGCATTACAAGAAGTAATAGATTCGAATGCAATCTTGTTTGAACGTTTAGATGCCACGCGTTTTTTCTATTGCGTGCGACCTTACTATAAACCTTATCGAGTTGGCTCTCAGATTTTTCGAGGCGCCAATGCCGGCGATTTTGCTGGGATCAATGTTATCGATATGCAGTTAGGTCTGTGTATGGCCAATGATCCTAATTATTCTCAACTTTTAGTTGATAAGTTTCTTTACATGATGCCTGAAGATCAATCTTTATTGCGGGACTGTATGCGACGAGAAAGCATAATGAACGACTTTCTTAATGCTAAAAACTTTGCCGATCACCACTGGTATCAGTCTAATTTAGAGCAATTCCTACTAGCTTGTGCCTTGCACGGTGAAACCGCGAATCAGCACCATGAACAATTGGTTAATAAGTATATTACTGAGCCATCCAGTGATCTTTCGCAAACTCACTTAAATTCCGTCACTGCAAGTGGTCCTCCATTGGCATCTTTGCTAAGTGGATTAGAAAAACTCAAAGATAAACGTATGGCAAATCAACGCAGTGATATTCTGACCCGTTTTGATGATCTTAATAGACTTAAGGCTAGCCTTAAATGACAGTTGATTTAGCGACTCAAAACGTTAAGGACGACTTCTGCCTGCCTGAAAAAGGCAGTTATTTGTTAAGTCACTCGGTGGGACGTCCGTTAAAAAGTGCGCAACAGGCTTTTAGCAAGGCATTTTTTAGTCCATGGGAACACCAAAGTACTGAGCCTTGGCAACATTGGCTAGGAAGTATTTCAAGCTTTCAGTCCGCATTGGGACAGCTCTTTAACCATCGGCCAGAAAACTTTTGTCCGCAAGTGAATTTATCCAGTGCGCTGTGTAAGTTGGTAATGTCACTTCCTAGATTAACTAAACCATCGGCAAAGTTGTTGATGAGTGAATTGGATTTTCCAAGTATGGGGTTTGCATTGCGTCATGCATTACCTGAATGTGAGATTGTTTTTATTCCTAAACAGTTAGATATCAGTTGTGTAGATGTGTGGAACAGCTATTTAAAGGAAGACCTAGATTTAGTGTTTATTAGCCAAGTATATTCAAATTCAGGGCAACAGGCGCCTGTAAAATCCATAGTGGCAAAGGCTAAACAGCAAGGCATTTTAACTCTAGTGGATGTAGCGCAATCAGCGGGGGTTGTCCCTCTAGATCTTTCGAAAACCGCCGCCGACTTTATGATAGGTTCATCGGTAAAATGGTTGTGTTCTGGTCCTGGCGCGGCCTATTTATGGGTACACCCCAATCAAATAGCAGATTGTGAGCCAAAAGATGTAGGATGGTTTTCCCATGAGGATCCCTTTGAATTTGATATTCATCATTTTCGCTACCATCACGGAGCATTGCGCTTTTGGGGAGGAACGCCCTCAGTGGCGCCATTTATCTTGGCAGCCCATAGTATCAACTATGCGAATCAACTACCTCAAGGTCTGGCCAGACAGCATAATTTAAAGCTTTTAGCCATGTTGCATAAAGCGTTTGGCACACAAATGGTGTCACCTAAAGAGGGCAATAAATGCAGTGGTACCGCAATATTGCAGTTTGCAGATGCCCAAGACGCGGTACTGAAAGCCTTAAAAACAGCAGATATTGCAGTAGATGTGCGAAGTTTAGGGATCCGTATTTCGCCGCATATTTACAATGATGAAGATGATATGCAGGCGTTGATTGAGGTGATAACAAAAGTCTGTTAATTCCTAGCAGCTGGTTAACTTTGCATCGAATCAAAAATCATCCACTTTTATTAATAGCAACACGAGTTATTTTCACTTAATAAAGAGCAAGTGGCAGCGGCGATTAATATCCACTTTATGGGTAGAGCTGTACTATGCCACTTTTGCCTTCCCAGTCACCTACTATCCAAATTTCTTCAAAAGGGTGAGAAGAGGGCACAGTGATGCAATGTTGCAGAGCTTGGATCTGTGTTTTACTCCAAGCAGGGTGAGCATTACGGATCACTAGCCAAACGCGTTTCGTTTTATATTGCTTTAACGATTTATTAAATAAAATACGATTTAGGGCAGTTAACAATCGTGATTCAGGGGCGGTGTTCTTTTCTAGTTCCTGTAGTTCTTGACGGGTTTTATCGCTTAGTTCCCGCTGTAATATTTGCATGGCTTCTTGTTCACTGCCATATAGGTGTGCCACTTCTAAATCTAGGCGTTCACCTTCAAAACGACAAGATACATCGGGTTTGGTAGGGCGATTATGCCAAAGGTGGCGAATTGGTTTACCTGTTTGTTGCTCATACCAACGCATAAATAATTTTGCAGCCTGATGCTCCAACGCTATCTTTTCTTGTTCACTGCTGTTAAGTCTAGATACCACACCATTCCCTCAATTCGATTGAAAAGATTAGCATCAACGCTAACTTAAATGTAAATTGCCATTGCCTAAAGTTAACGTTAGATCTTTTTGAGTCAAGGCAAACCTAATTTGACGGTTCTAATAACAGCCAAATAATTGAAGATTTCTATAATACATAACGCATGCCCCTCTATCAGTGCAAATCTAGGCTACATGTCAGATCGTTAATCCAAGCTTAGTAAATTCAACCACTATTGAAGAGATTAAGTTGGAGTATTATTGTCGATAAAATACCCGCAGGGTAATTTAGGTGGCTCTTTATTAATATTTAGGTTCAGCTTAACGCAATGGAATCATCATGCTAAATTTAAAAGACACAGTAAAAATTTTACCTATAGCTGCTACGTTTTTGCTTACTTCTTGTCTGGAATCTCAGAAGCCTTTGATAGACGATTCTAAACTGATCGACCCCTTCGGTAGAGACTTTCAAGTGTCCTATTCTTATGCTGATCTACCGGTGATACCAAATGGCAAGTGGTTCAACAGTATGTCGCGAAACGGGAATATGTTAAGTGTTGCGTTTGTGTCGCCAGAATTTATGCAAGAAACACCAAAGTTTAGTTATTCCATTGCGATGTATGAATGGACAAAACTACAGCACTACAATTATGAATTGCTAAGGTTTAATAAGGACGAAGGTTCAGTGTATCGATGCCGCACAAATAAGGGGACTGTTGAGTCTAAATATTCCCTCTATAAGGCTGTGGAAAATGAATAAAAAAGTCTGGTTAAGAACGGCATTTTAGAGAGTAAATGTGGTGTACCAACCTTTATACGAGAGGATAGGGGGATTCCGATTCGAAAGCCGATCCCAAAACTACCCTTGTCACTGGATGATAAGAAGCAACAGTTATCGCAAATGATAGATATGGCAAAATTTGGAAGGCGTCATAATAAATCGAATAAAACCTATGATTTCTTGAGTCGCGACGGCACGCTCGTCGAATGTAGAGGCCCGTTTTATGAGCGTCTGAATTTCAGACGCAAGAGTGATATTGATGGAAAACCTATGGCACTTCTTATCGTCTATCTTGGCAAACCAGAACGCTTTAGCAATCACCGAAAAGACTTTAATGCCTGCTCAGTTGCATTGAGAAAAGTTGAATTTATGATGTTGCAAGATGCTGCAAGTTCCATTGGGTTGCCATTTGTACCTGATGAAATTACACCAACACAAATGATTGGCGTTGACCAAAATTTCAAAATTTTATATGACAGTGAAAAATAGTGCGTAAAACTTGCCATTTCACATTTGCACAATCTAGTTGGTTTATAATTCCAGCAGCTCAAAGACCGCCCAAGGTCATCGCACTGAGACAATGACGTTTGGGTAAAATGTTTAAAGTGAGTTCTATGCCGGTGAAATTATTTGACACCGGCATAGGATCTGAACTCTTTAATCTATAAAAATTTCGTTGGCTCCTGGAAGCAATATTATAGCATTTTTCCCTTTAACTTTTTCATCGTTTAAAGTAATGCTGCGTTTACTTAACTCATTGAAGATAAATTCCGCAGTGGTATTGGCAGGAATTATGAATGAAAATTTTTGGCTACCTGATGCTTGAAGTTGATAGCTTCCGCTTATTTTTCCTGACAAAGTCGGCACTACAATCTCACTGTGCTTTAGGTCAGCCATCTGTGGTCGAATGATAATGTTGGTAAAGCCTGGGGTTTTTGGTTGTATCCCCCAAAGGTAACGCCCAACGATGTTAGCCGGTGCGGCTCCCCAAGCATGGTTCCAATCTGAATTGGGTTTATATTTCATATCCCAGGCTTCCATAGTGATGGTAGAGCCCACTTTAATCATATTGTACCAACTGCGATCATGTGTCGCCCGCATCAGATCTAAGCCGTATTGCCCTTCTCCGGCTTTATATAAGCCTTCTAATAAGTACTGGGCGCCGTAGACACTGCAGGCCATTCCCCGTGACTTGATAAATGCCACTACACTAGGAATATATTCTTCAGGCACCATGCCAAATGCCAGAGGCATCATATTGGCGTGTAGCGAAGCATGAGTCGAACCTTCACCATCTAGATAAACCCCTCTGGTTTTATCAAATAGTTTTTCGTTAACGGATTGTTTGACTTGATTGGCTAATTGGCTGAATTGTTTTGCATCGTCATTTTTGCCCAGAACCGTTGCCAACTCGGCCATAATCAGCATATTCTGATAGAAAAAACTGTTCACCACTGTATTGACTGGCACGAGGTCGTAACCATCCCGCTCACCCGCTTCGGTGGCCAATTGCCACTTAGTGTCTTTCTGACCGGGAGGCCAATCGACAATGTCTTTTAATCTTCTGGTTGGATCTTTAAATCCAAGCTTTTGCATAAATTGATCGGTTACCAATGGGGATTCGGAGGTAATTAAACCGTCGGCACGGCTAAGTTCAATCAGGGTTTTATGTTTTAACTTATCATAGTAAGCAGCGATAAGTTCGGTATCACCGCTATGGTAATAATCCTGATAGATAATCAAAGCGGTATGTAACAACCACTCAGTTGGCCAGGTTGGGTTTTGCATAAAGTATTCAATGGTTTGTTTGCCCATTGCATACTCAGCGTCAACGTTATAATGGCTTAGCTGATTAATGTAGGCATCGGCTTCATAAGGAATACGCTCTCTGTCGCCATCCACGTAAACGCCAAATGTTGATGTGGCTTTCATACTGTATTTGCTGATATCCCAAACTGCATTAAGCACTGCATCGGAACTGCTAAATAGACTTTGGTCATCTTCAAAATAATGGAATATCGCCCGTTGGGTCACATTTTTAGCGGTAATGTTTTGCTTGGCATTTTCAATTTCCGCATAACGAAAGGGGATGATTACTCCGGCTGAGTTAGGGACTGGTACGCCGTGTTCATTGGTGTTTCGCTCGTCAGCGGGCAGTTGCAAAATATAGTGCGTTTGTTTTGGGGTAACCCTTAATTTCACTTTCTGATAACGAATGGTACCGCCAGGGTTAGTGTCTACCCGACCTTGTTTAAGTTTTTCGCCTACATGGATGATCAGCGTTTCTTTTGAGGTTGCGTGGTAGGTTAGCTCTAATGTACCAAATGCATCTTTACCAAAATCAATAAGGTAATGTCCACTGGACAATTGGGTAAAATGTTGAGGACGAATTTGCTCGGTTTCGATGCTATTGGCTGTAGAGAGGTAGCCGTCAAAACTACCGGTTTTGAAAGATTGGATCTGCGAATAGTTGCTGGGTTGGTTCAACTTGTCCCATATCCTTACTTTCCAAAAATAGCGTGAATTTTTGCTTAACGCGACGCCATCATGTTCGATGTTGATACTCGAAGATGAATTGACTTTGTGACTATCCCAAATATCACCAATATTTTCTTCAATGTTCTGTTTACTTGAGGCCACCAATAGCTGGTAAGCGCTTTGATTAACCGCTTGCTGTGGCACATGCCAACTAAACTCTGGACGCGGATCTGCTATTTCGACATTATTAGTATCGCGAATGTATTCAATGGTTAAGCCCGACGGCATAGTTGAGGCTTGACTGCTCTGTATGCCACAAAAAAGTGATATTGCGACAGAAAATAATACATTTCGATTTTTCATAATTAGTTCTTCTTAAATGCTTTTATCTAAATGGAATTGTTGAGTTAGTGAATTTACTACTTGGCTCAAACAGTAAAGTATTTCAGTTTGAATAACATAAAAATGCCAGTAGCTTATGGCCACTGGCATCTAAACGCTGCTAGGGAATATTAAAAGTTATAACGAGCTCCGACTATAAAGGTTTTGCCATCATAATCTACTCGACGTTGACGATTTAAGTTACCTTCAAACTCAATCAATGGTTCATCTGTCAAATTGAACGCCTCGAAACTCAAGACTAAGTTTTCATTGATATTGTACGATGCCGAAGAATCTAGCTGCCCCCTAGCATCAACAGAACGTGCTGCACCGGAGAAGGTACCACCAGCAGCAAGCTGATATTCATCCCGCCAGTTATAAGCTAAACGCACCGAAAAATCATCATTTTCATAAAACGCGACAGCATTATAATTTTTCTCTGAAACACCTGTTAGCGCTGCTTCATTGCCATTTATTTCACCATCAATATCGATTATGGTGTAATTAAATAATCCACCGAATCCACTCCAAAAACCGGGTAGAAAATCTAGGTTTTGCTGAATGGAGAATTCAAGACCTGTAATTGCAATGGTATCAGGCGTATTTCTGGCTTGAGTAACAATAATGCCTTGCCCTTCGCTAGTGAAACAATCAAAGACACCCTCACTATTAGTTACGCCAGCCCCGGTTAAATTGCCAAATGGTAAATCGCCACCATCATTAGGACACAAGGTTGTTGATGCAATGAATCCTTCTATATCTTTCTTAAACAATGCGACGGTTACTGCTCCTCCTGGGCGATTGTACCATTCAAGTGATAAATCATATGAGTTAGCGCTATAGGGCTCTAAGTTGTTACTTCCTAGTGTGGCTTTAATAGGGTTTGGATCAGTTGTGTCAGTCGATACAGAAATACTCTGAGCCGGTGTATTATCACGATTTAACGGTCGCACAATAGTTTTACTGTATGCTCCGCGTAATATTACATCTTCTGTTAAATTTAAGGTGATATTGGCTGACGGTAATACATTGTCGTAATCATTGTTGGTCGTTACGTATTCAATGGAACCTTCATTATTGCGCATCGATAACAGCTCAATACTGGAATCAACATAGCGAACACCTATATTCGCGCGGTAAGGAATATCTCCAAATGATCCATCAAAATTCAGTTTTCCATACAAGGAAAAGATATCGGTATCTGCAGTATAAGTACCATTAAGCATACCGCCGTCATATGGATTGATTGTCCAGCCAGCAGTACCAAGCATGTAGCCGTCAGGCACAACAACAGGTTGTAATCTTTGTGCGATAAGATTGCCATCTAAAGATGTCCAGTTATTTAAGCTATTAACGTTGCCGCCCATAAAACCCGCGCCATCTAAAAAGTGAACGTCATTTACAAAGTCATTATTGATGAAATCTGTTGAAAGGTTTTGCAAACCAATAGCCGTGTGACGCTGCCGAGAAGAGTCTTCAGTAGAGGAAGTATAAAGAGAGCCTAGTTCGAATCCACTTAATGCTCCCATGTCCAAATAGCGTTCAATATGAATATTGGCAACATCCATATCTGTTTCAATTACAGTATCAGTGTCAGCAATGATAAGCCGATTGTAGCCACCGATATTTGAAGGCGCTTCCAAGACGTAGGGAGGACTAAGTACATAGTCACCACTGGTATTCTCTAAGGTATTCACATCTTCAAAATTGGCACCTTGGGCATTGGTAATATCTACCGAATAACCCTTCCAGTCCGCACCTCCACTAGAAATTTGGGCAATGAGTCCATTTTCTCCGCCGTAGCGATAGTCATATTGTACTGTTCTAGTGATATTACTGCCTTCTGAATGGCCTAGAGCACCTTTAACCGTCCACTCGTCTTTGCTCCATTTAAGATCCCAATTGACATTTAACATATCATCTTTCATAGAGCCAGGTCGTGGCCCTTGAGTAGCATCCACGTGAGTCAGATTAACGTCTGTGACGACATATTCAGGGTTACCTGCTGCATTGTTTCCGGCAAATATAGGACTGGACAGTGCTTCTACTTGAGTCGTTGAACCTTGGTTTGATACCACCCATAAATCAAATGGGCGATCTAAATCTCTATCGGCATACAAAAGGGAGAGATTGGTTTCTGTATTATCATTAATTTTATACTGAATGGCGGTTGATAGGCCAAGGTTGTTACCGTCATAACTGGACACAATCTGACGCATTTGGCCTGGATAGTAAACCTTACCACCATCGGCCATTGTAACCGTACCACCTTCACCATCGGGTAATTCAGAATATCGGGTCACTAAAGTTGTATCACGACGATAATTATCTTTTGAGGAAACAAGGGAAATTGACACACCAAGCCTGTCGTCCAAGAAATGTTTATTGGCAGAAAATGCCATTGCTGGGGAAACCGCTTCAGTTAAACTTTCATATATTCCTTTAACGCTGAGTGTCATTGAGTCATCGGCTAAATCAAGTGGACGTGCAGTTTTGAGGTTGATAATGCCACTTAGCCCACCTTCTGGCATAATCGCCGTTGGTGATTTGACCACTTCAAGACCACTAAACAAATCCGATTGGAATGCGCCAAATGAAGTTCCGCCGTAATCGACAGGATCAGCGAAGGGTAAACCATTGATAAGCGTGCGTGAGAAGTCGTCTGGCAATCCGCGTAAATTGATACTGGCATCCCGTGGACTATCGCTAGGGTTAGAATTACTACGATTGATTTGCACACCCGTTATGCGTTGTAACGATTCACCCAAGTTCAAATCAGGAAAGGCACCCATACTGTCCGCGGAAATACCATCAACAATAGAGTCTGCATTTCGTTTGTTTTCCAATGCATTTTGCAAGCTTTGTTTGTAAATGCCTTTTACCTCAATGACCTCAACTTCATTATTAGATTCTTGTTGTTGTGAGGCGTCTTGTGCTTGTAAGGTGGTGGCGCCCCACAATGGACTCAACAGTGCTGCAACAGCACAGCAAACTTTAGTTTTCTTTGGTATTCCGTTAGCTGTTTTCATTTTAAGTATCTCATTGATGTTTTAGATTCGTGTTGTATGTAATTAGTACTTATAAGGGTACTTTCTGATATTAAGAATCCAACTCGCAATCAAATAAAATTTCACAAAGTGATTGCAATAGACTCCATTTGATAAAATTTAATCACAAATGCGCATTATATGTCAAACATAAATCAAAATTGTTAAATTTTTTCGAGTTAATTTAACAAGTTGTGCCTTTTTTAGCATTGAAAACGCCATTTATAGGATTAATTTTTGTGGGTTTTTATAAATCGCTCAAAATCAGTCATCTGGTTTTGGTGGAGGAGGGGACTCGAAATAATGTTTAGTTATGATAAAAATGGTGCTTGATTGTGTTTTAAAAGTAAATTGTGACTATTTTTCGATATTTTCTTAACTAGCGGCGTGGGAGACTAAGCCTTATAAGATGAGCTTTTTGACTTTGTCACGCCAACATTGTCGATAAGCCTTTAAACCTTTTAAATTGGTAGCCTCGGCAAAAGCAAATTCCTGCAATGATTTTTCTACAGGCCTGTTCCAACGCGTGAGGCACCATGCTCCTTTAATTGTAGTTGCCTCATCACCTGACAATAACACTTGCTGATGAGGACGCATTTGCGCCAACAATGAACAAAGAAATGGATTTTTTGTGGCAGAGCTGCCCAATACAAGATCTCCCTTACTCCCCAGCAAGTCCAATTCATAATCAATCATTAAGGCTAGATAAAGCGTTGCTAAAGCCTTGCCGTTGGCAGGGATCGCATTAAGTTGCCCCATATGACCCAAAAATGGCCCACCAATTGCGCTGAAACTGGGTAACGCAAACACCTTATTATAGATAACCGTCTGCAAGTCATCGGCACTGTATACAGCATCAATTTCAGTACGGGTTAACTCGCAGATTTTTTCAAATTCTCTACCTCCCATAAAACGCGCACAAGGTAAACATTGTCCAACGACACTTACATTGGCTAAGGTATCGTGATTTTCATCGAGTTTTTTCAATTCCTGTGCTGCGCTCATGCATATAATCCATGTGCCGGTAGAAATTACGGTAATATCCGATTTTGGCATCGCGTATAAATAGCGAGCAAATCCAGCATTGGAATCATGAGCACCAGTATATACCCGACAATCTGGTGATAAACTGGTCGTATTACAGACATCCTGTTTCGGATGCCCAGCAACTTCAAATGCCGCTTGAATAGGTGGCATTTTTGCAGTTAATGCTAACCTATCTATTAATGGTGAATAACACTGCTTTTCTGGTAGCCAAAGATCCGTATGGCAGCCTAACGAAGATACTTCGGTATAGGCTTCACCCGTCAGGCGCCATACCCAATACTGTGGGTACATTAACAAGGTTTCACTGTTGGCAAACTCCGCCGGATATTGTTGCTGCATCCAATACAACTGTCGGCCTAAGTTCAGTCCTGCAGGTAACTTGGGTGAAAACGTTTCGCTAAAACTTGGTCGGATTTTGTCATATTCCTGACTAACAATTTCCGGAATCGGGGTTTCGTAATCCAACACTGGCAGAGCCAATTCGCCATTCTGTTGCAATAACACGGCGCAAGCGCCATGCGTACTAACGTTGATAGCCTTAATTGGTGCAATATCATTTGCTTTGCGGATACTCTGCAGTAGCCATTGCCATGTCTGTTGGATATCAAAAAAGGGATAGTCACTATTACACTGAGTAATATTGGATAACTTATCGGAACAAACGATGTCGCCTTTATCATCTAGCAACACCGTTTTAATGTTAGTTTTGCCAATATCAATAATGAGGCAGTGTTCTTCCTGATTAATCATGGCTTGTCGCAACACCAGTAGATTTAAGCGATTCTTGGTTATCTTCGCCGATAGCGCAAAACGTTGCCGTTACAAAGTAAAGCAAACTGGGCCAGATCAATAGGGACTGGAATACTGGTAACGATATCGTGCCTTGAGTACAAGTGATGGCTAAGCCAATACACAATAACAAACAAGCCAAAGCTATCCATTTTAACCATTTAGCAGAACTGCGCTTGATGGTTATGTCAGACGTCGACGATTCACTATCTAGACTTGTTAAAAAGGCGACTTCAGCAGATTCGCGTTGCTGTTGTTGTGTTGCCTCCTCTTTTTGCTCGCTAGGATAGGCTTTGTTAGCTCCCAACACTTTTGCCAATAACAGATAAATCACAGTAGCGGCTAGCCAACTAGGAATAACTAGAAAAAATTGATGCACACCCACAGCATAACTTGCAATGGCAACAATTAAAGCGCCACCCCAGGCGATTATCGCAGCCCAATTGGAATTTTGCTGAGCATAACTAGACCAATAACGGGTTAGGCCAAAACGAGGGAATAACCAGTGCTCTGTCACTATGACTGCCCCTATTGGTGCGACAATGAGCCCCATAATGCTGACAAAATCCATCAACTTGGAAAACACAAAAGGGAAGCAGGCAATAATTGTGGTCACCACACCAGTGATTATAGTGACTTTGACTCTGTCCCATTTAGGGTTTAACGATTGAAAGGCTAATCCGGCACGATAAATAGTCGGATTGGAGGTAGTCCAACCCGCAATAATGACAGCAATAATACCTGCCGCACCTAGGGCCTGAAATGCCACTTCACCAGCATCCAGTGCCGATACCGAGGTTTTCAGCAATATGGCCGCTCCGGCACCCATTACTCCGGCACAAATCCAAGCGGCGAAATGACCGATAAACATACCCAATGCAGAAAAATAGCCATAGTTAGCTCGGCGTGCAAAACGCAATACTGTCATATCTGACAAGCCGCCATGCATGGCAAAATTACATACCCAAGCAAATGCTGCTACATGCCAAAAACCTAATTCGCCTTCGCTGGCAATCCAGATATGTTGATCGGCAACTGTTTTAAAGTCGGAAAAACTACTAATTGAATCCACACCCGGTGTCATGCTGGCCAACAAAGGCATCAACGCTAATGCACCAGCAAAAAACATTAAAATCATCCAAGGAGCGCATACTTCAGCAAACTGAGCAACCCGCTTGAAACCTTTAGCTGCAATGGCAACCACCACAGCACCTACAATTAATGCCACTACCACAAACCCCGGGCTAGTAGGGTACCAATTTACCTGTACAGGAATATCGAACAAGATACGCACTGCCGAAGCAGACACGGTAATCATGGTCCCCGCCAGCACGCAAAACAACGCACCGTTGACCACTGAGTAGAGTTTAATGGTGCCGGGACCGGCAATTTTCTCCAGATAAGCGTACAAGGTTAAGCGAGTATTAACGGCAATGGGAGCGCAAACTAAGGCCCAAGTTAACACCGCCAATAAATTGCCCAGTAATAATCCTATGAGGATATCACTGGTACCGACCCCCCATGTGACGAACATCGCGCCAATAACAAACTCAGTTCCGGCCACATGTTCACCTGCATAGCTGGCGGCAAAATGACGGGCAGGTTGTAACCTGTTCGCTGTTACCGGCGTACGTTCAAACTCTTGGTTCCCCATACTACTTACACCTCATGGTTATTATTTTTTTGTTATTAGAGCATGCTAGCAATGAACAATATCCAGGTTCGAACGGTCAACAGGCCCTAATTTTTGTTAGCATCCACAATGATTGTCTGCACACCATGTTCGGCGAACAAACGTAGATACTTTTCATCCACACCACTATCCGTAATTAACACATCAACTTCTTCTAAAGGGCACAGAATAAAATTGGAACGCTTACCCAGCTTGCTTGAATCCGCTAGTACTATTAGTTGATCAACTTGACGCATCAGTTTCTGTTCGGCACTGATTAACAGCGGATCAGATTCCATCACGCCATAGTCGCCTATACCTGGCGTACCCATAAACATCTTGGTTCCGTGATAATGTTTGATGGTGTCATGCTCAAAAGCACTCAAAATTAACTTTTGCTTACGATACAATTCGCCACCCGGTAGAGTGATGCGATTGTCGCTTGTTTCGAGCAATTCCAGCGCTAATGGAAATGAGTTGGTCAAGATATTTAATTCCCGTTTAGCCAAATATTCGGCCATCATATAGGTCGAACTGCCACCATTGATGATAATGGACTCACCGTCTTCACATAGCTCAACGGCCTTGCGCGCAATCAGTTGTTTCTCACGAGTCATGCGTTCCTTGTCTACCAGAAACGCACTACCTTCAAGATGCATAAGCTTACGTTTTTTATGGGGATCTAATCGCTCAGCACCACCATGAATTTTTTTCAATTTATGTTCTTCAGCCAACTCCACCAAATCTCGGCGAATAGTGGCCTCCGAAGCTGATAACTCATCTGTCAGTTCTTGCACTGTAATCAGGTGTCGCTCATCGAGCAAATCCAGAATCAAATGATGACGTTGTGACTTATGCATATGATTGCCTTTGAAAATTTTGGTTGTTCAATACTAAATCAATCATCCAAGATGCGCAAAATATTAACATAATATGACATAATTAGAGCATAACCATTCGATATTGACAATATAATGATTGATAATGATTGTATTGTGATTATAATTGGTTGCTAATTTGAACCTCGCTACTGTTGGGATAAAGATAATGCAGGATCCGAAAAAAGAATTTCGCCACGTAGACTATTTATGGTCTGATGAAGTGGCCGATAAACTCGGCCCAGTGGATAACTTAGTTTATCGTTCCAATCTACTCGGATCGGATCAGCGCATCACCAATACTGGTGGCGGCAATACCTCAGCTAAATTACAAGAGAAAGATCCGCTTACTGGCGAAATGGTCGAAGTTCTTTGGGTGAAAGGCTCAGGTGGTGACCTGCGTACCGCAACCCGGGAAAATTTTGCGTCTTTATATGAAGACAAATTGCAGGCGCTGGATAAGGTTTATCAGAAAATGCCCGAGGTCGGTTACAAGTCCAGTGGCGAAGATGCCGTTGTTGGCCTCTTTCCACATTGTGTGTTTTGTTTAAATCCACGGGCTTCATCTATCGATACCCCCTTACATTCGATGATCCACAATAAGCATGTCGACCATTTACACCCGAATTCAGTGATTTCGATTGCATCTTGTAAAGATCAGGAACGCTTGACTCAAGAGGTATGGGATGGTGCGTTAGCTTATGTGCCGTGGATGCGTCCTGGCTGGGAAGCCGCAAAATTATGCGCCGAGGTATACGACAAAAATCCGAATATTAAAGGTATATTGCTTGGTCAACATGGTCATACAAACTGGGAAGAAGAGAGCAAAGCCTGCTATGAAACCTCACTTTGGGTTATCGAAAAAGCCAGTCAATTTATTGAAAAACACGACAAAGGCGACAACACCTTTGGCGGTGCCAAGTACCAAAGCTTGCGCTGTAATGAACGCAATGAATTGTTAACCCAATTTTTGCCGGTCGCCAGAGGTTTGCTTTCAAACAAAGCCAAGTTTATTGGTACTGTGCAAACGGATGACAATACTTTAGGTTTTGTAAATAGTGTTGATGCGCCGCGACTGGCCGAATTAGGTACCTCTTGTCCTGATCATTTTTTACGCACCAAAATCAAACCATTGTATCTAGATTGGGATCCACAAAGTGGTGATCTAGACAGCCTTATCAGCATTTTTGAGCAAGGTCTGGAGCAGTATCGTCTTGATTACACTGCCTATTACAATCAATGCAAACACCATGATTCGCCCCCTATGCGCGACCCAAGTCCAACCGTTGTACTCATACCTGGCGTGGGTATAATTGGCTGGGGGAAAAATAAAAGTGAATCCCGGGTTACTACCGAATTTTATAACTGTGCGATTGAAGTCATGCGCGGTGCAGAAGCCGTCAGTGAGTATACCGCATTACCAATTCAGGAAGCCTTTGATATTGAGTATTGGGCATTGGAAGAAGCTAAGTTACAAAGAATGCCGGCGGAAAAACCCCTAGCACGTGATGTTGTTATTATTATTGGTTCCGGTGATGGTATTGGTAAAGCCACCGCTCACAGAGTAGCTAAAGAAGGGGCGCACGTGGTTTGTGCTGATCTACGCGCCGATGCTGCTAAACGTAGCGCTGATGAATTGCAAAGTAAGTATGGTCTTGGCGTTGGTGTTGCAGGAACAGACATTTCCGGTTGTGGTCCTGCTATCGGCTTATCGGTTGATATTACTAAGCGTGAAAGCGTAAAAGCCATGCTCGATCAGGTTATATTGGCCTACGGTGGTGTAGACAAGGTCATAGTCACCGCTGGAGTATTCTTAGCTCCCGGGCAAAATGGTATGGATGATGATGACATGTTTGATGTCAGCTTTTCAGTCAATGTAAAAGGTGGCTATATCGTTGCCACCGAAGCTGCAAAAGTGTGGGGCAAACAAAAGCTACCCGGTGCTTTGGTTTTAACCACTAGCGTCAACGGGGTTGTCGCTAAAAAAGGGTCGATGGCCTATGACACTAGTAAATCCGCCGCCAATCATCTAGTGCGTGAATTGGCTGTGGAATTGGCACCTTTGGTGAACGTTAATGGACTTGCCCCAGCGACTGTCGTTAAAGGTAGCACTATGTTCCCCCGGGACAGAGTGATTGCTTCATTGAAAAAATACGCCGTCCCTTTTACACAACAAGACAACGACGATGACTTACGCACTAAATTGGCAGAGTTTTATGCCCAGCGAACCTTAACTCGTCAGCCTATTACCCCAGAAGATCAAGCCGAAGCGGCTTATCTACTAATATCCGGCCAGCTCAGTAAAACCACTGGCCAAATTATCAGTGTCGATGGTGGCTTACACGAAGCCTTTTTACGCTAATTTATTTGAAGGAATCAAAGTGAACAATCTTTTGAATCATGATTTTATTGATGACTGTAACCAGCAATGCGAAAAACAATTGCAACTGGATTACCAATACTTAGGTGAAAAATTTTCACAACTTAATATTGATATTGAAGACATAGTGGCACACGCCAGCGACTTTTGTATTGCACTGCCAAGTTGGGGCGTGGGCACAGGCGGAACGCGATTTGCGCGTTTTCCAGGTCTGGCCGAACCGCGCAATATTTACGAAAAACTCGAAGACTGCGCGGTGATTAATAGGTTAGTTCAATGTACCTCTGCAGTATCCCCCCATTTTCCCTGGGATGTGGTTGATGATATGCCGGCTTTGCGTGAACAAGCCCAAACACTTGGATTGCATTTTGATGCTGTTAACTCCAATACCTTTCAGGACCAAGCACAGCACCAGCATAGCTACAAGTTTGGCAGTCTGACTCACACCGAGCAAAAAACGCGCGAGCAAGCTATTCAGCATAATCTAGATTGCATTGAATACGGTAAGGCACTGGGTAGCAAAGCATTAACCGTATGGGTCGGCGATGGCAGCAACCATCCAGGGCAACAGCATTTTAGCCGCGCTTTAGAACGCTATCTGGATTCAACAAAAATTATTTACAATGCTTTGCCTAACGACTGGCAGATGTTTATTGAACATAAAATGTTTGAACCGGCATTTTACTCGACTGTCATTCAGGATTGGGGCACCAATGTGTTGTGTGCAATGGAATTGGGTGACAAAGCAAAATCATTAGTGGATTTGGGCCACCATGCACCCAACGTGAATATTGAGATGATCGTGTCGCGTTTGATCCAGTTCAAAAAACTGGCAGGTTTCCATTTTAACGACAGTAAATATGGCGATGATGATCTCGATAGCGGCTCAATTAATCCCTATCAGCAATTTTTAATTTTTAACGAGCTGGTTGATGCCGAATATCGAGGCGCGGAAGGGTTTAACCCTGCCTATATGCTGGATCAGTCCCATAACGTTACCGACCCAATTGAAAGTTTGATGAACTCAGCCGAATCGGTGCAACGCTCATTTATTCAAGCCAAACTGGTCGATCGTGAAGCCTTGTATACTTATCAACAAAGTAACGACGCCTTAATGGCCAGTAACACACTCAAAGCAGCATTTCATTTGGACGTAACTCCAATTTTGGCCATGGCCAGATTACGTTCTGGCGGTGCCATCAATCCTTTGCAAACCTATCGAAAAGCCGAATATCGTCAAAATTTAAAAAAACAGCGCCCACAAACATCCCATGGCGGTTCTGGCATAGTCTAACTGCCCACATTTTCCTTGACACATAAGAAGCTCCTGACTTGGGGCTTTTTACTGAAATTAGATCAGCGAATGATTCTTACTTAGCTTTTATTTGACTACCAAATCCTTGAAGTCCTATGGTCCACCAGATTAAGGTGTTAGTCATTAATTCCGCTTGTAAATCTTGCTGTATTTATTAATTATTAGCATAAATTAAAACTTCTAAGCTATTTTACCCCCAGTCATTGTTAACAAATAAGCATTCCCACTCATTTTGGCTTGTATCTATATATCAGTCATCTTGATGGTTCCGCTTATTTTTTTGATTATAATGTTCAAAATAGTTTTTTGTTGCGGAAGTCTGACTTTATGTTGTCTATCACCTCTGGTTTATCTCTTAACCGCTTAGAGCGAAAAATGCGCAGTGCCAACTGTTATGCTGATTGGAAAAGTGCCGCTCTTGAGCATGACGCTAAATCGGGGTTTGCAGCATGGAAAAGCAAAGAGGAGTCGAAGAGTTACGATTATGTGAACATTCGTACCAGAATAGATGCCCTTAAAGAGTTCAGACGTCAGCAAGATGACGTTGGTTTGTTATTTGCTCTTAATGAAGGTATTCATGGTAATCAAGGAGGCATGGGTAAATCAATCCTCTATCAAAAGGCTAAATTTGGCACTAAACAACTTATTGAAGAGTACGTTGATGAAATAGTCAGTGCTCTCGAGCATATCTCTACTATTCCCGAATCCAGTGAAATCACCAAGGAAGACAAACTGGATTTTTTTGAACGCGCAAGTCATTGTTTTGGGCGATCCGCTTTGATGTTAAGTGGTGCTGGCTCCCTCGGGCATTTTCATCGTGGTGTTATTAAGACTTTATTTGAACATAAAGTGTTACCTACTGTTATTTCTGGATCAAGCGCGGGGGCGGTGTCTGCAGCGATTCTTGGTACCTATTCTGACGATGAATTGCCAGCGGTATTGTATGGCAACAAAGACTTGGACCCGCGACAAGCTGAGATAGATAGCCGTCCTAAAAGTCTGATCCGTAAGCAATCTGACTCAACATCCTTAAAAACAATGCTCGAGGCAATTCTTCCTGATATGACTTTTCAGGAAGCCTATGAAAAAACGGGGCGAATGATTAGCATCACTATTGCTCCTTTTGAGGAACACCAGTCTTCTAGACTAATGAATGCCATTACTTCGCCAAATGTTTATATACGCACTGCAGTTATGGCGTCTTGTGCAGTACCTGGGGTTTACCCCCCTGTTATGTTGATGGCGAAAAATGTATACGGTGAGGCTCAGCCACATTTACCTGATCGTCGTTGGGTAGACGGTGCGGTCACTGACGACTTACCCGCCAAAAGGCTCGCTAGGCTTTATGGTGTTAATCATTATATTGTGAGTCAGGCTAACCCCTTGGCACTTGCAATAATGAAAGGCGAACAGTATATGCCTGTGTCTGAAGGGGCCAAAAAGGTGATCCGCTTATCCACCCATGAAATGTTGAAAAGTGGTGAGAAGTTTAGTCGTCGTTATTTGCGTAAAATCCCCGAAGTGGGTAAAGCCATGAACATGTTCTATTCGGTGATGGCACAAGATTACAAAGGGGATGTGAATATTGCTCCTAACTTTAACTTTGTTGATCCTCAAAAGTTACTTGGACAGCTAACCTCTGCTGAAATCCAAGAATTGGTCATTGAAGGGGAACGCTCAACTTGGCCACAATTGGAACAGATTAAAACTTGCTCGAAAATTGGCAATAAATTAGATGAAATATTAGATACACATAGTGACCATAATATTAAGCGTTTGTATAAAAAACGCACTTGAGTGGCTGCATAAACCTAATAAACGAATATTTGGTCAATATGCGTATGAAGTATTGCGGTTGATTGAAGAGTAGTTATCTATACTAGGGATTCATAATGCTGAACTAGGTGATCTTGTTGTTCGTAAATAATAAAAAAGACTCACTTTTTACACAACAACGGGGCAAATTACCCCGTTGTTAAGTCCTTGGCTTGTTGGCTATTTTACAGAATCAAGTGCCTGACTGACATCGGCGATAATATCGTCAATATTTTCGATACCCACAGATATTCTAACAAGATCTTCGCTCACACCGGCTTTGGCAAGTTCTTCTGGGTTAAGTTGCCTATGCGTTGTAGAAGCAGGATGACAGGCCAACGATTTAGCATCACCTATGTTAACGAGTCTTAGGATCATTTGTAGGGCATCGATAAACTGACCGCCAGCCTCTTTACTAGATGAATCTGCACTTGTTTTGATACCAAAACTTAAAATACCTGATGCTTTGCCATTGGTGATTTTCTGGCAAGTGGCTTGGTAAGGACTGTCTGGTAGCGCTGCGTAATTAACCCAACTGACTTTCTCGTGATTGCTTAAATAAGCTGCGAGTTTTTCGGCGTTTTCACAATGACGCTCCATTCGTAAACCTAGTGTTTCCAAGCCCATTAAAATATTAAAGGAATTAGTGGGTGAGATAGCTGCGCCAGTGTTACGTAAAGGAGCAACCCGACAACGTCCAATATAAGCTGCTGGCCCTAGCGCTTCTGTATACACTACGCCGTGATAGGACGGATCTGGTTGGTTCAATACTGGGAAACGTGCTTTGTTGGCAACCCAATCAAACTTACCAGAGTCAATAATTACACCTCCGATAGATGTGCCATGGCCGCCAATGTATTTGGTTAATGAGTGAATAACAATGGCCGCGCCCTTTTCAATTGGACGACATAAAAAGGGGGTAGCGACAGTGTTATCAACTATTAACGGCACACCGTGTTTAGCACCAATCTCCGCTAGCTTCTGCAAATCGACAACATTACCTGCGGGGTTACCAATAGATTCACAGAAGATCGCTTTGGTATTTTCATCAATGGCTGCTTCGAAGGCGTCATAATCGTCAGCAGCAATCATGCGTGCTTCAATGCCTTGATTGGGTAGCGCGTGTGCAAATAAATTGTATGTGCCTCCATATAGCTGACTTGTGCTGACAATATTGTCTCCCACAGTACAAATACATTGAATCGCATAGGTGATAGCTGCCATACCTGACGCTACGGCTAATGCCGCTATACCTCCCTCCATTGCCGCGATGCGCTCTTCTAGTACTGCTGTGGTTGGGTTCATGATCCGAGTATAGATATTACCCGGCACTTTTAAGTCAAACAGGTCTGCGCCGTGCTGAGTGTTGTCAAATGTATATGAAGTTGTTTGGTAAATAGGTACAGCTGCCGCTTTAGTGGTTTCTTCTGAGGTGTAACCGTGATGTAAAGCTAAGGATTCTAATTTCATGTTGAGTCTGTTCCTTGTTAAATAGATTTTTTAATGCATCAACAATAGCTCGATGTCTCTTATGAGTTCAAACATAAGCGCTTCGGTTATTGTGCTTATTTGGAATAAGGTATGTTTAGATTTAGTTTCCAAAGGTATATCTCAGCCAACAACAAGTTAATTGGCCAACAACTCCAATAGATAATTTGTTGCGCGGTATACAAGTCGAAAAACGAATACAGAATAGGGGATAATAATCGTAATGTAATGGCTGAAGCGGTTAGGGCTGTGCTACGAATAATCCATTTTTTATGTTGTTGAATATCGCCATTTAGGGCGTGAAATACTGCTTTAAATGTAACAAACCACCACAAAGTTGCCAGTGTACTTAACGCAACTGTACTCGATAATCCTCCATAGGCATTCCATGCCAAATAGTAAGCACCTGTACAAGAGATAACGACTGCAACGGAATATAGCTTGCCTATTTTCCTATGCCAGTACTTATATTGCTTTATAAGAAAAAATTGTATGGGTATTAATGCCAGTGCTAAAGCACCCGCTACAATATGCATGTATAAAAACAATTTTGGTAATGCAAATAAACGCGTATGAATTGGACCAGCCATTCCAATAAAGGGTAAATACACGGCGTATCCTGCAACGCCGAAACAAAGTATCGCTCCCGTTATGAGTAATAATTTGTAGAGTCTAATTTGTAACGTCATTTTAACTATGGGGTTGAGTGTATTTAGCTCTATTCAAACGTTTTATACAGTTCGATTCGACCGAACTAATCCTATACTCAAGTGCAATTAGGCCTATTCGGACGTTTTTGGGAGTGTATTGTCTGAGGAGAATTGTTTATTTGTGCTTTAAATTGGCTAGGTGTTTGGCCTTTTATTTGTTTGAATACGGCGTTAAATGTACTTTTGGTGGCAAAGCCTGATTCAAAGGCCAAATCGAGAATAGTTTTACTTGAGTCTGCCATTAAGCGTTGGCAAAAATAGTCAATACGGTATTGATTAACATATTGATAAAAATTTTTGTTTAGATGTTGATTGAGTGTTTCTGATATATGGTGAGGGCTAATTTTTGTGGATTTTGCTAATTCATTTAATGATAATTCGCTATTTAAGAATAGCTGGTTACATGTCATGTTTTTGTCTAACTCGTTAGCCAAACTTTGATGTGTGCTTGAGTCTAAAATCCTATCTCGAGTTTGATGTTTTGATACGATTGTTTGTTCTTTTACAGTGATATCTTCTACTTGAAATAGCTGCGGATATCGCCACTGCGTGATTGCAACACTATAGATAAGCAAGACAATTAGGCATGTAGCAATATCTGATAACACAAAATACTGCCCAGAGAGACTAGGTGCTGCTTTTAATAACCAAATTACGCCAAATAGAAGTAATAGCTTATTTAGCCAGCTAAAAATTTTGGGATGGAAGTGTGCGAGTGTATTGTGTGATACTTTTTGGTATTGATGCACCCACCTTATACTTAAAGCCAAGTACACCAATGCTTGGCTAAATAGTATTAATTGACTTAAGTGAAAACTGATTGAGTCAGGTGCTGATGTTGTTATTAAATCGAGTTTGACATGTGCTGGTGCAAACAGAATATCAATGTTTAGAACATAACAGAGTATGGCGGGTGTGAAGTACAGCCAATCATATTGATTAAGTTGACGATTCTTAAGGGCTAATGAGCAATATAGATATAAAAAAGCACCATAACTTGCGGGAAGAAAATAACTCCAACCAATAAAGATTGAAAAACTATTCAGTTCACCATCTTTTATTATCAAATGCCCTAAAAAATACAGCGCTAAAAATATGCACCAATACCCCAATAAACGCCCAGCTTGATTAATTTTTGCAGACAATAACAACAAACAAGCCAATACTAGGCCTTGAATGGCGCCGATTACTGAAATGTATTGAATGATAGTGGACATAAGTTTTGAGTAATGTTCAGTATATAAAATACTATATTCATTAATTTACCATTCGGCAATGAAGCAATTGACTCCGATCAAATAGAGTCTTAGTAGCAAAAAATCAGAACTAAATAAGGGTTAAGTGTGCTTTGCCTGCTATGTAGGCTTTTTTGAATTGATGAAAGTATTCTTTTAGGGCTTCGGCAGCAATGTTATCGTCGGCCATTTTTAATACTTCTATTGCCACTTCAGCGGTACAGAGTTGATGGCTATGAGCGGCTTCACGCAATTGATAAGACGATGCTTTATCGGGCTGAATGCCCAATACCGGTAATGTGGCAAATGAAGGGCTTTTAAACATTTTACTTGCTTCACGCCACGTGCCATCTAACATCACAAAAAGCGGTATTTTACCCTGTTGGATAGCGACTAACTCTTTTGGTGAGTCGATACATCTATCTGCTGCGGCATATTGTTGAGGAAAAACTAAAATAGGCGCATATTTGGGATTGTTTAATAGCGCAATTAAGGCCGGTTCGGGCGCAACTCTGTCCCACCTAAACGCATAGTTGTCGGCTAATACATCTGCAATGAGTTTGCCGGTATTTGTTGGTTTGTAATATTCATTTTTATACATCACCAAACAAAAGGCGCTGCGACTTTTAATGCTTGGGCGCTGTGCACAAATACACTTTTTTTCAGGTATTAAACATTTATCACAGCGTTTGACTTTGTAACCTCGGGCCCTAAATTCTTTTGTTGATAATGCTAACTGTTGTTTGCGTAAAATGTGAACTGAGTTGATATGAGGCAAAAAAAATCCGTGAGTAAGTAGCTAGTCTTGTAATATCATCGCATTTTTTGAGATTTAAAATAGTGAAAGAATGAAAATTCAGGTAGATAACAATATCCACATTGAGCTTTTGGTTCCCGAATTTACCGAACGTTTATATGTTTTAACTAATAGAAACCGCGCTTATCTAAAAACATGGTTGGCGTGGTTAGACCTAGTAAAAACCTTTGAAGACACTCAAATGTTTATTGAGCACACAGTGCAACAACATAACCATAACCAAGCGACAACCTTTGCTATTGTTTTTCGTGATAAATTGGTGGGTATTGCTGGATTTAATCAGTTTGATTATCAGCATAAATGGGGGGTGATAGGTTATTGGCTTTGCGCCTCATATAATGGCAAAGGTGTGATGACTAAAGTGGTAGAAAAATTATTAGAATATGGTTTTGTTGAAAACCGTCTTAATAAAATAGAGATACGCTGTGCTGTAGAAAACCATAAGAGTAGAGCGATTCCAGAGCGATTAGGATTTACCTATGAGGCAACCTTGCGACAATGTGAGTGGTTATATGACAAATATGTCGATCACGCGGTTTATTCATTGTTAGCCAGTGAGTTCAAGACAAACTAACCTGATATGACGAGCTATCGTCATATCAGGTTATGCCTACATTCTTAACGTTTCTTTTTACGTTTCGCTTGATTTTCTTCACATAACCCAATGATAGGTAGATATCGCAGAACCTGCATATCTGGGTCAATAATGACATGATCTTCTGGCTTAACCTCTACTGAAATTTGCTTGTCTTTAGTAGTGTACACTGATGATTCGCCATTGATTGAAATCGTTATCGGCATAGGAAAAGCCAAGTTTTCTGGTGTTTGCCATGTGAGAATCAACTCATTATCCGTGCGGCTTTGTAATAGTTCAGGTAAAGCCGCTTGTTTTAAATACACATCAAACAGCCATGTATAATCTTCACCTGTTATTTTGTTAACAATATCAATGAAGTCTTGAGTATTTCGATATCGTGGCGCAATTGGGTAGCTTAAAGAGGCAGTCTCATTTGTTGCGTATAATAATTCCCGTGTGGCTTGCCAAAATAGTTCGTCTCCTATTAACCACCTCAGAGTATGTAAGGTCCAGCCTCCTTTTCCATAAATATCAGAATTAAAAGCTTGATCTGAGGTTATTACGCCTTCCATTACTACAGGGTAACAATTCACTAGACCTAAATATGATTGATACATAGTGTTAATGTAAGCGGCATTTCCAAATTTATATAAACTGTATGCCGGTTGCATATAAAGACCAAAACCTTCATGTAACCACGCATCGTTTAATTGTTCATGAGTAATTAGGTTACCAAACCATTCGTGGGCGAGCTCATGATGTAACAGCCAGTCAAAGCCATTTTTGTCTCTAACGTAATTTTTTCCATAGGCGTTAATGGTTTGATGTTCCATACCTAGATGTGGTGTTTCTACAAAACCTAACTTTTGATCGCCCCATGGATAGGGGCCTAGTAAAGATTCGTAAAAACTGATTTGCTGCAATAAATCGTTATTTATCAAGTCTTGAGCTTTTTCAGTGTTTTGGTTTAATGCCCAAAACTCAATAGGCACCGACTGACCATTGACGCTGGTATAAGACTGCTGAATACGAGTAAATGGCCCAATGTTTAAAGCAATATTATAATCACTCGCGGGTACCGATAATTTCCAATTAAACTTGTGTTTATCTGTTCCAATATTATCAATGGATTGCAACACTCCATTTGTTACTGCGCTCAAAGACTTAGGCACAGTTAGCGAAATTTCCATGCTGTCTGCTTTGTCAGCAAAATGATCTTTACATGGCCAAAATAAATCACATCCTTCACCTTGTACAGCGGTCGCTATCCAAGGCATTCCGTTATCTGTTTCACTCCAAACAAAACCTCCGGACCAAGGAGCATTTAACGCTATATGTGGTTTACCGAAATAATGAACGGCAATATTAACTGTATCACCCGTTGTTTTAGATTTCCCTAAATCAATAGTGATAACTCCCTCAATTCGTTGATACGTCGCAGGTCTATCATCAACTAGCACCTTAATAATATCAAAACGGCTATCCAGTTTTAATTCAACTTGTGAAGTGTCTTGGGTAATCAAAAACTGACTGTAACCGACTCCTGCAATGCTTTTGCTTTCTGGAAATATTTCAAGGTCTAAACCATAGCTGATCACATCCGTGCTTTTGGCAACATCTGAAAAAGGTTTGCCTGTATCCCCGATAATGGGATCGAGTGGCGCAATGCTGCTACATGCTGTTAATGCAATTAAGCCATAGGTTGTTATTAAGGTTTTTATTAGGCTTTTGTGGGGAGTCATAAAAATTGTCCTACTTATTTTATAATTTTAGTCATTTTCACACGACTCAAGCACCAGCACCAGCAGCAAGTTAAGGTGTTTAGCCTTAAGAGTCTTTCAAGGTTCGCAAAGTGATCATTTTTAAAAAGGGAGCGTATTAGTTTTTAGTTATACCTTTTCTGTTTGGAACTTATGCGCCACTTCATGTATTGTGTGCCGCTATTTTTTTTGGCGACCTTAATTTTCAGTACCTGATTTAAGTGAGCTTTGAAGATGCCAAATAATTAAGCGTAAAACAGTAGAAATAGTGGTTTTATGTAAATGGAAATTAGGATATTAATATGAACGAAATTTCATCAGCAGATTTTCTCGAACTTAGTAAAATGTTACCCGAGCTACGTTTTGAATATGCATTGACGCAAATGATAGAAAAACAAAGTTTATGGGGACTGTATGGTGAGAGTGGTTGGGTGATGCTCAAAGCAGATGAAGATGCGTGTATTCCTATTTGGCCACATAAAGAATTTGCAGAGGCTTGGGTTAAAGATGAGTTTCCAAATTTTGAGCCAAAACAAATTGATTTTGTGGAGTGGTTAGATATCTGGTTACCTGGAATGAAAAACAACAATACCTTAATTCTGGTTTTCCCTTTAAGCAATGACGAAGAAGGCATTATGCTTGAGGCAGAGGAAATGATTAGTTGTATTGAAGACGATTTAAAAAAACTTGGGAGTAACGGCTCAAACTAAATGCCGCGCAAGAGCACATTAGTAGGACTGGGTGATCCCTTTGCCCAGTTTAAGGTTTATATCGCTAATCGCCCTGATTTTGCCGACTACTCAAATTTGACCACTGTTAAGCCACTTTCTTTAGGGGAAATACAAGAGATTGGTCTAGCTTGTGGTAACGGTTGGCGCAAAGTCTTTAATGTGTATGCCAAACTGGTATTTGCATTAAAGATTGAAAGTCTTGTTGCATTGCAAGCGGCCCAAAGTTGGCAGTCTTTTCGAGATAAGATTTTGCTGCAAAGCGCCTCGAACACTTCCTTAGTGTTTTCTGCTCCAACAAGCTCACCAAATTACCAAAAAACTAGCGGCTCCATAGATATTATAATGGGCAAAATCTACGCTAAATCACTCAATTTACCCACCACGCTGAGATGGTTAGACCATGAATTTGCTGTCGACTTAGACAACAGGTTGCTTGTTTGTCCGTATTTTGATTATCGCCAATTGTCGAATATTAAAATTATACGCCTCGTTGAATTAATTAAGCAGTTAAGGAAAGGGCAAATCCCTACCTGATGAGCACCATCACAGTGCATTTGCACTTGTTTGGTTTATTGGAATACTTTTTATTTACATCTAAATATTTAACTTCTTGATATCTATGAGCATTTAATTTGGCGCATGGCTTGCTAATGCATTGTCATGAAAGAATCTTACTATCGCTCGGAAAGTTAGCTTGCAACATACCGCCTTATCCAAAAAGCAAAACAACGTGATACCAGAATTGCGTATTTTGCTAATTGATGAAAATCGCCAAAGAGCGGAGTCCTTGACGTCTGCGCTTAATAATTCGCGATACAAAATAAGTCACCTCGCCAGTCCAGATACGTCATTGTTAAAACAAGTCGATGAATTACAGCCAGATATTATTGTGATTGATATTGAATCACCAAGTCGCGATATTTTAGAAAGTCTTAGTACTATTTCGCACTTCAGTCCCAAGCCTGTGGTGATGTTCTCAGGGGAAAAGGATACCGATACTATTAATCAATGTATCGAATCTGGGGTGAGCGCTTATGTTGTTGGCGATTTGCAAACCGAGCGAGTGAAACCGATTTTAGATGCTGCATTGGCACGTTTCCGTGAGTTTCAAAAACTAAAAGAAGAGTTAAGTGATACTAAACAACAATTGGCGTCTCGCAATTTGATTGATCAGGCTAAACGATTGTTAATGAAAAAAAAGAACCTATCGGAAGACGATGCTTTTAAAGCCATGCGCAAGACTGCCATGGATACAGGGCAAAAATTGGACGATGTGGCAAAAACACTTATCTCTTTACTCAACACTATTTAATTTATTAGGTCACAAGCATGATTGAACCTGAACAAACAGATTTAACCCTAGGTTTTATACCACTGACAGACTCGGCGCCATTAATTGTGGCTAAAGAAATGGGATTTTTTAGTCAGTGGGGCTTGAATGTTAAGTTACAGAAACAAAATTCCTGGGCGACCCTTAGAGACAAGTTACACGCTGGTTTATTGGATGCGACACAAATGTTGGCACCTATGCCATTGGCGAGTTCTTTAGGTTTGGGGTGCCCCAAAGTTAATGTGATTACGCCCTTAGTACTGAGTCTAAATGGTAATGCCATCACTTTGTCTGAAAAGTTACATCAAGAAATTTTAAAAGAGAATCAACTCGCTCATGTTACTTTGCCTTTGGCTGCATATTTATTGCAAAAAGTGATCAGTGTACGCAAAAAGCAAAACCGTCCAAAACTAAAGTTTGCCACTGTGTTTCCCTATAGTTGTCACTATTATCAACTTAAAGATTGGTTAGCGTCAGCTAATATTTCTGAAGTGGATTTGGACATAGTGGTGGTGCCCCCAGTGAATATGGTGGCCTTTTTAGAAAGCGGTGAAGTGGACGGTTGTTGTGTGGGTGGACCTTGGAACGCTAAGGCGGTAAGAGCAGGTATTGGCTTAACGGCGCTGACTTCATTTGATATCTGGCAAGATAGTCCTGAAAAAGTGTTAGGGTTGTTGGCTAGTTTTCAGAAGGCTAAACCCAATACAGTATTGGCATTAACTGCTGCGTTAAAACAAGCTTGTATCTGGTTAGAAAATATTCCTAACCGATTTGAGGCGGCTCGTTTGCTCAGTACAGATCAGTATTTAGATGCGTCGGTTGAGGTAATTGCACCGTCTCTAATTGGTAGTTGTTTAACCCATATTTCCATGCCACCTCGGGCGATACCTTCTTATAATCAGTTTTCCAAATCGAATAATGGTTCAATTAATGTACCTGAATATATTCGAGGTGAATGGTTAATTAGTCAAATGAGAAATGCGGGGCAGCTAAAAGGTATTGACGTGCCTATGGATATTGTTAGGCAAGTGTTTAGGCCAGATATTTATCAGCAAATGCGCCTGAAACTGGAAGATCAAGCTGTACAATTTTTTCGTCGCTCTGGTTAATAAGTTACTGAATTGGCACCAGTCTGGTGCGTTTCGCACTTTAGTGGTGGTAGAAATTCAATTTTTAAAGACTCTAAATTTTTAACTTGTTGAATTGAAAGGTAATTATTATTGGCGCTTATTTTGCATTGACAAATAGGAGTGTTAACCAAAAACATCTTTTGGATTAGCTTAAATATTAAGCTTTAAACCAATTGCTGCAATTAATTTTAGCAGCGCGGCAATGTAGCCCATAATGACTGAGTATTCTGAGTCATTATGGGTTTTTTTTTACTTTTTTTTCATTAGTGAGTATTACAAATGAGTGTAGATAAATTTAATTTATTGTCCTTTACCGGCAAAATGAAAACCCTACATCTATCGTGGATTGCATTTTTTATTACTTTTATGGTGTGGTTCAACATGGCACCACTAAAGGGAGCCATTGTAGATGGTGTGGGTCTGACACTCAGTGAGTGGAAAACACTATTGATAATCAATGTTGCCTTGACCATACCGGCCCGTGTGATTATAGGCGCATTGACGGATAAGTTTGGACCACGCATCGTCTACTCAAGCCTACTGGCTATCTGCTCTATTCCTTGCTTTATGTTTGCCTTTGCAGACAGTTTTACCCAATTAGTCGTAGCACGTTTTGCTCTTGGTTGTATTGGTGCCGGATTTGTTGTGGGAATTCGTATGGTCAGTGAATGGTTTCCGCCTAAAGAACTTGGTACAGCTGAAGGCGTGTACGGTGGTTGGGGTAACTTTGGTTCAGCAGCTGCCGCTTTCACTTTGCCGACTATTGCTTTGTTGTTTGGTGGTGAAGACGGCTGGCGTTATGCGGTGGGCATCACCGGACTAATGAGTTTACTATTTAGTGTGGTGTATTTTAAAAATACGACAGATACACCTAAAGGGTCAACTTACTTTCGCCCTAAAAATTTAGGTGGTATGGAAGTCACCAGCGTTAAAGATTTTTATCTGCTTTTGGTGATGAAAACCCCTATGTATTTGGCGTTAGCGTTATTGAACTGGAAGTTGTCACCTCAGGGCGTGTCGCTGCTGAGTGAAACTGTTGCTGTGATAATCTATATTGGCTTAATCTCATTATACATCTACGACATTTATGCTACGTACAAAGTGAATAAAGATATTTTTGTCACCCCAGTACCTGAAATTCATCAGTACCAGTTTAAGCAAGTTGCGGTATTAAATATTCTGTATTTTGCTACTTTTGGATCTGAGCTGGCGGTGATATCTATGTTGCCCGCATTTTTTGCTGAAACCTTTGAATTGAGTATGGCCACTGCAGGTTTATTAGCGGGTATGTACGCCTTTATGAATTTAATGTCCCGTCCAGGTGGTGGTTTATTATCAGATAAATACGGTCGTAAGAAAACTTTACTTATCCTGACTGCTGGTCTTGCCTTGGGTTATTTGTGTTTGAGCTTTATTGACGCGAGTTGGCCGATTTGGTTGGCAGTGTTAGCCGTTATGGCATGTTCGTTTTTTGTGCAATCAGGGGAGGGGGCTGTATTTGCGGCGGTACCACTGATAAAACGTCGACTAACAGGGCAAATTGCTGGCATGACAGGTGCTTATGGCAACGTTGGTGCTGTAGTCTACTTAACGGTTTATTCTTTAGTTGATACTTCGACTTTCTTTCTGGTGATTGCTAGTACTGCGGTATTGGGTTTTGTGACATTATTGTTTATGCAAGAGCCAAGTGGCACTATTACTGAAGTGAAAGAAGACGGCAGCGTTGAACTTATTCAAGTCACCTAATCAAGTTACTTGATCAATTTAGCATCTTTACGTTTAGGTGATTCGATATTGGAAAAACTAGAAGTAGAATTGGGTGGTTTTTCCAGCAAAGGGGTAAAGGCGGAAAATCAAGATGCTTTTGCCGCCTTTATGCCCCAAGATCAGAGTCTTGAATCTAAAGGGGCAGTGGCGGCTATTGCAGACGGGGTAAGCGTTTGTACTCGAGCTCGCGAAGCTGCTATTACTTGTGTGACTAATTTTATTGAAGATTATCACCAAACCCCAGAAACGTGGACGGTTAAGCGCGCCGTAAGCAAAGTTTTACATGGTTTAAATCGTTGGTGTCATGGACAGCACGATTATGAACATGGTGGTCATAGCCAAATGATCACCACTTTTAGTGGCATGGTGTTTAAGTCTGCGTCAGGATTTATATTACACACCGGTGATAGCCGTATTAGCAGATTACAAAGAGGTGAGTTTGAACAACTCACTACTGATCATGTGTCGCGCCAAGGACAACGTAACGTATTGACCCGAGCAATCGGCCTTGAACCCCATCTAGATGTTGATTTCAGTACCCTTGAATTAAAAGTAAATGATTTGTTTATTTTTACTTCCGATGGAGTACATGAATTTTTACCCTCGAAAACCTTAATTGTACTACTTCAAAAGCAAGAGCTTTCTTTAGAACAGCGAGCTAAAAGCATTGTAGACGCGGCAATAAAGGCGGGCAGTAACGATAATGTGACTTGTTTGCTGGTATTCGTAAAAAGCTTGCCAAATGTCAGTTTAGACGAGCACTACCGACAAATCACTCGATTGGCCATGCCTCCAGCTTTGGAGCCTGGAATGAAGCTCGAGGGTTACAAGGTGATGCAAACCCTGTTTAACGGCACACGCAGTAGCTTATATAAAGTCATAAATGAACAAGATGGTAAAACCTATGGTTTGAAAATTCCTTCTCAACATTTTGCTGATGATCCTATCTATTTAAGCGGTTTTTTACGTGAAGAATGGGTAGGTCAACACATCAAACATCACAATGTGATGGGCATATTTAAGCGCAGTGCTGAAGCTAAGTTTATGTATCACATTTGTGAATATATAGAAGGTCAAACCTTACGCCAATGGATGTTTGATAACCCCAAACCGTCCCTGGAACAGGTGCGCAGTATCATTAATCAATTAGTGACGGCATTGCGAGTGTTGCAACGTAAAGACATGGTGCATCGTGATGTGAAACCAGAAAACGTAATGATAGATCATCACGGCGAGGTAAAACTGATCGATTTTGGTACTGTATTAGTTAATGCTTTAGCCGAGACAAACTCATTGCCAGAAGAACCCGTTGCATTGGGCGCAGTGCATTATATCGCGCCAGAATATTTATTAAGACAAGGTTGTGATCACAAAAGTGATATGTTTTCTGTGGCTGTTGTGATTTACGAAATGTTGACCGGGCATTTACCATTCAGAGCGTTTAAATTTAAAGACTATGTGCCTAAGCGTTATGAAGAATGGCTTTATCAACCTTTAACCAAAACCAGAGCCGATTTGCCCCAATGGCTTGATTTAACTTTACGTAAAGCATTACAACCCAATCCTTCGATGCGATATGAGGCTTTTTCAGAGCTACAAACTAATTTATCTCGGCCTACTACTGCTATCTTGAGAGACATCCAAAATAAACCCTTATTACAGAGTAACCCTTTGTTATTTTACAAAGGGTTGTGTGTGTTGCAGTTTTTACTGCTCGTCGTTTTGATCGTGTTTAGTTTTAACTAAAACATGTTACCCACGGCTGTAGCGGCTTAGCTTCGAATCAAAAATTACCCATTAAAAAATTTTTAGAGTGCGCTTAAGGCACTGCTGCAGTGCAAATATGCACTTTTTTAGCATCAACTGTTGTCATTTGATTTTTGGGGTTTTACTTAAGTTGTTGATATTAAACAAAATATAAAGTTGGCATTATTGCTGCTTAGTACTAAGTGAATAGCGACCATGTGTATTTTTTACCTTTGTCGCAAATAATAATTAGAGGCGTTCAACGTCCTAATGCGTTAAAAAATAATTGTAACCATGCGATGACGCCTGGTTGCAAATAGGCAGTGTAGCCCGCAAAGACTTTCCGTGTCCTGGAGTCTTTGCGGGTTTTTTTTTGGCTAAAAATCGGAGTAGCAAATGGCTAATCTAAAGTTATTAAGTGCATTTAAACTAGTGGTTAAGTCACTCCGAGTGGGTGTGATATCAACCGTCTTATCAGGTGCAGTAATTGCAACCTGTGTATCAGCAGAGGAGTTAGGCTGGCCAGAGAAGGAAGAATTAAAAATTGGTTTCATTAAATTAACCGATATGGCGCCACTTGCCGTTGCCTATGAAAAAGGCTACTTCGAAGAAGAAGGCCTTTATGTGACCCTTGAAGCCCAAGCAAACTGGAAAGTACTGCTCGATAGAGTTATTGATGGACAGTTGGATGGGGCGCACATGTTAGCGGGCCAACCTTTAGGCGCAACTATTGGTTATGGTACCAAAGCGGATATCATCACAGCCTTTAGTATGGACCTAAATGGTAATGCAATAACCGTTTCCAATGACATTTGGAAAGAAATGAAAAAACATGTTCCTCACGAAAATGGCAAACCGGTTCACCCCATTTCAGCTGACTCCCTCAAGCCTGTGGTTGACGATTTTAAAAGCAAAGGCAAACCATTCAAAATGGGGATGGTCTTTCCTGTGTCTACTCATAATTATGAATTACGTTACTGGCTAGCAGCCGGTGGTATTCATCCTGGATTTTATGCGCCACATAAAGGGGACACTAGTGGTCAAATTGATGCTGATGCTTTGTTATCTGTTACTCCACCACCACAGATGCCTTCTACTATGGAAGCCGGCACTATCTATGGTTATTGTGTAGGTGAGCCTTGGAATCAGCAAGCAGTATTCAAAGGAATTGGTGTACCTGTAGTAACAGATTATGAGATTTGGAAAGATAATCCTGAAAAAGTCTTTGGTGTCAGTAAAGGATGGGCTGACAAATACCCTAATACCCATATCCGTGTGGTTAAGGCGATGATCAGAGCGGCCATGTGGTTAGATGCAAACAACAATGCGAACCGACCAGAAGCCGTGAAAATTTTAGCCAAAAGTCAATATGTTGGAGCTGATTACGAAGTTATCGCTAACAGTATGACGGGGACCTTTGAATACGAAAAAGGTGATAAACGGGATGTGCCTGATTTCAATGTTTTTTTCCGTTACAACGCAACTTATCCTTTTTACAGTGATGCGATTTGGTATTTGACGCAAATGCGTCGCTGGGGGCAAATTGCAGAGCCAAAGACTGACTCTTGGTATAAAGATATAGCAAAGCAGGTTTACCGTCCGGATATATATGCGCAAGCAGCCAAAGCGTTAATTGCTGAAGGTAGAGCTAAACCTTCTGATTTTCCCGAATTTGCGACTGAGTCTGGCTTCAAACCCGCTCAAAAACACTTTATTGACAATATTGTATATGACGGCAGTCAACCAAACGCTTACTTAGACAAGTTTACGATTGGTCTTAAGAATGACAGCCAAATTTAATTAGTTTTAAGAGCGGGTGGGGCGAAGCCCCAGCTATCATGGAGTGTTGAATATGAGTAAACAACAAGCGATCCCTATGATTTTTAATCAAGTCAAACAAGTTAACTGGCCAACTTTAAATCAATTTTTAAGTGCTACTGCTTTACCTATTGTTGGAATTGTTATCTTTCTAGGGTTGTGGAGCTTGATGGCAAAAAATATTGATACCTCTTTAGGTAAGTTCCCTGGTCCTGCTGCAGTTTGGGAGCAAACTAAAGTCTTAGTAGATGAGCACAACGCACAAATGGACAAAGCCGATAAATTTTACCAGCGTCAGGATGAGCGTAACGCAACACGTGTAGCTAAGGATCCTAGTTATCAACCTAAGATTAGAGCTTTTACTGGTGCACCGACTTTCTTACAGCAAATTTGGACCAGTTTATATACAGTCATGGTTGGGTTTATTGTGGCCTCTGTATTGGCCATCCCTTTGGGGATCATATGTGGGCTAAGTAAAAATGCGTATACCGCTATCAACCCCCTTATCCAATTATTTAAACCTGTATCTCCTTTAGCATGGCTACCTCTAGTGACTATGGTAGTGAGCGCCGTTTATGTCAGCACAGATCCGATGTTTTCTAAGTCTTTTATTACGTCAGCGGTAACTGTTTCCTTGTGTTGTTTGTGGCCGACTTTGATTAACACTGCTGTGGGAGTATCGAGTATCGACCAAGACTTACTCAACGTAAGTAAGGTACTAAGACTGAATGCTCTTTCACACGTAATTAAGATTGTTTTACCTTCTTCCATACCTGCAATATTTACGGGTTTACGTTTATCCCTTGGGATTGGATGGATGGTTTTGATTGCTGCAGAAATGCTTGCTCAGAATCCAGGTTTAGGAAAGTTTGTTTGGGATGAATTTCAAAATGGCAGTTCTGAATCGTTAGCTCGGATCATGGTAGCAGTATTGACTATTGGTGTGATTGGCTTTGCATTAGACAGGTTAATGTTAATGCTACAAAGAAAAGTCAGCTGGGATAAAAGCGCTGTATTGCGTTAAGTAACTGGGAAGCGATTAGCAATTATTGTGAGGAAAATATTATGAGTAGCCATCATTTAGAATTAACACAAGTAGGAATTGACTTTCCAACTGCAAAAGGGCCATTTACTGCTTTAAAAGACGTCAATCTAAAGATTGAAAAGGGAGAATTTATTTCGTTAATAGGTCACTCAGGTTGCGGTAAATCGACAGTATTAAATATTGTTGCGGGCTTATATCAGGCAACTACAGGTGGGGTGATATTGGATAATGAAGAAGTCAATGAGCCAGGACCAGAGCGAGCCGTGGTATTTCAAAATCACTCTTTGCTACCATGGCTTTCAGCCTACAAAAACGTTGAACTTGCGGTAAAACAAACCCCCAATGGTCGCTCAAAAAAAGAAATGAAAGAGTGGGTTGAACATAACTTAGAGCTCGTGCATATGAGTCATGCGGTTGACAAGCTGCCTGCGGAAATTTCTGGAGGAATGAAGCAACGCGTGGGAATTGCTCGGGCATTAGCAATGGAGCCTAAAGTATTATTGATGGATGAACCTTTTGGTGCGCTGGATGCGTTAACTCGTGCTCATCTGCAGGATTCAGTTATGGAAATTCATGCTCAGCTAGGTAATACCGTGATTATGATCACCCATGACGTAGATGAGGCGGTGTTACTTTCAGACAGAATAGTGATGATGACCAATGGCCCTGCCGCCACTATTGGCGAAATTCTACCTATTGAATTAGCGAGACCTAGAAACCGTATTCAATTGGCAGACAACCCCAAATATAACCACTACCGTCACGAAGTACTGAAGTTCCTATATGAGAAGCAGCGCAAGGTGGAATCTGTTGCAGCACGTAAAAAGTCTAAGGACGAATTATCTTCTAATACTTCAAAAGGAAGCAATGCGGCATAAGCCATATTGATTCGAAATTTTTCTATAAAACGAATTGACTTTAACTGAACTATTCAGCTCGCTTGTACCTTTGGTAATGAGCTTAGCCGAGTAATGCCTAAAATAAGAGAGAAGACCATGAGAACACTACAACTATCTAAATTGAAACTAGCCTTAGCAGCAGCGTTCCTGGGCGTAACTGTTAGCCAAAGTGTATTTGCGCAGTCTGTGACCGAAGCCTTAACTACTGGTAAAGCCTATGGCGATTTTAACTTACGTTATGAAAGTGTTGAGCAAGATAATACTGCCAAAGATGCAAGTGCTTTAACATTGCGTACTCGTCTTGGTTATACATCTGGTAGTGTAAACGGTTTTTCTGCCACAATTGAAATGGAAGATTCACGCATAGTGATGGGCCAAGGTGATTTTACAGTTGGTCCTGCTGGATATAATAGCGGTCTTTACTCCGTTATTGCGGATCCTGAAACCACAGAGCTAGACCAAGGTTTTATTCAATATAAAAACGAAAAATTAACGGCTAAATTAGGTCGTCAAGTTATTACTATGGATGGTCATCGTTTTGTGGGGCACGTTGGTTGGCGTCAAGATCGACAAACTTTTGATGCAATGAGTGTGGCCTATGCACCTGTTAAAGATTTATCAATAAAATATGCTTACGTTACTCAGCGCAATCGTATTTTCGCTCAAGCAGCGGATATTGACTCAAAAGATCATTTGGTAAATGTGTCCTACGACACTTCCGTTGGAAAATTGGTGGGATATAGCTATTTACTTGAAATGGATAACGATACTGAAAATGCTTTAGACACCATTGGACTTAGTTTCACTGGCAGTGCTAAAGCGGGTGAAACAAAAATACTATACGCAGTGGAATATGCTAAACAAAGCAATGAAAGCGCGACAACTGACTATGACGTAGATTACGTGAAATTAGAGGCTGGTGCTGTATTTAGTGGCATTACAACTAAGTTGGGTTACGAAGTATTGGGCTCTGATGATGGTTTATATGGTTTTTCAACACCTTTAGCTACCTTACATAAATTTAATGGTTGGTCAGATCAATTTTTGTCAACTCCAGCCCAAGGTTTAGTTGATACCTACATTAGTTTAGCCGGTAAGTTAGCTGGTGGTGGTTGGGCTATTGCCTATCATGGTTTTCAAGCTGACGAGACTAGTCTTGATGTCGATGATTTGGGAAATGAACTCAATGCTTCCTATGTCAAAAAATTTGGTAAAAACTATGTAGCAGGTATTAAATACGCCACTTATTCGGCCGGTGACATTAACGTGGATGCAGATAAAGTTTGGGTTTGGCTAGGGGCTAAGTTTTAAGAATACTTATAGTTTAACAAAGGCCAACATTAGAAGAATGTTTGCCTTTGTTTTACTTAAGTTTAATGAATACGCATGCAATCAAGACCTTTGCTAAAGGCTATTGCTGCAGATTCTGCTTTCTAGTGTCAACACTTAATCTACCTGTACCAAGGTTTGCGACCATCAATAGTCCCGCCAAAATACCCATGTTCTTAAAGAAGTTTTGAGTTTCGTGGGTGCGTGCCAATCCTTCTGCCATAGCCCAAAAATCATGCATATATAAACTGATAAATAAGGTTAACCCAGCTAATATAAATGCAGCCAGTTTGCCTTTGAAACCTATAATAATGGCTAAGCCTGCCACAATTTGGATTACAATAGTGACTGGTAATAACCAGGCGGTAGCGGGTACACTGTGGGCTAGCATATAGTCGGTCATGGTTTGGTAGTTGGTTATTTTCTGTATTCCCGGCAATATAAAATAGCTACCCATTAATAATCGACCCAATAATAAACAAATATTTTCAATTACACGCATTGATTGTCCTCAATTTTAGTTATTTTTAGTGAAAATTTACGTCTACATATTGTTAACATCATCCTTTAACCAATGGGAAAATACTATGAGCCAACATAATAAAATTAATTATATTGAGATCCCTGTGAAAGCTTTGGCTTCGAGCAAAGCCTTTTTTAATCAAGTGTTTGGTTGGACATTTATTGATTATGGCGATGATTATGCCGCCATCACCGGAGCTGGAATCGATGGCGGGCTTTATGTATCAGAGCAAAGTGTGTCTGCTGACAAGGGCAGTGTGCTTGTTGTGCTGTACAGTGATGATTTAGAGCAAAGCCAAGCAGACATTAAGTCGGCCGGTGGCACAATTAAAACCCCTACTTATGAGTTTCCTGGTGGCAAGAGATTCCACTTTTGTGATGGCAATGAAAATGAATATGCCATATGGAGTGATAAGTAACGGCAAAACACTTATCACTGGATAATCTTAGTCCGAAAAATGAAAATCTTAGCCAGAAAAACCACTGTCTTCTGGCAAGTTTTTACCTTCAGCTGCTTGACGAGCCAATTGGTCACAGGCTTCGTTTTCTGGATGTCCAGAGTGGCCTTTTACCCAGAACCAACTGACTTTATGTTTGTTTACTTGTTCGTCTAAACGTTTCCATAAATCCACATTTTTTACCGGTTTTTTATCTGCGGTTCGCCAACCATTTTTACGCCAATTTTTAATCCATTGGTTAATACCATTTTTAACATATTGGCTGTCTGTGGTTAAGTTTACTGCGCATTCTTCGGTTAAGGTTACCAGTGCTTCAATAGTAGCCAGCAACTCCATCCTATTGTTAGTGGTGTGTTTAAACCCTTGACTGATTTCTTTACGATGTTTATCAAAAATTAATACTGCGCCATATCCACCGGGACCAGGGTTACCTAAGCAGGAGCCGTCGGTAAAAATTTCTACTTGTTTCATATTCAAGCCTGTTTATCTTTCAAGTTCAATTTTGCGCAGTATAATGACCAAGATTGTTAATACCACTAAATTCTATAAAGAGTGTGAAATGCGCCAAATTGTATTAGATACCGAAACCACTGGATTAGACCCTAAAGAAGGGCACCGCATCATTGAGATTGGGTGTGTTGAAATGGTCAACCGTCGTCTCACTGGAAACACTTTTCACGTGTACATCAATCCGCAACGTTTAGTTGAGCAAGAAGCCATTGAGGTACATGGCATCACCAATGAATATTTGGCCGACAAACCTGTATTTAGTTCGGTGGCTAAAGAATTCATTGAATTTATTAGTGGTGCTCAATTGGTGATACACAACGCCCCATTTGATATTGGGTTTATGGATCATGAGTTTAGTCGTCTGTCAGGCCTAGCAGTTAAAGAATCTGCAAAAATGTGCACTGTGCTCGATACTTTAGATCTAGCAAGGCAGATCCATCCTGGGCAAAAGAATAACCTCGATGCATTATGCAGGCGTTATGGCATAGATAACTCCCATCGAGAGAAACACGGTGCGTTATTAGATGCAGAAATTTTGGCCGACGTATACCTGATGATGACGGGTGGCCAAACTGACCTCAACTTAAGTGGTAAGGCTAATACAGAAGGTGGCAGGCAAGTAGAAACTATCCGTAGGCTGCCTACAAATAGAAAACCGTTAAAGGTTGTTATGGCAACGGCCGATGAATTAGAACAGCATGAGCGTCGCTTAGACATAGTGGCTGAAAAAGGTGGGGCCTGCTTATGGCGTCAATAATGACAAAATAGAGAGTTGAGTAAACATGTTAAAACCGGTCGTATCTGCTCTTATATTATGGCTGTTTGCATACACAAGCTTGTCGGTACAAGCCATTCCCCAAAGTACGCAAGACAGCGCACAATCTGCAAATGGCCAAGATAGTAGTCAAGGGGAAGGTTCGCCTCTGATCCAATTGGGATCGAAATATCATAATGGTATCGAGTTGCTGCAAAATCGATTTAGAATCGATTACGAAGTCGATGATATTACTATGATATTTTTTCGTAAATTCGGTTCTGCACCCATAGTGTTAGTGCGACCAGATGGATCCAAAATTTTTCAATCCAATGCCGATGGTGAAAACATTTTTTGGTTTGATTCTGCCACCTACGACATGATCAATATTAAAAACCCCACACCTGGGCCTTGGCAAGCGGTAGGACAAATTACTCCTGAAAGCCGAGTCATGGTGATAAGTGACTTAGCATTACATGCTGATCCTTTGCCTGCCATGATCTTTTCAGGTGAAATCCTGAAACAATCAGCCTACTTAACCAATAACAATATACCTATTGATTACACCGCTTTCAGAGATGTGGTTGAATTGACCATTTCATTATCTAGCACCAACAATCCTAACTACAACAACTTTGGTGCTAACACTGAGGTAGTCGCCATTTTTGAAGACAATGGTAAAGGTATGGACGAACGGCCCTTAGATGGCGTGTTTACTGGGCAATTTAACTTAGCGATAGCCGACGGTGAATGGATCCCAACTTTTTCCGTCTCTACACCTATGTTTACTCGTGAGCAGGTGGATCCAAATATTATGCTTTTAGCCAATCCCATTAAAGTGGATATCGAACTTGATGGGGGAGGCGATGGTTACCATAAGTTGAAAGTAGATGCGCAGCGTGAATATGTAGACATGTCCACCTTATTACTTGATGGAAAAGTACGTTTTCCAAATGGTGATATTCAGAATTTCTCAATAACTGATATGTCTGCGGATGTACGCGAGTATTTAATAGTGAACTACGAGTACGGTGTATACCGTGTTAAGTTGACTGCTTATGGGAACACAACAGACGGCAGAGAGTTTATTTTAGATGTGCCTGAATACAGTTTTCTTACTGAGGAGCCTGATCCAGTTATTGAGGCAATAGCGCCCGGTATGGGTGACCCCACAATGTTAGATGGAAGTGAGCAACAAAACATATTAGCCAAGACACCCGACGCACCTGAAAATGTAGGAATGTCTACTTCTATGTTAGTTTCACTGATTGTGACAATTAATTTATTTCTATTAATTGTTGGGGGCGGCTTGATTTGGTGGCTAACCTTGGACAAAAAACCAGATTTTAAATTTACCAGAAAGAAAAAAGCCCCCTTAGATAAAAAAGAATTGGTTAAAAAAGAAGGAATGTTTGCAAAAATATTTAAATCTAAGGAAAAAGAACAGCCAAAAGAAAATAAACCTCAGACAAAAGAACAGTCAGACCCAGGCTTTATGGACTTAGGCATCCCAAAAGATTGATTGATTGTCTGCTTATTCAGCAAATTGCTCATTACTACAGCAATCGATACTATTAACTGAATTTCATGTAAAAAAGCTATTGACTAGTATAGGGTGAAGCCGTATTATCTGCGCCGCGGTTAACGAGGTGGTTCCAAAGAATTCCTTGTAAGTCGTTGAAATTAGAAAGAAAACTGGAGCGGTAGTTCAGTTGGTTAGAATACCGGCCTGTCACGCCGGGGGTCGCGAGTTCGAGTCTCGTCCGTTCCGCCATTTTCTATCTAGTTTCGTTTTGATAATGCAGCAAAGTATTAGTGTTAGCAATAATAATAGTACGGAGCGGTAGTTCAGTTGGTTAGAATACCGGCCTGTCACGCCGGGGGTCGCGAGTTCGAGTCTCGTCCGTTCCGCCATTGTCAAAACATTATAATTTAATTGGGGAGCGGTAGTTCAGTTGGTTAGAATACCGGCCTGTCACGCCGGGGGTCGCGAGTTCGAGTCTCGTCCGTTCCGCCATTAAATTATATGTTAATTACTTCCTTGTAAAAACTCCTTGTAATATCCTCATTAATTGTTCGTTATCTGCCAATGGTTTGATAAGCTTACCTTATGCTACTTACCCATTTTTATATGATGCTTTCTACGCCATCCTCTGAGATTTAGTCCCTATGTTTTTGTTGCTGCTTTATATCTTTATTGCCTTAGGTTTTTCGTTTATTTGCTCTATTGCAGAAGCGGTTATCCTCAGCATTTCCTCTGCGTATATTTCTGTGTTGGAGAAAAATGGCCATCCGTCAGGGGCATTATTAAAAAAACAAGTCAGTGACATTAATCGGCCTCTAGCGGCGATTTTAAGTTTAAATACCATTGCTCATACTATGGGGGCGGCCGGGGCGGGTGCCCAGGCGGCGGTAGTGTTTGGTGATGCCTATCTAGGAATTGCTTCGGCGGTATTGACCTTATTAATTTTGGTTTTTTCAGAAATTATTCCAAAAACCATTGGGGCAACCTATTGGCGACAGCTGGCACCTGGCACCGCTTATTTTTTAAAGTATTTAATGATTGTTCTATGGCCATTGGTGCAGATGGCGCAAAAAATGACATCAAAAATGCAAGATGAATCGCCTCTGGTTGGTTTAAATAGAGATGAATTGGCAGCTATGGCTGCGTTGTCGATGGAAGAAGGCCAAATTGCCGCACGTGAAGCAACAGTGATGCAAAATTTACTGAGTTTAAAGCAGTTAAAAGTGCGTCAAGCTATGACTCACAGAACAGTGGTCTTTTCGTTACCTGATACCATGACAGTTGCAGAGTTTTTAGAAAAACACGCTGAAGTGTCATTTTCACGGATCCCTATTTATGAAGATGGTGAGCCAGAAAAGATTTGCGGTTATGTCTTGAAGTCAGACTTATTGTTGGCTTATGCCCGTGGTAATTTAGATAAAGCACTAAAAACCTATCAAAAAGATATGGTCACTATATTAAGCAGTATGTCCTTAGCAAATGCATTTGCACCTTTACATTCTCAACGAGGCAATATGTTGCTTATTGTCGATGAATACGGTGGCTTAGAAGGGGTCTTAACTGTTGAGGATTTAGTTGAGAGTTTGTTTGGTATTGATATTATTGACGAAAGTGATCAAGTTGTGAGTATGCGAAAATTAGCGCGAATATTGGCGAAAAGACGGGAAAAGAAACGTTTACGCAAGTATGAAAAAATAAAGCCTTCCAAAACAAATTAGGGAAATGTGCTGATTATGAGTGAGTTACTCAGATGTATCAATCTAAGCAAAGAATACAGTGATGGAGAAAACACCGTTAAGGTGCTAAAGAACGTCAATTTTTCTGTTAATACTGCTGAGCAAGTCGCTATTGTAGGGAGCTCAGGCTCAGGAAAAAGTACCTTGTTACATTTATTAGGTGCCTTAGACAAACCTACATCTGGGCAAGTATTGTTTCAACAACAAGATATTTTTTCCTTTAACAGCAACCAACAAGCAACGTTTCGCAATCAATCCCTTGGTTTTGTTTATCAATTTCATCATTTATTGCCAGAGTTTAGTGCTTTAGAGAACGTTGCTATGCCTTTGTTGATCGCTAAAAAAGCGCTTAAAGAGGCGAATGAATTGGCCATTGCCATGTTAGATAAGGTCGGGTTGTCACATAGATACCGTCATAAACCTGCAGAATTATCTGGTGGCGAAAGACAACGTGTGGCGATTGCTAGAGCTTTGGTGACACAACCCAAGCTAATCCTTGCAGATGAACCCACTGGTAACCTAGATCAAAAAACCGGTGAGAGTATTTATCAGTTACTCAGTGATTTGCGTGAACAAATGCATACTAGTTTTGTGGTTGTGACCCATGATACACAGTTGGCCAAAAGGTTAGACCGCGCTATGCACTTAATTGATGGGCATTTAACTGATCCACATAGCCAACCTATGAAGAGTACAATTTAGTGCATTTAACATGGTTGTTGGCATGGCGTTTCCGTTCCAATAAACGCCAAAATGGTTTTATATCCTTTATATCGGCTTCTTCGACTTTTGGTATTGGTTTAGGCTGTTTTGTACTGATTTTGCTGTTGTCCGTTATGAACGGTTTTGAAAGAGAATTGAAAGACCGTTTATTGTCTGTTATTCCTCATGCTGAGTTTAAATCAGTGTATGCAAGCGGCATTGAAAACTGGCCAGCAGAAGTAGAAGCCTTAAAACAACACCCCGAAGTGACCTTTGTGGAACCTTACGTTAACGCTACTGGCATGTTGCAAAAAGGCAATAAGATGAAAGCGGTTGAGATGACAGCTTTAGACCCCCTTTATGCCATTGACGGCGTTATTCCCAGCTTAGTCTCAAGTGAACAGTGGCAGCAGTTTCAACATGATGAAAATGCCACAATGTTAGGTATAGGTCTTATGCAAAAACTGGATCTTAAAGTGGGTGATAAAGTACAGATATTATTACCACAGTTATCTGAGGATTTAAGTTTAAGTGCTCCAAAAACATTACGACTTAGCATTATTGCAAGTTTAGATATGGGCGGTGAACTGAGTAATCATATTGGTTTTATGCACATGTCATTAGCGGCACAGGCTCAGAATATTCAACATGGAGCACAGGGTATACGCTTACGATTCCGCGATGCTTTTATGGCCCGTGAACTAAGCCGCGCCATTGGATATAAGCTCTCACCTGAAGTGTATATGTCTGATTGGACAATTAGCGATGGCAATTTATATCAAGACATTCAGCTTGTAAGAGCAGTCGTCTATATTGCTCTAAGTTTGGTTATTGCCGTGGCTTGTTTCAATATTGTGTCGACTTTAGTGATGGCGGTGAATGAAAAACAAAGCGAAATTGCTATGCTAAAAAGTATGGGCGCAAAAAACAGTCTGATTATCTCAGTGTTTATGTTGCAAGGTACGTTTAATGGCCTCATTGGAACAATTGTTGGGGTGGTGTTAGGGGTTTTAATGGCAACTAACTTGCCCGCGGTAGCACGTTTTATGGAAGATTTATTTGGCGTGCAGTTTTTATCGGCTGACGTTTATTTTATTGATTTTTTACCGTCACAGTTAAATTGGAATGAAGTGTACCTTACGGCGTTTATTGCGATACTGTTGAGTGTTTTAGCGACACTGTATCCCGCAATAAAAGCCGCTAAAATTAATCCCGCAAAAGTATTAGGGCATTAAATAAAAATGACTAAAAAGACTATAAATGTAAAAAACCTCCAGGTGACTGAACAAAAAAGCTGGGCCGCAGGTGTACCAGCGGTTTTGTCGGCATATAAAAATGTGAGCAGCAAAGTAGGGCCTATTAAAGGCACAAAATTACTGAAGCAACTCAATCAAATAGAAGGGTTTGACTGCCCAGGATGTGCTTGGCCAGACCCACTATTAAAACGTTCAACCTTTGAGTTCTGTGAAAACGGTGCAAAGGCCGTTGCCGACGAAGCGACCTTAAAGCGCGCAACGACAAAGTTTTTTAGCAAATATAGTATTGATGATTTAAAACTGAAGTCTGATCGTTGGTTAAATGATCAGGGGCGTTTAGTTGAACCATTGTTTTTAGCCGAAGGTAGCCAGCATTATCAGCCTATTAGCTGGACAGAGGCTTTGAATTTAATTGCCACAAAACTAAACACACTAGATTCCCCTAACCAAGCGGCTTTTTACACGTCAGGGCGCGCAAGTAATGAAGCTGCATTTTTATACCAGTTATTCGTGCGTCAATTTGGTACCAACAACCTGCCAGATTGTTCAAATATGTGTCATGAATCCAGTGGTGTGGGGTTAACTGAGACAATAGGTATAGGTAAAGGTAGCGTTTCACTCCATGATTTAGAAAATAGCGAAGCCATTTTTATTTTTGGACAAAACCCAGGTTCAAACCATCCTCGAATGCTGAGCTCGTTACAAGCAGCGAAACGTCAGGGTGCTAAGATTGTTGCAATCAATCCATTGGATGAGCCAGGTTTAAAACGATTTAAAAACCCACAAGAAGTAACGGGCGTTATTGGCGCTGGTACTGAGTTACGCGACTTGTTTTTACCGGTAAAAATTAACGGTGATCTGCCTTTTCTTAAAGGTTTGTGCAAAGTCTTAATTGAAAGAGATGATGCTGGGCAAGATGTTTTGGATAAAGACTTTATTGAAACGTATTGCGATGGATATGCGGCATTTAAACAAGATATGTTATCTACGGCTTGGAGTGACATTGAGCAACACAGTGGTTTAACTCAAAGTCAAATTAATCAAGCTGCAGATATTGCCTGTGCCTCTAAGAAAACGATCTGTTGCTGGGCAATGGGTATGACCCAACATAAAAACTCAGTGGCCAATATTCAGCTGATGACCAATTTTTTAATGTTGCAAGGTAACTTGGGTAAACCAGGGGCAGGTGTTTGTCCGGTGCGTGGCCACAGTAACGTGCAAGGCGATCGCACTATGGGAATTTGGGAGAAACCCAATGAGTCTTTCTTAGATGCGTTGCAGCAGACTTATGATTTTACTGTACCAAGAGAACATGGTTATGACGCAGTAGAAAGTGTTCATGCAATGGCACAAGGGCAAGTTAAAGTGTTGTTTGCGTTAGGCGGTAATTTTTATCGTGCTATGCCAGATCATGTGGCAACCAAACATGCTTTAGGCAACTGTGAATTAACGGTGCAAGTTTCAACTAAGTTAAATCAATCACATCTATATACAGGTAAAAGCGCTTTGATTCTTCCGGCGTTAGGGCGCACTGAAATTGATAGGCAATTATCAGGTATTCAAACTGTTACCGTAGAAAACTCTATGGGAGTAGTGCAAACTTCCCACGGTAAAATACCTCCAGCTTCAAACTTACTAAAGAGTGAAGTGGCAATTATCGCCGAGTTAGCCGCACTAACCTTGCCGAGTAGCCATATAAACTGGCAGCAAATGCAGGACGACTATAGCGTGATCCGTGACGGCATTGCTCAAGTGATCCCAGGATTTGAGCGCTTTAATCAACGTATTGAAGAATTAGGTGAGTTTGAATTACCTAATGCGGTGCGAGATGAACGTAAATTTGACACCATCAACGGTAAAGCTAACTTTGTGGTCCATGAAATTGATTCTATTGCTGTGCCAAATGGTTGTTTATTAATGATGACGATCCGCAGCCATGACCAGTTTAATACTACTGTGTATACCAACAATGATAGGTACCGTGGCATTCATGGCAGCCGCCGAGTGGTTTTTGTTAATGCTGATGATCTGCAAGATTTAAGCTTACAAGCAGGACAACAAGTGGATATCCACAGTCATTGGCCGAACGAAAAGATACAAACCAGAACGGTAGAAGATTTTACTCTGGTTGAATATGATATTCCTCGTGGGTGTGCCGCCGCTTATTATCCTGAAACAAACGATTTGATCCCCCTGAGTAGTGTCGCAGTTAAAAGTAATACACCCGCTTATAAGTCAGTGGTGATCAGTTTACATAAAAAAACGTAAATGAAGCTTAGCCATAGGCGAAAAAAGGCACAGATAAATGCAAAAAAAGTGGTTTTTCTTAAATTCTAAATTTTTGATGGTGTGAAAGAAGCTAGAAGCTAGAAGCTAGAGTTATTTTGTACCACGTGAGGAACAGGTGAATATCTGGTACCAAGCACAGAGAAAAATCCTTATCAATCTTTTCTCTGTGCAGCGAAGCACTTTGTGTACTCTGTGGTTCAAATGCTTTTAAGGCTTAAATTTTAAAAGCTAAAAGAAATATTCACCACAGAGGAAGGAGAGAACACAGAGCAAAGAAAATTTGGTTTTTAACAATCTATTCCTTTGTGCAGCGAAGCGCTCTGGCTCGATACTCTATGTGGTGAATGATCTTTGTGTTTAGATTAAGAATCTGCACGACCCATAAATTTACTTTCTGCTGTGTTTACTTTGATTTTTTCGCCACTTGCAATGTACTCAGGCACTTGTACGACTAATCCAGTGGAAAGAGTAGCAGGCTTAGTACGGGCACTAGCAGATGCACCTTTAATCGATGGATCGGTTTCTGTAATCACTAAGTCAACAGAAGCGGGCAATTCAACGCCTACGGGTTTTCCTTCAACCAATAAAATTTGCAAGCCTTTTGTATCTTCGGTGATAAAAGGTAATTCATCGCTTATGGTTTCTGAATTTAATGGATAAGAAGAATAATCTTCGTCATCCATAAACACATATTCGTCGCCATCAACATAAGAAAAACTCACTTTATTACGATGAAAGTCTACAAGGTTGAGCACTTCATCGGCTTTAAAACTTTCATCTGCTTTAGCCCCTGTACCCACTTCATATAAACGCATTCTATATAAACTGGCACCAGCGCGGCCGCTTGGTGTCATCTTATTGATGTCTTTGACTATATAAGTTTTGCCATTAAGTTCAACGGCGGCATTCTTTTTAATTTCACTTGCTTTTGGCATGGTAGAGACCCTTTATAATTTTGCCGCAAAAAATAACATGAAAACCAAAATAGACAAAGGAAGTTGCTACAACTTTTCACTCGTTAGTTGTGATGCTTTTTGGCATAATGCTGGGCTGTTTTTTTGCTTCCCAAATATTCATTAAGGCGCTATGTCCAAAACATCCTATTTGTTTGCTGCCGATGGCAAGTTATCTGAGGCTATCGATGGGTTTGTGCCGCGCCAAGCACAAACTGATATGGCGGTTGCCGTTGAAAATACCATTAAAAACAAAGCGCCGCTTATTGTAGAAGCAGGGACAGGCACGGGTAAAACCTTTGCTTATTTAGCACCGGCCCTGTTATCTCAAAGAAAAACCATTGTCTCCACAGGTACTAAAAACCTGCAGGAGCAACTTTTTCACCGTGACTTACCCCTGATTAAAAAAGCGTTGGGCGCTAATAGCAAGACGGCTTTATTAAAAGGTCGAGCTAACTATTTATGTTTACATAGGTTAAGGCAACACAGTGGCAACAGTACTTTAGTTGATAGACAAACCTTGACTGAACTCACCCAAGTACGAGAGTGGGCTTCGAGTACTAAGTCCGGTGATATGGGCGATATGAAATCGCTGGCAGAAGACGCTAAGGTATTGCCTTTTGTGACTTCTACAGCTGATAACTGCTTAGGTAAAGACTGCCCTGATTACGAAGACTGTTATATGGTCAAAGCCCGCCGTAAAGCATTAGATGCGGATGTAGTGGTAGTTAATCACCATTTGTTTTTTGCTGATATGGCGTTAAAAGACACAGGATTTGGAGAGTTAATACCTGAAGCAGATGTAGTGGTATTTGATGAAGCCCATCAAATACCTGATATTGCCAGTGAGTATTTTGGAGAGACGTTTTCAAGCAGGCAAATGCAGGACATTAGCCGTGATGTGGAAGTGGTATATCGCACCGTACTCAAAGATGCGAAACAATTACAAAGTGCTGCAGAAAAATGCAAAATGATAGCGGCTGATTTACGTATTTTATTCCCTGAAAATCCTTCTAAAGGTAATTGGCAGCAAATGTTGTCCCGGAACGATGTGCAAACTCAAATTAGTAAATTAACGGATGCGTTAGGTGTGTTTTACGAAGTACTTAAATTGCATGTGGGTCGTGACAAAGATTTAGACAGTATTTTTGAACGAGTCTCAGAAATAAAGGGTAAGTTAGCCCGTTTAACTGATACTACCCAATTAGGTGTGAGCCTTTGGTACGAAACAACCATGCGTCATATTGTGCTGCATTTAACGCCTTTAAGCATATCCCAAAAATTTGCAGATTTTATTGCTGAACCAAAACGCAGTTGGGTATTTACCTCTGCAACTTTGATGGTTGATGGCGGTTTTAAACATTTTCAAAAGCAAATGGGTTTAGACAATGCTACTACATTGTCATTAGATAGCCCTTTTGATTATCCCAATCAAGCAATGTTATGCGTACCACGATTCTTGCCAGAGCCTAATGCTCGGGAAATGCGCGCGACCTTGTTGGATATTTCTATCAAACTTGTTAAAGCCAGTCGTGGACGTTGTTTCTTATTATTTACTAGTCATGCCACACTGAATGCCATCGCCGATCAACTTAAAGATAAAATCGACAACCCTATTTTAGTTCAAGGCTCCACAACCAAACGGGCATTGCTGGAAAGTTACATTGAGAATAAAGACGCAGTGTTGTTAGGTACAGGTGCATTTTGGGAAGGAGTGGATGTCCGAGGAGATGATTTAACTTGTGTACTAATCGATAAATTACCATTTGCTTCTCCCGATGATCCCTTGTTGCAAGCTCGGATAGAAGATTGCCGTAAAAGTGGTGGAAACCCTTTTGCTCAGTTACAAATCCCTCAGGCCGCTATTGCCTTAAAACAAGGGGCTGGGCGCCTGATCCGCGACGAAACCGATAAAGGTGTGCTGGTCATTTGTGATAACAGATTGGTCACCAAAGACTATGGTAAAATTTTTATGGGTAGTTTGCCGGATATGCATCGCACTCGGGATCTACAAAAAGCATTAGATTTTTTAAATGACATACACAGCGACAAAGATGAAGTTGAGACTCAATCATGAATATTTTAGTAATAGATACCGCCACTGAGGCTTGTTCTGTGGCCCTTGAAGTTAATGAACAAGTGTTCAACCGTTTTGAGGTTTGCCCGCAACAACACAGTCAACGTATCTTACCTATGATTGATGAGGTGTTAAATGAAGCCAAGGTGACACTGCAAAATATAGATTATTTGGCCTTTGGACGTGGTCCAGGCAGTTTTACTGGGGTACGTATTGCAACAGGAGTATTGCAGGGGTTAGCGCTGGGAACAGGCCATAAAGTGGTGGGAATATCGACTTTAGCGGCCATGGCACAGCAAGCGTATATGCAAAATCACAGTAAGCAAGTCACGGCAGCGATCGATGCGCGCATGTCAGAAGTGTATTTTGGGCAATATCAATTACAACAAAGTGTTATGACACTGGTGGGCAATGAACAAGTACTCGCACCGGAAGATGCGGCAGAAATCCTCAGTAAAAATTCTGAAATGGCAGGGGTTGGCACTGGATGGCAAGCCTATCCAGAATTAAATGCTAGTGCAAAAATTGACGAGTTAACCGATATTCTGTACCCAAATGCTTTGTATATGCTGCCTTTAGCCAAACACCTAATAACAAAGGGTGACGCCACTGAAGTAGAAGCAATTCAACCGGTTTACCTACGTGACAAAGTGACATGGAAAAAGTTACCGGGAAGAGAGTAGTTATCGACTCGATAAATTTGGAACAATTCTTGTATAATTTTTTTGAGTTTAATTGAGGTTGAAGGTTTATTGACTAGTGTTGCTAAAATTTTGGAAAAGTAGTTGAGTATAGACTCAGTATCGTTATTAAAAGCATCTGATATTGCCCGTTCTTCACGGGATAAACCGCGTGTTGTTAAATCAGAAAAAACTCACGATGAGCAACAGCCCAGTTCAAAAGCATCGATTATTCGCGCCGGTGATAGCGAAAGTGTTCAAAAAGCAGCATCTTTCAATCAACAAAGCCACTCTATTTCAAACAATAGCTTAAACGAAAAGTCAGCCATTGCAGCTTATCAAAGTGTTGCTAAAGAGCAGCAACGTCAAGGTATTCAGTTATTGTTGGGTGTCGACACTTTCGTTTGATCTATTTGATAATTTAATACATATCAAAATAACGTTAAAATTCAGTGGCTGTTCAGTTACTATAAATACAATACTAGTTAAACATTCCCTGATTGAACTTTCTGAGGATCATTATGAATATTCGTATATATGCGTTTTTAGGTACTATTTTGTTGGCGGGGTGCTCAACATTTCCTGAACAACTTCAGCTAGAAGATTCTACGCAGTTAGTCATTTATGAGGACGCTGCCTCGAAGGCTGAGCAAGTTAAAGGTAAGATGTTACGCTGGGGTGGTGCAATCGCAAAAGTCGAAAATAAAGCAGATTCAACTGTTTTTGAAATGGTTTATTACCCATTAAATGGCTATGGTCGCCCTATCTCTGGTGAAGAAAGCATGGGACGGTATCGCATTCATGTGAATGGCTTTATGGATCCTATGGTGTATCAAGTTGGACGATTGATGACATTTACAGCCGAGTTAAATGGTCTGGAAAAAGGCTTGGTTGGCGAACATGAATACGTATTTCCAACAGCCAATGTTACGGCCTACTACTTGTGGAAAAACGTGCAGCGAATCGATGTAAGTAGTGTGCATGTTTGGCCATATCAATATTGGTACGGTCATTATCCGCGCCGCTATAATAGAAGTCTCATTATTCGCAGCACAAGCGGAAACAGAGGACATAAGGGCAATGCAATTCGTCCAAGTGGGGCGACGACTCTACCTAAACCAGTAAAAACAACGCGAGATAAATCTTAATTGTATCTTTTTAAAACGTTTTCCTAAGGACAGTAGAATGACCAATAACTTAACAGTTTTGGCAGTTGTAGCTTTACTTGGCGGATGTACCGCCTTACCCGAGCAAGTCCAAGTTTCTCATGGACAAAAATTAATTGGATTTAGTGAGGTTAGCGAAAACTCTGTCGGTGAATCTGTGAGGTGGGGCGGCATTATCACTGAGCTGAGCAAACAGGATGGTGTTGCAAATGTGACTATCACTCAGTATCCGCTATTGGCCTCGGGTCAACCTACCTATGCGTCAGGTAGTTTTGGGCGTTTTACTGCAAAATTAAATAACTCATTGAATATAGACCGCTTAGAAAAGGGAAGTGTGCTCACGCTAATAGGAGATATTGAAGATGTACACAACCCTTATCCTGAACTTAAGTCAACACAGTTAGCCCAAGTGTCAGTCGATGGTTTTTACGTGTGGAATGGCTTTTCTAAAGCTGATCATTCAATAACCTTGGATAATAACCCTGCTTTTATCCAACGAGGAAAGTGGGGATGGCAAGTTAAAAGCGAAAAAGAAAAACAAAGAGAACGCCAAGAGAGAATAAACGAGCAAAATAGCCGCTACTGACAGAAATCTGTTTTTTGTATGAGTGATATTTGATTATAAAAAGTGGAAACTTTTTGCCGTTATCGGCAATTAATTTTATATTGGCGGCAATTATTTGCCGCTTTTTTGTGTTTTCAAAAAGGACTAAACGTGCAACAAGCCCTCGAATTCCCCCTTGCCAACGTAACCCTTCGCGGTATTGGTTATGGTGATCCTTGCAAACCTATGATTTTGGCATTACATGGGTGGTTAGACAACGCAGCGAGTTTTAATCCTATTGCTGACTACCTCAGTGACTATTATATTGTAGCACTGGACATTACAGGTCATGGGTTGTCATCCCATAGAACGGATGGTGCACACTATCATCTCATTGATTTTCCTTATGATTTACATGAATTGGTGGATTCCCAAGGCTGGCAGTCGTTTATTTTGATGGGGCATTCTATGGGAGGTATCATTGCGACTATTTACGCTAGCTGTTTTCCTGAGTTTGTCAGTAAGCTCATTTCTATTGAGTCCTTTGGCCCTATGACAAAAGATCCACAAAGTAGCCCAATTCAACTCAGGGATTCTATTTTGAGTAGGTTAAAGGCTCAAAAAAGTGAGGCGAAACACCCAAGAAGCATTGAGCGCACTGTCGAAGCAAGAGCGATGGTGGGTGACATTAAATTGGAATCCGCAAGATTATTGATCACTCGAAACATCCGAGAAGAAAATCAGCAATTATATTTTACTACTGATAGGCGTTTACGGACCTTTTCATCTCTTAGAATGACTGAATCCCAGGCCGAAGCGTTTATGCGAAATATTCAATGTCCCACCTTAGTCATAACGGGATCACAAGGATATGAATCAATGCGAACTGCGTTACACAAAAGATTGGATTGGGTTAAAGACCTAGTTATGGTCGAGTGTGAGGGCTTCCATCATTTACATATGGACAATCCTCAACCAGTTGCTAACGCAATTGTTTGTTTTTTAAGCTAAATTTAAACTGGTCTTAGTTGTTAATCATTTGTTGATTTATCTTTGCGAAAGTATTAGGTAGAATCCCTGCTGATAAACATTCTATTAAAATAATAAAAAATTGGCTTTTGCCTCTGTAACAAGTGGGCGTGTAAAGTTAATGGCTTGGAGGTACAGTGGAAAAAATCTGGTTGAAGAATTATGACCCTAGGGTTCCTGCCGACATCGATCCTGATCGTTATTCATCCATAGTTGATATTTTTGAGCAATCTATCGAAAAATACTCAACCAATATCAGTTATATCAATATGGGAAAAAGCATTACTTTTGCAGAGTTAGATGTGCTGACTCGTGATTTCGCTGCATATTTACAAAGTTCAGGTCTGAAGAAAGGGGATGCGGTGGCAATTATGATGCCTAACCTTATCCAATATCCTGTGGCGCTGTTTGGGATCTTGCGAGCAGGTATGACTGTTGTGAATGTGAATCCTTTGTATACTGCCAGAGAATTACAACATCAATTAACTGACTCAAACGCTAAAGCTATTGTTATCGTTGAAAATTTTGCCTGTACTTTGAGTGAAGTGATTAAAAATACCGCTATAGAGACGGTGTTATTAACCTCCATTGGTGACATGTTGTCACCCCTGAAGAAAACTCTTACTAATTTTGTCATAAAATACGTTAAAAAGATGATTCCTGCTTTTGATTTACCTCATGCAGAAAGCTTCTTGTCCGCCCTTAAACAAGGCAATAAACAAGTGTATCAACGTCCTGAAATAAGCGGCGAGGATCTGGCGTTTTTGCAATACACAGGGGGGACAACTGGGGTTTCAAAAGGGGCAATGTTAACCCATAGAAATATTGTGGCCAATTTAGAGCAAACGTCGAATATCCTTGAAAATGTCATTGAGCTAGGTCAAGAATTAGTAGTGACGGCTTTACCTCTTTATCATATCTTTGCCTTACAAAGTAACTGCTTAACCTTTGTTAAATTTGGCTGTCCAAATTTACTGATAACTAACCCTCGTGATATGCCGGGTTTTGTTGCTGAACTCAAAAAGTACCCGTTCACAGTTCTGACGGGTGTTAATACTCTGTTTAATGGGCTTCTAAATACACCTGGTTTTTCAGATTTAGATTTTAGTGGCTTAAAATTTTCCTTGGGTGGTGGTGCTGCTGTGCAGAAACCCGTTGCTGAGCGTTGGCACAAAACGACAGGGAACGTATTACTTGAAGGATATGGATTAACTGAGTGTTGTCCTGTTGTCACTGTTAACCCGCCGCACCTTGAAGCGTATAAAGGTTCTATTGGTATGCCGGTACCTTCGACTGATATAAGACTAGTGGATGAAGAAGGTAACGAAGTTGCTATGGGAGAAGCGGGGGAAATGTTAGTCAAAGGTCCTCAGGTGATGAAAGGTTATCTGAATCGGCCTGAAGCCACTGCTGAGATGATAGTTGATGGCTGGTTAGCCACGGGCGACATTGCAACTTGTGATGAAGATGGTTATTTTTATATCGTTGATCGTAAAAAAGATATGATTTTGGTTTCAGGGTTTAACGTCTTTCCCAATGAGATCGAAGAAGTTGCTGCCATGCATGACGATGTAATAGAAGCTGCCGCTATAGGTGTACCCCACGAGGTTTCTGGAGAAATTGTAAAATTAGTCGCAGTGCGTAAAAATGACACATTATCTGAAAGTGACTTAATTGAACATTGTCGTAAACATTTAACAGGTTATAAGGTACCGAAAAAAGTTGAGTTCACAGACGAGCTTCCTAAAAGTAATGTTGGTAAGATACTACGTAGAGAATTAAGAGATAAATAAAGCTAACAACTTTTACCGTTAAATGGAAAAAGCCGGCTGTAGCCGGCTTTTTTATGGGTAATGTGACTACTAATTTGGAAATCCATGGAATACAACTTTATTACCAGTAATCAAGCACTCGCAGATTTTTGTCAACAAGCCAGTCAAGCAGACGCTATAGCCGTAGATACCGAATTTGTGCGTACCCGTACTTTATATCCTCAGTTGGGCCTAATACAGATGTACGACGGCAAACAATTGGTTTTGGTTGATCCTTTGGCAATTGATGATTTCTCAAGTTTGACAGAATTGTTAAGCAACCCTGACGTGGTTAAAATATTACATTCTTGTTCTGAGGATTTAGAAACCTTTTGGCACGCTTTTAAAGTCATGCCATATCCTGTGTTTGATAGTCAGTTTGCGGCTAGCATAGTAGGGATGGGACCCGCTTTAGGTTATGCGAAGTTGGTGGAAATCATGCTTGATATAGTAGTCGATAAAGGTGAGTCGCGCACTGATTGGTTAGCTAGGCCTTTACGAGATGAACAGTGTGATTATGCAGCTAAAGACGTGCTGTATTTGTTACAACTCTATCCAGAACTTAAATCTCGAGTAGTAGCACAAAATAAACTACCTTGGGTGTATGAGGAAATAGCCCATCTAGCGACTAAAAAACAAACCGCAATTCCTCTAAATTCGGTGTATTTAACCATTAAGAATAACTGGAAATTATCGAATAAAGGGGTGTTGATTTTAAAAAAATTGGCGGCTTGGCGGACTTCAGTTGCAAGGCAGCGTGATATGGCATTAAATTTTGTGGTGCGAGAAGAAAATTTAGTTTCAATTGCTACTCTGCAACCATCGAGTAAAAATGAATTACGTACAATTCAAGGAGTAAATCCACACGAAGTACGGATACACGGCGACGCTTTGCTAGCAATTGTTGCTGATTGCCAAAACGTTTCTGATGAGGCTTACCCACCAAGAGTAAAACGTTTAAATGATATCGAAGATTACAAAAATACTGCTGCGAGTGTTAAAAAACTATGTTTGAGTGTTGCCGAAAAACATGCCATTCCTCCCGAATTAGTCGGGTCTAAAAAACAAATTAACCAATTACTCAAATGGTGTTGGTTTAGTCAGGATGAAACTCGTGACATGGGATTACAACCGGATTTGTTGAGTAGTTGGCGTCGTGCACTTTTGTTAGAAGGGTTAGTTAATATTAGTGCCCTTAATTTATCCAGTGATCTGCTTGAGGAAAATGTTTAATGTTATGCGCAGTATACAAAAGCAGTAAAAAACAAGAGACCTATTTGTATGTGCCGGGTAGAGACGACTTTTCTAAGGTGCCAGAGGCATTATTAAAAACCTTTGGCAAACCCATTTTTTTAATGATTATGCCACTTAAAAAAGACCGAGAACTGGCAAGTGTGGATATCAATAAGTTGCGCTCTGAGCTTAAAACCAAAGGCTTTTATTTGCAGCTTCCACCACCCATTGAAAATTTATTAAAAATTCATTTACAACAAAATAATACAGACCAATAACCATGAAATGTACCTATCACTTATTGCTTATATTTTTACTTATAGTCAGTCAGACCCTGAATGCTAAACCTAGCTTTGAGGAGTATTTAGTTGATTTAAAGTTACAAGCCATTGAACAAGGTTACACCAGTGAGTTTGTTGACCGAGTGTTTAAGGGGGTTAGTTACCGTAAAAAAACGGTCACAGCAGATAAAAATCAACCAGAAACTAAATTAACGTTAGATAAATATTTAGCTACCCGTGTTCCCGACTGGAAAGTTAAAAAAGCCGTTGATTTAATGGCGCAGCACAAAGTGCTATTAGATCAAATAGAGCAACAGTTTGGTGTACAGAAACGTTTTATCGTGGCGCTCTGGGGTAACGAGAGTAACTTTGGCAATATTATGGGCAAACACTCGATAATTAACTCACTGGTGACCTTAGCATATGAGGGTAGGCGAGAAGCTTTATTTAAAAAACAACTCTTTGCTGCGTTAAAGATCCTTGATCAAGGACATGTTAAATTGGAAAACTTTGTAGGCTCATGGGCGGGCGCTATGGGTCAAAGTCAATTTATGCCCACTTCGTTTTTAGACTATGCGATCGATTTTGATAACGATGGCCGTAAAGATATATGGAATAATACTGCTGACGTGTTTGCGTCTATTGCTAATTTCCTAAAAACCGAAGGGTGGAGTAGTGATATAACATGGGGACGTCAAGTGAGCGTATTAGGTGATTTTGATTTTAGTGTAGCGGGATTGAAGTCATCAAATAAACGTTTGTTATCTGACTGGCAGAATATCGGTGTAAGGCGTTACAATGGTGATGACTTACCAAAAGTGGATGTGTTTGCATCACTGATAAATCCTGACGGGAAAGATGGCCGGATATATCTGGTTTATGAAAATTTTCATACCTTAATGAAATGGAACCGTTCAAGCTATTTTGGAGTATCAGTCAGCTATTTGTCTGATCGTATTAAAAAAGGATCGTAAAAGGATGTTTGAATATCGACATATTGACAGTGATGGCAACAATATCGATTTACCCTTGGGGAAAGTCGTCTGTGTCGGACGAAACTATCTTCAGCATATAAAAGAATTAGACAATGAAGTGCCAAGTACGCCATTATTGTTTATTAAACCAACTACAGCCTTATGTGATCTAAATAAACCTGTTGTCATTCCTAAAAACTTTGGCCCTTGCCACAATGAGTTGGAAGTGGCGATATTGATTAAAAGCCCTCTTTGTAAGGCTTCAACTGAAGACGTAACAGCGGCAATTTGGGGAGTCGGTTTAGGATTAGATCTCACATTAAGAGATGTGCAAAGTACATTAAAAAAACAAGGTCATCCATGGGAACGTGCTAAAGCGTTTGACGCTAGTTGCCCTATGTCGCAATTTGCTGCTGTAAATAGGGTTGAAAATTTAACCGATATAGACTTTAGTTTACAGGTGAACAATGAATTAAGACAACTAGGTAATAGCCAACATATGCTGTTCTCTATTGTAAAATTACTGGTTAATATTTCCCATGCTTTTACGCTTTTACCAGGGGATATAGTGATGACAGGCACACCAAAAGGAGTGGCATCTTTATCTGTTGGTGATGAGTTATTAATCGATTTGAATGGACACTTTTCAATTATGACGAATGTTGTATAGATAATGAAATTTTCATATAACTTTATAGTAGATCCTGCGAACAAAATATTAATTTGTGAAACTTTTGGTGAAGCAAGAGAACTTGTGGATCTTGAGCATCTCTTAAAAACAATTGTTAAGATGGCAGGTAAAAATCAGGTGAAGAATGTAGTGCTGGATAATACGGAATTCAGATTGCTCTTTTCCAATATAGAAATTGCTAAATTGTTGATAACCGTGCAAGAAAACGGCTGGCTAGGCGGTTTAAAAGTCGCAAGAATAGTGAAGCCTGAAATGAATATTGAAAACGTGATTGAAGGGCTTGCTGAAAGTTTGTCTTTGTCGATTAAAAATTTTGAAACAAGAAGTGAAGCCATGCTTTGGTTGTTGTTTGATAAAGTGAGAGATAAGTAATGATGGGCGTTAAATATTGGGAAAGCACATCATTAGAGAATATGTCTGATAAAGAATGGGAAGGCATTTGTGATGGGTGTGCCAAATGTTGTTTGCATAAATTTATTGATGATGAAAACGTGTCAGAGCCAGCCACTACAAATCAAATTCAACTTGGGGAAAAAATTCATTACACCAATATCGTTTGCAATCTGTTGAATACAAAATCGTGTTCTTGTACCCAGTACTCAGAGCGAACTAAACTAGTGCCAGAGTGTGTCAAACTTACCAAAGATAACCTCCAAGATATCTTTTTTATGCCACCAAGTTGCAGTTATCGCAGGCTTTATGAAGGCAGAGGATTGCCAAGTTGGCATCCTCTGTTAAATAAAAACAAAAAGTCAGTAATGCATAAAGTTGGCATGTCTGTCCGCGGAAAAACAGTATCCGACAAAGATGTGGATCTTGAAGAATTCGAAGATTTCATCGCATTGTGGCCGATAGAAGATTTAGACTAGTTAATGATTAACTGTTTTTGTCTAAATGCGTAAAATCGACTTCTTCTTCAGATATCCCTGCATCTGGATCGTTAAACACGTCAATATCTAGTTCGTTTTCACTTTTAGCCACAATACACGCCACCATGCAGTCACCCGTAACATTTACTGCAGTTCGGGTCATATCTAACAATCGATCTACGCCTATAATAAGTGCAATACCTTCTACAGGTAAATTCACCTGTTGTAACACCATAGCTAGCATGATGAGGCCCACACCAGGCACTCCTGCTGTGCCTATAGAGGCAAGCGTTGCGGTGAGTATAACCATCATATAATCACTTAAACTTAAATCTACGGCATAGACTTGAGCAATAAATACAGTGGCTACGCCTTGCATAATGGCAGTGCCATCCATGTTAATTGTAGAGCCAAGGGGAACGGTAAAAGAAGCGACTGAGCGTTTAACGCCTAGCTTGCTAATTGCTGTTTCCATAGTAATAGGCAAAGTTGCACTGCTGCTGGAAGTACTAAACGCAAATATCGCCGCATCACGCATCTTTCTGATCAATATTAAAGGGCTCAAACCACTTAAGGTTTTTAAAATAATGGGATAGGTAACAAAAGCGTGAACGAACAACGCAAATATAACCAATAGGAAATACTTAAATAAACTTGCTATGGTGTCAAAGCCTATAGTGGCGAACAATTTGGCCATCAGCACAAATACTCCATAAGGTGCAAGGTTCATCAAAATAGTTACAAGTTTCATTATTACTGCGCTTAAATCTTCAAATACACTGGTTAGTCTTTTGCCTGCATCCCCTGTCATCGCCATAGATATGCCAAAAAGTACTGCAAATACAATGATTTGTAACATGTTACCTTCGGCCATCGCGTTAATAGGATTGGTGGGCATCATATTGATGATGACTTGTCCTAGGGTCGGCGCTTGTTTGGCAACATAGGTGGATTCAGAAACAAGATTTAACCCTTCGCCTGGATTAACTAATAAGGCTAAACTGACGGCTAAACTGATAGCGAGCGCCGTTGTAAATACGTAAAGTAATATCGATTTCCCTCCTAATCGCCCTAATTTAGAGGGATCAGATAAACTCGATGTGCCACATACTAAAGAAACAAAAACTAAAGGTACAACCAGCATCTTTAAACTGGCGATAAATATACTTCCCACTACATTAAATATACCTTCGACTAAAAGTGCATACGTTGAAACGTGCAAGCCGAATACACTAAAAGAAAAATCTCCGCTATCATCAAACAACCATTGTAATAAAGCTCCGATAATTATTCCGGCAATCATGCCGATAAAGATACGAGCGGTTAGTCCGAGTTTTTGTGGTGAGGGTTTTTGTGATGACAAATGGGTTGATGTGGTCATGAAAATCCTAAGCTTTATTTTTGTTAAAAGTCGCGAGTTTTAGTGCTATTGAATTTGGTTATCTACTATAACCTAAAGCAAGGTTAACAAGATTATTGTTCAAGCTGAACTGTTAAAGTGAATTTGCCATCACAATATGGCTCATGTGTATAGGAAAGGTTTATGATTTTACGTTTTAGAACGCTGTTAGTATTTTTGGCTTTATTGAGCCTTTTCTCTTGTGGAGGCGGGGGAGAAATTTCTCGTGATGATAGTACAGGAAGCACTGGTGGTGGAGGTACGGTTAATGTCACCAGAAATGTAGAATTGGAGTTTACTGATGCTAATGGTCAATCTTCAAAAGATTTAAACGAATCTAACCCTTTAACACTGACAGCTACTGCTATTGATTCAAATGGTGATCCAGTTGCGGATACATTAATAACTTTTACTTTTCAACCTGAAGGATTGGCTATATTCGGTAATGATTCAGGTACTGCTTCTACTGGTAATGATGGCGTTGCTTCGATTGATATTTTAGTCGGTGAAAACTCGGGCGATGGGGTTATAATTGCTACTTTAAGCTCTGGTGAAACAGATGACACTACTTTCAAGTCTTCTGGTACTACGCGAATAGGCGTCATCCCTGCATCTATAGAATTGTATGGAAGTTCTACACAATTAGCATCAAGTGGGTCTGATGAAATTGAATTAATTGCACAAGTGAAAGATGCCAATAATGTTTTGCTTGAAGGTGTAACCGTAACTTTTTCAGCAAACTCTTCTGCTAGCTTACAAATTACCCAAGGTATAACTGGGGCTGATGGTATTGCCACCGCGCTGCTTGATACTCAAAACAAGCCTGAAAACAGAACGATCACTGTGGCCGCCACCGCCTCTGGGTTGGCTGAAACAAAAACCTTAGATATTCAAGTTGTTGGCACATCAATCTCAGTAAACGGTCCGCCTACAGTTATCGTAGGAGAGACAGCTACCTTCACAATTTTTCTGTCAGATTTTGATGGTGTAGGGATCGCCAACCAGATTATTCAAGTGGAATCTCAACAGGGCAATGGGTTTGATTCAAACGCTTATGTTACCGATGGTGAAGGCCAAGTCGTGGTGAATTATACCGCGAACAGTTCTGGATTGGACTTGATAACCGCGTCAGCACTAAACGCTAATGGTGCGTTAAATGTAACTGTCCAGCAGGACCAATTCAGTTTTACAGAGGTTTCTACAGAAGATATCCCATTAGGCACAGCAAGTAATATAGAGTTAACTTGGTTAAAAGATACTGTACCTTTTGCAAATGGAACAATAACCCTAACAACGACTAGAGGAACGCTGTCAGCTACAAATGTAAAAACTAATTCCAGTGGTAAGGCAACCTTTCAAATTCAATCAAGTAACGCAGGTAGAGCAATTGTCTCAGCTCAAGGTGTCGATTCTAGTAGTGATACTCCGGTTTATGTCAATGTCAGTACTGATATTGAATTTGTAGCCACCCAAGTTAATAATATTATTTTGTCTGCAAGCCCTAATTCAATTGGTCCTGCGGGTCAAAAAAGTACCATAACAGCGGTATTACGCGATGCTGCAGGAAATCTCGTTAAAGGTAAAACTGTTAATTTTAATAATGATGACGTCAGTGGCGGTGAAATCTTCCCAGCATCAGCTATTACTGATAGTAATGGAGTGGCTTCAACGGTCTATACCTCTTCTAGTGTAACGACGGAAAATGGCATTACTATATCTGCAACAGAACCAGACTCTAATATTATGACTAGCTTAAACTTGACTGTTGCAAACAGATCGCAATTTATCTCTATCGGTACAGGAAATGTTATTTCTTCACCTGATGAAACCAGTTATTTGAAGAAGTTTACTGTTTTCGTAACTGATGCCAATTCAAATCCGGTTAGTGGCGTCGAACTAACTGTGACGGGGACACCGGTTAAATACTCTGAAATTCTTGAACCCAATGCAGAGCCCGGTGACGCAAACTATCAAGCAATTCGCCCTGCATTTTATAAAGGTTATTGGGTTGCGTATCCGAATCAAGAAGATTTTGAGTTCTGGACAGCTGTACGTACCGTTGGTTGTGCTAATGAAGATGTAGATGACGATGCTATTGAAGATCCGAACGAAGATGTAAATGGCGATGGCGAGTTAACGCCAGGAAATATACTGTCGATAGACGGTGATATTGTCACAGACGAAAATGGGCAAGCCATCATTGAATTAAGATATGCTAAAACATATGCTGCTTGGGGGCAGGTCAAGATAACGGCTAGTACTCCTGTGTCAGGCAGTGAATCACAAGCGAGTCAATTTTTCTTATTGTCGGCCTCGTCGACTGACCTGCGAGAAGAAGCTACACCTCCAAACACTAATCCATTTGGAAGAGGTTTAAATTCTGTTGAAGATCCTAACAACCCAGGCACATTTATAGATGATGGTGCTAATTTAACCTGTGAAAATACATTGTAATAAAGGAACTCGTTTGCCAGTTCCGATTAATGAGGGCTGGCAAACTAAAAGCGCATTTTGGCACTAGCTTTGTTGGAATGGATAAACCGAGCCTAAACTCAATAATTGAGTTAATTCATCTAACGCAGTTCTAGACTCAATTAACAATTGCGGATCACTTAAATCACTCACATGTAATGTGTCGCGATAGTGTTTATCAACCCAAGTGTTTAAACGTTCAAATTGACTGTCATTGATTAAGGTACTTTGATTCACTGCAGCATATTCTTTTTCGGTCATTGCTACTCTCAGCCGCAAGCAAGCCGGACCTCCACCGTTACGCATACTTTCTTTAACATCATGGTAGTACACATGTTTGATAGGCGTATTTTGTCCTACTAAATTAGTTAAATAGGCGGATACTGCAGGATTTTCTTTACAATCAGTTGGTGCAATTATTGCCATTTCACCATTTGCTAGAGTAATTATTTGTGTATTAAACAAATAGCTCTTAATGGCATCTTGTACACTGACTTCAGCGGTTTTTACACAAATAAAGTGTAGCCCGTCACCAACAAACTTTTGTTTTATCTCAGCTATTGCCTGGGTTGATTGGTAAAACGCTTGTTCGTGGAAAAACAACACATTTTGGTTACCCACGGCAATCACATCATTATGAAATACACCTTGATCGATTAAATCTGGGTTTTGTTGTATATAAACTACATTTTTATCGCTAAGCCCGTGCAATCTGGCGACGGCCTGGCTTGCTTCTAGTGTTTGCCGTGCTGGAAACTTTTTTGGTGCAGGTTTGCTGGTATCAAATGCATGACGTCCATATACAAATATTTCTAGGCCAGTTTTGCCATATTCGCTACAAAGACGGGTGTGGTTAGCGGCACCTTCATCACCAAAATGTTCGTTATCTGGTAAGTGAGTATGATGTGCAAAATATTCTTGGTTGGCAAAGGTAGCCTGCAGAATATTTCCTGTGACTTGGGGCTCCAATGAGCGGTGGTATTTATTCGTTAAATTAGCCGGGGTGAAATGAATTTTTCTATCATGGGTATCAGCGCTAGGAGAAACCGTTGCAGCATTAGCTGTCCACATACTTGAGGCCGAACAACATGCCTGAAAAATTGCCGGAGCCTGTTTTGCCGCCATAGCTAAAACGTTCGCATCCGTTCCACTAAAGCCTAATCTACGTAACGAAGCAATGTCAGGACGCTCCTGCGGCGCTAGAACACCTTGAACCATACCAAGGTCAGCTAGTGCCTTCATTTTCTTCAACCCTTGCTTAGCGGCCTGTTTAGGACTGCTTGAAGCACTGGCATTACTTAAAGAAGCAACGTTACCATATGATAACCCCGCATAATTATGAGTCGGCCCTACTAATCCATCAAAATTGGCTTCAAATTGTTTCATCTAAACCTCACTTACTGTTTTTTCTCATCGGTATTTGAGCCATTCAGGCTCGATATTTTTGACTTGAAATAACGTTCAAAATACGAATTGCTGAGCATTATACTGTTTTTGTTTGCCCTGCCAATGGAGCTGTTCGAAAAGTGAACAATGAAAGGGTGTCTAAAAAAAAGAATATTGGATAAGTATGAAGAAGAACTTGTTTTATATTCATTTTGTCGATATATGTTAAAAAGCATTTTTAAGAGGTGAACCTACTGTTAGGTTCACCTAGTTAATAAAAACCTATAAATATCAAAGGTTAAAACCAATATATGGCAAAGCATCTAGTCATTGTCGAATCACCGGCAAAGGCAAAAACGATTAATAAATATCTCGGCAAAGATTTTATTGTTAAATCTAGTGTCGGTCACGTTCGGGATCTTCCTCACAAGGCTGTGGGCAAAGTTGCGCCTAAAAAACCAGCAAAAGAACTCAAACTTCTCTCTGAAAAAAAGCGTGAAAACTATTTACGCGATTACGAATATAAAAAGTTAGTTGATCGCATGGGGATCGATCCTAAAAACGATTGGCAAGCTCATTACGATGTACTTGAAGGCAAAGAAAAAGTTGTTAACGAACTCAAAAAGTTGGCAAAAAGCGCTGACACTGTCTATCTCGCAACGGATTTGGATAGGGAAGGGGAAGCCATTGCTTGGCACTTGCGAGAACTAATTAATGAACCTGGCAAAGATTTTCAGCGCGTAGTGTTTAATGAAATTACTAAAAACGCTATTCAAGAAGCGTTCGCCCATCCAGGTGAATTGAATATTGAGATGGCGAATGCTCAGCAAGCTCGACGTTTTCTAGATCGGGTAGTGGGCTTTATGGTGTCGCCATTATTGTGGAAAAAGGTCGCAAGAGGCTTGTCAGCAGGTCGCGTTCAATCGGTAGCTGTACGTTTAGTAGTAGAGCGCGAAAGAGAAATTAAAGCCTTTGTACCTGAAGAATTTTGGGATTTACATGCAGATTTAAATACCAAAAAACAAACCAATTTGCGTATGCAAGTGGTCAAAGAAAATGGCGCGGCATTTAAGCCGATTAATAAAGCCCAAACTGACAAAGCTGTTAGCTTTCTTGAAAGTGCCAGTTATCAAGTGGTTAGCCGAGAGTCTAGGCCGACTCAAAGTAAACCGTCAGCGCCTTTTATAACCTCAACTTTGCAACAATCAGCAAGTACGCGTTTAGGTTTTGGTGTAAAGAAAACCATGATGATGGCGCAGCGTTTATATGAAGCTGGTCATATTACCTACATGCGTACCGATTCGACTCATTTGGGTAAAGAAGCGGTGGACAGTTGTCGCGAATATATTACGGATAATTTTGGTAATAACTACTTGCCAGAAAATCCAATTAAGTACGGTAGCAAAGAGGGCGCTCAAGAGGCCCATGAAGCGATCCGTCCTTCCAATGTATTGCTAAAATCTGAAGCCATCACAGATGTTGAGCGTGATGCGCAACGTTTATATGAGTTGATTTGGCGTCAATTTGTGGCATGCCAAATGACCCCAGCCAAATATGATGCGAGTACCATCAGAGTCAAGGCAGGTGAGTTTGAATTGACTGCAAAAGGCCGTGTATTAAAGTTTGATGGTTGGACTAAAGTACAAAACCCACAGCGTAAAAAAGGTGATGAAGATTTATTGCTGCCTGATGTAAAAGAAGGTGAGGATTTAGATCTTAAATCACTGGATCCTAAGCAACACTTTACTAAACCTGTGGCGCGTTTTAATGAAGCCTCGTTGGTTAAAGAGCTGGAAAAACGCGGCATCGGTCGACCGTCTACATACGCCAGTATTATCTCGACTATCCAAGATAGAGGTTATGCAAGAATCGAAAGTAAACGTTTCTATGCTGAAAAAATGGGTGAGATTGTAAATGACCGCTTGATGGAAAATTTTGACGATCTGATCGGTTATGATTTTACCGCCAATATGGAACAACAACTGGATGCCATCGCTGAAGGCACTGCCTCTTGGAAAGGGGTGCTAGACGATTTTTATGTGGATTTTGAGCAGAAACTACATGTTGCTGAAAAATCGCCAGAAGAAGGCGGTATGCGTTTAAATCAGGCTATTCCTACTGATGTTGAGTGTCCTAAATGTGGGCGTCCAATGAATGTTCGTACCGCTAGCACAGGCGTGTTTTTAGGTTGCTCTGGTTACAGCTTGCCACCTAAAGAGCGCTGCACAGGCACTATGAATCTGACCTCTGGTGATGAAGTCATCAAAGTTGAAGATGAAGAAGAATTAGAAACTGAAGTGTTACGTTCAAAACGTCGTTGTGGTGAGTGTGGTACTGCTATGGATAGCTATTTAGTCGACGAGTCTCGTAAGTTGCATGTTTGCGGGAATTCCCCGGCCTGTGAAGGCATTTATGTGGAGAAAGGCACCTTTAAGATTAAAGGTTATGAAGGGCCTATTCTTGAGTGTGATAAATGCAAATCGAACATGGAGTTAAAAAGTGGTCGTTTTGGTAAGTACTTTGGTTGTACTAACGAAGAATGTAAAAACACCCGTAAATTGCTCAGAAATGGTGAAGCTGCGCCACCTAAAGAAGATCCTACTGACTTGCCAGAATTGGAATGCCTGAAATCTGATGCTCATTTTGTGCTTAGAGACGGCGCATCCGGTATTTTCTTAGCGGCTCATAACTTTCCTAAATCTAGAGAAACCCGGGCCCCACAAGTGGCCGAGTTGGCTAGATTCAGAGATAGAATTTCGCCCAAATTTTATTATTTGGCTGATGCGCCAGCTAAAGATTCAGATGGTAATCCAACAATAGTGCGATACAGTCGTAAAACTAAGCAGCAATACGTGATGTCAGAAAACGAAGAAGGTAAAGCTACTGGTTGGTCTGCTTGGTGTACTGACGGAAAATGGAAAGTGGAAGATAAACGTAAGAAACCTAAAAAGTAATTTAGCGGGTTTATCTTATTATTTTACGGCAGCTTTTGGCTGCCGTATTGTTTTTAACTTTATATAAATGGCATTCAATTATGGCCCTCTCTTTACAAGAACAATTACTTAAAGCCGGTTTAACCGACAAGAAAAAAGCGAAACAAGTTCGCCAACAAAAAAACAAACAAGTCAAAGCGCAGAAAAATCACAATGTGGTGCAAACCAATGAAGCTAAATTGGCTGCAGAAAAACTTATCGAAGCGAAAAAAGCCAAAGATAGAGAGCTTAATCAAAAAGCTAAACAAGAAGCCGAGAAAAAAGCGCTAGTTGCGCAAATCAAACAACTCATTGAAACCAATAAACAACCAAAATTTGCAGGTTCCAAACGTGAAGAAGAAGTGGTCTGTAACTTCACCGACGGCACAATCATTAAACGTATGTACGTTAGCCAATCGACCCAAAAACAAATCAGCCAAGGTAAACTTGCCATAGTCAAATTAAACGATGGCTACGAGTTAGTGCCAATGCCAGTGGCCAATAAAATTTCAGAGCGCGATGAGGCAATAGTCGTGTATCGAGCGGATAACATTAGCGAGGCCGATCAAAAGAGTAGTGAAGAGGATGATTGGTATGCTGAGTATGATATTCCAGATGATTTGAATTGGTAAGCAAGCTTGCGTTGAAGGCCAAAGGTTTAAGTGAAAGAAAGACTAAACAGTTAAGCTATTCTTAAAGTCTACAGCACTGAGAAAACGGATCTTCAGCCTTTGGTTAATAAAACACCACTACTGTAAAGTGTCATATATTGAATCTGCCACTTTTGAGTGATGAAATTTACTTGCAATACAAGGGAAGATATTTACACTAGATTTTATTATGAATATTGGTGTATATTTGCTTGAACCTCGTCTTGGCAGTCTAAGTTTTAGGTAGTTTGGAACACTAAAAGGAATTATTTAAATGATACGTATTATAAGCGCTTCACTACTTTGCTTATCACTTCATGTTAGTGCTACACAATGCAGTGATGGAAAAATGACCGTTAAGGAATGGTCTAAAAATAACGGTACATATTCAGACTACAGCCTTCCTGCCGAAGTGATTAATAGTAATGCCTGTCTTTTAAAACCATTAGATGGTGAAACTCTGCAGTCAACCAAAGACATCCTCAATTTTATAAAACAGAATATGACAGCAGATCACAATCGAAAAATACCCTTTAGCCAACTTCCCAAGCTTTTGGAGGCGGTAGGAGATAGGTATAGTGTCTTTCTTGTGAAGCCTTGCGAATTCACCGCTACACCTTGCGAAACATCTAAACACAGTGATAGTGTTATTTTAGGTTATGTTTCTAAAAGCCAATCTGTCTTAGCTGAAAAGGCTTATACATATATTAAAATGAACCAGTTTATAGAGAAATGAGTCAAATAGACTGGCAAAATAGAACACAACAAAACATCAAAAACGGTTAGTGATGCCTATGAATTTGATGCATGGCACTTAGCTAACAGTTGCTTCGAAGTCTGCAAAACAGGGGAGGCTCATACTTTTAGTGCATTTGGGATGTGTTTTCCACAATGAGATCCTTGCCTGAGTTTTAGACATCAAGGGTTTACTTCTAAAATTTCAGATTTGTAATTATCAACTTGAACTCAAATTTAGCATTCCATTTTACAACTGTATAAACCACTGTATATAATGTTTTCATTGTTCTTCAATAGTGGTTTCATATGCCTAGGTTTTCTAAGGAATTACCAGAAAAATACTACCTTGATCATTTCAATGAATTTATTGATTTTATCACCCAGCAGTGTGGGCATCTGTTAGATCAAGAACACCAAGAGTTTGTGAAGTGTTACCAGCAGTTATGTCATGACACCCAATGTATGTTTGTCAGGGTAATTAACCGCCAAGGATGTTTTATCACTCAAGATAAAATGATTTATCACGAGATCACTGACTGCCCAAGGCAATTAGGCGCGTTGCAAAAGGTTGCTCTGCTAAGGCGGTTACATTCTGAAGATATACAAGGGTGGTTGCCACAATTAACGAAATTGCAATTAGTAGATATTTTGCAGCAATATGCAGTCAGCAGTATCAAAAGAAGTGCTGCAAAATCAATTTTGTTAGAGCAATTAACAATATCTTGCTCAATAGAGCAATGCCTCACATCAAATGTGGCTCAGAACGTTTTAGTTAAAAATTTTGAGCCCTGTTTAGCGTATCTATTATTTTTATTTTTTGGTAATACCAGCAGCAAACTAGACAAGTTCTCGATGCGCGATCTTGGCGTGTTAACCACGCGTTCTGGTAAATCACAAAAAAGTGCGCGATTTAGTAACTTTGAACAAGCGCAGTGTGTTTTTTATTACAGTGCTAAGCTTGCGCAACTAAAAGCGAATGCGTTGAATGTTCAAGAATATTTAATAACTCATAAAAATCCAGAGGATCACCCAGAAGTACCGGACAACTGTGCCCAATCAATTCAGTTGAAAGGGGAGTATTTTTATTTATTGGGCAAGCAATTGCTGGATCATAAAAATGCATTAGCCATGGAGTATCTGCGCGCCTCCACTCACCCAAAAGCGCAGCAGAAATGGTTAAGAGAGCTGTTTAAACAGGGTGAAAAAGACCGAGTAAAATATGAGCTGGAGCAGGTCATCGATAATTCCTTGGATGATGGCTTATTACTTTTTGCTGAGGATTTCTATCAACGTAAATTTCATCAAGTCAAAGTCAGTAAATTGACTCAAAAGTTGCGAGAAGAGAGTTATGATTTAGGCATCGATCAAATACATAAAGACCAAGTTGAAAAGGGGGTTAAACAGTATTACCAGCGCTTAGGTGCCAGTGCTTATAGGACCGAAAATCGCTTGTTTAACGCATTATTCGGGCTCACGTTTTGGGAGGAGTTGTTTAATCATGTTGATGCAGTGGCCACCGAGTTTGATCGTAGACCTAAAGTAGTCAAAGAAAACACCGTTTATCTCGAATTAGAGCATGCTATTGAAAGGCGCTTATTGATCTTTCTTGAGCCAAAAAGGGCAGCGGCTTATCTCACCAAAATAGCAACGCAGTATTACGGGCAACCTAATGGTATGTTTCGTTGGAATACTAAAATGATCCAGGTCATCACAGACTTTTTAGTTAACGCACCTGTCGTAGCTGTTATCCAACATTTAAGAGCGATGGCAAAGAACTACCATGGGCTAAATGATGGTTATCCAGACTTAGTGATAATAGAAAAGGGGCAACTTCGATTTGAAGAGGTAAAAGCACCGGGTGATGTAATCCGTCCCAATCAGTTTGTTACCATGAATGCCTTACAAGATGCAGGGTTTGATGTACGAGTGTGTAAGGTAGACTGGATAGTCGATCCTATGCAGCCCTATGTCATTGTAGATGTTGAGACCACAGGGGGTAAACAGCCACAACATCGTATTACTGAAATAGGGGCTGTTAAAATGATCAACGGCGAAATAGTGGATAAGTGGAGTAGTTTGATTAATCCACAACGGCATATTTCCAAATTTATCACTCAGCTTACTGGCATAAGCAATGACATGGTAAAAGATGCTCCCTTATTTAGTGAAGTGGCAGATAACCTCGGTCAATTTATGGAGAATAGTGTCTTTGTAGCCCATAACGTTAATTTCGATTATGGATTTATTAAACAAGAATATCAGCGGCTCGATCGCAATTTTTCTATGGCGAAACTATGTACGGTAAGAGAAATGAGAAAGTGTTATCCAGGTTTACACTCCTATTCATTGGGCAATCTATGTGAGACTTATAATATTGCCTTAGAAAACCACCACAGGGCACTCTGTGACGCTGAAGCGGCGGCAGAACTTTTAAAAATGATCCATCAGCAGCAAATGCTTTGAAAATATTCAGATTCGATATCTAACCTTCTGATAATTAAGCTCTTGTAGCTCACTATTAGATGGCGCTATTAGTAGGATAATGGCTTAACATCGGTTGATGTTTAATTACCATAAACCCATTAACTTCCCAGCTCAATTATGCCAAAAGTTTCCAATTACAAGGGCTTATTTAGCTGTGATAAAAGCGGCTCAAGTGGAAATATAAAAAGTAAAATCGCTAAAATGAACTAAGCCTATTAAAACAGCTAAGTTAGCCGATTGAGTGATTAATTGTTAAAAGTTACAAATTTATCTCAGCTACAATGCCTAGATTACGGTATTCTGTGTTTAAAGTTTTAGACGTTTTCACATTTATTATGCAAAGTTTTTTTCTCATTTTAACGGGCATGGCGTTTGGCGCAATATTCTTGGTTGTGTGTAAACTCATGTTTGCTTACCCCCAAGTATTAAGCGCAAGAATTTTAAGTCTATTGTTACTCTCTGCTGGGTGTTACCTGGTGCAACCACTTGTGCAAGATATATTCTACATTAGGCTTATTCTAGGAATCGTTGCCATGGCAAGTCCTGCTTTGTTTTGGATGTTTGCTTCGACACTTTTTCAAATGAATGAACGTAACCAAAAATTACACCTAGGGCATCATATTGCCTTGGGAATTTGTATTGTTTTGGGAGCCTATCAATGTTTGCAATCTCCCGCAGAGTTAGATGGTTCAATCATTCACTTAGTGTCACTTGTTGTCACCGGTGTAATCACTATTTTGGGCTTATTGGATGTGTTTCGAAACTGGCAATCTGATTTGGTTGAATGTAGGCGCTTTTTACGATTGAGTTTGTCTGTAACCTGTGGGGCTTTTTTGTTGTTCATTGTGGCGAACGAGTTTATTTATGGACATGGTGAATTCCCAGTATTTTTAAATTACCTTAATATTATTGTTATCAGCATTTTTGCCATGTCTTATGGTTATATTATATTGGTCTCAAACTCAAACATTCTGGTCGAGTCCATCGATGATCTGCCCCCTGAATTAATTAAAGACGACATACCTAAACCTTCGTCAGCCGATATTCAGTGGTTAGATAAATTAACCAATGCAATGGAACAAGAGTTCTATTATCGCCAAATTGATTTGACCATTAAGGGGCTTTCTGAACATTTAGCGATTCCTGAGCATCAACTTAGACGACTCATTAATCAACATCTTGGTTACCGAAATTTTAATGACTATTTAAATCGCTATCGGGTGAGAGATGCAGCACAACGTTTGTCAGATCCAAAACTGGTGAGAATACCCATATTAACCATAGCGATTGAGTCAGGTTACGCATCTTTAACGACTTTTAACAAAGCCTTCAAAACGCTAAAAACCATGACACCAAGTGAATTTCGGCGAATAAGTGGTCTATCGGACTCTAGAGAGCTGACCGATTTCTAATTTTTTATTACCGATTTCGAAAAACTATACAGGATTTCGCAATCGGTAAGATTAATTGTCTATTTTCTATTTTAATGAGTACGTCAACTCAATTAATTAGGAAATACAATGACTAAAATTATCAAACCATTATTATTAGCCTGTGCCATCAATGTTTTAGGCTCATCGGTTGTTTTCGCAGATGTTGAGTTAACTAGGGATGAGACTAAATCTAAAGTAGTAGAGGCATGTCAAACAGAAGCCAAAAAACGTTATGGCGAAGATTCAATTGAATATATTAGTCATAAAGTGAAATGGATGAAAGCTATGGGTGGTGCGGCTGTGAAAATGAAAGTTAAACCTGAAGCCAAACGTATCACTAAATACTCCTGTGTGTTACAACAAGACCAGTTAGTAAGATTTTATAAAGTGTAGTGGTAACTTGCAAAGTAGCTTCTCATTTTATGAAGCTACTTTAGGTTTATTAGGTGTTTAAAGAAAATTAATCATGAACATTGAAAAAAACTATGATTTATCTTTCCCACTTGAAAAAGTGTATGCCACTTGGATCTCATCTGATACGGTTATTGCACCAGCTACTTCTATGGATATTCTCCCCAAACTCGGTGGGCATTATCGCCTAGTCGTGGATACACCAGAGTTTAAAGGTAAGAATGAAGGCGTGTTTTTACTTGTCGATCCCAATTGCCACCTTTGTTATACATGGGAATGGAACAATGACGGAGAGGTGAGTGAGATTGACGTTAATTTTTCTGCTACAGGTAAAGGTACGGCTATCCGCATCTTGCATTCTGGCTTTGTAAACCAAGCAAGTGCAGATAGACACGACCAAGGTTGGGATAGCTATATTGAAGGATTTAAGCTGTTTTTGTCAAAAGCGGTCTGATCCACTTCTGGCATTTTCTCTTCTGTTATTAGACTGACAATTCGCCAATCTGATTTAGGCTGAATGTTTTTAAGGCTAGTATACATTCTTACCTTACCATTTGGTTCAATAGCACAAAGGCGAATTGAGCGTTTTTGGTACTGTTTTTCATAATCTGCATAGGTAAACTCATCAGACAATCGTGTCGTTTTGATTAAACCGCCTTTAGTCGCATACCCAGCTAATTTTGCGTAAGTAACATTTTCATTAAATAGACATAACTTAGCCGCATAAGACTCTGATACCTGATGACTGGCTCGTTTTTGGGGTTCATTAACAGTTAAACCTAGTACCGCTCCTTTTCCTAATTCGTGTTCAAAGTGATAGGTAACCAAGGGATTAAGCTGTTTATAAGGCGACATCACTAATACGGTGCCATATAGGGATAAGTCTACACTACGGTCAGCATGTTCAGACATGGGGTTGCCATAATAGGTTGGAATATTGTCCATCCGTGCCAATCTTATAGATTCCCAGTTTGTGTCGGCTATGCGTACCACTATATCTTGCGCTAATAACTCTTTTGCAAACAACCGTGAAAATAGACCACCACCAAATATCAAAAATCCATAGGGGGCAGGGGCTCTTTGCCCAAAAAACTCTGCCACTTTCACTGATGTAAGACTCTGAATGACCACAGTGGCAATAATCACCATAAATACCATAGGCACTAATAATTCAACTTGTGCGTAGTTCAATACTTCTAATTTTAATGCAAATAAAGCAGAAACAGCGGCGGCGACTATGCCTCTAGGTGCAATCCAACTTAATAGTGCCAGCTCTCGCCAATTCAAATGGGTACCCAAAGAGGAGATAAACACTGATATGGGTCTAGCGATAAACATAATAACCAACAATACCACGACTGATCCCCAGCCTAAGTTAAGCATTGAGCTCAATTCTATTCTCGAGGCTAGCAGAATAAACAGACCAGATATCAACAAAACACTGAGGGTTTCTTTAAACTCCAAAATATCTTCAACTTCTACCCGCTTCATATTCGCTAACCAGATGCCCATGATAGTCACAGTTAATAACCCTGATTCGTGGGCAATGATATTGGAGCCTTCAAAGGCACCTAACATTAAGGTTAAAACGGCTGTGTTGACTAAGTAATGAGGGATCCAATTATTGCGAAGCACTATGCCCATTAGGTAGCCTGAAAGTGCACCAAAAATAACGCCTACTGAAATGGTTTTAGCGAATGCGTATAAGGTATGGCTGAGGGCATCTTGAGTAGACACTATATATTCAAAGACCAACACCGCCAATAAGGCACCTATGGGATCAATTATGATACCTTCCCAGCGTAAAATATTGGAAATTTTAGTGCTCGGCCTTACGGTGCGTAACATGGGCACAATCACTGTCGGTCCTGTGACTGTCACAATTGCACCAAACAAAAACGCCATTTGCCAAGTCATATCTAACGCATAGTGAGCAATAGGCGCGGCTATTACCCATGTTATCAGTACGCCAACAGAGCACAAATTTCGAACCATAGAGCCATGACCACTTATATCTTTAAATTTAAGGGTCAATGAGCCTTCAAACAGAATGATCGCCACAGACAAAGAGACGATTGGAAAAAGTAAGTCGCCAAATAACAAGTCGGCGTCAATCAAACCTGTAACAGGGCCAACCACAATTCCTGCTATTAACAAAGGTAAAATGGCTGGAAGTTTGATTCTATAGGCTAAAAATTGGCAGGCAATTGACACCAGTCCTACTGTGACTAAGGCAATAATAGGTTCGCTCAAGTTAAATCCAATATAATAAGTGATGTCATACGATAACCTATGACATCACAGATAAGTGATTAAAATCAATTATTAAACTCTACTAACTGAAAATTGGTAACTCCTCAGTTAAACAGCCGGTGTGTTATTGAACTGAGGAGTATTGATAGGGGAATGAATTTAGTCCACTGCTTTTAATGCGGTGATTTCTTGATTGAGTTGATATTTCTTATCGGTAACTATTGCTTCTAGTACTTCTAGCCTACCTTTAACCGCTGCTAACTCGTTTTGCAGATTTTGTTTTTCCGAGTCATTCAGGTTGGCATTCGCCTTTGCCATTTCTTTTTTATGAGACGTCCAAGTGCCGATCAGTACTATAGGTAACACAAACGCAAATAAAATGATCAATACAAACACCATACCTTCGTCCATTTTTTCTCTCCAAAGATTAATTAAAGTAAATTTTACCGAATGATTAAAGCACAGTTTAGACCAATTATTAATAATCTTTAATAAACAATGAGTTATATTAAAATTAAAAAATTGGTCGAAATTAACGTTAGTCTTTTTCACTGATTTTTGGTCAAAAAAACAAACATAAAAGTCGTTTAACAAATCAATGAGTGAGACCTTTAACCTTTTGCTAGAGTATTTTTAATGCATTCTATGCCTCAAGGAAACAGTTAGCAGTTTGTTGCTAACTGTTTCCTCTTTGAGTATGAGATTAAACTGTTCGAGTTGCCAATGCAGGGGGGATGTTTGCTGCTTTTTTGGCTGGGCCGAATACTGCTCCTTGGCCCACTAGCCATAATACCAACATGCCAATTGGGACGTAGAACCAGTCAATTCTGTCGAGTCCAAAAGTATTCACTAAAACGATATTTAGACCTATGGTTAAGGCCGCGCCTAAAATCACTCCTATGCTGCTAATCAAAAAGTTCTCTAACATAAAGTAACGCACGATAGCCGACTGACTTGCACCTAAAGCGCGTCTAGTACCGATTTGTTTTTTACGTTGGTTCACACTGAAGCTTGCCAGTCCAACAATGCCTAAAGCCGTCACTATGGTTAAGATGATCATCACTGTGGTCAGGATTTTTATCATGGCGGTATGCCCACGGTAACTACGTTCTCGCGTCTCTACTATACTGCGCATGCCTTTTATTAAACGGCCTTTGTTACTATTAGCAAGTAACTCCTCCACTTGCTTCATAACACTGTCTCTTTGTCCGGGTTCGGTACGGATAAAATAGCGGCTACCTTTAAAGTCCATTCTTTCAGGGGACAACATCACGTTTTCCAAATTATTCCAACCCACCCAGGGGGCTTGTAACTTATCAATTATACCCACCACTATCATAGGGTCTGTGTCATTGATGTATACAGTTTTGCCAACAACAGAGGCATAGGGAATATCTGGAAATAAGTTTTCAGCCATGGCTTTAGTTAAAATCGTTTTATCTGGCCACTTCACTTGCCCAACAACCCGTAAACTTATATCTGTAGGAGCAAAGTTTTCACCAGCGATAATTTCAACGTCTAAGGCATTAATTCCATGCTCATCCACCATGTAAACTGCGGTACTTACTGCATCATGTTCTACCCCAGATTGGGTTTTTAGGCCCATAGACCAACCACTGCCGCTGTTGGGTACTGCATTGATCTGCACAGCATCAACAATACCGGGTAGGTTTCGCAGGGCATTCATATCTTCTTCAACAGTATTTGGTACGTTAAAGTTTTCAGCAAACCCCACACTGGTTAAGTAAAAACTGTTTTCATTGTCTATACCGCTGTCACGCTGCATTTCTTTGTTGCGCTCTACAATTATGTAGACCGAGTTAACAATTATGGTCATAGTGACCGCAATTTGTAGCGCAATTAAAATGGCGCCTACTTTGTTTCTTAACATGGCGCGAAAAATGGGACCAATTTCCCAGTTGATAGAAGTACTAGGTTGCGTATTTGACATGGGGTGGCTCCTTATTGGCTTTTTAATTGACTGGCTGGTGCGATATTACAAGCTCGCCAAGTGGGGTATAAACCTGCGGCAATACTCGACAGTAAAGCGATAGACAGTGCCACTAAAATCATGCTGACATCTAAGGTCGCTAAATCATCTACAAAGTCGCCATAGAGGCTTTTGATACCTTGCAAACCAAGCACGGCCAAGCCGAGACCTGCTATACCACCCATTAATCCAATCAGGGCAGTTTCGACTAAATGTTGTTTGAATAAGTCCGTTTTAGAAGCACCCACCGCTAGGCGTAAGCCAATTTCAGCCGATTTTCCGGTAAACTTCGCTAACAATAAACCTATGGTATTCAGTAAACACACTAATAAAAACATAAATGAAAGCCACATCATCATCTTGGCATCTTCTTCAACTACTTCTTGTCTCTCCATCCACTCCATTACATTAGATAGGCGATTGTTAAGAGGACGAGGAAAGCGGCCGAGTGCTTTTTGCTCCAAAACATAGTTATTCAAGAAGTCCATATATTCAGCCTTGGCCAAGTCATTCGGCAATTCGACCCACATCTGGGTATTGATACATTCGGACTGAAGAAACGCTTTATAACCTTCACCGTCAGGGCTTTTCCAACAGCTATTATTGCCCCAGTTAGGTAACTCTAATTCTTCTTTTAGCGTAAAGGGCATAAATATTTCTTCTGTTTCGTTAAAGGCTCCGTTATTCACATCGTAAAATTTGGGCATAGGTTGCCAATCGTCTATGACCCCCACCACTTGAAAGTTCCTTCCATCAATAACAATTGTTTTACCCACGGAGTTTTCACCACCAAACACACTTTCGTTGGTACGCTTGCTGAGCACTACTACTTGTTGGCGATTGGTATCAGAGCTGCTATCCCATGGATTTCCAAAAATGAAGGGCACATCAAACATGCCAAAGAAGTCGGTGTAAGCCAGTCTAATTGACGCTTCAAATGGTTTTGCATCGTCACCAGGTGGTTCAATAATACCTCCTGACATGCCCATTGCTGATTGCCTGAGGGCTTTTTTAGCCAGTGTAAAATTGGTTGCGTCTGTCCAAGTGAGTTGATTGGGCAAAGCATCGTCGTCATCATCAAATGCATTATTGGGATCCCAACTATCTACTTGTATATGAAACAGTTGTGCACTTTTATGGGGAATAGGATCAGCAGACATCAGGTAGTTAACTGTGATTGTGGTCATGCTGGCACCAATACCTAAGGCAATCGCAGTGATCATAAGCATACTCAGGATGGGATTGCGTTTTACGCTTTTTAGCGCAAGTTTTATATAATAACCAAACATAGTGATGGCTCCTAAGTGTTAGACAGCAGCAAGTTGCGCGGGTGATGGGATATCAGCATCATTAAGTTCACTAACTTTGCCATCACGGACATAAATATTGCGCCTAGCCTGACTGGCTAATTCACCGTCATGGGTCACCATTATGATAGTTGTGCCTGCATCGTTAATGCTTTTTAGTAGTTCCATAACACTATTCGCCATCTGGGTGTCGAGGTTACCTGTGGGTTCATCGGCTAATAAAAAACGAGGCTCGCCTGCAAGGGCTCTGGCTATGGCGACTCTTTGCTGTTGCCCCCCAGATAGTTGTGAGGGCAGGTGTTTCATGCGCTGCGCTAGGCCCACCATTTCTAAACTGTTTTCTATGCGTTTTTTGCGTTCTGCACTGTTAAATCCGCGATAACGTAAAGGCACATCGACGTTGTCAAATAAATTGAGATCAGGGATCAAGTTAAAGCTTTGAAAAATAAAGCCAATTTTTTCATTTCTAAGCTGACTACGTTTTTTATCATTCAGGTTACTGACGTCTTGGCCGTCTAACTCGTAGGTACCGCCATTAAAGGTTTCCAGTAATCCTGCAATATTTAAAAATGTGGTTTTGCCTGAGCCTGATGGTCCAGTGACAGCAACAAAGTCACCTTCCTTCACATGTAAATTGAAATCCCGTAATGCGTGAGTTTCAACTAAATCGGTACGAAATACTTTTTTTACATCTGTCATTTTTAACATTAGAAGTGTTCCCTAACTGTAATTGTGGTTATTAGTTTCAAAATAAATCGTTTATTCATTATTGGGTAATTAACACACTTTGTGCGCCATTAAATTGATCTGTGCCAGACACTATTATGGTGTCGCCAACCGAGAGTCCATTTAGGACTTCGACACTGGATAAACTCCTGGCCCCAGTAGCAATTGAGGTGCGCTCAGCCATATCATTTTTGACCAAATAAGCGACTTTACCATTGCCGGTTTCCAGAAATTGTCCACGTTGTACCATAAGCACATCTTGTTTGTGTTCCATCAGAATACGGGTCGTTAAACGCTGATTTTGTCGTAAACCTTGTGGCTGACTGATTTGGTCTTGTGAATGGGCGGTAAAACGCACTCTACCCGTAACTTGATTGTTCTCAATTTCAGGTGAGATGGTCACGAGTTTTGCTGAATGCGTTTCACCATTGAGGTTGATTTCAGCGGCCATACCAATGGCTAAGTCATCGGCGTAACTCTCTGGAATATCTACTTCTATTTCAAATTCAGATAAATCCACTACGCTTAAAATGGCTTGGTTTTTGGCAACCTGATTTTTCTGTTCGACTGATAAGTTGCCCACTAATCCGTCGACAGGGGAAAGCAAGGTTAATTCCTCGACTTGACGGCTAAGCTCAGTGACTAAGAGTTTTTGACGCTCTACTAATAGATGTTTAGTTTTCACTTCGAATTCTAAACTTTCTAAATTCAGCTCTGCATCTTTAACAGAATGTTTATACACTAAACGAGCGTTTTCTAAGTCATCTTGGGCTTTCTCGAAGTCAATCTGGCTAATGGATTGGCTTGCAAATGCTTTATCTGCTCGGCGTTTTTCTCGGTCTGCAGCGGTAAGTGCTACTTTAGCTAGATCCACTGCTTTTTGGTTCACTAAGGCTTGTTTGCTGGATTGAATTTTTTGCCTGTCTAATTCCATCTGTAAACGCTGTATCGCTGATTGCTCTTGTTTGAGCTGATTGGTGAGCTCGGGACTGTCAATGATGGCCAATACTTGACCCTTAGTGACGGTATCTCCTGCGTCAACTTCAAAAGAGATAGTGCCTTGTGCGGGACTATATAATTTGGGGCTGACAGCCGCTACAACCCTTCCTTGAACTGATAGATCACGGACAAAGTCACCTTGAGTGACAGTCGCTAAACGTACTCTTTGAGCAGAAACGCTGACGTCTGAGTTGGACCAATTACTGATAGCCGGTGCAAAAGTGGCGTAGGCTAAAATTGAAATTAAAATTAAACTAAGGACGAGCCATTTTGTTTTATTATTGGATGTTTTTAAAACAGCGGTATCTTGACCACTGGTATCTGCAATTTTCATCTGTATCCCTGAAATTTTGAACAATCAGCCAATAAGTCGAGGCAATATTCAAAAAGGTTTAAAAAAGATAAAAAATATTTTTTAAGTGGCCTTTTGTCATTTAACTTATTGGCTTCTGGTGGCCATTGCGGGAGAAATATTCATTGCTTTAATGGCTGGTTTTAAAATGGCCAGTATGCCCAGTAGATACAAACAAACAATGCCTGTAAAAATGTAACTTAAAGGTAGTTTAGGCAAGGCATATTGAGAGACTAAAAACACGTTCAATCCCAGGGCAACAAAGCAACCTATAAAAACACCACATGAAGTTTGTATGATATTTTCTACTATAAAATGACCGAGTATATCCATTTTATTTGCGCCTAATGCGCGTCTGATACCTATTTGTTTATTTCGTTTAAGCACATTAAAACTTGCCATGCCGGCAATGCCCATCGCGGCAATAATGCTCAAGGCCGATATCACCACCAATAAAATAGTAATAGCTGCAATATCGGGGCCGAATACTTGTTTTTTAATGGTTTGAATACTTTGAACATTACGGATCATACGTTCTAGGTTGCTGCTTGCTAGATAGTGCTCTACTTCAGTTATAGTGGCTTGAAGGGTGTTTGCCTTAGTACGAACAAAGTATCTCGCCGAGTTACGAGTAATTACTCTGGGGTAAATAATACTGTTTTCAATTTTCCCCACCGCATCCCAAGGGGCTTGCAATTGTTGTACTACCCCTTTTATTACCGCGCTATATGTGGCGTTAATATAAATTGTTTTACCGACAACAGATCCCCAATCTAAGGTATTGAATAAGTCTGTTGCTACGCTAGTGGTGATGATAACCACAGATGGAAATGTTTTGTTGCTTTCTGTTTGCCACAGTACCTCGCCGGGAGTGAAATTTTCTCCAGCAATGAGTGTTAAACCTAGGGCTTCTATACCGTGTTCATCTAATTTGTAACTGGCAGCAGGTACAGTATTTTGGTCGCTTCCCGCCACAGTTTGTAATTCCTCCCAGTCACTACTGCCACTATAGGGAAAAGAGTAGGTGGCCACAGCGTTTACAATATTGGGCATCTGCCTCAGTTCTGCTAAATCCGTTTGTATACTGTTGTGTGGATTAAAACTTTCAGTAAAACCAGAGCTAGTTAATGCAAATGTACCGGCTTCATCGATACCGCTTGGGCGTTGCAATACGTCTAGTCGCTGGGAAACAATAAAAAGGCCATTACTGATTACTGCTAATGTCAGGGCTATCTGCAGCACTACCATGGCCATGGCATATTTTTGTCTGAATAGTGTCCTCAGCATAGGGAGCAATGCGATGCGGCTAAATGCTAGGCCGTTGATAAAAACCTGTATATTTCTGGTCATTTTAGGTATTCCGCTGGCGCTAATCGACACACTTTTATACTAGGCACTAAGCCTGCCAAAACACTAGACAATATGCTGATCATCACAGTGATAAACAACAGGGGCATATCCAAAGTGATAAAGGCATTAAAATTTGGATACAGAAATTTGATACCCTCAAGGCCCAGTAAACAAAGCACAAAACCTATCAATGCGCCCATACAACCTAACAGGATGGTTTCTACTACGCATTGGCTAAAAATGGCTTGTTGGTTGGCGCCTAAGGCGCGTCTGAGTGCCATTTGACTGTTTATTGCTGTAAATTTAGTGCTCATTAAACTTGCAGCATTAAACAAACAGACTAACAAAAATAACAGCGCCAAATAGAAGAAAACATAGATGTCGGAACTGACTACTTCTTTGTGTTTTAGCCATTGGTTTATATCTAATACACTATTTTGAGTTGCTTTAGGGAATCGACCTAGGGATCTTTGTTGTTCAACGTATCGCTCTAAATACGCTTCAAACTGTTGTTTATCTTGGTGACTGGCTAATTCAACCCAAAGATTAAAGTTGACACATTCAGAGCTGAGAAAAGCGTGATAGTCGTCACCTATATCGGTTTGCCAGCAATGGGTGTTGCCGCCATGAGGTAATTCAAGTTCGGCTTTTATTTGTAATGGAACGTATAAATCTTCTGGTGGATAAAATTGTCCGAGTGACACATCAAAAAACTTTGGGCTGGGATGCCAATCATCTAATACACCTACTACAGTGAATAACTTGCCTAACATGGGTAATGTTTGACCCACAGAGTTAATCCCACCAAAAATCCTTTGATTAGTAGACTTACTCAACACAGTGACATATTCCACTTGTTCGCGAGGGTAATTTTGCCAAGCTTGACCATATAAAAAAGGCACATCAAACATTGGAAAAAACTCACCATGTGTGGCGCGAATAATCCCTAAAAAAGGTGGGATCTGGTTATCACTTGGGGTAACCATGCCCCAAGTGATTGCGTGGGCAGCTTGAAACTTAGCCTGTTTGGCATGCACGATATTTAAGGCATCAAGCCAGGTCACTTCTTCCGGTGGCAAGTCCGGTGGAATGGCAGCAGTGTTCAGGCTCCAGTTGTCTAATTGAATATGGTAAACCCTTTCACTTTTATGGGGTAAAGGGTCTTTGGACATAAAATAGATCAGTGAATAGGTGATCATCGATGCTGCAATTCCCAGTCCTAATGTTGCAGAAATCAACACACTTAAGCTTTTCTGACGGCTAATGCTTTTTAGGGAAAGTGAGAGGTAATAATAAAACATTACTGGCTGATCAAAATGGTACTAGCGCCATTAAATTGGTCGGTGCCAGAAATTATAATTTGTTGTCCTTCGCTTAAGCCCTGAAGTATTTCAACGACTGATAAACTGCGCGCCCCAGTTTTAATTTGAGTTCGAATAGCCAGTCCGTCTTCTACCACGTATGCCACACTACCGTTGGCACTTTGCAAAAATTGTCCTCGTTCTACCATGAGTACATCATTTTTGCTTTCCATTAATATACGTGTGGTTAAACGTTGATTTTGCCGTAATCCAGTTGGCGCAGACAGCGAATTACCATTTGTGTCGGTTTTAGCAAAACGAACCCGACCTTTTACTTGGTTGTTTTCTATTTCGGGAGAAATATTCACCAAAATAGCTTGGTGGGTTTGACCATCTAGATTGACTTCAGCCAACATGCCTATGGCTAAATCGTCGGCGTAACTTTCTGGAATATCCACATCCAATTCAAATTCTGTTAAATCAACTACGCTCATAATGGCCTGATTTTTAGTGACTTGGTTCTTTTGCTCTACTGCTAAATTTCCCACAATGCCATTCACAGGAGAGAGTAGGGTAAGTTCCATTTCCTGCCTAGATAATTCTTTTACCTCTAAGGCTTGTCTATTAACTTGTAGTTGTTTGGTTTGCACTTCAAACTCTAGACTTTCTATGTTGAGTTTGGCGTCATTAACTGAATGTTTATAAACTAACTTGGCATTTTCTAAATCGTCTTGGGCTTTTTCGAAATCAATCTGACTAATGGAATGGCTCTTATAGGCTTGGTCGGCACGGCGCTTTTCTCGATCTGCAGCTGTTAAGGCTACTTTAGCTAAGTCTGAAGATTTTTGATTTTCTAGCACTTGCTTTTTACTCTGGATCCTTTGTCTGTCGAGTTCAAATTGTAAGCGTTGTAAGTTGGACTGCTCTTGTTTAAGTTGGTTAGATAACTCTGGGCTATCGATTGTCGCCAGTGTTTGCCCCTGGGAAACTGTGTCCCCAGCGTCTACTAGAAATGTAATAGTACCTTGGGCTGGGCTATATAATTTAGGACTAATGGCTGCCACAACACGTCCTTGAATAGACAAGTCTCGCACGAAATCCCCTCGTTTAACTGTGCCGGTTCGAATACGCTCAGCTGAAACTGACATGGAAGAGTCAGACCAACGAGAAAAGTACGGATATAACAATACTAAAGAGATGAGTAAAACGAAAAAAACTAAGCCCTTTAATAAGTATTTCGTGGGCGCTCTCTTAGGGGCAATAATAGTGTCTTGAGCACTAGTGTCAGTGATTTTCAACTAGGTTCCTTGGAAGTGATAAAACTAAACTGATAACCCTTATTGGACTAATACACAGGGTAAAATAGTTATACCTGTGTGTCTAGGCTATTAATTAGCTCCAAACAAAACATAACTAACAATGATGCTTGTGTATAACAAGGTTAATCGCTAACTTTCAGTTATTAACAATTTTGTGACATTAAATATGGCGACTGAAAAACTCAAACATTATTCCACTTGTACTCTATGTGAAGCCATGTGTGGCATAGAAGTGACCACAAAAGACAGAGACATAGTGTCTATCGTAGGAGACAAACTCAACCCTTTTAGCGAAGGACATGTTTGCCCCAAAGCTATGGCATTAAAGGATTTGTATGAGGATCCTCAGCGTATTCGTACTCCTTTAGAAAAAACAGCAGATGGCTGGCAAGAAGTGTCTTGGGACTATGCTTTAGATAAGGTGGCAAGTAGTTTGTTTGAAGTGCAACAAAAGCATGGGGTAGAATCAGTTGCGACTTACCTTGGTAACCCAAACGCACACAACATGGGAGCTATTCTATTTGGCCCTTATTTTTACCGTGCGTTGAAATCGCACAATAGATATTCAGCTACCTCGGTGGATCAACTGCCACACCATATTGTGAGTCGCCAATTATTTGGTCATCAGTCACAAATTCCTATTCCGGATATTGACCATACACAACACTTTATGATTATTGGCGGAAATCCACTGGCTTCCAATGGCAGCATAATGACAGTGCCACATATCAAACGCCGTTTAAAAGCGGTGCAAGCCCGTGGCGGAAAAGTGGTGGTGATTGATCCTAAAAAATCTGAAACGGCGGATATCAGTAGCGAACATCACTTTATAAAGCCTGGCACTGATGCCTTATTGTTACTAGCTATGCTGCACACTTTGTTTGATAGACAACTCGTTTCTGCTAGCCATCTTTTGCCCTATGCACCTGATTTGCTTGAAGTGGAAAAATATGTTCTGGACTACCCGCCTAAACGGGTCGCAAATTTAATTGGTATGAGCGAAACACAAATTATTGGTTTAGTTGAGTCCTTTTGTGAAGCGGGTCCTGCAGTGTGTTACGGCCGGATGGGGGCCAGTGTACAAGCCTTTGGTACCCTTACTCAATATTTGATCATGTTGTTTAATATGCTCACTGGAAATTTAGATAAACCCGGTGGCATGATGTTTACGCAACCTGCTGCAGATTTGCTGCCTCATTCAGGCCGAGGATCAATTGGCAATTTTCATTCGAGAGTCCGAAAACTCCCCGCTTTTGCCGGTGAATTTCCAGTTTCGGCTTTGGCGGAAGAGATCCTCACGGAAGGTGAAGGCCAGATCAAAGCTATGGTGATAGGGGCGGGCAATCCTATTTTAACTACCCCTAACGGGCCGCAGTTAGACGCCGCCTTTGAACAGTTAGATTTTGTAGTGGCAGTGGATTTTTATATCACCGAAACCTCGCGCCATGGGAACATCATTTTGCCACCTGTTACCTCTCTAGAGCGAGATCATTATGATGTGGTTTTCCATAATTTTGCGGTAAGAAACAGTTCTAAGTTCTCTCCGGCTATTTTCCCTGCAGCAGAATCGAGCAAAACCGATTGGCAAATATACCTAGGCCTTGCCGAACGTTTAGATAAGTTGAATGGTTTACCTACCGATAGATATCAAACTTTATGGCAAAAAGAGCCTAAAGGGGTAGTCGATGATCTTCTAAAAAGTGGTCGTTATCGCCACGAAGGCGAGCTGCTTAGTATAGATTTATTATTGAAAAAACCACATGGTATAGATCTTGGCCCGCTGCAGCCTGATTTACCCGAGGCGATATATCATAATGATAAACAAATACATTTATGCTTTGACTATTTTATGACTGATTTAATCCGTCTAGACACACATTTCTTTGCTACTGAACAAGTGAATGATGGCAGTTTGCAGTTAATTGGTCGCCGGCACCTTAAAACGAACAACTCTTGGTTGCATAATAGTCAGCGTATGGTGAAAGGCACCAATAATGGTTTGTCCCGTTGTACAGCGCAGCTTCATCCTGATGATGCAAATAAACACAATATTTTAGACCAACAGATGATCACTGTGACTTCTAGAGTCGGGCAAATCACTTTGCCCGTAGAAATTACTGAGAAAATCATGCCCGGTGTTATTTCAATTCCTCATGGTTGGGGACACAATAAAAAGGGCAGTCACTGGAAAACAGCCGAGCAACATGCCGGTGTCAGTGTAAATGATTTAACAGATGAAATGGTATTGGATGAATTGTCGGGCAACGCCGTTTTAAACGGAGTGCCAGTAACAATTAAGTCAGCATGAACTTTGGTTACTCTTGAAACATAAAAAAGCCCAGCCAATGCTGGGCTCACTGTTAAGCGTTAATCCCTTATCTATTTCTCCCCATCTGGTCATGACTGCTGACCCAATGGCCAGCAATGACTGCACAACCTAAAGAGATGTCCCCGGCAAGTACCGTTGCAGCAACAATCTCTGCAAATTTCTCGGCTTTTCCTTTACCCACACAACCTAACATTTGTAGGCATTCGTTTTGTGTAGGTAAGCCTGTTCCGCCGCCGAAAGTAGCCACTATTAGTGAAGGTAATGTCACTGACATATACAGATCGCCATTGTCTAATAATTCATGTGACAGCATACCCGCGTGAGATTCCACCACGTTAGCTTCATCTTGACCTGTGGCAATGTATAAAGATGCAATGCCATTCGCTGAATGTGGGCCGTTATAGGCGGCACCGGCCATTTGTGCGCCGGTATTTGCTAAAACGGAAGCCCCCGCCAACATCTTAGTATCGACTTTCATGACACGAGCTAACACGTCTTTTTTAAGTACTACCTCAGCAATCACTCGTTTACCCCGTGAATGCAGCATATTGAGGTGTGAGTGTTTTTTGTCTGTATCCATATTGCCAGACAACATATACATGCAAGGGATAGGGGAATTAGCTTTGATCCATTCACAGGCAATTAAAGTGGCTTTACCCACCATGTTTTGTCCGGCAGCATCACCTGTGGTGTAGTTAAAACGCAGGTATTTGGTTTTAGAGACTGACCATTGTTGTATATGTTCGAGTTTACCTACACTTGTTGTGGTTTCTGATACGGCTTTAATTTTATCAAAATTTTCATCAATCCAATGACCAAAATCTCGCGCTTCTCTTGCATCATTAAAAATAAATGCAGGGGCCCTTTGCATAAACCCTTCAACCACTGTGGTTTTAACCCCCCCACACTCGTTGATTACTCGCATACCACGACTATAACTGGCCACTAAGGTTCCTTCAGTGGTGGCAAGTGGAACGTAAAATTCACCTTGAGCATGTTCGCCATTTATCAATACAGGACCTGCCACACCTACTGGCATTTGTACTATACCGATAAAGTTTTCGACATTGCCCGGTAGCACCGCAGGATCGATGCTAAATTGTCCAGTATGGGTGAGTTCAGCCCCGGTTTTTTGTTTGATAAACTCTCTGCGGATGTCAGCCATTTCCCTAGAATGGTCGTTGTCTGGATTACGTGGGATGCGGTTATCATCACTCATTAGATATTCCTTCTATTTTTTCGTGTGACTTAAATACAATAAGTACGGCTTTTTCTGAATTTTATAGTCACACGGTTAGCGAGCGATGACAAAGGAAATGTTATCGAGTTAAACAAAAAGTTAACATTTATTTAATAACTGTCTCCTTTGCTTTAGTGCGGTTGTTGGTATCTCTGCTTTTTATAATGATTTCATCGCCTTCAGGCATTTTTGTGGTTTTAGCTAAGCGGTCGTATAGGAGAACGTTGACAGTGGCCGCTAAATTCATACAACCCACAGTGGGGACATAAACCACATAATCACACTGATCCACTACATCTTGTTCTATTGAACCGTCCTCAGGTCCAAAAATATAAAGGGCATTTTCAGGATGGATAAAATTTGGAAGAGGGGTGGCCCCTTCCACTAACTCAACCGCTACTTTACTAAGGTTCACGTCAGTAGTCCCATTGATCACCTGGTCAACATGACTCACGTTAATAGCCAAATGTACATTTTTCGTATCTGTTTGAAATGCTTTAGCTCGAGCATAACGCTCGCCCGTATAGCGAATACTATGTACTTGATAACAGCCAGCAGCACGCAAAATGCTGCCCATGTTTTGAGGGCTTTTGGGGTTAATAATGGCTAAATGTGCTGGCAATTTATTGTCCTAGAATAGCGTCGATGTGGTTAAGTTCCTGTTGCGTAAACTCTAGGTTTTCTAACGCTGCAACACAGTCTTCAATTTGACTGACTTTACTGGCACCAATAATCGCACTGGTCACCGCTTGATTGTTAAGCACCCATGACACCGCCATTTGTGCCAGCGATTGACCTCTTTGTAAGGCTAATTCATTAAGTTGAGTAACTTTAGCCACTTTCTCGTGACTGATATTTTCTTCGTTTAAATAAATCTGTTCACTTCTAGATGCGCGAGAACCCTGTGGTACACCTTTAAGGTATTTATTGGTTAAAAACCCTTGTGCCAATGGAGAAAATACAATTGAACCAACACCTTCTTCCAACAACACCTCAGTTAAACCGTCTTCTATCCACCGATCAAACATATTATAGCTAGGCTGATGAATGAGCAGAGGTGTGCCTAAATCCCTTAATATACGTATGGCTTGTTTAGTATGAACCGGTGAATAGCTAGAAATTCCTGCATATAAAGCGCGCCCAGAACGTACAATATAATCTAAGGCTTGCATAGTCTCTTCAAGAGGTGTGTCAGGATCGTAGCAGTGAGAATAGAACACGTCGAAATAATCTAGCCCTGTACGTTTTAAACTTTGATCACAGCTAGCGATTAGATATTTTCTTGAACCACCAATGCCATAAGGTCCAGCCCACATATCGTATCCCGCTTTGCTGGATATCAACATTTCGTCTCTATATGGCTTAAAGCTTTTAGTCATAACCTTGCCAAAAGTAGACTCAGCTGAACCAAATGGAGGACCGTAATTGTTGGCTAAATCAAAATGATTAATGCCAAGATCAAAGGCGCGATGTAACATACTTTGGGCATTTTCGGCTGAGTCCACGGCACCAAAATTTTGCCAAAGACCTAAGGATAAAGCGGGTAACTTCAGACCACTTTTTCCGCAGCGACGATAGGACATGCTTTCATATCTGTTACTTGCCGCTAAGTATTGTGGATTGGGGTCGTTCTTAATCATGAGTGGATACGCTGCATAAAAATTTGCGATAGCCTAAACCAAAGCCAACTAATTCTCAATTTACATTCAGTGCGAATACATATTTTCATTAGCTAGCGCGAGCAATTGATAAAGGTAACGCCTCTGCCAACAAGGTATTTATTTGTTGGCAGAGATGCACGAGAAATTATTTCAAGCTAATAATTTTAGCGTTTAAGCTTTTTTCTTCTTTTAGGAAAAGCCTTAAACCAAAAGGCCATTTCAAACATAAAACCAATGATTAAAAAAACAATCAAACTAGAAAAGTTGCCAATGCTATAAAAAGTGATAGCAGCAAGGGCTAGTATGGGTAGCACTATCCATCTACTCATGTTGTTCTTTCCTTATTAAACTTTTATTAATCGGTTAACTATTTGTTTGCTATTAGCGATCATTTCGGTGGTTTTTGATCTGAGTTTAAGCAGCAGAAAATAGGCCAATGGCACCAATACCAAACTCGTTAAAGTTGAAAATATTAACCCGCCTATAATGGATATTGCCATAGGGGAGTAGGGGGGACCATCACCTCCTAAACGTGTACTACCAAAAGCTAGTGGCACTAAGCCTAATACGGTTGTGGCGACTGTCATAAGAATGGGCCTAATTCGGTTTAAACAAGCTTCGACGATGGCTTGTTGTGCCCCATAGCCCATATTGATGAGCTGATTTATCCTGTCCACCAGCACTATGCCATTGTTGACGACTATTCCCATCAATATCAGCATGCCAATCATGCTCATAATTGACATAGGTAACCCGGCTGCAAATAACGCCCAAAACACCCCCGTCATTGAAAACAACAAAGAAGTAATCACCGCTGTTGGCAGCAGTAATGACTCAAAAAGGGCTGCCATAACAATATAAATCATAATGAGCGCCAACAACATATTGGTTTGCATGGCCGTTTCGTTTTGGTTTTGACGTTCAATACTGCCATCAAAAGTCCAATCGTAGCCCGTGGGTAAGTTGATGTGTTCCATTACACCCTGAATACTTTTTTGCGCATCTTCCAGAGTAAAACCATCTTGTAAATTGCCACCAACAGTAATGGAAGTTTGGCGATAGCTGCGATTAATTTCTGACAGTCTCGGTTTAACAGTCAATTGAGCAATCATATCTAATGTTACGTTTTGACCAGATAAGCGAGTAATGGTGAGATTTTTGAGTGCCTCCAGTGAATTTTGTAGTTGTTCATCGTACATCAGGCGAATACCTACTTCACCGCTGTCGCCATGTCTAAAGGTACGCAAATTTGCGCCTCGTAATGCAGTAGCCACTACCTGAGAAATATCGCTGCTGTTGAGCCCAAAACGAAATGCTTTTTGTCTATCAATGACCACTTGCAACTCTTGTTTTTGCCTACTGGTATCGGTTTTTACTTCTGACAGCCCCTCAACATTGGCCAATATTGGAATAATTTGTTTGGCTATTTGCTCAAGTTTTTCTGAAGAGTCGCCTACTAGAGTCATTTGTATACCACCGCCATTACCTTGATCCCATTGGAATGAAGGTTTTGCCCTAACGAAGCTGGGTAGATTTTCTGTGATGAGTTTTTTTACTGTTGATTGTGATACCGGTAGATCGTCAATAAGGGTAATTCCCGATACCGCAAATCCGGCTGTATAATAGGTGTATACCTGCTTAATATAAAACTTCTGTTGATTGGCATAGAGGTATTGTTCCATTTTACTGACCGTTTTTTCGACTTCTTCCAAACTAAAACTACCTTGAATATCGTAGTTCATCCATACACGATTTTGATCGTTGTCGTTATCATCATCACTGGTGACGTACTGCATTGGAAACGCGGTACTGGCTAAGATCAATATTGCAATTAAACTGGTTTTTCCTTGATGTTTAAGTGACCAAGTTAGTATACCTTTGTACCAAGTAGCAAATTTCCCCAGTGTTTTTGGCTGATTGTTTGGCGCAGCGTTAGAAACTTTGGGTTTAATTTTGGTCGCCAGTAAGGGGATTAACGTCTGTGATATCAATAACGAAGCAAATAATGAAATACAAATAGCGATTGCGACATGTTCTAAAAAAATGGTGACATTAACTTTAGCGCCCACTATGTTAGGTAAAAATACGATTGCTGTTGTGAGAGTGCCAGCGATGACCGCTAAACTGACTTTTCCTACACCTGCTTTTGTGGCGGCGACGACATCTGGCGTGTTTTGTTTTTCTTGTTCAATACTTTCCGTGACAACCACTGCATTGTCTACCAGCATACCTACCGCTAACATCAGCCCCATCATAGATAAGATATTAATGCTATAACCCATCATATACATGCAGCCAAGGGTAATACAAATACTAAAAGGCACCGACAACACTACTAATAAGGTAGTGGTCACATTGCGTAAAAAGGCGTAAAGCACCAGCAGGGATAATAACGCGCCAATCAAACCTGCGTTCAGTAAATCAGAAAGTGATTTGGTTACACTCTCAGCTTCATTTTGCATAATAAACAAGTGGATACCGTTAAACGCTGGGTTGGAGTTAGCCTCATCTATGACCTTTAATACTTCTTTGGATACTTCAACCATATTGCTGGTTGATTCTCGATAGATGTTAAAGCCAACTGCAAAGGATTGATCTAAGTGACGACCTTCAGTGGGTTTAGGTTTTTCGTATTTAACTAGCGCAATATCACTAAGGCGTACGCCTTTTTTGACCATTAAGTCTTGAATTTCTTGTAAGCTTGTAAATTCGCCTTGAGGATTGACTGTGATTTTTTGCTGAATGTCTGCGTCAATAAAACTACCGGCGGTCAGTGAGAAGTTGGCGTTACTCAAAGATTTGGCTAATTCGTTGGTGTTGACTTGTAAGGCAGCCATCAGTTGTTGATCTAGGCGAATTGAGATTTGCTTTTTTGTGACACCGTACAACTCCACCTTTGATACCCCAGCGACTCTTTCGATTGGGCGTTTTAAGTTACGGTCAAGCAAGTCATAGGCGCTAGATAAGTCTCTTTCACTTGAGACACGCAGCGAAAAAATCGGCATATCATTAGTATTAAATTGATACACTAAAATACGCTCAACGTCTTCGGGTAAATCTGCACGTATGGCATCAATTTTTTCTCTGGCTTCTATGCCTTTTGCCTTGAGGTTTTCATCCCAAGCAAACTGTAATTGAATTTCAGCGGCATCCTCAGAAGAGCGAGAACGCAAACGTTTAATACCAGACATAGTTGCCAAGGCCTCTTCTACAGGCCGAGTGATCATTTTCTCCACTTCAACCGGCGTCGCATCACTATATGGAATACGGATAGCGATTTCTGGAATATCGATGCTAGGAAATTTTTCTAAGGGCAACAGTTGGCTGGATAACATACCCAAAACTAACATCGATAAAAATACCATCATAATAGTAACGGGGCGGCGAATAGCAAAATCTGCTAATGCCGTTGCACCACTTTCAAACTTATCCATAAATTGTCTCCCCAGCATCCGTATTTGGCAATAAAACGTCCGGTTGTTTTTCGAACTGTTTGCGATCAAACAAACTGTAAATGACTGGGATAAAAAATAAGGTAAGTAGCGTGGCAAAAAGTAAACCATAAATAACCGTTATGGCCATAGGTGTGCGTATTTCAGCTCCTTCTCCCAGGCCAATCGCCATAGGTAACAAACCTAGAGAGGTTGTTAGTGTGGTCATCAAGATGGGGCGAAGTCGACTTTGCGCCGCTTCGATGATCGCGACTGACTTTTCAATTCCTTGTGCCCTTAATTGGTTTATTCGGTCAATTAACACTATGGCGTTGTTGACAACAATACCCGCTAACATAATAAGTCCGATAAATACCACTACACTGATGTTGGTTCCAGAGAGATATAAGCCATAAATAGAGCCTGCACAGGCCAAGGGCACAGTAAACAAAATCAGTAGTGGGTGTAACAAAGACTCAAATTGTGACGCCATGACTAGGTAAACCAAAAATATCGCCAGTGCTAAGGCAAACTGTAAAGATTGAAAGCTGTTTTCCATTTCTTCACTTTGCCCTGCTACTTTTGCCTGCATGTTGACTGGCAATTTTAGTGTGTCGATATGCTGTTGTACTGCTAATAACGCTTCATTTAAATCGCCATAATTAAGATTTGCAGATACCACAGCAACGCGCTCTTGCCCAATACGGGTGATTTCACTGGGACCAATAGACATACTAATATCTGCCACTGCGTCCAAAGGGATAGCAGGACTAACACCAGGGTTAACAATCATTTGAGCAATATCAGCGATGGAATCCCGCTGTGACGCAATGGTTCTCACCAAAATATCAACTTTACGGTCATCCATGCTGTATTTAGTGGCAACTTCGCCTCCTATTTTGGCCGAAATAAGTTTAGAGACATCGGGCGCATTAATACCAAGTTGCGCCAGTTTGCCATGGTCGAATTTAACTTTAAGCTCTGGGTTTCCTGTTTGTAGTGAGGATTTTACGTCGCTGAAGCGGTTATCGCTTTGTAATATTGACTGCAACTTTTGACTGTACTTTGTTAAGTTTTGCAAATCATAGCCGACTATCTGTACCGCAAGTGGGGTCGCAAAAGTGAACAGGGCAGGTTTACCAAATTTACTCTGTATACCCGCTTGCTGAGACAAATAACCGCGCATTTTTTGCATAACTAACTGACTTGCCTCGGTCGTACTACCTGATTGCATGACCACATTTAATTTTCCCCAATAATCACCACCTTGACTGGCTGATACATTCATTAAGCTTCCTGTGCCAGCCAACGCATAAGTGCGTTCCACTCCTTTAAGCTCAGCGGTGAAACCGCCTAAATCGGCAATCACCTGATCGGTGTTTGCTAATTGTGATCCCGTTGGGAGGTTGATTTCTACAAAAAATTCACCTTGAGACATGTCAGGGATAAGCTCCATGCCTAGTTTAGGAATTAACAATACTGAGGCTAGGGAAACCGTGATTACAGCTGTTAGCACCAAAATACGCATACCTAATGCAAATTTAAGTGCGGCTAAATAGGCATATTCAATTTTCGCAAAACTTTTGTCGAACACCCATAATAGGGGCCTAAATAAAATGCCGAATACGTTACTTAATAGTCTGAAGATTAAAACGACCAAAGAGGTAATTAACAAAGGTACATAATGAAAAACCAATTGTACTAACCAATAAAAAGGTAAAGATAAATAATGAAGGCACCAGCCTATTTTAGTCGTGGGAAGGGATTGTTCAGGACTTGTTCCTAAATCTACAGGCGGGGTGTTGTGAGTATTATCAGTCGATTTTTCTCGAGAGGCTAACATGGGTATTAACGTTAGCGCCACTACTAGCGATGCTCCTAAAGCAAAAGTCACAGTTAACGCCTGATCACTGAACAATTGGCCTGCTATCCCTTCAACAAAGACCAATGGAAAAAATACCGCCATAGTGGTTAAAGTGGATGCAATGATGGCCATGGATACCTCTTTGGTACCTATAACGGCTGCCTGTTTAAAGTTTTGGGTTTTAGTTTTATGTCTAGCGATGTTTTCTAGCACCACTATGCTGTTATCTACTAATAAACCAATCGCCAGAGCGATACCACCTAAGCTCATAATGTTAAGGCTAATATCATTGCCATACATAAGGTTAAAGGTAGCGATAATAGAAACAGGAATAGAAATAGATATAATCAAAGTTGACCAAATGTTTTTCAAAAACAAATACAAAATCAACATGGCCAATAGGCCTCCTATCATACCGGCTGATTTCACTTCGTTAATGGCGTTGGCGATAAATCTTGATTGATCGTAAACCAACTGCAACTGGTATTGACTAGGAATGTCATTTTGCAATTGAGCAATCCGAAACTGGATGTTTTCAGCCACTTGTACAGTATTGGCATCACCTTCTTTATAAATGGCTATTTCGACCCCTTCAAATCCATTAAAGCGGTTCAGTGAGGTCGGCTCTTTATGGGCATCTTGCACAGTCGCAATATCACCTAAACGGATGTTTTTGCCTTCACGGTTTGCGATAAACAGGTTGCGAATGTCATCCAACGTTTGAAATTGGTTTAAGGTACGCACCAAGTACTCTTGGGAGCCATCTTTAACGCGCCCACCAGATGAATTGACATTTTCATCTTTCAAACGTTTGATAATTTCATTTAGTGTAATCTGTAATTGACTGGATTTTTGTTGGTCAACTAAGACCTGAATTTCATTTTCTAAACCTCCACCCACTTTCACGGAGGCCACTCCTACTACAGATTCTAGTTGTCTTTTGATTTGTTCTTCGCCGTAGATTCGAAGTGCTTTAATGCCTTGATTACTTAGGGGGACTTGTTGACTATCTTTTGTGTTACTGGTTTCGGCCGCTGCGTCTGGTTTAGCACCTCCTAGGCCAAAACGCATGATAGGAGCTAAACTTGGATTAAAGCGTAACAATAATGGTTTTTTGATATCTAAAGGGAGCTCTAAGGTATCGAGTTTTTCACGTACTTCTAGGCTGGCTAAGTCCATGTCTGTACCCCACTCAAATTCAAGTAACACATCAGATTGGCCAGCTTTAGAGGTGGACATAACTGTACGAACACCTTTTACTACGCCTATGGTTTCTTCAATGGGTTTGGATACCAGTTGCTCGATTTCCCCAGGTGCCGCACCAATATAGTCAGTGCGGATAGTGAGAGTAGGGTATGACAATTCCGGTAGCAGATTGATTGCTAAACGTGATAAAGACACCATTCCAAATAATATAATCGCAAAGGTAAACATCCATACTGTGACAGGGCGCTTGACAGCTATATCAACAATATTCATAAACCGCTCCTTAACCTTTAGCTAGTTGACTTGATGTGTCCAGTGCTAGTTCTAAGGTTTCATCTTGACCAATGGCATCATTAACAATCTCAACCGGAGCTTGATCTCTGAGATTTTGATGTCCAGTAATCACCACCTTTTCGGTACCTGACAGACCACTCAATATTTCTACTACTTCACCTTCTTGGTAACCCACTGTCACTGCTTGTTTACTTGCGATACCGTCTTTAACAACAAAAACATTGATACTATCGTCTATGGCGAGTAACGCTTTGCGTGGTAATAAAATCACATTTTGTTTGGTGTCGTAATTCAACTTAACCTGAGCAAACATGCCTGATTTTAATAAATTGTCGGGATTAGGGACGCGTAAGGTCACTTTAAAGGTACCGGTTTTTGAATCAATTACTGGGCTAATCCGTTCCACAAAGGCAAGAATATCCGCACCAGTAAAGGCAGTTAAATCCAACGAGGCCTGTTGGTCTTTATGTACTTTTGATAATTCTTTTTCAGGTAGATAAACAATGCCATACAATTCTTTTTGTTGAACTATATGAAACATTCTTTCACGCTGAAACGACTCACTTAGATTGCCTACTTTGGCATTTCGCTCAGCAATAAATCCAGCTATAGGCGCGGTAATTGTGGCCTCTTTTAAATCTAGTTCTGCCAAGGAAAGGGTGGCTTTTGCAGACTCATATTGGGCGGTCAGTTTGTCGTAGGTATCGTCACTGACTAATTTTTTGTTATATACCTTGTTGATTTTTGCCAATTCTTTCTCGACCCCAACTAAATCCGCTTTTGCTCGATCTAGATTCAAGTGATAACGACGGGGCTCAATTTGCGCCAGAATTTGACCTTTTTTAACGTAGTCACCTTCTTCAACATAAATATGCTCGATGATCCCTGACGCTCTCGGTACTACAAAGGCCTCTTCTTTGGCTTCTAAAATTGCGGTTGTCGCATAATTTGAGGAAATGTGACCAATCGATAATGGTGCGACTTCAACTGGTACTGATATCACTAGCTCTTGTTGGGCATTTTCAGCTAGCGCTTCGGCTTCTCCACAACTACTGAGTAAACTAACCGTAAGAAGTATAGGCAAGATAGAAAGTAATTTAAGGCCAATTTTTTTATTTATTATTATCGAATCCATTGTGGGTTCCCTGAAAATATAGTGTGAGGTTAATAGTCAATATGCATTTCTGCTGTTATTTTCAGGTACAGAGCATCGACTATGCCAATTCAATAAAACCTATATAAAACAAATGGATAACCTACATGAGAAATTTCGTGGCGAATTTGAAATTGTAACCTTTGGTGATATTCACTATTTTTTGGTTTAAATGCTTAAGATGACGAGATTAAAAATAAATAACCCTTTTGATTATCTGCTCCGTTGGTAAGGAAAACACAACGGAAATTTTCCAGTTAACCAGAGAGTCTATTTATGAAAAATGTAGCTAAAAGTAACCATGGAGTTTATGCCTTACCTAAAATTCTAATAAGCGGAACATTGTTAGTTTTTTTGGGGGCTTGCAGTTCAGGGACCACAGATAATAAAGCCGAAGAGAAACAAGCAAAACTCGAAAAACCAGTAAAAGTTACCATTGTTGAAAATCAGCCTAAGAAAATTAGTTCAATGGGTCAGGTTATGGCAGACCAAGAAGTCATGGCTAACAATGCAATTCATTATAGGCCGCAGCAGCAATTTAGAATGACCGAACCTAATAAACAGAATACTGAAAACTACCAACACTATAACGAAAATGGCGTTCAATCAGTGTTTCAACACCCAGTTTCAACCTTTTCAATCGATGTTGATACGGGCAGTTATACAAACGTTCGTAGAATGATTACTCAGGGAGTTCTGCCACCAGCGGATGCCATAAGAGTAGAGGAGTTTATAAATTATTTTGACTATGATTATCCTAAGCCAAATAGCGCTAATCCTGATTTACCTTTTAGTATTAATACCGCAATAACAACTTCACCTTGGGCTCAAGACAGGCATATCATGCGTATTGGCCTAAAAGGTTTTAGCCCAGATATTAAGAAAATCACTGGCCGAAATTTAGTGTTTTTATTAGATGTGTCGGGATCAATGAATCAAACAAATAAACTACCTTTGTTAACCCGTTCACTTGAAATGTTAACGGCACAATTAGACCCCCAAGATAGTGTGTCTATTGTGGTATATGCTGGGGCGTCAGGTGTGGTTTTGCAGCCTACTTCTGGTAATGAAAAAGCTAAAATTAACCAGGCACTCAGTCTTCTAAAAGCAGGAGGTGCAACTAATGGACAGGCGGGTATTGAGTTAGCTTACAATATGGCAGAACAGGCTTTTATCAAGGAAGGGGTCAACAGGGTTATTTTAGCTACAGACGGGGATTTTAACCTAGGTTTGACCAGTCATGAGCGATTAATTGAGTTGATCAAACAAAAACGTCAAAAAGGCATTGCCTTAACCACTTTAGGTTTTGGGCAAGGTAACTACAACGATCACCTTATGGAGCAGTTAGCGGATGCAGGCAACGGTAACTATGCCTACATTGATACCATTCATGAAGCCCGAAAAGTCTTAGTGGATGAAATGAATGCCACACTTTTAACTATTGCCAAGGATGTCAAAATCCAAGTGGAATTTAATCCTGATGTAGTAGCAGAGTATCGTTTGATAGGTTATGAAAATCGTGCCTTGAACCGTGAAGATTTTAACAATGACAAAGTGGATGCAGGTGAAATTGGTGCGGGACATACAGTGACTGCAATGTATGAGTTAACGCTAAATCAATCTAACAACCACTATCTCGACCCATTACGTTATCAGCAGTCTAAAAGTGACTCTATCCCCAAGCTACAAAACAACCCATTTTCTGATGAGCTGGCTTTGGTTAAACTACGTTATAAAGCTGTTGATAGGGAAGAAAGTCAGTTAATCACTAAAACTGTGTTAACGAATCAAATAAGTGATTTTAAGAAACAATCCGATGATTTTAGGTTTGCCAGTAGCGTAGTAGGTTTTGCGCATTTATTAAAGCAGAGTCATTATTGGCAGGATCTGAGTTACCAACAAATTATTGATATGGCACTTGAGGCTAAAGGCAAAGACGAATTTGGATACCGAGCAGAGTTTATCCAATTAGTTCGCAGTAGTGCCTCGTTACACCTTAATCTTGTAAAAGGGGCAAAAGACAAATCACAGTCAGTTGAATTGAATCTTCAGGCATTTACCCGCAATATTGAGCCTAAGGCGGCTTTGTTAATTGAGCATTGAAACTACAAGTGAATTCTTTCGAGACTAATGCTGATCCAGTGCAAACCAGCACTGAATCGGCTAAGCACCAACAACAATCTGATGCAATCCTAATTAAGGAATACGCTGCTGGTGATCTTGAGGCGTTTAAAACTTTATACAGCAGGCACAAAGGAGGCTTGTATCGTTATTTTTTACGGCATATTGCTGATCCTAATTTGGCGGAAGATTTATACCAAGAAATATGGAGCAAGGTGATAATTCAAGCTAAACATTATAAGCCTACAGCTAAATTTACGACTTGGTTATATACCTTAGCTCACAATAAATTAGTCGATCATATACGGCACTTAACTGTAGTAAATAAAGTCATGATTGACAGTCATGAAACTGAAATGACTCAAGAGCCGGTGACCGCTGCACAGGTACAAATGTTAAACGAGCCAGAGAATGAATTGGCTGCGTCTAGAATAACTGCTGCATTAAATCACTGCATTGGCCAGTTACCCCAAGCACAAAAAGACAGTTTTTTATTGAAGGAAGAGGCAGAGTTATCAGTTAAAGATATTGCCTTAGTGCTCAATAGCAGTTTCGAAGCCAGTAAAAGTCGTTTGCGATACGCCTATGAAAATTTACGTCAATGTTTACAGGTTAAGACTGGGAGGGCATTTTTATGAGCAATGATAATAAAAATGACACTTTTGATTTATTGCCCCACGAGAAAAAAATCAGCGACCTTTATCAAAATATTAAAAAGCAGCAGGGTGAAATGCCTAGTGCAAATCTAGATGCTGAAATACTAGCAATGGCCCAACGACAATTGTCCGAAAATTCACTCGTAGAGGCCAAAGCTCAAGAGTGTAAACCCCTGGGTCCTAATGTTAAAAATATCCAACTTAAGAAAAAAATGGCCTGGCAATGGCCAATGTCATTGGTGGCTTCGGTGGGGATTATGACGGTTTTGTTGATTACCCATAGTGACTATTATATTCACCCTAATAATGTTGACGTCACAGATTCGGGTGTTGTGAATGGTCCTGTTACCCAAACGTCAAAATTAAGTGCGCCAGAAAAACTCGCATTTTTGGATAAAAGTGAGTTGTTATCTAAAACACAAATGACAGAAGCAATCCATAAAGAAGCATTATTTGTAAAACAAAACGGTGCGCCAGTGGCTAGAAAAAGTCTGTCAGACAATCAAACAGCTAAAGTCCCAAAAGAAAGGCAGTTAGATAGTGCGCAAAGTGAAGTCAGCTTTACCTCACCCCCCATGTCTTTGGCAGAGATGTCTAAATTGCTAGAGGCATTAAAAGGGGAATTGGCGGCGCATCAGCAGGCAGAGTCAGAAGTTAACGGCAAAACTATTCAGATGCAACAAACCTTATTTGAACAGCTATTCCACTATCAAGAAAGTCATAGGGAAGGGCGCATAACCAACGAATTTTTAAATGTGTTAACAGATGAGCAAAGAAAACAATTACAATCGCTAACTAGTGAAGCTATTCCAGAAAATTAACCATCTAAAAAGAGAGTGATACATTGAAAATTTGGGTTGACGCCGATGCTTGCCCGGTGGTGATAAAAGATATTTTATTTCGTGCCGCAGAACGTAAAAAAGTTGCAACGATTTTTGTGGCTAATCAATATATTCGCACACCGCCGTCTAAATTTATCCGCTCTATGCAAGTCAGTGCAGGGTTTGATGTGGCTGACGACGAAATAGTCAGGTTAGTTGAACCTAATGATTTAGTGATCACCAGTGATATTCCCTTAGCCGCGGAGGTAATTGAAAAAGGGGGACAAGTATTGAGTTCTAGAGGCGAACTCTTTACTACTGAAAACATTCGTTCACGCCTTAATATTCGCGATTTTATGGACACTATGCGCGCCAGTGGCGAACAATCGGGCGGGCCACCGCCACTTAATCAAAGTGATAGGCAGAACTTTGCTAATCACTTAGATAGAATACTCACTGCCCAGGCTTAAATTATTTGCGCTGATCCAATCACTAAATCACTAACAATCAGCCACCTACAGCTACTGCATAAGTCAGTCCGAGCCATGAAGCTAAGTCCATTTCTATGCCTGTTTTTAACAGTGCAGCAGTGAGGGGGAGCATTGATAGCCACAACGTACCCGGGATGCGTTATGGCATTTGATTTATCTGCTAAATTTAGCGATTACCAGAGTTTCCACCGGAATGGCCTCTATTTCTATTACGTGATTGATTGTTTTTAGGCGGCTGTCCACCAGACGCATTACGACCAGAACGTTGCCCATCTCTATGACCAGATTGCGCTTGTTTCGGTTTTTTAGCTTTGATGGGTTTTTGCCCAAGTTTTGATTCTGGTAGTGGTTGTGACGGTTCAAATCCAGCGGTAATTTTTCGCTGAATAAGTTGCTTAATCAATATTTCAATATCAACCAATTCCTTGAATTCATCTTGTGTCACCATAGATATAGCTTGACCTTTTGCGCCAGCACGACCAGTTCGGCCAATTCTATGCACATAGTCTTCGGATACATTTGGCAAATCATAATTGACAACTTGTGGCAACTGATCAATGTCCAATCCACGGGCAGCAATATCGGTGGCGATTAGCGCTTTCACTTTTCCTTGTTTAAAGTCAGAGAGGGCTTTGGTACGTGCACCTTGACTCTTGTTACCGTGAATAGCGGCAGCGCTGATACCTTGCGCATCAAGCTGCTTAACAATTCGGTTAGCGCCATGTTTGGTGCGACTAAAAACCAAAACTTGTTGCCAATCATTCTCTTTAATTAAATGCGTGAGTAGCTGAGATTTTCTACTTTTATCAACTGGATAGACCCATTGCTCCACCAAATCAACAGTGGTGTTAGCAGGTGATACCGATATCTCTACAGGGTTATGCACTAAACCTTTGGCTAGCTTGCGAATGTCATCAGAAAAGGTCGCTGAAAACATCAAGTTTTGACGCTTTTGCGGTAACAATTTGATGATTTTTTTTATGTCGTGAATAAAGCCCATATCTAACATACGGTCAGCTTCGTCCATAACCAGTATTTCTAACTCGCTAAACTTCACCGCATTTTGATTGTAGAGGTCAAGTAGGCGACCAGGCGTGGCCACTAATATATCCACCCCTTTACGTAATTTAAGCATTTGTGGATTAATACCCACGCCGCCAAATACTACTGCGGACTTTAACGGTAGATCTCTTCCGTACGTTTGCACACTTTCTGCTATTTGTGCAGCCAACTCTCGTGTAGGAGTCAGAATTAAGGCACGAGCTTGATTCGGTCGAGCTGATTGTCCTTGGCTTAATAAATGTAAAATAGGCAAAGTGAAACCGGCAGTTTTACCTGTACCAGTTTGTGCTGCTGCCATTACGTCACTACCTTGTAATACAGCTGGAATGGCTTGTGCTTGAATGGGTGAAGGAGTGGTATATCCCTTGCTGGTGACAGCGGATAAAATTTTGGGTGAAAGGCCTAGATCGGCAAAACTCATAGATAATTCTCAAATAGGGTGATTAACTTGTTTGTCTGGCAAAGTTGTAGTCATTGTTAGACATAGTTTAATTTTTAAACAGTTTAATTAGTCGCGGCAGGATACAGTAAACCACTCACAATAGCACTTAGACTATCGATAAAAAGCCGCAAGTCAGTGAAGTCTTGCGGCTTTTGTTAACCTCTTGCGAGCTTATATTTTATTCGCTTTGTGAACCAGGACGTGTTGCTGGAGCTGTCGCCGCATTCGATGAGCTTGAGAATGCAGCAGATTTACCAGAGCGTTTAACTTCTGGTCTGGCTGCGTCATCAAGAGAACCGATTTTAACATCAACAAATGCTTCATCAATAGAAGCAGGTCGCGCCATTGGGGCTGACACTGATTCTTTTTTCACTGGCTTAGCCGGCACTTTTAAAGACGTGGCCTTTTTAGGCGCTTTCTTGGCAGGTGCTTTTTTGACTGGCTTAGACACTTCTTCTTTTACAGGCTCAACCGCAGCAACTGGATTGTCTTCTGTAGTGGAAGGTTGTGCAGCTACTTCTGGTTTATCAACCGCTTTCACAGTTTCAGTAGCTAATTCCAGAGTTTCTTGTGCTGGGGCTTCTTCAGCAACCACTACTTCAGGCGTAGTTTCGACTTTTGGGGCTGCTGCTTTTTTAGGTGCCGCAACGGGTTCATCAAACTGTAATTCGTCTTGTGTAACTTCAACAGATTCAGTTTTAACGGTTTCGTCTTTCTCATCACCTTCTTTACGACGTTTTTGACCCGCCGCTCGAATATGTCTTGGAGAACGACGTGTGCGAGTTCGAGGGGCCGACTCTTCCTCTTTATTGGCGCTTACAGCCTTAGCCTCTGTGGTTTCAACAGGCGACTCTACAGCAGCGTCTTTTGTTTCAGCTGTTTTAGGCTCTTTAGTCGGCGCTTTGCTTGGCACTTCCGCATCATTAGCTACTGGTGTATCTTTTTTGATTTCAGTTTTTGCTTGCTCAATAACGGGCGCCTGCGTTTCTTGAACAGGGGCAACCACTTTATTCTTTTCAACATTCTCATCTTCAACTCGCACGCTACGTCTAGTATCTCGACGTTTTCTACGTTCAGCTACTTGTTCTTTCTTCTTAGCTGGCGCTGCAGTATTGCCTTTTGATACCGTAGCGGCATCTTGTTTAGCTTCTACTGATTTGTCATCGCGGCGTGGTTTGCGATTCTCATTTCGTGGCTTACGTTCAGAACGTTCGTTTTTGTCGTTTCTAGCTGGGCGCTCGTTACGATTAGTTGACTGCTCTTCATTATTTTTACGGTCAAAGTTTTTATTATTACGTTTGTTTCTATCCGGTCGAGTGTTTTTATTTCGACGTTGATTAGAGCCTTGATTACGAGTATGAGTCGTTTTCTTCGGCACAACTTTCTCTTCTGCTTTAAATAATCCAGAAATCCATTTGCTGACTTTCTCCATAACACTTTCTGATTTATCAGAAGATTTGGCTTTAGCAGTCATTTTTTGTTCTGGAGCAATAAGACTTTGTAATGCAGGCTGTTCTTTGGCCATTGCCGGCGCAACATTCTTATCTGTAATGTTTTCTTCTTGCTCAATCAATGGCAAGTTATAACTCATTTCCTGAACGGCATCATCTGGACGCCTGCGGGCAACGCTGTATTGTGGCGTTTCCATGTTCGGGTTAGGAATAATAACTAATTGTACGTTATGACGCTTTTCAACACCGCGTACTGAATTACGTTTTTCGTTTAATAAATAGGTCGCAACATTAACAGGTAATTGGGCTTCAATTTGCCCAGTGTTATCTTTAATGCTTTCTTCTTCCATTATACGCAGTACTGATAATGCCAATGACTCAGTGCCTCGCACCGAACCATGACCACTACATCTTGGACACACATTATTAGCAGAGTCACCTAATGATGGGCGTAAACGTTGCCGTGACATTTCTAATAAACCAAAACGTGAAATTCGTCCTAGTTGTACACGTGCTCTGTCACCACGAACGGCGTCTTTCATACGGTTTTCAACTTCACGCTGATGACGTACTGGGGTCATATCGATAAAGTCGATTACCACTAAACCGCCAGCGTCTCGTAAGCGTAATTGACGGGCAATTTCGTCAGCAGCTTCAAGGTTAGTATTGAAGGCTGTTTCTTCAATATCGCTGCCTTTGGTGGCTCTGGCAGAGTTAATATCTATCGATATCAAGGCTTCAGTAGGGTCAATGACTATGGAACCGCCTGAGGGCAGTCTTACTTCACGTTGAAAAGCCGACTCAATTTGGCTTTCGATTTGATAATGACTGAATAAAGGCACATCACCACTATAAAGTTTAACGCGGTTAGCGTAATCAGGGCGCATCTGCTCAACGTGTTTTAATGCTCTTTGGTGAACAATGGCATTGTCGATTAAGATTTCACCAATATCCCGTCTAAGGTAATCACGGATAGCTCGCACTACTACATCACTTTCTTGATGTATTAGGAATGGGGCAGGGCGAGACTCTGCCATTTCTTTGATTCGGCCCCAACCTGATACTAGGTAGTCTAAATCGTATGCTAGTTCTTCAGTTGTTTTGCCTACACCAGCGGTTCTGACGATTAAACCCATGCCATCTGGCAGATCTAGTCCACCTAAAGCTGCTTTTAATTCGGTACGCTCATCGCCTTCAATACGGCGAGATACACCGCCAGCACGGGGGTTGTTCGGCATTAAAACTAAGTAGCTACCAGCTAGACTGATAAAGGTGGTTAAGGCTGCGCCTTTTTGGCCACGTTCTTCTTTATCTATTTGAATTATGACTTCTTGACCTTCCTTTATCACTTCTTTGATATTTGGACGGCCTTCAAATCTATAACCTTGAGGGAAGTAAGTTCTGGCAATTTCTTTTAATGGTAAAAAACCGTGTCGGTCAGCACCGTAATCGACAAATGCGGCTTCTAAACTAGGCTCTACGCGGGTAATAGTACCTTTGTAAATATTGGCTTTTTTCTGTTCGTGGCCTGGACTTTCTATGTCCAAATCATACAGTTTTTGACCATCTACAAGTGCCACTCGCAATTCTTCTTGCTGAGTTGCATTGATTAACATTCTTTTCATTCTTGTTGCTCGGTAAAGTACCGATCACCACAAGTAAAGAACTACGCAGTAATGTGACAATTATTCAATGCAGCCTCACGACTGTATGCTATTGGTTAAGTTTTTGCGTCTATAAGTGTTATTTGCATTATTTAATGTTTTGTTTTTTAAACACTTTACCTATATTTCATAGGCACTAAACAAGACGGTATGTTTAGCTACTTATTTATCATTTAAAACTTAGTGGTATTCGAACAAAAATGCTTGTCTGGCTATTTCGATATTCAAATATCTTGTCAATTCTTTTGTATTCTTTACATCATTGGCGATCAATAGGTTATTTATATCGCTGATGTAAGGGTTCTGTTTAATCAAGCTTGTGAAAAGTTACTCGCTTCACAGTTAATTAGCCGTATTAGGCTTGCAATACACGCTTTTGAATTGGCGTGAAACAACAAATTGGTTGTATTTGCTTACAGAACTGATTAATCCATCTGTTTGTTTTATACATTTAATTTATGTTTGAAAACCTGAGTATTATCACACTAAAGCACTGACACTGGCAAGACATTAAAAAACTGGACATCTAGTATAGCAATTCAGTTACAATACGCGGCATATGACAGACTTATCATTTCAAAAAGTTCAATTTGTAACTATCGATCCTGACCTTGAAGGGCAAAGGATCGATAACTATTTGCGCACTTTCTTAAAAGGAGTGCCTAAAAGCCTTATTTATCGCATTTTGCGTAAAGGCGAAGTACGAGTGAACAAAAAGCGGGTTAAACCCGAATATAAATTACAGGCCAACGATGAGTTGCGGATCCCCCCTGTCCGCGTATCTGAACCTACCGATTTACCTTCTACTAAACTCAATAAAGTATCGAGTCTAGAAAACCACATCTTGTATGAGGATGACTGGATAATAGTGTTGAATAAACCTTCCGGTACAGCTGTGCATGGTGGCAGTGGATTAAGTTTTGGGGTCATTGAAGCCCTAAGGTCATTACGTCCACAACAAAAATTTTTAGAGTTGGTACATAGGTTAGACCGCGATACATCAGGCTGTTTATTAATAGCTAAAAAACGTTCAGCTTTGAAGAATCTACACGAGCAACTTAGAGATAGAAAAGTAGATAAACGTTATCAAGCGTTAGTTGCTGGAGAGTGGCCCGCTAATCGTTTCAAAGTAAAAGCGCCATTGTTAAAGAATACCTTAAAATCCGGGGAACGCATTGTGTTAGTGGATGATGAAGGTAAACCATCAGAAACACGCTATCGCATTTTGGAATCTTTTGTCCAAGCAACCTTAGTAGAAGCGTCACCTATAACCGGGCGTACGCACCAAATTCGTGTACATTGTTTACATGCCGGTCACCCGATAGCCGCAGATAATAGGTATGGTGACAAAGAGTTTGACGAAAGAACTCAAAGGATGGGGCTAAAAAGATTATTTTTACACGCTCACTCATTAGCTTTTATTCATCCTAATACCGAAGAGCGTGTGAGTTATAAAGCCCCCCTAGAACCCAGTTTAGTGAGTGTATTGAAGAGACTAAGAAGTGAAGTATAAGGCTATAGTGTTTGATTGGGATGGCACTTTGATGGATTCCATAGGTAAGATTGTTGAAAGTATGCAAACCACTGCTAAGCAACTTGGGTTTCCTGTGCCTGATTATGATCAAGCTAAAAACGTAATTGGTATTAGTTTGTTACCAGCGTTAAAACAATTATTTAATATTCGCGATGAAAAAGAAGCAATGACACTTTTTCATACCTACAAAGAACACTTTAAAGATCATGCGCAAATTAGCAGTCCGCTTTTTAATGGTGCCGTAGAGTTACTAGAAGAGCTGACCCAAAGAGGTTATATCTTAGCGGTAGCAACAGGGAAAGCTCGGCAGGGCTTAGAGCACAATTGGTATCATTCAAATACGGAGCAATTTTTTACTGTGTCTAAAACCGCAGATGATGCGCAAAGTAAACCTTCACCCGATATGTTGCAGCAAATATTAGCCGAATTAGATTTATCGGCGGATCAAGTGTTAATGGTGGGCGATACGACTTACGATATGGCAATGGCTGAAGCATTAAATATGGATCGTATTGGTGTGAGTTTTGGCGTACACAATGCAGATACCTTGCAACAACATTCACCTTTGGCAGTGATCAATACCTTGGACGAATTATTGTTACACGTCTAACCCTTAATCTTTTTGCATATAATTAAACAAATCTACAGACATCGAATTAAATAAATCCATTAATGCAATCAAGGGTAAACCAATTAACGTATTAGGATCTCTGCCACTGAGGGATTCAAATAAGGCTATTCCCAATCCTTCACTTTTAAAGCTGCCGGCACAATCGTAAGGTTGCTCAATTTGTAAGTAAGTGGAGATTTGACTCTCAGTTAAGGTTTTAAAGGTCACATCAAAGGTTTCTACTGTTTGTGACAATTTTTGATTTGCTGAATGAACTAAACACAAACCAGTGAAAAACTTAACGGTTTGACCACTGAACATCATTAACTGTTGTTTAGCAGTAGCAAAATTTCCCGGTTTTCCCAATACTTGCCCATTAAAGCTCGCTAATTGATCTGAACCAATGACAAAATTATTACTATCGGGACTTTGTGCCGCTACAGCTAAGGCTTTTTCTTTTGCAAGGCGAGCTACCTGATCCAAAATTGATTCCGCCACAATTGGCGATTCGTCGATGTTAGGGGCAACACATGAAAAGGGAATATGCAGCTTTTTTAAGATGGATTGGCGGTACGAGGAGCTTGAGGCCAAAATAATTTTCATAAATGGTGCTTTCGGATGCTTAAAAATATTAGCTAAAGCATATAAAATGCAGCGCTGGGTGTCATTAACTATGATTTTTTCTTTGACTAAACTGAGTTGAAACTATAATATGCGCGCGCTATGCAGAAAGTGAAACTACCCAAGCTGGTAGACCCAGTTAAAAGCGCCATTTTACGTTCCGATTATCGGGGTGTTATTTTGTCGTCTGAGATGCCCAGGTTGCTTGGTTCTGTTGCTGATATTGCCAAAGAAGTGGATGTTGAAATTAAGTTTGCTAAAGACGAGCAGGGTCTTAGTTATTTTCAAGGTCATATGGCATGTTCAACGTCACTTATCTGTGAGAGATGTAATGAAGTCTTCGAACATCCTCTGGATGTGTCTTTTTGTTTTAGCCCAGTGCAGAGTGCTAAAGAAGAAGTCGAAGATGAGTTACCGGATGTTTACGAACCGGTAGAGGTCGATGACCAAGGAGAAATCAATTTATTTCAAACTCTTGAAGACGAACTGATTTTATCATTACCGATTGTAGCCCTTCATGCAGAGGAGGATTGCAAACAAAAGCGTGATAAAATGAGCTTCGGAAAAATTGAACCGGCCGATGAGCGTCCAAACCCGTTCGCGGTTTTGAAAGAACTTAAGCGAGACTAGGAGTAAAGTAATGGCTGTACAGAAGAGTAAGAAAGCTCGTTCAAGACGTGGAATGCGTCGTTCACACGATGCACTTGGTTCTGCGACTTTGTCTGTAGATTCAACGTCAGGTGAGACACATGTTCGTCATCACGTGACCGCTGATGGTTACTACAAAGGCAAAAAAGTTTTATCTCTTTAATTTAAGAGACTGAACTTTGAGTCGTCTAACCTTAGCGTTAGATATCATGGGGGGCGATCACGGCCCCCATATTATTTTTCCTGCTGCATTGTCAGCACTCCAGCAAACCCCCCATTTACACTTTATTTTTTGTGGCCCTTTGGCGCTTATGTCCCAGTGGGTAAATCAACAACAACCAGACATTCAAGCTAGAATCACTTTATCCGACTGCCCAGAATCAGTGGCAATGGATGAAGCACCTGCCCATGCGTTAAGACACAAAAAAAATTCCTCTATGCGACGTATGTTGGATTTAGTCGACAGTAATGAAGCAGACGCTTGTGTCAGTGGTGGCAATACCGGTGCTTTACTTAGTATGGCGTATTACGTCTTAAAAACCCTACCAGGCATTGATCGACCTGCACTGATTACCCTAGTGCCTGCAAGTAATAATGATAAGGTCTATTTTTTGGATTTAGGTGCCAATGTTAATTGTGATTCAGAAATTCTCTTTCAATATGCGGTGATGGGTTCGGTATTAGCTGAACAAGTTGGGCATATTAAACAGCCTAAAGTTGCCTTGCTGAATGTTGGTTCTGAAGAAATAAAGGGTAATGATCGGGTAAAACATGCGGCCAAATTATTAACTGACTCTAAAAATATTAACTATATTGGCTATGTTGAAGGAAACGATATTTTTTCCCAAAAAGCAGACGTGATAGTAACAGACGGCTTTGTGGGTAATATTGCCTTGAAATCGTGGGAAGGCTTGGTCAATTTTGTTATTCAGGAAGTTAAAAAAGCATCACAACACAATTGGTTTTCAAAAATTGTGGCAAAAATAGCCATGCCATTTTTTCGCGGTATTTATTTGCATATGAAACCCGACCAGTATAACGGCGCTAGTCTGATAGGATTGCGCGGAATTGTGGTTAAGAGCCATGGTAATGCCTCGTCAGAGGCTTTTTTATATGCGATCCGCGAAGCCATTCAAGAAGTTGAAATGCAAGTTCCGGAAAAAATTAAAGATAAAATTGAAGCTGTTTTAATGGAGCGCCACTGATAAATGAATTCCAGAATAATTGGCACAGGTAGTTATTATCCAAGTGAAGTAAGAACCAATGCAGACCTTTCGGTTATGGTCGACACTTCAGACGAATGGATTACTGATCGCACGGGGATCAAAGAAAGACGTATTATTGGTGCAGACGAAACCGCGGCCACTATGGGTTTTGAAGCCAGTAAAAATGCACTAGAAGCCGCCGGTATTGACGCAAAATCTTTGGATATGATTGTATGTGCCACAACAAGCGGTCGTTACGCATTGCCAAGTACGGCTTGTGAAATTCAAAAATTATTAGATGTGGATGGTATACCCGCATTTGATGTAGCCGCTGCATGCGCTGGATATTGTTACGCATTGAGTGTGGCTGATCAGTATATAAAAAGTGGTATGGCTAAGCGAATATTAGTAGTAGGTACTGATTGCCTTAGCCGTATGATCAGTCCCGAAGACCGCACTATGGTGATCCTATTTGGTGATGCTGCCGGTGCCACTATTATAGAAGCAAGTGAAGAACCTGGCATTTTGTCCACCCATATTCATGCAGCAGGCTCTTACGGTGACTTATTAACCATAGGTAACCCGCAACATGGAGACGAACAATCAGTGTTCGAAAACTGGGGCAGCATGAAAGGCAATGAAGTTTTTAAAGTGGCTGTGACTAAGTTAAGTGAAGTGGTGGAACAAACGTTAGCGGCCAATAACATGAAAAAATCAGATTTGCATTGGTTAGTGCCTCACCAAGCAAATTTCCGCATTATAAAAGCAACAGCAAAAAAATTGGAAATGCCACTTGAACAGGTGGTCATAACGCTTGCACAGTATGGTAATACCTCTGCTGCAACTGTTCCTACCGCGTTAGATACTGCTATTCGAGATGGGAGGATTCAACGTGGCCAAAATCTTCTTCTAGAAGCATTTGGTGGTGGTTTTGCTTGGGCATCTGCTCTAGTACGTTATTAAAATTTATTTTTAGAGAATTAATTATGAGTAAACAAGCATGGGTTTTTCCCGGTCAAGGATCTCAGACTTTAGGTATGTTAAGTGAATTAGCTGCGGAATATACGGTTATTCAAGAGACATTTGCACAAGCCAGTGAAGTATTGGGTTATGACTTATGGGAACTAATACAAAACGATGAAGAAAAACTTAATCAAACCCATATCACGCAACCTGCTATATTAGCGGCAAGCTACGCAATTTATAAACTTTTACTCGAAAGAAATCAGGGCCAACCAGCATTTATGGCAGGGCATAGCTTAGGGGAATACTCAGCTTTAGTTTGTGCTGGAGTCATAAGTTTTGCAGATGCCCTTAAATTAGTGGAAGCCCGTGGTCAATTTATGCAACAAGCTGTACCTGCTGGAGTAGGTGCTATGTATGCGATCATAGGTTTAGACGACGATAAAGTAGTGGCTAGTTGTGAACAAGCACAAAAAGACACCGCTGAAGTGATCGCAGCAGTGAATTTTAATTCACCTGGACAAGTGGTTATTGCTGGAAACAAAAAAGCAGCAGAAGTGGCCGCTAATTTATGCAAAGAGCATGGCGCAAAGCGGGCCTTGCCCTTGGCTGTCAGTGTCCCGTCACACTGCGCATTGATGAAGCCAGCGGCAGAGCAGCTAGCTGGTTTGCTTAAAGATATTCAGTTCAACGTACCTAATGTACCCGTTATCAATAATGTTGATGTCGCATATCCAAATGATCCAATCGCGATCAAAAAGGCATTAGTTGAACAATTATATAGTCCGGTTAGATGGACTGAAACCGTGACTAAATTGGCCGACCTTGAGGTGGAGACTTTATTAGAAGTGGGGCCAGGCAAGGTCTTAACAGGATTAACTAAACGTATTGATAAACGTCTAAGTTGCACGGCGATCAATACAGTCGACACTATTAATTCGTTGATTTAATTACTTTAAATATTGTTTGTAGAGAGAATGTATGGCTAATTTAAATGGTAAAATTGCGTTAGTAACAGGTGCAAGTAGAGGAATTGGCAGAGCCGTTGCAGAACGCTTAGTTGCTGATGGTGCAACGGTAATAGGCACTGCAACATCTGAAAATGGTGCCGCAGCAATCAGTGATTATCTGCAAGGTTCAGGTGAAGGAAAAGTATTGAATGTTGCCGATCCTGATTCGATGCAAGTATTGTTAGCTGACATAACAGAGAAACACGGTGGTGTTGACATATTAGTCAATAATGCGGGTATTACTCGTGATAATCTACTGATGCGTATGAAAGACGATGAATGGCAAAGTATCATGGACACGAATTTGACATCGATATTTAAAATGTCAAAAGCCGTGTTGCGAGGTATGATGAAAAAACGCAAAGGTCGTATTATTAATATTGGTTCAGTGGTCGGCTCTACAGGTAATGCAGGACAAGCTAACTATGCGGCTGCAAAAGCAGGTGTAATAGGGTTTAGTAAGTCAATGGCTCGTGAAGTGGCTTCTAGAGGCATTACTGTTAATGTAGTTGCACCGGGCTTTATTGACACGGATATGACAAAAGCATTAACTGATGACCAAAAAGAAAGTATATTTAAAGATATTCCAGCAAATCGTTTAGGCGACCCAAAAGAAATAGCCGCGACTGTTGGATTTTTAGCCAGTGATGACGCTGCATATATCACTGGTGAAACGATACACGTCAATGGCGGCATGTATATGGGATAAAATGTGATAAAGTTTTCAATTATTGATTCTTTATTAAACGAATAATTATTTACTAATCGGCGAGTGGTTAGACCAGACAAAAAGTTGAGACTGTTGCTTGCAAGGGCTCTCTTTGCTGAATACACTACTCGCAAATTTATATCTAGCGACTTAAAGGAAAACTAGAATTATGAGTACTATCGAAGAACGTGTAAAAAAAATCGTCATTGAGCAACTTGGTGTTAAAGAAGAAGAAGTAAAACCAGAAGCATCTTTTGTTGATGATTTAGGTGCAGATTCATTAGACACTGTTGAATTGGTTATGGCTCTTGAAGAAGAGTTCGATACTGAAATCCCTGATGAAGAAGCTGAAAAAATTACTACTGTTCAGTCTGCTATTGACTACGTTAACGCTAATAAAGACGCGTAATTTATTATAAACGGTCCTCTCAGGACCGTTTTTTTTCAAAAATATTCAAACTTTCATAGATAAGCGGAGGCCAATGTGTCTAAACGTCGCGTTGTTGTGACTGGTCTTGGCATGCTTTCTCCTGTTGGCAATACTGTAGATTCTACTTGGAAAAACATTCTTGCTGGTAAAAGTGGCATTGCACCTATCACTTCATTTGATTCTGATTCTTTAACCACGCAAATTGCAGGTGAAGTTAAAGACTTTGATGTTGAAAAATACATTCCGAAAAAAGAAACCAAAAAGATGGATAGGTTTATCCAACTGGGTATTGCTGCGGGTAAACAAGCCTTAGAACATTCAGGATTACAAGTTACTCCTCAAAACGCATCACGCATTGGTGTCGCCATTGGTTCAGGAATTGGTGGCTTAGGGTTAATTGAAGAAAACCACCGTAAGATGCTTGAATCAGGTCCACGAAAAATTTCACCTTTTTTTGTTCCAGCCACTATCACTAATATGATCTCGGGCTTTTTCTCAATTTTTGAAGGGCTCAAAGGACCTAATATCAACGTTGTTACCGCCTGTACTACTGGGGTGCATAATATTGGTATTGCAGCACGTACTATTGCTTACGGTGACGCTGACGCCATGGTTGCCGGAGGTGCTGAGTCAACAGTCTGTGCTCTCGGTATTGGTGGTTTTGCGGCCGCCCGTGCTTTATCAACTCGCAATGATAATCCTGAGGCGGCGAGTCGACCTTGGGATAAAGATCGTGATGGGTTTGTGATGGGTGAGGGCGCAGGCGTGGTAATGTTAGAAGATTATAATTCTGCTGTCGCTCGTGGCGCGACTATTTATGCAGAATTGGTCGGTTTTGGCATGAGTGGTGATGCTTATCATATGACTTCACCGCCAGCCGATGGCGAAGGTGCTGCCGCTGCTATGGTGAATGCCATTAACGACGCAAAGATTAACGTCAATGAAATTGGTTACATCAATGCTCATGGCACATCGACTCAAGCAGGGGATATGGCCGAGGTTGCAGCGATTAAACAAGTATTTGGTGAACATGCTAATAGTGTTTTGGTTAGTTCCACTAAATCGATGATCGGACATCTTCTAGGAGCGGCAGGTTCGGTTGAAGCAATATTCACCATTTTGGCATTGCGTGATCAAATTGCGCCACCCACTATTAATTTAGATACTCCTGGTGAAGGTTGTGATCTTGATTTTGTTGCACATACTGCCAGACCCGTAAAAATGGATTATGCCTTATGTAATTCTTTTGGTTTTGGTGGCACTAATGGTTCACTGTTGTTTAAAAAACCAGTAGGAAAAGTGTAGCTTTTGGGTAATATTGAGACTCTTCTAGCATTCTAGATGCAAATATGAATGATTGTTAACGGACAGCAGCAACGACATATAACAATAGCGGACAGAGCTTTACAGTATGGTGATGGCTGCTTTACTACTATGGCCTTTAGAAAAGGTCATATTGAGTTGTTTGATGCTCACGTTGCTCGTCTAAAATTAGCCTGTAAAACCTTATGTATTGATTTTGATAAATGGTCAGAATTAGTAGACTGTGTCTTTGATTCGTTGCGGTCAACCTCTGACTGCGTAATCAAAGTCATGATTACTAGAGGTGAGGGTGGTCGAGGTTATAATCCAGAGGGCGCGGTCAATCCCACTTATATTATTTCTCAGCACCCCCTTCCTCCTCAATACCCTCTTTGGCAGAGCAAAGGTATTAGTTTAACAATTAGTCCTGTTACCTTAGCTAAGCAACCTTTACTGGCTGGCATTAAACATCTAAACCGCTTAGAGCAGGTTTTAATTAAGCAAAAATTGACAAAAACTGATTTTGACGATGCGGTGGTTTGTGATACCCAGCAACAAATAGTTGAAACTTCTGCGGGTAATTTGTTTTGGTATAAGGAAAATGTCTGGTTTACTGCAGACCTTTCAGAATCAGGGGTTGAAGGGGTTATGCGTAACCATATTGTTGCTGTTATGCAAGAATATGGGCTAGAATGCCGCGTAGTTAAGCAGGACATCAGAGTGTTGTTTTCTGCTCAAGAGTTGTTTGTGTGTAATTCCTTAATGATGTTGGTCCCGGTGACGACTTTAGTGGATCCCAATAATCAAAATGCTAAACGCTATGTGATAGATCAAACTAAGCACCTACAACAATACGTACTTTCTGGACTTCCACTTAAAGCGATAAGGACGTCATGAAAATTGTAAAATGGCTCGCTGTTTTTGCGATTGTCCTCGGACTAGTGGTTGTGGCAATTCTTTTTCATTTTGATAAAAAAGTACAACAACCACTTAATCTTACAGAGGCCACCCTGTATCAAGTTAAAGTGGGTACGTCTGCCAAAGGTTTACTCAATAGATTAAAAGAACAAGGCATCCTAGCGGATGTTATTGGTCTTAAAATTAGATTAAAGCTAGTGCCAGAATTGGCTAAGATCAAAGCAGGTACTTACGAGCTGCTGCCTTCGATGAATGGGTTAGATTTGTTAGAGTTATTTGCTAGCGGTAAAGAAATGCAATTTTCTATCAGTTTAATAGAAGGGTTAAATTGGCGGGAGTGGTTATCAGCGCTAAAATCACATCCACAAATTAGTTTTAACGACGATTTTAATCAACAACTGGCCAACTTAACTGCAACACTGCCTGAAAAGTCGATTGAAGGATACCTGTTACCCGACACCTATTATTTTGTGGCGCAAACTGCCGCGATAGACATAATCAAACGTGCCCATTTAAGTATGCAACAGTACTTAGACCTTGCATGGCAAAATCGTGCATTCGATTTACCCTATGCTTCAGCTTACGAAGGGTTGATAATGGCATCCATCATTGAAAAAGAAACAGGTGTGGCACAAGAGCGCCCAAGAATTTCCGGTGTATTTGTAAATAGACTTAATTTGAATATGCGTTTACAAACAGATCCCACCATTATTTATGGAATGGGGGATAGTTTTGATGGAGATATTAGACGTAAAGATTTAAAAACTCCCACACCTTATAATACTTATGTGATCAAAGGTTTACCGCCTACGCCTATCGCCATGCCTAGTAAATTGGCAATAGATGCGGCATTTAACCCTATGATTACTGAAGAATTGTACTTTGTGTCTAAAGGTGACGGCAGTCACAAATTTTCAACTACGTTACAAGAACACAATCTTGCAGTGCGTCAATATCAACTAAAAAAATAAGAGAGTCCTAGTTGCATAAATCAGGTAAGTTTATCGTTATTGAAGGTTTGGAAGGAGCTGGTAAAAGTAGCGCAGTAGCCATATTAACCAGAACCATTCAGGCTGTTGGCCATACAGTAGTGAATACCAGAGAGCCAGGTGGGACCGCCATGGCTGAAGCAATTAGAGACGTAGTGAAACATGACTGGAAAGATGAAAAGGTCACAGTAGAAGCTGAGTTGTTATTAATGTATGCCGCAAGAGCGCAATTAGTACAAAATGTTATTCTGCCTAATTTAGACCAAGGTCATTGGGTAGTGGGTGATAGACATGACCTTTCTTCCCAAGCCTATCAAGGGGGGGGGCGTCAGATTGATCAAAACATGATTGAGAGCCTCAGAAACATAACCTTAAAAGCGTTTAAACCAGATTTTACCTTGTATATGGATGTTGAGCCGCAAGAAGGGTTAAAGCGTGCCAAAGGGCGTGGCGAGTTAGACCGTATTGAGCAGGAAGATTTAAGTTTTTTCGAACGAACCCGAGCGCGTTATTTGTTATTAGCAGAGCAGGATCCTAATTGTGTGGTGATCAACACTATGCAAGACATGCAGGCCGTGCATAAAGACGTTGAATTAGCCATTACACAATTCTTGGAGCGTTAAGTGTTTCCTTGGCTAGCCCGTTCTTTTAAGCAGTTAAGTGACAGGATTGCCGCTAATAAGCTGCATCATGCCTTACTTATTCAAGGGCCCTCTGGACTGGGTAAAGCATCTTTTTCCTTACAATTAGCGCAATTACTTTTATGTAGTGCGAGGCAAGACGGTAATGCCTGTGGTCGCTGCCAGTCGTGTTTATTAAATGCTGCGTCCAACCATCCAGATTTGCATATGGTGGAATCTGATAAACAAATTGGTGTGGATCAAATACGTGATGCTATCAAAAAGTTAGTCAGTTCTGCACATTTGTCAGGAGCCAAGGTGTTGATCATCTATAGTGCTCACACTATGACTGAATCAAGTGCTAATGCATTACTAAAAACGTTAGAAGAACCGACAGCCAACACCTTTTTGTTACTCACTACTGACAAGCCTGAACGTATATTACCAACAATCAGAAGTCGTTGTGAAAAATTAGCCTTACCTTTACCCGATTTAAACACCACAATGGCATGGGTGAAAACCCAAATTAATGCTGACGTTGATATTAATTTGGCAAAACTCTTTAGTGCACGCCCATTGGCCTTAGTTGCGGAACTGCAAGAAGAACAACACTTTTCCTATGACACATTCAGTAATGGACTAGATGCACTGTTACAAGGAAGATTAAGCTCCACTCAATTGGCGATGGATTGGCAAGATAGCGCAGATAAAGTGGTTAAATGGACTCAATATTGGGCAAGACTGCAATGCGCTGAGTTGGTTTCTGAATCAATTTGGGAACTCAATATTCAGGCGACAAAAGTCACCCAACAACTACGTAACCCTGGGGTAAATAAAACTTTAGTGTTAACGCAGCTATTAGATAAGCTGGCACTTACCAAAGCCACATAAATTTAACTTTTAAAAATGGAATAATGACGTGTTTGTTGATTCACATTGCCACCTAGACAGATTAGATAAAACCCCAGAAGAATTGTCAGAGATACTCAATTTTGCTAGGAATCGCGGAGTAGAACACTTTTTATGTGTGTCGGTTTCTGTCAAAGATTTCCCTGCAATGTTAGCTACGGTTAAGCACTTCAATGATGTATCTGTTTCTTGTGGAGTTCACCCTCTGCACCAAGAAGATGCCTGTAGTTATAACGAGCTACTTCAAATGGCTGATAGCGATGACGTTGTTGCTATTGGTGAAACTGGACTGGATTACTTTTACAGTGCAGAAACAAAAGCGGTGCAATTAACGTCTTTTGTTGAGCATATTAAAGTGGCGAATAAGCTAAATAAACCTTTGATTATTCACACTCGAGATGCGCGAGAAGACACCATTAACTTGTTAAAAGAGCATAAAGCCCCGTCAACAAAAGGCGTACTCCATTGTTTTACCGAGAGTTGGGAAATGGCTCAGGCAGCAATAGAACTAGGCATGTATATCTCAATATCCGGGATAGTGACATTTAAAACTGCGACTGAGTTACAAGAAGTTGTTAAAAAAGTCCCCTTAGATAAATTATTAATTGAAACCGATTCACCATGGTTGGCGCCGGTTCCTTACAGAGGAAAACCCAATCAACCGGGATTTGTAAGAGAAGTAGGGGAGTTTATAGCTGAATTAAAAGGGATCACAGTTGATGAATTAGCTAAGGTGACAACAGAAAACTTTTACAGATTATTTGATATCAAGTGACAACCCGGTCAAAAGTGACCGGGTTACTAAAACTAAGTGTGTTTTTTAGGTACGCTGGTACAAGCTAATTAGGCCATCCAGCTTTTCAGCTAAGTCATTTAGACTAAGGGTTTCATCCGCTATTTTTTGAACGTTTTGTACGTTTTGTTTAGCATTTTCTCTGATGTCACTCATTTGTAAATTAATCGATTCTATATTCTCCGATTGCTCATTGGTTGAAGTGGCAACGGTTTTATTGGTTTTAGAGATTTGCACAAATTGTTGATTATTTTCTTCGAGTATCTTTTCAGCTTTGCCAATTGAACTAGATGTTGTTTCGGATTGTTGAATAATTAATTCAATTTCACTTGTGGCTGTACCAGACGTTATCTTTAACTCTTCCATAATATCTTGTACTTCATGAGTGGAATCGGCGGTTCTTTTCGCCAAATTGCGGACCTCTTCAGCCACCACTGCAAAGCCTCGCCCTTGTTCTCCGGCTCGCGCAGCCTCAATGGCAGCATTTAGGGCGAGTAGGTTGGTTTGGTCTGAGATGGCTTGAATCGTTTCTAATACTTTGGCGATGGTTTCGGTATTGTTAGTCAGTGACGTTATCACCTTAGCTACATCATTTATTTTTTCGGCTAATTTTTTAATATCACTTTGGGTATTGCGGATCACTCCGGTAATTATTTCACCATCAGTACTAATTTGATCGGCAATTTTAGCAGCATCACTGGCATTTTTAGCGGCTAAAATGACGCTGGCGCTAACATTCTCTAATGAATTAGAAATATTTAGCGTATGTTCAGCGCTATTTTTTACACTGGCGCTAGTATGATCCGCATCTCGTTTAAGTAAATTTGCGACATTACGCAATGCTTCACCGCTGTGTGCAATTTGATTAAATAGGTCTTCGAGTTTTTGTATGAAATTATTATAACCAATCGCCACAATCGCAATTTCTTTTTGGCCATCTTGTGGCAATCGATAAGACAAATCAGCATTACCTTGACCTAGCTTAGTAAAAACCTCAGCCAATTGGCTTATAGGGCGAGTCACTGTTCCTGCCATAAACCATGCCGCTATAGACGCCAATACAGCGATTAAAACCGACCATAACAATATTTGCCAAGTGGCATTATTTAATGCGCTGAACATTTCATCAAAGGGCACTTGGGCGACAACATACCAGTCCATACTGGGTATGAAACTAGAAACAACTATGAGTTTATTTCCATCCTTTTCAATGACAGACAAATTAAACTTTTCTTTACTTAATAGTTTCGCACTGGTTTGTGCATCATATAAATTGCTTAAGTTCGCTTTGCCTAATAAGGCATTATCTTTATGCATTTGCACTAAGCCTTGTCCATCCACCAAATAAACAAAGCCACTTTGTTCAAGTTGAAAACTTGCCAACATATCGACTACAGATTTAAAAGATTTAGCAGTACCTGATAAACCTTGTCCTTGAGGTTGTTGGTAATTAACAAATAAATCCGTTTTACCCGTATTAGGGTCCCGATAAACGCTGACCATATATTCTTGTTTACTGGCGGTGTAGTTGTAATACCAACCATCGGCTGCATCATTTTGCAAACGGCGTAAAAAGCCATCTTGATTCCAATAATCTGCCGTGTTCTTATCCGCAAATGACACCGCACTTAAGGCGTTAAATTTTGCCACCGATTGCAGCTTTCGCACTAATACTGCCTCGCCACTTTTATCTTGCTTACCATTTACCCATTGGTGAATATGTTCGTCAGTAGCAATTTGTTTGGCTAATACCTGCATTAACACTATATCGCTGTCTATACTTTCAGCAATCTTTCCCACTGTGGTAGGTAATTCTGACGTTAAAACACGATGTTCAATGCTTGATCTCGCTGTAAACATGCTAACAGTGCCGACTGAAACCGCAGTAAGCATCACAAAGAGGATAAGGGTCAGAATAATTTTCTGTCTAATTGAGAGTTTGTTCATATATTTTTGCCATTCAACATTAAGTCAGCGTTGTAAAAACTGAAAAAGCCTAGGCCTCCAGTTAAGCGAGTAAAGGTGACTTCATGTCATTCAGCAATATTCCATGGTTTTATAATGATTAATACAAGGGCAAGTGTAAAGACATCAATATGGCAAAATATATGTTTCATAGCCAATTCCCACTGTTTTCTTGACTAAATGGTCAAGTTGTAAATAGGGTGTTTCACTATTTACATTTAGGCTACATTTTAGTTGGAATTTTTAGTCGATATTTGTGTATGAAAATAAGCGGTAGATTATCAATTACATTCACATCACCAAAGGCACCTTTTAAAACCTAACACTGGCTCACTAATAACGAGTCATCTTTAGGGAATATAACTAATACTAAAGTGAAATGGGGGTATTGAGTAATAGGTGATTATTTGCCGCAGCATTTCTTAAATTTTTTGCCACTACCACACAAGCATTGGCTATTTCGTTGTGGGGAGAATTCGCCAGAATCGTTTTGTATTAGACCTGTAGAGTAAAGCCATTTATTTTGCACTCGAACAAAGTCTGATAATTCATGCATAACATAATAGTCTTGGTCTATTTGATAATAAGCTTTAAATTCCACTTGAGCGGTATCTGCTTCAGAGTGATGAGATAGAACTTGCAATGACAACCATTGAGTACCTTTAGCACTATTCGCAAGTTCACTTACAGTTAATTTGCCACGTTGCTCAGTTGTATAGGTGAGTAAAATATAAGCATAATCTTTTATTACATAAGCTGAGAAACGCGAACGCATTAACTCTTCAGCATTTTGAGCGGCAACTTTACCTGTAATAATGGGTTGGCAACAACGTTCAAATACGGACGTTTTACCACAAAAGCAATTTTTATTCGTAGTTGTCAAAATGTTGCGGCGTTAGAAAATAGGTACGCAAGCCTAGGCGATTTTAATTGGTCGAGTCAATAGTAATCCCACTGCAATTACCAAGGCCCTTGCACCACATTATTTTTTTGCTGGCTAATTGGCATTAAATTAACTAAAGCGACATTGTAATCAATACAGAGTTGTTTGAGTCGCTTGAAGCTAATTTCATCTAAGGATAGCTGTTCAACAAACAAGTTTGCGCATTGACCGCCAGTGACTATTTTTTCAAGCCATAGTGATAAACACTTTTGCTTTGGTTTAGTTAAGCGTATGCAGTAATTTTGTTTTTCGGTAAAACGAATATGCTTAGCTACTAGGAAAGTCCACTTATTGTGGCCGTGTTTAACATTGTTATTTTTGCTTAGCCCATTAAAAGCGGGCACTTGCATAGTGGCTAGTGGAGTGGAACTGTTGGTAAACGCATGTAAACTTGCCATAGTGATTTCCAAGTAGTGTTGTTATATACAGTGGTTGGATATACAGTAGTACTGTATAAAACATCATGCAAGCCTTTTTTTAACTTTGTTCAGTTTTAATACGTTTTTTAGTGGCATGTTTGAAAGGTTTTAGAAATTTGGTTTTTCTAAAACTTAATAAGGCTATTACAAGTAATCCGTATATCATTGGCTGAATAAGGTCAGATTTTACAGACCAAAAGTAATGCAAAGCGACCAATAAACTGGCTAGGTATACCCAGTTGTGGGTTTTTTGCCATGTTCTACCCATACGTCTTTGTATCGACTTAGTGGAGGTGGCAGACAACACACCCAAAATAAGCAAGGCCCCAAAACCAACACTTATATAAGGTCGTTTGATTAACTCAGAAAATAACAGTGACCACTGTAATTGCAATTCGAAGAGTAAATAACTGCTGAAGTGGCAAGTGGCGTAAACAAAAGCGTAAAGACCAATGGGTCTTCTTAGGGTCACTAACTGACCTTGTCGAAAATATTGACTAAATGGTGCAATGGCTAATGATAAAAGTAATAAGTTAAAAGCACCAATGCCTGTAAAATGTAACAGTGCTTGAACTGGATCTGCACCTAACTGATCGTTAAAAGCTTGATAAAATGTAATGAGCAACAAAGATGTCGCTAGCATATGCAGAATTATTTTCAGCCAAAATGTATGCGTCTTAGTAATGCGAAGCGGTTTTTTCACAACACAGCTCACTTAAAAATATTTTTTGAGATCCATACCAGCATACAAGGACGCGACTTCAGGATAACCATTAAACATTTGGGTCTCAATACGATTGCGAGTGAATAACCCTCCTGAAGTAATTCTGCGTTCACTGGCTTGTGTCCATCGTGGATGGTCAACTTGTGGGTTTACATTAGCGTAAAAACCGTATTCGCTCGAAGCTAGTTGATTCCAAGTGGTGTTTGGCATTGTATCTGTTAGTCGAATCCGCACTACCGATTTAATGCTTTTAAAGCCATATTTCCAAGGCACAACAAGTCTGATTGGGGCACCATTTTGCGGTGGTAAGGTTTTACCGTACAAACCAACTGACATAAGTGTTAAGGGATGCATTGCTTCGTCTAGCCTCAATCCTTCAACATAAGGATATTCGATGCCTCCACCTGAAAAACGATTCCGCTGACCTGGCATTTGTTCGGGATCGTATAAGGTTTCAAATACGACATATTTGGCAGCACTTAATGGGCTGGCCTTCTTTAATAGTGAAGCTAAAGAAAATCCAATCCATGGCACCACCATTGACCAAGCCTCTACACAGCGCAGTCGGTAAATACGCTCTTCTAAATCCACCGTTTTATATAAGTCGTCGTACCCCAAGGTAACTGGTTTTTCAACTAACCCGTCTATGGTTAATGACCAAGGGTCCACTTTGAACGACTGAGACATTGCAACAGGATCGGATTTTCCGGTTCCAAACTCGTAAAAATTATTGTGGCTGATAATTTTCTGCTCTGGAGTTAACTCATCATCTGATTGAAAATGTGTTGGTTGAGCAAACTTAAGCGCTGAAGTGGTGAATTTTTTTGTGTCTTTACTACCAAACCAATCAATAGCATGGGCATATGGGCTTGCCACTAAGGCTGAAGCGCCTAAAAACCCCATCGATTTTAATATGCTTCTTCTATTTTGATAGATATGTTCGTCAGTTATCTGACTCTCTTTTATCTCACTGGACTTAGGTGTGCGAATTAACATGTTTTTCTCACTTCTTAGGTTCATCTACTTATACGAGCAGACAGTTAATTCAGAACAAAAATTTCTTCACGTTTTTATCACAAAACCAATAATGTTTATTTTGTATTCTTTTATAGGGAAGGTAATTAGCCTAGTTTTTCACCCACAGCGGCAGATGAGGGCAAAAATAAAGTAGCATATAATTTTGAGGCAAAACCATCTGTCATACCGGAAATATAATCAGCAATGACTCTATGACCATTTCCTGCGTCATTGGCTTCAGTCCATCGCAAACGAGTATTATCAGGCAGCAATCTTTGTGGATCTGATGCAAAGGCTTGAAATAATTCCATGACTATTTGTTGGCCTTTATATTCGAGCATTTGTATTTCAGGTTTTCTGATGACGCGACTGTACACATAGGCTTTGAAAATACCTAAGGCTTTATGAAAAGGTGCCGGGAAAACCGAGTTGTATTTTAGTAAGTCTTGTTCAAATTCTGGTGCTATCTCAGCTATCTCGATATTAGTAATAAAACAATTAACTAGTGCGCCAATGGCGTCTTTACGTTCGTGATGGTGTTGGCTAAACAGTTTCTTGCTGAGTGCCTTAATGTGTTGATTCATCCAATCAATGTCCAATTTAAGTAGCGGCTCTACCACTTCTTGATCAAATTGTGATTGATTGACTATTCCCATTACAATGGCATCCTCAAGATCATGAATGCCATAAGCGATATCGTCAGCAAGCTCCATAATGGAACAATCAAAAGACTTATACTGGGTTTTATGATGACTTTTTTCATTGTGACTAAATTGCATAAATTTCTGAGTGTCGTGACTAGAAAAGCCCGCACATAACCATGCAAATGAGGCTTGGTCACATTCATATAAACCTTTTGGGGGATGCCAAAGGGAAGCTTTAACATCGCGATGGGACGCTGACTCTTGCTGTTGCGGACGCTGATTGAGGGTTGGAATATAATTGGGGTATTTGACTAGCCCTAACAAAGTGCGCCTACTCAGATTCATGCCATGTTCTGCAGTATAAGGTTCAAGTTTAGTGACTATTCTAAAGGTTTGACCATTTCCTTCGAACCCGCCATGATTGCGCATCATATAATGTAGTGCGACTTCTCCTCCATGACCATAGGGTGGATGGCCAATATCATGGGCTAAACACAAGGCTTCTATCAAAGTATCATTTAAGTCTAAGTGTTCAGTTAATTCTGCGTATTTACTTCTTAGTTGTGCTGCTATGCCTTGACCAATTTGCGAGGCTTCCAGTGAATGAGTCAAACGAGTCCGGTAAAAATCACTCATTCCCACACCTAACACTTGGGTTTTTGCCTGCAATCGCCTAAAGGCTGCGGAATGCAATATCCTTGCTTTGTCACGCTGATAAGGGGTGCGATGATCACCTTGACGTTGCAGCTTTTGACTAAGCCTACGTTGTGTCCATATTTCCATAACTTACATCTGCTCCACACTGAATGTGTTGTAGGGATCTACTTGACACTAATGTGACCAGATGCAGCCTAGTTAATCAAGGGGGTTAGTCAGAAACTATTGATCTTCATGGGTTATTTCATCGAGACTTAAACTAAAACTGTGAACATAAGCTTTGATAAAATAATCGACTTCTTTTGAATGGTAATCTTTTAACATTTTATCTAAGCGCTTTTTGGCCAGTTCAAACTCTTTATTGCCAGCAGAAAGTTCTTCAAGTGTTTTAAGGTAGGCACAAATCACATCAGCGGCTTTGACGATAAAGGCAATGTCATCATTGTGATAATGATGGTCGATGAGTTTTGCATAATCTTCTTTAAACTCATTTGGTGCCATGTTAATGAGTTTTTGTTCCGCGAGTTTTTCAATTTTTTTGTATTCATCACGGATAATGGGATTGGAATATTTGACCGGTGTGGGGAGATCTCCGGTGATCACCTCGGAAACATCATGGAACATGGCAATAGTTGCGATTTGGTTAGGGTCTAAATCACCCTCAAAATATTTATTACGGATCAGAGCTAAAGCATGAGCTACCATGGCAACTTGTAAACTGTGCTCTTGTACGTTTTCAGTTCTTACATTGCGCATTAGAGGCCATCTATTGATTAATTTCATACGGGATAGATGGGCAAAAAAATGGCTTTGTTTTGGGGAGCTGTTATTCATGTAGCTAGTTTACCTGCTGATAATGTTTAAAGAAGTTTGCAATACCTTCCAGTGCGGGCTTAAGTACGTCAACATGTGGTAGAAATACCAATCTAAAGTAACAGCCTTCTTTAAGATTAAACGCAGAACCGTGTACCAATAATATTTTTTCAGTACGTAATAAATCAAAAATCATCTGTTCGTCGCTACTAATATTAAATTTTTCAGCATCTACTTTCACAAAACAATACATGGCGCCTTTAGGCAAAATACATTCAAGGCCATCAATTGCATTTAACATTTCGAAGGCCATATCTCTTTGCAGTTTTAAGCGTCCATCATCAGCAATAAGTTCATTAATACTTTGATAGCCTCCTAAGGCCGTTTGTATTGCATGTTGACTTGGCACATTTGCACACATACGCATAGATGACAGAATATTTAATCCTTCAATGTAGCTTTGGGCCACTAATTTATTGCCACTGACAACTAGCCACCCAGCTCGGAAACCGGCGATACGGTAGTTTTTTGATAGGCCACCCATAGTGATACAAAATATATCTGTGGCCATAGAGGCAATACAATGGTGCTGGGCGTCGTCGTATAAAATTTTGTCGTAGATTTCATCACTGATTACCACCAATGAAAACTCACGGGCCAAATCTATAATTTGTTGTAAAAGTGCTGGTCGATATACTGCACCAGTTGGATTATTAGGATTGATCAACACTATAGCTTTGGTTTTATCGGTGATTTTACTGCGGATATCCTGAATATCCGGTTGCCATTCGTTGCTTTCATCACAGCGGTAATGAACCGGCACACCAGATGCGAGACTTACCGAAGCAGTCCAAAGCGGGTAATCAGGTGCGGGGATCAAAACCTCATCACCATTATTTAACAGTCCCTGCATGGCCATAACAATGAGCTCACTAACGCCATTACCAATATACACGTCTTCTACTTTGACGTTTTTGACCGCTTTTTGTTGATAATATTGCATCACTGCTACACGAGCCGAATAAATACCATTTGAGTCGGAATAACCTTGTGATTTAGGCAGGTTATGAATGACATCTTTTAATATGTCATCCGGTGCTTCAAAACCAAATGGGGCGGGGTTACCAATATTGAGTTTTAGAATTCTATGCCCTTCGTCTTCCATTTTTTTGGCTTCGACTAGAATAGGCCCACGTATCTCATAACAGACGTTTTCTAATTTGTTCGATTTATAAATGTTTTTCATTGATGTGATTCATCTCCTACACAGGCCGACAGAGTAAACTAACAAGGGTCAGACTGTTAAGTGTTAAATTAGCTATGGGATACAAAAACATAATATTGCCTAATGGTTGATGTATTTTGTCACATTCCATTACATTCCAAATTTGCATTACTGGCACTTTTCATTTTAGCTAATGCAGTGTGTGTTAATGAGGAACAACAAATGCCTGCTCCGTTAATTTGGCTTGGTGCTAGCGCTATTGCAATTTTGGCTAGTACAAAATATTCCAATGATAAGCGCTTAGAACAATCCGTTAATAGTTTGCCTGGTCGTTCTGATAGGCAAGTAAAGCCAGTAAATGGGGCGATTGTCACCTGCGGTATATACGGTCTTTTTGAACACACAGGTATTTGGGTGGATGGTAATATTTTAGAACTAAAAGGCAATGGACTGATTAGAGGGATTTCACCCAATAGATTTCTACAAGATCGCAGCGGAGATAATATTTATATCGCATGTGGTAATGATAATAGACCGCTGATTCAACCAGATGCAGCAGAACGCGCCATCTCTCGGCTTTTTAGTTACTCAGAATACGATTTGATTAAAAACAATTGCCATAAGTTTGTTTGGTACTGTATTTCTGGAGAAGATGTTCCGCTGACGCGTTTTTCGCTATTAAACCAAAAGATAGCTGAACGATTTAGCACCAGTATCCATTGGCACCCCGTTTCGTATTAGCTTGTTCACCTTTAACGGGTTAGACATTTTTTTAACAAGACTGTTGTAATCAATTTTTAGTTGTTCTGCTACCCTTGTGCTATAAACCTTTATATTGCTTAGATGTTTTATGGAGTCAAACAATGTCACAACATTTTAAAGACACACCCAATAATGCAATTATCGACAGTGGCATCGCTCGTGTCATCCCTTGTAAACAATTGTCGATGAGCGATCCTTTTAAATGGCTGGTTCTCGGTCTTAAAGATGCGAGTCGGGCGCCTGTATTAACGCTGTTTTATGGTTTGACTTTTGCCGCTATTCCTTGGTTTATTACGTATTTAGTGCAGTTAACAGGTTGGCACTTAGTGATCATGCCTGCAATTGTATGTTTTATGCTGATAGGTCCTTTTTTAGCGGCGGGCATGTACGACGTCAGTTGGGAGCTAGAAAAAGACCATGTGCCTTCTTTGTGGCATAGTGTCATGGCAATCAAACGCAATGCGGTAAATGAATGGGGCTTTGGAATTTTGCTTTTGGTGTTAATGATTTTTTGGTTAAGAGTCGCGTCTATGGTGCACGCTTTATATCCTCCTTTGTTAGATGAAAATTTTGAAAATCTTTTTCCATTTTTAGCAGTGGGTACCGTAATTGGGGCTGGTTTTACACTACTAGTATTTTTTCTCAGTGCTTTTACGCAACCCATACTAATGGAGCGTAAAGTCGACTTAGCCACGGCATTATTAAGCAACATGAACGCCGTACTGAGTAACAAAGGCCCTATGTTGTTATGGGCATTTATTATATTAATAGCGGTACTCATTGGATTTGCCACTTGGTTTGTAGGGTTTGTTTTTTTAATGCCACTTATTGGCTATGCAACTTGGCATGGTTACATTGACACTATAGAAACTAAAAGAGAGCGCCATTTCGAATAAAACCTGCTCAACCATTCTGAAACACTAAGTTTGATGGGATTGAGTATTAGTGCCACACAATAAAAAAGCCTTATGATTGAAAATCAATCATAAGGCTTTTTTGTTATCGAATAAGCTTAACGAGGAAGTTTAGAATCTGAACTTTTTTCTAAAAGTTTCTCAGCCCAAAATGCTTTGACTGAAAAATCTGATTTAGCTTTCTTTTTAGTTTTCTTTGGAGCTGGCGCTTTAGCCACCTTCTTCTCAGCTGCAGGCTTACTCTCTGCTGCTTTTTTAGGTTTCTCAGCGGCAGCTTTGGTTTTTTTAGCCGGTTTTGCCGAACCTAATTCAGCGATCAACGCATCTAAGTCTGCCAAGCGCATATTTTTGCCACCGTCAACACTATACCAGCCACCCTTAGCTTCAATTGCGGGGGCTTTACCATTTGCTGCGGTGTAAGCTTCGGTAAAAGCCGCTATTACTTGATCTTTATCCAATTTACTCATAATCAGGTCTTTGCCTTTAATATGTTTATTTTCAGAATAGGGGCGGGTTTTATACCTTTTTTTATTTATAATGTCTAGGGGACGTTAAGCATTCATATAGCGCTGAAATATGGGAGCCAATAGTCGCTATTTAGTTTAATTCGTTATCTGCACAAAATAACAGGAAATGTAATGTCAGTCTCAAATGGTCAATTATTACAATCACTTAATTCGATACTAATGCCAGAAAAGGTAAAAGATTATTGTCCAAATGGTTTACAAGTAGAAGGCAAAGAACAAGTCTCAAAGTTAGTCACTGGTGTCACTGCTTCTCAAGCGTTGATCGATCATGCGGTTGCTATTAATGCTGACGCTATTTTGGTACACCATGGGTACTTCTGGAAAGGTGAATCACCTTGTATTTCAGGAATGAAAAAGAAAAGAATACAGACCCTGTTACAACATGATATCAATCTTTATGCTTACCATTTGCCTTTAGATATTCACCCGTCATTGGGAAATAATGCGCAATTGGCGAAGTTATTAGGCATAGTGGATGTTTCACCTATGCAAGCAAATAACCCTCAATGTGTGGTGATGCAAGGTAGGTTTGAAGCGGGGATCAGTGCCAATGAATTATCTAGATTGTTAACTACTCAACTAGCTAAAACACCCTTACACGAGCCAGCAAATACTAGCATGATTGAAACAGTTGCTTGGTGTACTGGGGGAGGGCAAGGTTACATCGAATTGGCTGCAGAAAGTGGCATAGATGCGTATATTACAGGAGAGGTTTCAGAGCAAACTATCCATACAGCGCGGGAAATGAATATTCATTTTTATGCTGCTGGGCATCATGCAACTGAGCGTTATGGCGTTAAAGCCTTGGGTGAACATATCCAACACACACTCTCTATTGAAACCGTGTTTGTTGACATTCCAAACCCAGCCTAAGGTACAGAGTTTACATGCAAAATAATAAGCAAGATCAAAGTTTTGATAAATTTGCGGATAAATTTGAAAAAAATATTTATGGCTCGACAAAAGGGCGATTGCGGCATGAACTATTACTACATCATCTGCATAGCTGTATCGATTTACCAGGGCAGTCCTTAGAGGTGTTAGATGCAGGTGGGGGGACTGGCGTCATGACCGAAGTGATGCTGGACTTAGGTCACAAAGTCACCTTATCAGATATGTCTTCGGAGGTATTGTCTATAGCACAACAAAAATTAGCTAATAATAGCAATCTCGATATCCAACATACCGATATTTTATCTTTGAGCAATACAAAACAATATGATCTGGTGATCTGTCATGCCGTTTTAGAGTGGTTGCAAGACCCTTTTAGGGTGATCAAGAAACTCGTGGACTTAGTTAAACCTGGTGGGCATATTTCACTCAGCTTTTTTAACTATGACGCCCAGTTGTTTGGAAATATGCTGTATGGCAATTTTGATTATGTTGAAAAGGGAATGCAGAATAAAAATATTGTGCGCTTAAGTCCTAATAATCCGCAGAAACCTAAAGCTATTTTGTCTCAACTTAATACTTTGCCAGTTGAGGTGTTAAAAAAGGCTGGAATACGTTGTTTTCACGACTATTTAAAACAGCCCGAAAAACAGAGCAATGAATATGAGCAATTAAAGAAGTTAGAAATCCAATATGGCTCCACTGAGCCATATCTATGGTTAGGTAAATATTTTTTAATTATTGCCCAGAAAAACCAGGATGCCGGATTATTCAGCGAGTAACTTCTCAATATCCTTAATCATTTCAGCTGGTTTAGTGGTAGAAGCATAACGTTTTGTGACTTTGCCTTGTTTGTTGACTAAAAACTTAGTGAAGTTCCATTTTATGCTTTTGCTGCCCATCACTCCCGTTGCCTGTTCTTTCATATACTTGTAGATAGGGGCTGTGTTTGCGCCATTGACTTCAATCTTCTTAAACAAAGGAAATTGCACATTGAAGTTCAAGCTACAAAACTCCTGTATTTCTGCGTCTGCACCAGGCTCTTGGTGACCAAATTGGTCACAGGGAAATCCGAGAACCACTAACCCTTGGCTTTCAAATTGTTGATATAAGCTCTGTAAACCATCGTATTGTGGGGTAAAGCCACATTTACTGGCGGTATTGACTATCAACAATACTTTGCCTTCATAATCTTTAAAATTAATCGTTTCACCATTATTTAATATGGCATCAAACTGATATATGGTATCTGGCATAATTATTCTCTATGTAATTTTGTAATATCTATATTGTCATTATTTAGTCGTGTTTCAACTAATTAAAGCATTAAATTTAATACAGATAGACCTAAAAGTAAGGAAAGTAAATTGACACAAAAAATCGCCTTTATTGGATTGGGTGTAATGGGTTATCCCATGGCAGGACATTGCAAAAAAGCAGGCCATACTGTCACAGTATTCAATCGCACTTCACAAAAGGCCCATGCTTGGGTGGAAGAATTCTCAGGGAGTATGGCGTCGACCCCAAAACTTGCTGCTGACAAAGCCAATGTGATCTTATTATGTGTGGGTAATGATGATGATTTACGTGCCGTTATGTTAGGGGATGATGGCGTATTGGCTGGGGTGAATGCTGGAGACATTATAGTCGACCACACAACCGCATCTGCAGAAGTGGCCAGAGAGATGGCACAGTTATGTGCGAAGCTTGATGTGGGCTTTTTGGATGCGCCAGTATCCGGCGGTCAAGCAGGGGCTGAAAATGGTCAATTAACAGTCATGTTAGGTGGCGAAGAAGCGGACTACAACAAGGTTCAAGCTGTAATCAATTGTTATGCAAAATTTAGCCAATTACTTGGTGAAGTGGGAAGTGGTCAGCTCGCTAAAATGATGAACCAAATTTGTATTGCGGGCACAGTTCAAGGGTTAGCTGAAGCCATTAGTTTCGGCGAAAATGCGGGGTTAGATTGTCATGCAGTGATTGATGTTATTTCCAAGGGCGCGGCCCAGTCTTGGCAAATGGAAAATCGTTTTGAGACTATGTTAGCGGGTAAGTTTGAATTTGGCTTTGCGGTTGATTGGATGCGCAAGGATCTAGACATAGCGTTGAATGAAGCGAAAAGAAATGGATCTACTTTGCCCCTTACCGCTTTAGTTGATCAGTTTTATGGTGACGTACAAAAACAAGGTGGTGGGCGTTGGGATACCTCTAGTTTGTTAATTCGATTAAAAAACTAAAAGGACTAAATAAGCAGGGCGCTGGGGAAGGCTAAATCAGATCAGTGGCTCGAAGTGCCACTGATGCCCATGGAAACAAATTTTAGCGCGGTCGTATTCTCTTTCGGCTCGCCAAGTACGGTTATTAAGCTTCACTACTACACCGGGATACACGCGTTTATTGGCGATGAGCTGAATGTCAGTTTGATACTTTTCTTTCGACTTGCGCATTTCTTCGGCTTTGTTTTCAAGCCATTGCAATAGTTGTGATTCATTTTCAAACATCTGATTGGCTTCGTCTACACGATCTTGCATGTCTTGTGGAATTGACTTTGAATTAATAATATTCATCCGCTGAAAATGACGGGTATTATTTTGTCTTATTTTTTTAAGAAGCTCGTCGAGTGTATCTTTACGCTCTAATAAGGTATTAAAACCTTCACTAAAATCGACATTCAAGTTACTCCCAGACACTGCGCCTAAGGTGCCTGCGGTAACTGCATCTTGGCATTTAATAGTACAGGCAAAAATATTGCCATTGGGTTTCTCTAAGTTGCCTACTGTGACTTTACCTCGACAGTTAATTCGACTATAGGCTAATTGCCTGCCAACAGTGACATTGCCATTACAGTTAATGTCTAAGCCTTGACCATGGGCCACATGCACACTGCCTTTAGCCGTTAAACTCGTACTGTATTCGGTGGCGCTATCATTCACTTTTCCCATTGCACCTTCGGTAATAATGATATCGCCGTCTGCATGAATAGTCGCAGATTCTACAAAACCATTGATAGTGACATCACCAGTGGCATGGATTTCCATTTTTTCAGTGACGTCACCATTGACTAACACAGAGCCATCATACTCAACGTTACCGGAACCTACATTGACGCCTTTACATATAAATATGTCGTCAACCCACATTTTTTGATCTTTAAATTTTGGCATGCCTGCAATATCTGCAAGCAACAAGTTCTCATCATTGTCACTAATGACAGTGCCATCACCTGGCCGAAACTTGATCCATTCACCTGATTTAGCTTTGATGACTTCGCCACCCACTGTAAATCCGTTTCTACCGTCGCTTGGAGGCATTCTGCGAAGCAGTTCAGCACCTTTCTGTACACAGATAATGGCACCTAAATTACGCATATCTACACGGCTTGACCCTAGTGTTTGAGGCTTTAGGATTCGCTCCAAGGCGTTTTGTACTAAGGGTTTTAATTTAGACGATTTACCCACTCTAGGAGGTAACCCTTTGGCAATTAGCTCTTCAAATATTTCACCGGGTAGTGCTTGTGCACTTTGCTCAACTAAACGATTTAAGCGCTTAGTACTGATGCCGCGTTTGATTCCAGAGGCTTTTAATTCTGCAAATAATGAATCAAGTGTGGGGAGTTTTCCGGCATATCCAATTGTGATGTTAAGGTAGGCCGAGAGTTGATCTTCAACAATTCTGCATTTTACTTGCGTATCTCTGCGTTCACCAATTCGATTTTCAATGACTGCCGAACTGTTGTTTTTTTCTGCTGATTTATAACTATTGATTGCATCAATGATGTTTTCATCAAATATAAAAAAATGTTTAAACTCACTTTTTTGGATAAGAACATGAATATCACTTGCTTCTACTTTTTTCTGAATTAGGTTGGGGGCAATATCCAGATCCAAATATCTGTCTGTCTCATCAATTTTTATAGTTATACCAAGCATTTATTCGCCTTTAATTATTACAACACACTGTTAAAGACTAGCATGTCTCAGATTTGATATCGGCCTATAATTCACTTTCATTAGTTGTTTACTCGCCCACTAATAGAAGTAGCAAAATACAAGCAGATAACCTAATAACCTGCGAGTTAGCGTGTATTGTTATAAACTTTGCGCGTAGTTGTAAAGTGCTTTTAATATACTCAGCTTTTCGGGGTTACGAGAATATTCACCACTCAATTGTTCTAGTTGCATTAAAAACTCCGGCATTTTAATACTAGCGGGCGAATCATTATCATAAAACTTAAAATGTCGATAACGTTGCCACCGTTCAACTTCTGCTGCGGATAACGATTGAGAGGCGTTTCGTGCACGGTATCTAAATAACAGTGTATTGAGTCGCTCATCTTCAAAAGGTAAGGTTAGCTCAGTGAGCCCCTGTAAATCAGCATCAACAATTTGTGCCATAAGTGCTTTGTCGTTAGACGAAAAAAAACCGCCTGAATACAAGGCGTGTTCAGCATCAAGGGGATCACGTTCTTCCGTTTGAGCATAGACCTGTTGCAGATTTTCAAGCTTGTGCCTATTGGCTTTAATTTTTTGTAGATTCGCCAAACAGAGTGCTCTATCAATTCCCAAACGTTGTGCATTTTCAGCGCTCAGAGTCTTGGCTGGCGCTAACACAGGACATTTATTGACATGCAGTAGTTTGATTGGCAATCGCTGTTCATTTTCCCCTAACATAGCAGTGGGCGTGTACAGCTTCTGGCGTATTTCGTCAGCTGAAAGGCTGAAAAGTGGACTAGGGTCCAAGGCTAAATTAAGCACAATGACGGCATTTTTATTGGTTGGATGCATGCCAATAGGCACTATCCAAGTACAACAGCCGTGAATTGAGGGAATTTTGGACGATATGTGCACTAAGGGCGTGAGTTGTTCATAATCAATTTGTGCTAGCACTTTTCTTTTATCACGCAGGGTAAATATATAATCGAATAGTTTTGGCTGGCGCTCCTTTATTAGCTTCGCCACCGCTATAGTCGCATACACATCCGACATAGCATCGTGAGCATCAAGATGTTGGATTTCATTGGCTTTAGTTAAATCTTGTAATTTAAAGCTGGGTAATCCATCGTCATTTAAAGGCCAGTTGATGCCTTCAGGCCTAAGTGCATAACAGGCTCTCGCTAAATCAATAATGTCCCAACGACTATTACCATGTTGCCACTCCCTTGCATAAGGGTCATAAAAATTTCGATATAAAGTGTAGCGAGTAATTTCGTCGTCAAAACGTATGTTATTGAATCCGGCAACACAGGTATTAGGTGTGGCAAATTCCTCCAGTATCTTGGCAATAAAATCCCTTTCCAAAAGCCCTTCTTTTAAAGAACGCTGGGGGGTAATACCTGTGACTAAACAGGCTTGAGGAGTAGGCAGGCAATCATTTGCTATCTGACTAAAAATCATCAAAGGTTCACTGACTATATTCAAATCTAGATCGGTGCGAATACCAGCAAACTGGCAAGGGAAGTCTTTCTGAGGATTGGCTCCCCATGTTTCGTAGTCGTGCCAATAAATAGTGGGTTGTATATTAGTGCCCATTAATGTTTGTTACTCCATGCCAAAGGCATATTATCTGTGATTGTATCAGTCGGTTCTGTGTCATTAATGTTGATTAATAAACAGCAGTATTTTTTGTATTAGCTGCATTTAACCGCTAAACCAATGATTATTACAGAATAAATCAGTATTGAAACTGAAAAACACGACACTGTCTATTTCTATCCTAACCTCTATTCATCAGCATTTATGGTTAGTGTACTAGGTTTACCTGTTACCAATTAACTAAGGGTCTTGTTTTGTTGCTGAGCTCGATATTTACTAGGCGAAACACCGAAGGTTTTCTTAAATTGTTTTGAAAACTGGTAAATGTCGGTATAACCGACCTCAGATGCAATATTTCCAAGTCTAAGCTGTGCATTAAATAGCAGTCGCTGTGCAATAGACATACGTTTGCGAATAACATATTGGCTTATGCTCGTATTAAAGAAAGACCTAAATTGGTGGCATAGGTAACTTCTAGACACGCCAGCCATGTCCGCTAGTTCATCCAGAACAATCCCTTGGTTATAGTGTTCATCAAGATGATGTTTTATGGTCAACAGTACAGCAGGGATTTTCATGGTTGGATTTTTTGTATCGAGTTGCCTGGCGATAGAGCGTGCCCAGTTTTGAAAAAGATTCTGAATGATAATAGGGTCATGTTGTGCAGGATGCAGCATTTCATCCATTAAGCTTTGTAGATGATCTGTCATAACAGAGCTATCAGATAATGTTATCGGCGTATTTAATGGTAATAAATTGTTATCAATTTGTAAGCTAACCCAAGTTCCTTCAACGTGCATCCATGAATGTAACTCTACACCCGCCTCAGTAGCCCAACTAAAAAACTGTTTAGCTCCTGTAGGCCATATCATTAAGGTATTGGCTGGAACCGAAGCTGCATTTTGTTTTTGCTCAAGTCGGGCGGGGTGGTGAAACAGCATGATCAACCAGTCTCCAGTGCCATAAGGGCGATCAACGTTGGCATTAATCATAGGTTCATAAATACCAATCCCTCTTACTGTCATAAGAGATTGAGGCTGAAGTTCATCACCGAACCACTTTCTAGTAATTTTACCCTGATCGCACTCTAATGGCGTGTTCCATCGCAGATAATCGGGTGGTGTTTTAGTCTCTTTCATTAATCTTTATATAATAATAAATTTACAATAAATCACAATTTATCACAAAAAATTTGCAATCAGAACCATTTCAATCACTATTGTAAAGGTTAGAATCGTAATATGTAACAAGCTGAATGGGCCAAATAATGGCTGCAACTGATAAAAAACTCAAGGTCGACAATAACAAGCAGTTGTTCTTGTGGGCACTAACCTCTGCACTCGCTGGGTTTCTTTTTGGTTTCGATACTGTGGTTATTTCAGGTGCTGAAAAAACAATTCAGTCATTATGGGGATTATCAGCCAGTCTTCACGGCTTAGCGATTAGCGCTGCGCTTTGGGGAACCGTTTTAGGGGCAATGCTTGGCGGTTGGCCAACAGATCGTTTTGGCCGAGTGAAAACGTTAATCTCTATCGGGTTACTTTATTTTGTGTCCGCTATTTGGTCAGCCCTTGCCAATGACCCTTATTCTTTTATGGTGGCACGCTTTATTGGTGGTTTAGGTGTTGGCGTGTCCACTGTTGTGGCACCTCTGTATATATCTGAAATATCACCTGCGGCACGACGTGGTCAACTAACAGGTTTATTTCAGTTCAATATTGTTTTTGGCATCCTCATCGCGTTTATCTCTAATGCGCTATTAGGTGGCGTGGGTGAGAATGCATGGCGTTGGATGTTAGCTGTTGAGGCAGTGCCGGCAATTATTTATTGTTTATTGTGTTTTTCTCTTCCTGAAAGTCCACGTTGGCTTATTGGCAAAGCTAAAAAAATCAATGAAGGCAAAACAGTTCTGTCTCAAATTAATACACAGATGTCGCCCCAAGAAATTGAAGCTATGGGTAATGAAATTTTAGCAGCATCTAATGTTAAAGGCGTAAAGTCGGCATTTTGGCGTAGCCGATTAAGCTATCCAATAATGTTAGCGATATTAATTGCTTTTTTTAACCAACTCTCGGGTATCAACGCAATTTTGTATTTTTCTCCGCGGATATTCGAAATGACAGGATTAGGCCAAGAAGCGGCATTGATTCAGTCTGCTGGGATTGGGATCACAAATCTTGTGGCCACATTTATTGGCCTTTTACTTATCGATAGAATCGGCCGCAGAACCTTACTGTATATTGGTTCATTCGGGTATATTTTAGCTCTTGGTGCATGTTCTTGGGCATTTGCTAATGAAGTATTTGTCATTGTTCCTTTTTGTATTTTCCTTTTTATTGCCGCCCATGCTATTGGACAAGGGGCCGTCATTTGGGTGTTTATTGCCGAAATATTTCCAACTGAACACCGCAGTACAGGTCAGTCTTTAGGTTGTTTTATTCATTGGATTTTTGCCGCTCTTTTAACACTTTTCTTCCCTATGGTAGTGACACTTTTCTCACCTAGTTATGTGTTCGGCTTTTTCTGTTTAATGATGTTACTACAACTTATTTGGGTCTTTTTTATGGTGCCTGAAACTAAAGGCATCCCTTTAGAAGCATTACAAAAGAAACTGGGTATAGCAAAGTTACAAAATAACGATGAAATCAAGCAAGAAATTAAGGCCTTATAAAATGAATAAACCTTTTAATATAATTGGTGTGGGTGAAGTGTTATGGGACATATTCCCTGACGGCAGTCGCTTTGGAGGCGCCCCTGCTAATGTGGCCTGTGCAATTTCTGGTTTGTCGAGAAAAACCGCTAAAGTGACTATGGTCAGTGCAGTTGGAAAGGATATTCTTGGCATTAAAGCGATTGACTCTTTGGCGCAATTTAATGTTGATGTTTCTCAGATCCAATCAACTACTTTTCCAACTGGTACAGTGACGGTTAATCTAAATGAGTCACTCCATGCGACTTACCAAATTGCTGAAAACTCCGCGTGGGATAATATTAGCTGGAATGACTCTTTAGATACGCTGGCACTATCAGCAGATGCTATTTGCTTTGGCAGTCTTGCGCAACGCACTCAGTGCTCCCGTGAAACTATTCAAACACTGGTTGCTGCGCTTCCCGATAGTGCGCTTAAGGTGTTTGACGTCAATCTTAGAGCGCCTTTTTATAGTAATGAGATAATTATTCAATCTCTTGAATTAGCCAATGTCTTAAAGTTAAACGAAGAAGAGTTGCCTATTATTGCCGATATTTTAGGGATTTCGGGTGAGACAAATGAGTTACTTCAATCTATAACAAAACAATTTAAATTAAACAGCATAGCGCTGACACAAGGCTCTAAAGGTGCTGTTTTAATTCACAATCAAGAACAAGTAGAAGTGCCAATTGTTCCCACAACTGTGGTTGATACGGTTGGGGCAGGGGATTCTTTTACCGCTGCCTTTACCTTAGGGTTATTGCAACAAAATTCTTTAATTGAAATAGCGCATTTTGCAACAAAGGTGGCCTCTTACGTGTGCTCGCAACAAGGCGGTACACCTCAGTTAACACATTTAACTCAACCCTAGTCGTTTTAGTCAATATAGTTAGGAAGTGTCATGAATTATTTGAATACAGATTTCTTGCAGCAACACAGCAAAGAAATATTAGATTTTTATACGCCACGGGTTGTCGATGAAAAGGGCGGTTATTTCCAAAATTATTATGACGATGGCACACTTTTTTCTGAAGGCCAGAAACAATTAGTGAGCAGTACCCGCATCATTGTTAATTATGCCTTAGCAGCTATTAGGTTTAACAATAATGAGTATTTGGCCATCGCTAAACATGGTTTAGATTTTTTAGAAAATGTACATTGGCAGGCTGATTCACAAAATTATGCGTGGACCCTAGACAATAATCTTCCCACTGATATGACACAACAAGCTTATGGTTATGCCTTTGTTTTGTTGGCCTACGCCGCGGTTAAAAAAGCGGGAATTATTAGTAGTGATCAGAAACTTTTAGATGTTTATGAGCAACTGGAAGAAAGGTTTTGGCAGAAAGAGTTTGGTTTGTATGCAGATGAAATAAGTCCTGATGGCATACTCAGTGACTATCGAGGCCAAAATTCAAATATGCATTTATGCGAAGCAATGATCGCTGCATATGAAGCCACCAACAATCCACTCTTTTTAGAGCGCGCAAAGTTACTTGCCCATAACGTCGCAGTTAGACAGGCGTCGCTCACAGATAACCTTGTTTGGGAACACTATACAACCATTTTTGCCCCTGATTGGGAATACAATAAAGAGGATCCCAAAAACCTATACCGTCCTTGGGGCTTTCAACCCGGACACCAAACAGAATGGGCAAAATTACTGCTCATTATTAATCGACACGCACCTGCAGCTTGGCTAGTTGAACGCGCTGTAGCGCTATTCGATCATGCCTATAACGTTGCTTGGGATGAGGAGTTTAGAGGGTTAATCTATGGTTTTGATCCACAAGGTAAGTGGTGTGATGCTGACAAATATTTCTGGGTCCAAGCAGAGAGTTTTGCGACTGCTGCCTTATTATATTCAGAGACTCAAGTACCTAAATATTTAGAGCAATATAATGCGATTTGGCAGTATTGTGATCAACACTTTGTTGATCACCAATACGGTGCGTGGTTTAGAGTGTTAAATAGAGACAATAGTAAAATCTCTAATGAAAAAAGCAGTGTAGGGGCTAAATGTGACTATCATACTCTGGGTGCATGTTTTGAAGTCCTAAGAGCAATTGACTTAGGTTTGTCAAATGCATAAACAAACTCATAAGATTGCCAATGCCTTCTTAAGCTGCACTATTAGTGAAGTGGGGGCTGAAATTATCAGCCTAAGGTCATTGGCATCTAATCGAGAGTATATGTGGCAAGCAGACCCAACAGTTTGGGATGAGTCTGCGCCAATACTATTCCCCATAGTGGGTCGATTAAATACTGGGCAATATGCCGTTGATGGTCAAAAATATAGTTTGCCAACTCATGGTTTTGCAAAAAGACAACGTTTTATTGTAAAGCAGCAAACTGAGTCGACTATTAGATTAACGATGAGTGCTAATTCATCCACATTGGCATCTTTTCCTTATCAATTTCAACTGGACGTGACTTTCTCACTGGAGCAAAAAGCCCTTGAAGTAAAGTACGAAATCATTAATCAGGATGACACTGCTCTATATTTTGCTATTGGTTCACATCCTGGGTTTGCATTACCCCAGAGCGATTTTAACCAACAAAAATGCAAGTTAATATTCTCTGACCAAGAAAGTCCACTTTGTCGCCTGATTAAAAATGATTTGTTAACAGAGCAAAATTATCCAGTTCAATTTTCCGGAAAAACCTTGCCTATCACTCCTGACACTTTTGAAAAAGACGCCCTTATTTTCAGAGATCTTTGTTCTTCTTCAATCATATTGTCCGTAGATGACACCCCTATATTGTCTCTTGAAATGGGGAACAACCAACATTTAGGACTGTGGGCAAAACCAAAGGCTGCTTATGTTTGCATAGAGCCTTGGACCGCAACCGATGAAACGGAAAATACCCCTTTAGAAATAAGTGATAAGCCTGATTTGGCCTGCCTTTTATCTGGAGAAATGTACACGAATGATTATCGAATAAATATATTTTGAAAATTGCTTGGTAAATATTCATTGGACCAATAATTGGGTCATTAATTTAGGTGACCTATTTTCAAGTTATTTTTGAAAGTCGAGGTAACTAATTTAACCCAAAAAGAGGTAATGTTAATTTTATGATAAGAACTTGTAAAAACCCAATTGACACCGGTGTCTTTTGGCTGTAATTTCACGCTATTGACACCGGTGTCTGTTAACTAATATTTGAAGATGCTTTGCCAATAGAGAACGATATATATCAAAAAAACTATACACGTATTTGACGAATAATCGGGACACAATGGAGAACAACATAATGACAAAATTAAAAAATAAAGTAATTTGCCTAACGCCTGTAGCTTTAGCATTAGCCTCAGTATTTTCACTGCCTACATTAGCTCAAGATGCACCACCTTCAACTGAAAACGAAGTCGAAGTGATACAAGTCAGTGGAATAAGAGCCAGTGTGACTAAAGCATTAGCATTAAAACGCATGGAGGTGGGGGTGTCTGATGCCATTTCAGCAGATGATATCGCCAGTTTCCCAGATGAAAACATTGCTGAATCAATTCAACGTATACCAGGGATTCAAATACAGCGTTCAAATGGTCGAGGAGCCTTGATCAGTATCCGTGGTATGGGACCAGAATATGCGGCTACTACCTTAAATGGTCAATCTTTCGCTAGTGCACAATTTAACGGTGGTTTCCGGTACGACATAGTGCAATCAGAATTAGCCTCTGAAATCCAAGTGTTTAAGACACCTAGTGCCTCTCAAGAAGAAGGCGGTTTATCGGGCACAGTGAATATTGGTACAGCTAAGCCATTATCTTTCGATGGTCGTAAAGTGCTTTTAAGTGCTGAAGGAATCTATTCCGGTGATAGAGAAAGTACCACCCCAGGCGCAGGTTTTACATACATTGACCAATCAGATGACGGAAAATTAGGTTATTTGTTCAATGCTGGTTACCAAGAACTTGATACCCGATATGATCTTATGTTTAGTCAACGCTTTAGTGATGTTGATGCAGATATGGATGGTGAGAGTGACTATGCTGATGGTATTCCTGTAGAAATGACTGATAGACCACGCTTACGTCGAGAGGATGGTAATACTAAACGTTATTTATTCAGTGGTGCTGTGCAATATCTTGCAACTGATGATCTTGAACTTAACTTTACAAGTGTTGTTGCTATGGATGATCGAGATGTATTTTTTCAACAGTTAGTGCCATTGTTTAGTGGCGGTAGTCCAGCTCCAGAACTGACATTTTTGGGACAAACAGACAATACAGTTGATCATATTTTAGCCGAAAACGCCCGCGTGGAAGCGAACCATACTTGGCAAAGTGAAGAGCGTACCAGTTATGCGTTAACAGGGAATTTTGATTGGCATTTATCTGATGATTTATCGGTAACTGGCGCCTTGCATTATACTGCTGGTGAGTTCGAAATGTATGAAAGACTGCGTGTTTTAGGTATTCGCTCCGATTTGGAAGTAGATATGGATGTGAATAATCCACAGCTCATTTCTCAAGGCTTAAATCCGTTGGATGATCCAAATTCATGGGATCCAAGCAACTTATTCCGTAACGATTTACAAGGTCGAGTTGATGTGTTCTCAACCGATGAGTTGGCTTTCCAACTAGATCTGGAATACAACATAGGTGGAGATTTTTTACAGACATTTAAAACTGGGGTAAAGCAAAGAATTCAGACTCTTGAAACCAGTTCTCGTCGTTATAACGCCAACTACCGCACAGAAGAAGAAATCTTGAATGCCCCGTTTGATACAGTAGCAGAGTCATACATAGTGGTAGATGACTTTACCGGTGGTGAATTTCCTGGATTGTCTTTAGATTATGTGTTGCCAAATATTGTAGAAGCAGTGGCGTCTTATGGTGAGCCTAAAGATACTATGCCAGAAGATTTGTTGGCAGCCTCATTTTTTGAAATAGACCGAGATATTACCACTGTTTATGGCCAACTTGATTTCGCTACAGGTGGACTAAGAGGTAATGTCGGTTTACGTTATGCCTATACTGACCGTACTGTTAACACCTTAGATTACGATAATGGTATTACCATTTCTGATGGTGCCTTAGAATTAGTAGGGGGGGAAGGTACACCTGTTACTTTGGGTCATGATTATAGTAATTGGCTACCAAGTCTTAATCTAGCATATGATCTAACTGATACAGTTGTGCTTAGAGCGGCAATTGGTAAAGCCTTAGTACGTCCAATTATTGGTTCTCCAGAAAACTATGCGCGTGCAATATCAGCAACAAGTGATGGCACCAATACAATAGTAGCAGTCAGTGAAGGACATGCAGATTTACCTGCTTTAACAGCCAATCAATTTGATTTGAGTGCTGAGTGGTATTTTAATGAGTCGGGTGCCTTGAGCGTGGCTTACTTTAGAAAAAACATCAAAAATCAAGTCCGCACAGAAACTGTTTGTCCAGAGAATTTTGATTTAGCCAATGTATCTTTCGATAGTGCTAGTAATGAGTGTATGGGAGATGATGGTTATATTTATAATATCACTCGTAACCGCGTAACTGACGGTGAGCTTAAAATGAATGGTTTAGAATTTGCCTACAATCAATCATTTGATTTTTTACCTGCGCCATTTAATGGTCTAGGGGTGATAGCTAACTACACTATTTTGGATGCTGAAAACCCTGATGAATTGCAGCCACTGTTAGGTTCATCTGAGAAAACTTATAATCTTGTGACCTATTATGAGAATGATGGGTTCTCAGTGCGTATTGCGTTAAACAACCGTAGTGAATATGCCGTCAATGATGGTTTCAAATATGGCCGAAACTATGGTCCAAGTTCAAGCCTATACCCTAATCCGGGCGCTACCCTTGAAGCTCGTAATCAAATCGATATTTCTGTTGGTTATGAAATTAATGAAGACTTGAAAGTATCATTTGAAGGGTTAAACATAAATGGTGACTATGAACTAGGCACACGTTTTGAAGAGGCCAGGTTACAATCAGTCGCGACCTTTGGTTCGACTTACTTCGTAAAACTTAGATACAGTCTGTAGTACTAAAATATGCGCTTTATTACAGTGGTGTAATAAAGCGCATAATGTTTAATGATATTCTCAGCAACACTTTAAGGCCATTAATTCGCATAAAGCTGCCAGCACTTTTAATACTCAAGGAGTGACAGTGCAAGTTATTCTCTTTTTATTTAATGGAGCCTGTGGTCTTTCATTTTCAGTGATTTAAAACTTTCGGTTAACAGTAAACAAACCCTATATTTGATGGGCATTCAATAATGAATAAAGCAATTGAAAAATTTTGGTGTAGTAAAAACAGTTCATACGCTATGGGGAAACTAACAGTGAACAAAACGAGTAACAAATTAGGCTTATTATTGGCGTCTGCACTATTATTTACCGCTTGCAGTCGGCAAGTTGTTCAAGAAGTCGAACAGACTCCTCCACAAGTTATCAGTCAAAACCAAGACATGGAACTTGAGCCAGTAGATTACGTTTGGCCCTGGTTAGACTCAGCTAATTCTCGTTGGTTTTATTTCAATTCAGCTACCCGTCCTTTTGGTATGGTTAACTTAAGTCCCGACACCGAAATTGATGGTGCATGGGGCAGTGGGTATCGTTACAACACCACTGAAGTAAAAGGCTTTAATCATGTACATGCTTGGCAACTCTCGGGCTTATCAGTTATGCCCATTTCGTCAGATAAAGCCATTAAGAGTATTCGAGATGACTATTATTCCAAGTTCTCACACGACAGGGAAACGGTTAAGGCGGGTTACCATAAATTAACCTTAGACAGGTATGCCATTGACGTAGAACTGACGTCTACCACTCGTGTTGGTTTCCATCGTTATCACTATTCTAAGAATCAAAATCGGAAAGTTTTGTTTGATCTTCAAGGGAAATTTGGCCCTGTTGACTTAACTAAGGGGGCATTTGCACAAATAAACGAAAGAGCATTTAGTGGCTTTGTAATAAACGAACCGACTATACGTCGTCCAAGGCCGACTCCAATTTATTTTTATATCGAAACCAATACTGATGTAAGTAGTTTGCATGAGCAAAAAGGCGCTGTGCTTTTAGACCTTGCTGACTCAATAGAGCCGTTGTTGATGAAGGTCGCCATTTCTTATGTAGATGAGCAAGGCGCTAAGAATAACTTAGATTCAGAACTGGCACATTGGAACTTTGAGCAAGTCGTACAGCAATCACGCAGTGATTGGAACGCTTGGTTATCAAAAGTTAAAGTTGAAGGTGAAAATAAGCAGGCGAAAGTACGTTTCTATACAGACTTATTTCATGCTTTACAGGGCAGACGAATCATTTCTGATGTGGATGGTAGGTATGCAGACCAAACCAGTGAAACACGGGTCGTTAAACAGCTTCCTTTGAATGAACAAGGAGTACCGCAATTTAATCACCATAATTCCGATTCTCTATGGGGCGCTCAATGGACAATCCAAACCTTGTGGCCGTTAGCGTACCCTAAAGTGGCGTCTGATTTTTCTCGTTCATTTTTACAAATGTATCAAGATGGTGGTTATATCCCAAGGGGTCCTTCTGGTGGTAATTACACCCATGTAATGACGGGGGCACAAGCCACACCTTTCTTTGTAAGCAATTATATGAAAGGCATACGTGATCTTGATATAGAACTGGCCTACCAAGGTCTCAAAAAGAATCATCTTGAAGGTGGGACTATGGGAAGAGCAGGGTACGAACATACAAGTAGTTACTCTGGTGGTCTAGAGTACTACATTGAAAATGGATACGTGCCTTACCCGCTTCCCAAGAAAAACAATGCTTTCCATCAAGATGGCGCTGGTCAAACCTTGGAATATGCATTTCAGGATTGGACCTTGGGGCAATTAGCTACTGCTCTTGGTAAAACTGACGATGCCAACTATTTCTTAAATCGAGGACAGAACTACCGCAAACTGTTTGATGGGGAGAGTGGTTTTATGCGTCCTCGAGATATACAAGGTAACTGGCTTGCTGACTTTGACCCTTACCATTACCGTGTTGGTTTTGTAGAGTCTAACGCATCGCAAATGACCTGGTTTGTTCCTCAAGATTATGCAGGCTTAGCTGATTTGATGGGCGGTAAAGAGAAAGCCGTAGCGAAATTAAATACAGCCTTTGAAACAGCTGCGTTACAAGGATTTACAGCAGGCAATGCCCATGATGAAGAAACCAACGAAGAAAATCGCCGTATTCCCGTCAACTACGGTAATCAACCATCAATTCAAACAGCCTTTATTTTTAATGAATTAGGCGCCCCCCATCTTACTCAGAAGTGGTCTCGAGCAGTGATAAACAAGGTTTATAGCGATGTATCCGAACGCCATGGCTTTAATGGTGATGAAGATCAAGGCCTAATGGGATCTCTGTCTGTGTTAATGAAGATTGGTTTATTTCAACTTGATGGTGGTACAACACAGCAAGCTATTTATCAAATTGGTAGCCCGATATTTGACCGTGTTGAGATTGAATTGGACGATCAGTATTATCCTGGTAAGAATTTTATCATTGAAGTAAAAAACAACTCTGATACCAACATCTATATAAAAACCATGACCTTAAACGGTAAGCCATTAACTCGTCACTATTTAACCCACAATGAAATTGTTTCGGGTGGTATTTTAGAATTAGTCATGACTAGTACAGCCCTTCAAAATTAAAGATATAGATTGGAAATGTCGCTTTGTTATGACATTTAGAATAAGTGCAAATTTAACTTTTAGAACAAGGAATATTGAATGAAAAGGCTAACACTATTAACAGTTGTATCGATGTGTCTGTCTGCAGGCGTTCATGCTTCTGATTGGACGCCATTATTTAACGGTAAAGATTTATCAAACTGGCAGCAGTTAGGAGGCACAGCAAAATTCACAGTGGAAGATGGCGTCATAGTTGGTGAGTCAAAAATGGGTACTCCTAATAGCTTTCTAACCACTAAATCTACTTATGATGACTTTATTTTTGAAGCTGAGATTAAGATCGAAGAAGGCCTAAATTCGGGGATACAGTTTAGGAGTCAATCTATACCTAGTTTTCACAATGGCCGTGTGTTTGGTTATCAAGCAGAAATAGATACTAGTATAAGAAAATGGAGTGGTGGTATCTATGAAGAAGCAAAACGTGGTTGGTTATATAATTTAAGCCGTAATCAAAGTTGTCAAAATGCGTTCCAAAATAATCAGTGGAACCATTACCGCATTGAAGCCATTGATAATCATATTCGAACTTGGGTAAATGAAGTCCCATGTAGTGATTTATTGGATAATCAAGACGGCAATCTTAACGGGTTTATTGCTTTTCAGGTACATAGCATTAAAAACAAAGACCTTGCTGGTAAGCAGGTAAAAATGCGCAACCCTAGAGTTTTGACTGAACAATTACATCAAAATCAATGGTATACCCCAACAGAAACACAACAAATAAGTTATCAAATTAATACCTTAAGCAGTAAAGAGAAACAACAAGGTTGGAGATTACTTTGGGATGGAAAAACCACAAATGGTTGGAAAGGTGTCAATAGTGATACTTTCCCAAGCAGTGGTTGGGGAATTGAAAATGGAGAGTTGATTGTTTACTCATCGGGTGGTGAATATCGCGATGGCGGCGATATTATTTCTAAAGAAGCCTTTACCGACTTTGAGTTAGAGGTAGATTTTAAAATTACCGAAGCGGCCAACTCTGGGATTAAATATTTTGTTGATCCTAACTATTTAAAAAGTAATGGCTCTGCCATAGGCCTAGAGTTTCAAATTCTTGACGATGCGAAACATCCAGATGCTAAAAAGGGTCACCTTGGAAACCGCACTATAGGTTCATTATATGACTTAATACCTGCGAGCAATTTGAGTGACCCAACGAGTGATACTAAACGTGTTAAACAACTGGGGTCTTGGAATAGAGCACGTATTGTGGTGAAAGATGGCCATGTAGAGCACTGGTTAAATAATATTAAAGTGGTTGAATATCCACGAGGCGGTCAGATGTTTCAGGCGCTAGTTAAAAAAAGTAAATATGAAAAATGGGATAATTTTGGTGAGTGGAAACAAGGGCCTATTTTGTTTCAAGATCATGGCGACCAAGTACACTTTAGAACAATAAAGATTAAAACCTTTGATTAAGTTAAACAAAAATAAAATGGCACTGACAGTGATTACATCATTAGCAATCACTGCAGTTGCCATATTCAATAGTCCAACTATTTAAAGAATAAACTACGAATCGTAATTGCCTAAATTCTGTTGTAATTTAGTAACTTATAATTATTAGAATAAATTTACCTATAGGAAGAGTTATGGCTGGGGTCACACCAAGTTCAACAACAACTAGTTCAATTGAAGAATCAAGCCAAGGGCAATATAGATTTGCTTTTATTGCTATGACATTTTTATTTTTCTTTTGGGGTTTTATCACAGTATTAAATGATATTTTAATCCCTCATTTAAAAGCCGCATTTGACCTTAATTATACGCAGGCGATGTTAGTACAATTTTGCTTTTTTGGGGCTTACTTTATTATTTCGCCATTTGCAGGGCGTATCATCGATAAAATTGGCTACCAAAGAGGGATTGTTTTAGGACTATTAACCACCGCCAGTGGCTGTATTTTATTTTATCCCTCTGCGGAGTTAGAGGTTTATGCGTTATTTCTATTTGCCTTTTTTGTGCTTGCCAGTGGGATTACTATTCTACAAGTGGCAGCTAATCCTTATGTGGCGGCACTTGGGCCTAATAAAACGGCGGCAAGTCGTTTAAATTTAGCCCAAGCGTTAAATTCTTTGGGAACCACCATAGGTCCGATTTTAGGGGCAATGCTTATTTTAAATGCAGCCACAGCGGACGCAAAGGCAGTACAACTACCGTATTTGTTTATTGCTGCCATGTTAATCATAGCTGCCCTTGTTTTTTACAAGATAACCTTACCCGTACTGGCACATGTTGAAAGTAAGGATAACGAAAATACTGACAGTATTTGGAGACATAAATCACTATTGTTAGGTGCCTTAGCTATCTTCCTTTATGTTGGTGGCGAAGTATCAATAGGCAGCTTTTTAGTAAACTACTTTGCTGAATCTTCAATTGCAGGGCTGAGTGAAGCTGAAGCGGGTGAAATGGTCGCTTTTTATTGGGGCGCCGCAATGGTAGGGCGATTTATTGGTGCGGCTCTTATGCAATATTTCAGCGCAACTCGTTATCTAGCGGTTAATTCACTTATCGCTATTGTGATGATAGTGGTAAGTATGAATACTTCCGGAAGTGTTGCCATGTGGTCAATCTTAGCGGTGGGCTTTTTTAACTCTATTATGTTTCCCACTATATTTACGTTAGCCATTCGTGGCTTAGGATCTCTAACAAGTAAAGGATCTGGCATTTTATGTCAGGCTATTGTTGGCGGGGCTCTAATACCTGTTATTCAAGGTGTGGCAGCGGATATGTGGGGAATTCAATTCAGTTTTATCATTCCACTTTTATGCTACCTATATATTGGTTGGTATGCGTTAAATAGAAACCAATAAAGTCTTCACCTACTTTTTAATTTGTTGTGGTGTTGCTTTAAACGGTTAATTCGATGGGTTAAGTATGTTCATACTTACCCCATCGCTAAAAATAACACTTTATTTGCCGTCATTCCGAGATACCTTTAAACCTACTCTTCAACCTGACGTTTCTTCTTTATTGCAATCCACCCTATTGCCAAATTGCAGATTTTGCCTTGCTTTAGCGTGATTAAAAACCTAAATCAGTATTTTTTAAATAGAAGTGAGAAACGATTATTATTTTAATATGAAAATTAATTAAATTAGGTAATGTTAGAACTTAAGTCTATCTTTAACAGTGACGATATATAATTATAATTATTAGAAAACCAAGGAGTTACAGTGGAATCTTTAAAAGTGAATGACCATATGAATCACAGACCAGTAACTTTTACTAGTAGTATGCCTGTGGCAGAAGCAGTAGAAAGATTATTACAAACTAAACAAACCGGTGGACCGGTAATTGATGATCAAAATAAGGTAATAGGTTTTTTATCTGAGCAGGATTGTTTAGTACAAATGATCGAATCGAGTTATTACAGAGAACAGATAGCCCACGTCAAAGATATTATGAAAACCGAGGTGTTGGCTATCAAGCCTTACACTTCCGTTATTGAGTTGGCGCAACAAATGACCACTGCTAAACCTAAAGTTTACCCAGTAGTTGACGATGATGGATATTTAGTAGGCACAATCAATCGTTCAGCTTTGTTGCACGCCTTAGATTTGCATCTCCATGATGGCTACAAATTACCTAAGGGTTAAGTGATGTTATTTTCAATAAGACTGGCATTTGCTCGATTCATCTTCTAGGATCCTTGATTCGTTTTTATTGATGTAATAGAGCAGCCGTTTTTGTCGTTAGTACAACCCAACTCAGAAATTAGTGTTAAACAACTTTCCAGTGATATCGCCACTTGTATGTCGAGAGATAAATTTAGATTTATTTCTCGACTGCGTAAAATTCCCAGGCTAGAAGCCGCTAAAAAAGCGGAGTATTTAGCAAAACTGCAATCTGATATACAAAAATCATCACAGATTTTTGCCACGAGACAAGCCCAACGTCCTGAGATTGACTTTCCACCTTTACCCGTTTGTGAAAGAAAAGATGAAATAGCAGAGGCGATTGCTAATAACCAAGTGGTGATAATCGCTGGTGAAACAGGCTCTGGGAAAACCACACAAATTCCAAAGATATGTTTAGAGCTTGGGAGAGGCATAGGTGGTTTAATTGGTCACACCCAACCTAGGCGACTCGCTGCTAGAACGGTAGCCAATAGGATTGCAGATGAGTTGAAAACACCACTTGGACAACAAGTGGGTTTTAAAATAAGGTTTTCTGATCAAGTATCCGATGGTACCTATATCAAATTGATGACAGACGGTATTTTGTTGGCTGAAATTCAACAAGATAAGTTCTTAAATCAATACGACACTATTATCATAGACGAGGCTCATGAACGCAGTTTAAATATCGATTTTATCCTAGGGTATTTAAAACAACTGCTACCCAGACGCCCAGAATTAAAGCTTATCATTACCTCTGCTACTATCGATCCCTTACGTTTTTCAAAACACTTTAACGACGCTCCTGTCATTGAAGTCAGTGGCAGAACTTACCCAGTAGAAATGCGTTACCGTGAAATTGAAAGTGGTGATTACGACCAGATCCAAGCTATCACAGAAGCCGTGAATGAGCTATTAAGCGAACCCAGAGGGGATATTTTAGTTTTCCTTAGTGGTGAAAGGGAAATACGCGATACCGCTGACGCCCTAAATAAACAACAATACCGGCATACTGAAGTATTACCTTTATACGCAAGGTTAAGTAATAGCGAACAAAATAAAGTATTTTCTGCCCATTCTGGTAGACGTATTGTACTTGCCACCAACGTAGCTGAGACGTCATTAACAGTGCCAGGAATAAAATACGTCATTGATCCTGGTACGGCACGGATCTCGCGATACAGTGTACGTAGTAAAGTACAACGCTTACCAATAGAGCCCATTTCTCAAGCGTCAGCAAATCAAAGGGCAGGGCGTTGTGGCCGTGTATCCGATGGCATTTGTATCCGTTTGTATTCAGAAGATGACTATTTATCCAGAGATGTGTTTACCGACCCTGAAATATTACGCACCAATTTGGCTTCTGTAATTTTACAAATGATGTCACTGGGTTTGGGTAAAGTTGATGCATTTCCTTTTGTGCAACCCCCCGATTCTAGAAGCATTAATGATGGTTTTAAACTCCTCGAAGAATTGGGAGCTATCGATAACAAACTAGGGCGACAAGGATTAACACATCAAGGTAGGCAACTTGCTAGATTACCCATTGACCCAAGATATGCACGCATGGTGGTAGAGGCAGCGAAACAAAATTGCCTCAGTGAAGTGCTGATTATTGCTGCGGGTTTAAGTATTCAAGATCCCAAAGAAAGACCACAAGACAAAAAACAGCAAGCTGACCAAATGCATGAAGACTTTACTAATAAAGAGTCTGATTTTCTTGGATATTTCCAGCTCTGGCAGAGCTTTAAAGAACAACAGCAAGGGTTATCATCGAGTCAACTGCGCAACTGGTGTAAAAAACATTTTATCAATTTTATGCGTATGCGCGAATGGCAAGACATTGTGAGTCAACTTAAAAAGTCAGTGGCGGAATTGGGTTTTGGTATTTCTTCGCAACAGGCTGAGTATCAAGCTATTCACCAAGCCATAGCATCGGGTTTGTTATCCCATTTAGGGACCAAAGACGTAGATCGTGAATACTTAGGTGCCCGAAATAGCCGCTTTAAAATATTTCCCGGTTCTGGCTTATCTAAATCGCAACCTAAATGGACTATGGTGGCTGAGTTAGTGGAAACGGCACACCTATTTGGTCGAGTGGCGGCTAAAATTGAACCAGAGTGGATTGAACCACTGGCAAAACACTTAATTAAAACCGAATACTCAGAGCCTCATTGGTCAAAAAAACAAGGTGTAGTTCAGGCTTTTGAAAAAGTGAGTTTGTACGGGCTAATACTGGTTAACCAAAGGCGCAAAAATTATAGTCAGATTGATCCTGAAGTCAGTCGTGATATTTTTATTCGCGAAGCTTTGGTGAATATGGACACTAAGCTGAATTTTTCATTTTTGTCATTTAATCAAAAAATGATAGAAAACATCGAAGAGTTAGAAGACAAAAGCCGTAGACGTGACTTATTGGTGGATGAAGATACCTTAGTCGATTTTTACGCCGAAAAACTCCCCAAGCATATTTGTTCTGAAGTGAACTTCAAAAAGTGGTGGAAAAAACACTCCACAGACAATCCAACAATGCTTAATTTTGATCCTAAAGCTTTGCTTAAGAAGGATACTGAACATATTGACGCCTTGTCATTTCCAGAAACCTTCAGGCAAAACAATCTAACCTTGGGATTAGAGTATCATTTTGATCCAAAGGATGAAGATGATGGTGTCAGTTTGATGGTGCCATTAGCGCTGTTAAACCAAGTCACAACTGAGGGATTAGATTGGCTTATTCCAGGGTTGCGACATGAACTGATCGTGGCTTTGATTAAAGCCTTACCAAAATCATTAAGACGAAATTTTGTGCCTGCTCCCAATTATGCTGATGCCTGTTTGTCGGATATGCCCCAAAAAGATAAACAAGGCCATCCTATTCAGTTTTTAACGGCTTTGTCTTTAAAATTAAAACGAATGACAGGTCGAGAGCTACAGGAATCTGAATGGCAACGTGATAAATTACCGAAACATTTAACCTTCAATATCAAAGTAATAGATCAAAACTCTAAGGTTATTGCTCAAGGGCGTGATTTGTTAGTGTTACAACAAAGTTTGCAAGGTAAAGTGAAACAAAACCTGCAGGCTGTGGCGACGCCTGAACTTGAGAAAAGTGGTTTAGTAAGTTGGGAAATGCAAGCCTTGCCCAAGGAGTTCGTTAACAAAGCTGGCGGCTATGAAATTAAAGCCTATCCAGCACTGGTTAATGAAGGAAAAACCGTAGCGGTTAAATTATTTGATCAACCGCATATCGCCGAAGCATCCCACCAGCTGGGATTACGAAAATTAGTTATTTTAAGTATTCCTTCACCCGTCAAATATTTGCAGGACAAACTACCTAATAAAGCCAAGTTAGGACTGTATTTTAATCCTTTTGGACAAATTAAAGCGTTAATTGATGACTGTATAGATGCGGCTGTTGATCAACTTATTAAGCAGTATTGCCAAGATAATGACTGTGATATTCGTGGAAAAGCACATTTTGAGTCATGTTGTCATTTTATCAAACAAGACATCAACGATACTGTGTTGGCTATTGCTAAACAGGTTGAGGTTGGTTTGACTATTGCCCATGAAATTAAGAAAAATATGAAAGGCAGTGTGCCACTGAATCTAATTTATGCCCACGGGCATATAAAAGGTCAACTGGATTCTTTAGTGTACAAAGGGTTTGTAGCAGATGTGGGTGCCCATAAATTAGCGGATTGGCAACGTTATATTCAGGCCATTGCTAAAAGATTAGAAAAAGTTGCAATAGATCCAACCAAAGACAAACTACACCAACTTAATTTGGAAAAGGCGCAACAGGCCTACCAGCAAAAATGTAATAAATTTACTGGTAATCAACAGCCAATACCGGAGAAATTACAGGAAGTACGTTGGTTGTTACATGAATTACAGGTATCGTTTTTTGCTCAACAACTAGGCACGTCAGCCCCAATTTCAGTGAAACGTATTTTAAACCATTTGGATTCGATTTAGGTCAGTTTTACTGTTCGAGTTTTATTTGCGTTGACTTTGTTTTCACGGCACCCTATAAACTAAGGGGGAGAATTTAAACAGCGTGGAGTATTGAATGTTAGGTTACGATGATAAACGCAATTTTTTCAGGATGATGGTTAATTCTGTATGTGAATTAGAAATAGTTGACGATGAATCAACACGTAGCCTTCAGGCCGTGTGTAAAGACATAAGTGCAACTGGCATGTCTTTTGAGATAGAGGAAAGCTCTATTGAAATGGGAACCAAGATCAACGTTTATATTGAATCAACCAACTCACAAATTCCGTCACTTACTGCCGATACTAAAGTAGTACGTTGTGAAGCTATTGATGACAACTCATGTACTGTGGGTGTTGAAATTATTGAAATGAAATAAGCAACCACTGGTTGTCTATTTCATTTGTCATTTAATGAGTTGACCCTAGTTGGTCAACTTAGAGTACTTTGCACACTAAACCTTTTAAATAAAACCCTTCTGGATAGTTGGTGGAAACAGGATGATCAGCCGCTTGTCCTAATCTTTCTAGTATTTGTACAGTTCTACCTGCGTCTAAAGCGGCGTCAGCGACGACTTTTTGGAACAAGTCGAAAGACAATAATCCCGAACAACTAAAAGTACATAAAATACCACCGGGCTGCATAATTTGCATTGCCAGCATATTGATGTCTTTATATCCGCGACAGCCGCGTACTAAGGAACTTTTAGAATCGATAAACTTGGGAGGATCTAAAATGATTTGCTCAAAATATCTACCTTCTTGTTTATAGTCCCGTAATGCTTGGAACACATCAGCGTTTACAAACTCACATTTATCTGTGTCTAAGTCATTTATTTCAACATTTCTTTTTGCTGTGGTTAAGGCTAAGTCTGACACGTCTATATTGGTCACTGACTTAGCTCCAGCCGCCAAGGCATAACTGCCGAAGGTACCGGTATAACAAAAACAATTGAGTAAGGTTTTGTCTTTTACATATTTTGCCGCAATGGCGCGATTGTCTCTTTGGTCAAGATAGAAGCCAGTTTTATGTCCTTCTTTCACATTGACTAGTATTTTGATGCCGTTTTCCTCAATCACCACTTCTTCAGGTACGTCGCCATGGAGTACTTGGGTAATCTGCTCTAACCCTTCTTTTTTACGAATGGCAACATCACTGCGCTCATAAATTGAACATTCTGGAAACTCTTTTCTTAAGGCCCAAACAATTTTATCGCGATGTTTTTCTGCTCCGGCTGACAATAACTGGCATACCAACACATTGGCATATCTATCAATAGTCACGCCAGGGAGTCCGTCTGATTCAGCCGCGATAAGGCGATAACCAGTTAATCCGTGACGTTTGATTAAATCTTCTCGTGACGCTTGAGCTGTGGCAATACGTCTTTGAAAGAAACCGTTGTCGATACTTTCATCTTTTTCAAAGGTCCAAATCCTAACTTGAATTTGTGACTCTGGTGACCAAGCACCTCTTCCTAAAAAATCGCCATCATGGGATAACACATCTACCGTGTCTCCCATCTTTGTTCTTCCTATGGTTTTTTCTATGGCACGAGAAAAAATCCAAGGGTGTTTCCGTAATAAAGACTTTTCACGACCGGGCTGCAAAATAACGCTAGATGACATAGGATAACTTTTATAAAAAATTTGCCGCAATTGTACATGAGGGTAGGGCTTTGCTAAACAGAATTTCAGCTTCAAGAAAGGAAATAACACTTTGAACACGTCGATGCAGTATATAAAACACCAGAATGGTTGTGCGCCTGAGGCACTAGACATTAATCAGACCACTATTCCAGAGCTTGCAGCTAATCAAGTGTTAGTGAAGGTGGCGTGTTTTGGTTTAAATCGCGCCGATACCTTACAAAGGCAGGGGAAATATCCAGCGCCACCTGGGGAAAGTGATATTTTAGGTTTAGAGGTGAGCGGTACTATCGAGCAAATTCACCCTCAACAAACTACTCATGATGTATTTAAATTCGGAGATAAAGTGTTTGGTTTAGTGGCTGGAGGTGGCTACGCTGAATATGTAGCAGTGAATACCCAGCATCTTATGCCAGCGCCAGCAAAGATGGATATGGCACAAGTTGCTGGCATAGCGGAATGTTTTCTTACTGCTTACCAAGCACTTTTTATCGAAAATAACCTACAACCCAACCAACATGTTTTGATCCATGCAGGTGCCAGTGGGGTGGGGCTTGCAGCCATTCAGTTAGCGAAACGCCATGGCTGCTCCGTGGCAGTCACTGCATCTAGTCAGCGTAAATTGGATTTATGCAAACAAGTAGGTGCAGACCTAGTGATTAATTATCAACAACAAGACTTTGCTGTAGAGATTGCTAAACATTGGAAAGGCTGTGATCTGATAATAGATTTTGTTGCAGGTGATTATCTGAATAGAAACCTTAAACTGCTGAATATTGATGGCAATGTACTCTATTTAGCGATGTTAGCCGGTCGTTATGCGGATAAACTCGATATGGCGTTGATGTTGGGAAAACGGGCTACCGTCAAAGCTTCAACTTTACGTAATCGCAGTGATCAATATAAAACCCACCTTATAAGTGCATTTAGTCAGGCTTGTTTAGCTGATTTTGATAATGGGAAATTATTTCCTAACATCGATTCTAAGTTTGCTGCCAAAGATATAGGCAAGGCCCATCAACGTCTCGAGAGTAACGACACTATGGGCAAGTTGATTGGTTGTTGGTGAAGAGTTTTTCAGTCTATTAATAATTGTCATGAATTTGTTTAACTGAATCTCTTTAGTCATGCAATCCTTGGATAATCGATTCGCATTATTTTACTAATCTCCCTATGCATAGCCTTGCTATTCCATTACAATAATAACCTGACAGTTGTGTCAGGTTTTACGTCAGCAAAGGGTGTTAGCAATGACCATTGTACCAACGCTCGCCAAATTGAAACCCTTCACCGTGATGAAAATAGGAAAGTTAGATGATTGAGAATACCCAAGAACAAAACAAACTCTCAGGTAAAGAAGCTGAGTTGGCGTTGAAGTTAAAAACTTATTTTGTCGATTTAGCGAGTGAACGAGTAGGTGGTGAAACCTTAAGTTGCAGTGATGATTTTTTTGCTGAAATGGAAAATCTTCTTAAACCTGGCCGAGGTGTTTTTATTGATGATAAATATACGGAACGTGGTAAATGGATGGACGGCTGGGAATCCCGCAGAAGTTATGGCAGAGATAATGGCAGAGAATTTGATTGGTGTATTATCCGATTAGGTATCAGTGGTGTTATTCGTGGTTTTGATATTGACACCAATTATTTTCGTGGCAATGCTCCTCAAATCGTTTCAGTTGAAGCCTGTGTCAGTGTGCAACAACCCAACGAAGACACGGTTTGGCATACAGTGTTAGATAAAAGTGAAGTGGCTGCCCATAGTCAAAACATTTTTGAAATCTCGAATTCTCAATCCTGGACTCATGTTCGACTAAATATGTTCCCTGATGGCGGTATAGCGCGCTTTCGCGTCTACGGAGAAGCCGACGTGAATTGGAATGATTTTGTTGCTGGTGAATTAATTGATTTAGCTTCCATCAAGAATGGGGCAAAAGCCCTATTAGTAAGCGATATGTTTTTCAGTGACAAGAACAATTTGATCATGCCTGGTCGCGGTAAAGACATGGGAGATGGTTGGGAAACAAAACGTCGTCGTGATCCCGGTCCAGATTGGTCAATTGTTAAATTGGCGGCATTAGGTAGTGTTGAAAAAGTGATTGTGGATACTTGTCACTTCAAGGGAAATTTCCCCGACACCTTTAAGCTAGAAGGTATAAACACTAACAATGACGATTTTAGCGCTGCTAATGAAGAACTCGATTGGCAAACGATTATTCCTCAAACTAAATTGTATGCTCATCGCGAACATCTGTTTATTAGCGAAATAATGACAGACAAGTTACAACAATTTAGCCATGTTAAATTAAGTATTTATCCAGATGGCGGAATTTCCAGAATGCGTATTTTTGGTAAACCTACGATCAAGCTTTAATTGAAAGGGATAAACGTTTAATGACCACTACACAGCAAATCATACCCAAAACCCTTACACGGGAAAATTTTGTTAAGTTTGGTGACGTGATAGAAGTAAATGATAAGGCTAAAAACTTCAGTATTAATGATGGTTTTACCCAGCGTTATCATGATTTAGCAGAGGTCGATGTTACTGAAGAAAATGGTCGAACCTTGATTAATATCTTTCGCTCAACTCCTTTAGCACAACCTGTTAGCATTAAGATGATGGAGCGACATCCCTTGTCGAGCCAAGCTTTTATTCCTATGGGGCAACAACCTTATTTAGTGGTGGTTGCTCCTAAAGGCGAATTAGATATTGCTAAAATTGAAGTGTTTTTAGCCTCTCCAGATCAAGGGGTAAATTATCATAAGGGTACTTGGCATCATTACTGTTTAGCATTACACCAAGTGAGTGACTTTATTGTTGTTGATCGCGGTGGCGCAGGGCAAAACTGCGATGTTATTACATTAGATGGCTCACTAGTGATAGCGAAGAGCTAAATTTCACAGTAAAACAACCTTCCATAGAATAGGGCCCAATTTTAGTGGGACTTTTTTGACAAGTTAAAGGATATACAATGAGTAAACGAATTAATGAGCATGGCTACAAAATTTCCGATTCTCTGCATCGATTAGTCAACAATGATGTACTGCCAGGATTAACCATTAACCAGCAAGATTTTTGGTTTGCAGTGGCAGAAGTTCTGAATGAGTTTATTCCTAGAAATAAGGCGTTGTTAACTACCCGAGATTCTTTGCAATCCCAGATTGATAAGTGGCATCTAGATAACATTAACCTGCCTTTCTCCCAACAAAAATACCAAGAGTTTCTGACTGATATTGGGTATTTAGTACCTGAACAGGGTGATTTTCACATCACCACTGAAAATGTCGACCCAGAAGTAGCCTTGATCGCTGGCCCGCAGTTAGTGGTGCCCTTGATGAATGCACGATTTGCACTGAATGCTGCCAACGCAAGGTGGGGCAGCCTATATGATGCGCTTTATGGCTCTGACGTGATTATGGATGATGCAAGTGACGAACAGGTTGCGACTGGTTACAACCCTATTCGAGGTCAAAAAGTGCAACGTTTTGCCCGTAACTTTTTGGATGAGTCTTTACCGCTTTCCCAAGGCAGTCACCATGATGCTGTGAAATATACAGTCGAGAAGCAACAGCTGAGCATTGAATTAAAAAATGGCGAGCTCGTAAACTTAAAGGATGTGAGCCAATTTGTTGGTTTTAATGGTGCTACAGAGGCACCCGAGGCAATTTTATGTATCCACAATGGCTTACATATCGAGATTCAAATTGATGTAAACCATGTAATTGGTAAAACGGATGCGGCAGGGGTAAAAGACGTCGTGTTAGAGTCCGCTTTAAGTACTATACAAGATTGCGAAGATTCCATTGCTGCTGTTGATGCTGCTGACAAAACCGCCGTTTATGCCAATTGGTTAGGTCTGATGAAAGGAGATTTGGCAGAAACCATTCACAAAGGTGGTAAACAAAGCACCAGAACCCTTAATCCAGATCGCAGTTACCTAACGGCTGCCGGTGAACCCATGAGTTTACCGGGAAGAAGCCTACAGTTTATTCGTAATGTAGGACATTTAATGACCACAGACGCCATCTTAACGGCGAATGATGAAGAAGTGCCTGAGGGCATTGTTGATGCCTTGATTACCTCCTTAATTGCGCTCCATGATTTAACTGGCGCGTCCAAATATGTGAACTCAAAACAAGGCAGCATTTATATTGTTAAACCTAAAATGCATGGTCCCGAAGAAGTACAATTTACCAATGACTTATTTAACAAAGTAGAAAAGAGCCTTGGGCTTAGTGAAAACACTATTAAGATGGGGATTATGGATGAAGAGCGCAGAACCTCAGCTAACTTAAAAGAATGTATTCGCGCCGCAAGTGCTAGAGTAGCCTTTATCAACACTGGGTTTTTGGATAGAACTGGTGATGAGATCCATACCAGTATGTTGGCGGGGCCAATGGCCCGTAAAGAACTGATGAAAAATGAAAAGTGGATCTCAGCTTATGAAAACAGAAATGTACTTATTGGTTTAAAAGCTGGCCTTAAAGGTAAAGCACAAATCGGTAAGGGCATGTGGGCCACGCCCGATGAAATGGCGGCAATGCTTAAAGCCAAAATAGGCCATCCTAAATCAGGAGCGTCCTGTGCTTGGGTGCCTTCGCCAACCGCTGCCACTTTACATGTGATGCATTATCATCAGGTGAATGTGTCAGCTGTACAGGAACAAATGTTGTCAGAGACCAATTTCAGTGCTGATAATTCTCAACTAGAGGCACTGTTAACTATTCCTTTACTTAAAAACATTGATGAGTTGTCTGAACAAGCTAGACAAGAAGAACTGGACAACAATGTGCAAGGGTTATTGGGTTATGTGGTGCGCTGGGTTAACCAAGGAGTGGGGTGCTCTAAAGTGCCGGATATCAACGATGTGGGGCGTATGGAAGACAGAGCCACCTTGCGTATTTCCAGTCAGCATATCTGTAACTGGTTGCATCATGGAATGTTGAGTGATGATCAAGTCAAGGATACCTTAAAACGTATGGCAGTCATTGTGGATGCGCAAAATGAAGGGGACAGTAGTTACATTCCTATGGCGCCAAACTTTGACTCCAGCATTGCTTTTCAGGCGGCACTTGGTCTTATATTTGAAGGTGAAACACAACCCAGTGGTTACACTGAGCCCTTATTGCATAAAATGCGTAAACAATTGAAACGCAGTTTAGCCAGTTAATGTCAAAAAAAATGCTGGCGAATAAAAAATCAGAGGAGGGCGATATTCGTAAAAAGAATAAAGCCCTTATTCTCAATGCTGCTAAAAAAGAATTTGTCACCTTCGGTTATAAAGGAGCGTCGATAAAACGCATCGCGGAGAGAGCAAAGATACCTCGTGCCAATATTCATTACTATTTTGACAACAAGATGGAGTTGTACCAAGAGCTGTTGAGCAATATTGTGAGTATTTGGAACTCTAAGTTTGACTCGCTAAAAGTGGAAGATGATCCTAAAACCGCGCTTTCAGCTTATATTCGTTCTAAAGTTATGTACTCTCGCGAAGATCCCGACGCTTCCCGTATTTTTGCAAGTGAAATAATACATGGTGCACCCGTATTAAACGATTATCTGTCCACGGATTTTAAAGTCTGGGTACAAACCAAAGTACAAGTCATTCAAAGTTGGATTAAGCAAGAGTTGATTGATGATATCAATCCTTACCATTTATTGTTTTTAATTTGGGGGGCGACACAACATTATGCCGATTTTAATGTACAAACTTTGGCAGCAATGGATAAGCAAGAAATGGATGAACAGAGTTATGAAGCCATAGTTGACTCCATCACTACTATCGTTTTAAAAGGTTGCGGCGTGAAAGCCGATTAACATGCTATGAATTAAAAAGCTGCCCTAACATTCGCAACCCCGTAAAAAGTAAAACTGTTGCAAACACTTTTTTGAGCACGTTAGGGTTCATTTTGTTGGCTAACTTAGCACCTAGTGGCGCAAAAATAACCGTCAGGGGGACAATACAAATAAACCCTATAAGGTTCACTAAACCATAAGTGCCAACAGGCGCATCACTAGGAGTGACACCAAATACCAACATAGTGATGGCTCCAGGCAAAGAAATAATTAAACCTATGCCAGCGGCAGATCCCACTGCTTTGTGGGCAGGATAATTAAAAGACGTAAGAATAGGTACACTAAGGGTGCCACCACCAATTCCTACCATAGCACTGAAAAATCCAATACAACTGGCAATCATACGTTGACCTATAAGCCCAGGCAAAGTGTCTGCAATCCTTGCCTTAGCGGATCTAAACAACATATTTAATGCGGATAAACAGGCAATCACTGCAAAAACAGAACTGAGCCATTGGCCACCATATTGTGTTACCAAGATGCTACCTATCACGACTCCAATTAAAATAAACAGGCTCCATGATTTAAGTAAAATAAAATCAACATTACCTTTATTATGATGGGACTTGAGTGAACTAATTGAAGTTGGCACAATTGTGGCGAGGGAAGTGGCAGTTGCAATTAACATGGCACTTTGCATAGATACATCAAAACTTTGAAATACAAAAAACAGTACAGGCACTATTATTATGCCACCACCTACGCCTAACAAACCCGCTAACAATCCAGCAAAAAAAACCGTTGCAACTAGTGCTAAAATAGTCGGTAAATTACCTAGTACAACATCCATAATGATCTCTTGTAATAAATATGATTGCCAAGGCGATAGCGAAGTTTATTGCAATCGTTGCGAGAGGTATTTGCAGAGTTAGTATGCTTGGTACTTATCGGAGTTGCGCCACCAAGGTTTGCTCATTTAATTGGCTTCAGTTTAGAAATGTTTTTTATATTTTAAATCATATTTTAAGCCAAAATAACCCAATGAATAATCGCAATTTTTGATAGCATAACGTCCTAAACAATTCACTACAAATGCAAATGATTCTTCTGTTAAAAATGCTAACTCACTATTGTAATATCAACCCTAGCCGTTTGAATGATGTTAGATAGTTTAGTTAACAATAATTTGCAGCAACTTAAGGTTGTTGTGCTCACTGGTGCAGGAATTTCAGCAGAGTCTGGATTAAAAACCTTTAGAGATAATAATGGTTTATGGGAAAATCATAGTATTGAAGAGGTGGCGACTCCCGAAGGATTTTTGCGTAACCCTAAGTTAGTGTATCGATTTTATAATCAAAGAAGACGGCAGTTGCTCAGTCCTGAGGTTAAACCTAACAAAGCCCATCTAGCATTGGCAAAGTTGGAAGATAGTTTGGGAGATAACTTCACTTTAATTACTCAAAATGTGGACAATTTACATCAAAGAGCGGGTAACAAAAATGTATTACATATGCATGGTAGTTTATTATCCGCTCGATGTGTAGGATCAGAAATTAACAGCCCTATATTCATCGATTTAGATGACAGCAATCAATGTGATTGCTGTCATCCAAGTCATCCTTTGCGTCCCGATATCGTCTGGTTTGGTGAAATGCCAAAATATATGCAACAAATTGAGAAAACATTAAGTCAAGCTGACATTTTTGTATCTATAGGCACCTCAGGTACAGTGTATCCGGCCGCGGGTTTTGTGCATATAGCGAATCAATCTGGTGCACATACAGTTGAACTTAATATGGAACCCAGTTCTGGTCAAAATGAGTTTGCTGAAAAGCATTATGGTCCGGCAACTGAAATTGTGACTAAATTTGTCAATTCTTTACAAGAAGGCTTTAAACTTGATTGAATATGTAAACCAATATTGGTTGGAATTTTTAACCATAGCCAGTGTGCATTTGTTAGCTGTTGCTAGTCCAGGGCCAGACTTCGCCATTGTATTAAAACACAGCATTAGTTTTGGACGCAGAGCCGCCATTATTACCAGTATTGGTGTTGGAACGGCGATTCTCATTCATGTTGCTTATTCGTTATTAGGAATAGGCATTTTGATCAAAACCACACCAGTGCTTTTCCAAGTGTTTAGTTATGTCGCTGCCGCGTATTTATTGTATTTAGGCTGGGGGGCGATAAGAAGTCCTGCGCCAGATAAAACCAGCGCAAATGAAGTCGAAAAGTCGAGTTTAGTCATTTCCGATAAAAAAGCGTTCGTAGTGGGATTTTTAACCAATGGTCTAAACCCTAAAGCGACATTGTTCTTTTTATCTGTATTTGCCGTAGCAGTATCACCTGAAACCCCAAATATTATTAAACTCGGGTATGGGGTGTATCTAGCCATTGCTACTGGTGTGTGGTTTTGTGTGTTGTCTTTGTTCTTGAGTTCTAAAAAAGTCACACAATTTATTGGCAAAAAAGGCTACTGGTTTGACAGAGTAATGGGAGTGGTACTGATTTTATTGGCGATAAAACTAGTTATGCCTGTATAGTGCGCTGCAATTGAGTCCGTTCAGTTAGGAATATAAGTGGAAGAACAACAACAGTTTGAAATACAAGGCGGTAGCCTCGAAAAATCCCTAAAGGGTGAAACCCAGCTCGATTTAAAGGCAATTGCAAAAGAAGCTTGGGATTTATCCAGAAACACCAAAACCGCAGTGTTACATGGTGTGTTGCTGTTATTTTTTATTGCTATTTTATTTGCATGGGCGTTACAGTCATTATTTGGTATTACCGATTTAAATGTTATGCCACAGTCAATGATGATGGGTTTAAAAGTTGCGGGAGTGATAGTCACCACTCCTATAATTGCAGCCATGTTTTTGTTAGGTATTTCACATAGCGTTGGCATAAAACCAAGGTTTATCACCATTCTGAAAAATGTAATGGGCTCTGTTTTGGTGATTTTATTGGCGCTATTGTTAGCTGCCATGTCAGATGTAGGATCCTTTATTGGCGCACAAATTAGTGTGTTGTTAGGTTTAGTCTTATTATTTTATGTCAATCTTGCGACTGGTTTTTCAATCATGTTGTTGGTTGAGAAAAGGCTAGCGCCAAGCCAATGTGTGATCCAGTCTTTAATGGTTTTTCATAAATATTGGATGCCACTTTCCTTGTTTTATATTGTCTACTATTGTTGTCTATTCATAGGCGCGCTTTCCTTAGGTTTTGCGTATATCTGGATTATTCCTTTTTTTATCAATATGAAGGGGATCTTATATAGAGAGCTATTTGGAGTAAAAGTGCTGAGTGTTAAGGACCCATCTAACCAAAGTGAGACAATATTCCATGCGTAATTTAATGAAAGTCTTTGCTACCACTATTGTTATCGCTTTTGGTACGCTTTTTTTAATCGTTTTTGTGCAGCAGTTTAGTAGCAAAGATGACGCTGAGAGCATTATTAGTCTTGATGGTTTGCACGTTGCACCTATAGACAGTAGTAGCCAGCCGGTCCCTGACTTTTCAACTTATTTTGATGTTACTGAGAGAAAACGCGCTTTTTTTGCCTATTTACAACCAGAAATTCAAAGACAAAATGAAATAGTCTCAAAAGAACGAGAGATGGTGTTTGCCCTACAAGAAGTTTATCTGCAAAAACAACAATTTAATAAACACCAACAGAAAGTATTTGATTTGTTAGCCAAAAAATATCACTTTACTGGTGATAAACCTCTGAATGTAGAACAAACATTTGAATCGTTAATAAGAAGAGTCGACACTATTCCTGAGGCGCTTATTTTGGTTCAGGCGGCAAATGAATCTGGGTGGGGGTCGTCAAGGTTTGCACAAAAAGGATATAATTTTTTCGGCCTTTGGTGTTTTAAAGAAGGCTGTGGTTTTATACCTAAATTACGAAAAGATGAAGCAGCCCATGAAGTCGCCAAGTTTAGAGATTTATCCCATGCTGTGATGACCTATATACGAAACCTTAACCGCCATTATGCTTATAAAGAATTGCGAGTCATTAGACAAAATCTAAGACAACAAGATAAACCTGTTACAGCAAGGGCGCTAGCCGCTGGCCTTTCAAGCTATTCTGAACGCGGCCAAGAATACATAGACGAATTATTAAGCATGTTACGAGTGAACAGAAAACATATGGATACAGCAGGTTGAAGATTATTTTATTGATTTTAGCACCGCTACTTTTAAGTACTCAGGCACATGCCGATACCTTAGAAGTGGAATACTCAAGTTTTTATAGCCATGTTAAGAAACTCGATGATCCCAGTACTGACGCTTTACGCTTTGCGTTTGGATTTCAACACGTCGTCCAGTCGCGACTTTGCCACATTAGCAGCGCGCAAATTATCACGCAAAAACAAACCCTGCCTTTGAGCGTTGAAAACAATAATCGTTTTACTGTACCCACAGACAAAATCCTTAAAATGGCTAAGGCGAGGGTGGTTGTAGAGCTTGAAGATCAAGCTAATCAGTGCGATATGTCTGTGCAGTTAGAAACTAAACCGAGTTTTTTGCAAACCGAATACAGTCACAAAGAGTTGCTAGTATTGTTTAATCAATATCAGGCATTTTTTGATGAAATGGGCGGTTTTTTATCTTTTATGATGCCTTCAGCGAAAGGACTATTATTTCATTTTAATGGTGAGGTGCAATTACCCAATAAGTTACAAGTCTTAACTGATAAAAACGGTGTGTTAATTTTGAATAACCAATGGTTGTCGCAACAAAAAGACCTAAAATTACCCAGCAAACCGTTACGCATAACGGCAATGATTGACAACTAATACTAGTGTAGGGGGTTTTCTTACTCCCTACACTAGGTCATTATGTTTTCTATCTTCTGGAGAATAAACGACGACTGCGGCGCATATTTGAACGCAGTTCAGTTCTTTTTGCAGACAACCAACTGTCTCGGTTGATATTCGCTTCAGAGCCTCTACGACTTTCTTCAGTGGTTCTAAAACTACAAAACTGTCTATAAGCAGACAAATCTTGTGACAACTCCTGAATCACTAATTCAATCATGATGGCATCATCAACATAACCTAGACCTGGGATGTTGTCTGGTACTAAATCATTTGGCTCACTAAAATAAGCCAGAGAAGTTAAGATTTCAGTTTTTTCATCTTCTGGCATTTGCCATTCAGGATCTTCTAAAGCAGAAATAAGGGTCTCTAACGATTCCATTCTATTCTTTACAAAATCTGGCAAATTAGCCTTTTCCATATCGGCGCATACTAAGCGGGCTTTTTCTAATACTTCGGCCGGTGGGTATTCACTGGCTTTGTTCATAGCAGCTTTCATCATTGTACGAAAATGATCTAAGTCACTATCAGATAGTTCAAAACTAATTTGAATGGGCATGGTTCTCAATCCTTATTTTATTTTAGTTATATACCTTAAAGAGCAGCCGAGACGCTGTCAATTATACTCTTCAAATATCGCCTATTCAGCGCTTAATTGATACTTAATTTGTTCAGCAATTCTGTGTACACTCGCTCGGCCATGCTGAATGAGTTCAGTGGCTCGATAAAACTCCATCATCCCAAAATCACGAAGCTGCGGTTCAATGAGAATGTCAGGGGGGTCGCCAGCTAATCGCGAACGGGTTACCCTTGCTGACAAGATATCCAGCGAACCTGTCATGGCGTTAATAATAGAGGGGGCAGGAGGCACAATTGCATCTGTGGTAGTCTGCAAATCCTCTGTTTTTGGATTTTCTATATCAGTAGGTTCAAGTATCTCTAGAAACTCTTGGTCTGCAACTGAGTCGTGTTCGGCTGGCTCTTGATTAGAGACATCGTCTTTCTTAAACCATTGTTTAATCTGCTGTTGACTACGCTTGAAAAACTCTGAGGTTTTCTTTTGATTATTGCCATGGTCTATTTGATTATTCACAATAGATTGTGGTCTAAAGTCTGCACTTAGGTTAACTGCAATGACAATATCCGCGCCTAACATTCTACACATGTTTACTGGAACAGGGTTAACCACGCCACCATCAACTAACCATCGATTATTAAACAAAAGTGGTGGAAACAAACCTGGAATAGCGCAAGAGGCTTTTACTGCTTCAACTACCGAACCACTGGTGAAATTAACTTCACGGCCACTGTATAAATCGGTTGCAACAGCGGCAAAAGGTTTATGTAATTGTTCAAAGGAATCGTAACTAAAGTTTTCTTGTAGTGCTTTAAATACCTTGAGACCACTAACTAAGCCTCCTTTATGAAAACCCACTCCCATTAACGCGAAAACTTGCCATTCTGTGAGACTAGTTACCCATTCGGCTAATTCTGGTAATTTACCCGATGCGTATGCCGCACCTACGTAAGACCCAATAGAGCATCCCGATACTATGTCTATTTCAATTCCCATTTCTTCTAACGCTTGGATTACCCCAATATGGGCCCATCCACGCGCTGCGCCGCTTCCTAGTGCTAATCCGATTTTCATATGTGTATTCGCTAAATTCTAAAGGTTGGTGATAACAACTGCAGTTGCTTCATGATTGTGTGCCAAGTCTTGAGATGGCAATTCTGGAGGATCAAAGCCAATATCACCATTTTCAAAGGGCTTTGATTGGGTTTTTAAACCCATAAAATCAAATTGGCTGCTATCTGCTAAGTGTGAAGGCACCACATTTTGCAATGCTTTGGCCATGGATTCAATTCTCCCTGGGAATCGTTGCTGCCAATCTTGCAACATGCCTTTTATGACCTTTCTTTGTAAATTTTCTTGGGAGCCACAAAGGTTGCAAGGGATGATGGGGAAAGCTAGATGTTGAGAATAGCTGGCAATATCTTGTTCCGCGCAATAGGCTAAAGGTCGAATAACCATTTGTTTACCGTCATCACTGACTAATTTAGGGGGCATGGATTTGAGTTGACCGCCATTAAACATATTAAGGAAAAGAGTCTCGATCATGTCATCTCTATGATGACCCAGAGCAATTTTAGTGGCTTGTAAACGCGTTGCTGTTTTGTATAAAATTCCTCTGCGCAGGCGTGAACAAAGAGAGCAAGTTGTCTTACCTTCAGGTATTTTATCTATCACTATTGAATAGGTGTCTTCCTCAACCACTTCAAAATCAACACCAAGTTGTGTCAGGTATTCTGGCAAAACATGTTCTGGAAAGCCGGGTTGTTTTTGATCGAGATTCACTGCAATAATACTAAAAGTTATGGGCGCTACTTTTTGCATATGCAGTAACACATCCAACATAGTGTAGCTATCTTTGCCTCCAGATAAACACACCATAACTTTGTCGCCATCTTCAATCATATTAAAGTCAGCTATGGCCTTACCTGTGTTATGCCTAATACGTTTTTGTAGTTTATTGAAGCTTGATATAGATTTTTGTTTAACGCTGGATAATTGATTCATGAATACGGCTTATATATTGTCGGCTAAAAAGGTTGCTTCCGGTTATGGGGCAATTATACTGGAAAACCCTCACCTTTCTAAACTAAACATTGGTTTATTAAATATGTTGTTACTATGCCCCACAGTTTATCGATAAAAGACCTGATTTTTACTTGGTCCAAAAACAGCGACTTTACTCTTCGTATCCCTTCTTGGCAGGTAGAAGCAGGAAAAAAGGTGTTTTTATATGGGCGTTCTGGTGAAGGTAAATCTACTTTATTGAATTTAATTTCTGGTATTCAAAATAATTATAGCGGCAGCATTCAAGTGTTAGGGCAAGACTTGGGGAAATTAGAGCAAAGGCAAAAAGATGTGTTTAGAGCCAATAATATTGGCATCATATTTCAGCAGTTCAATTTATTACCTTACCTATCTGCATATCAAAATATTGTGTTGGCACAACGGTTTAGAAGCGCCGAGCATAGACCTCAACCCGAAACCTTAGTCTCTATATGTGATCGTTTAGAGTTGAGCAGTAAACTATTGCAACAAAAAGCCCTAGAGCTGAGTGTCGGGCAACAACAACGGGTAGCGGTTGCTCGCGCTTTATATGGGGCGCCGTCACTTATTATTGCAGATGAACCCACTTCGGCATTAGATACACAAACCCGAGATCAATTTATCCGTTTACTTTTAGACAGTGCACAGTCTTCAACCGTTATTTTTGTTAGTCATGATAGGTCTTTAGCGTCACATTTTGATAGCCAACAAAGCTTAGCTGAGTTGCAACAACAAGGAAAAAATGCTGATGTTGTTTAAATTGGTGCTGGCCAGTTTATGGTCGCGGAGGGTGATGGCAATGCTGACCTGCACGTCGATTGCCATCAGTATATTTGTACTAATAGGTGTTGAACATTTACGGTTAGAGGTTAAGAATAATTTTGAGCGTACCGTTTCTGGGGTTGATTTGATTGTAGGAAGCCGCACCAGTGGGGTTAATTTATTATTGTTTTCTGTGTTTAAAATAGGCAACCCAAGTAACAACATCCAATGGAAAACTTACATAGATATTAAGAACAAAAACCAAGTGGCTTGGTCAGTTCCACTTTCAATGGGAGATTCTCATCAAGGATTTTCTGTAATAGGCACTACAGATGACTATTTTGAATATTTTAAATTTGGAAATAAACAACCTATTACCTTTGCTCAAGGTGAGCCCTTTAAACGTCTATATGAGGTAGTGTTAGGGGCAGATATAGCCAAGAAGTTAGCTTATCACCTTAATCAATCCTTAGTTATGTCCCATGGCACCGGGCAAGTCAGTTTTACTCATCATGATGATCACCCCTTTAAGGTGGTGGGTATATTAGCCCCTACAGGCACACCGGCAGATCAATCTTTGTATATTCCCCTACAAAGCATCGATATCCTCCATCAAAAGCAGCCTATCCATGATGAATGGTTAACAGAAGTTCCTTTAGGTGAGGCATTTCAACCTGAATTAAGTGCATTTTTGCTAGGTAGTAAAAGCAAAATTGGTGTTTTACGATTGCAGCGAGATATAAATCAATTTAAACAAGAGCCTCTTAGCGCCATTTTACCGGCCTTAGCATTACGAGAGCTGTGGAAAATTGTGGGTGCTGTAGAAATTAGTCTAAGGATCATTTCATGGCTCATTTTAGCGACGGCGCTTATTTGTATGACCACTATGCTGTTAGCCTCTATGAAAGAGCGTGAAAGAGAATTAGCTGTGTTAAGAGCATTGGGGGCGAAAGCACATATTATTATGCTGCTGATTGGTGCTGAGGCATTAATGCTAACTCTATTTGGATCCTTTGCTGGTTATTTATTAGTGACAGTGGGATTGTTGTTAGGTCAGCCTATACTCGAACAACACTTCGCTCTCTACATCAGCCCAATGGTTGACCTAGCGGCTGTAGGGCGCTTCTTTGTGATTGCCGCTGTGGCAGCGGTGTTATTGTCCTTTATTCCCGCTGTTTTGGCTTACAAAAACTCTTTGCTTAGCGGTTTAAAACAATAAAGTAACCGATATCACTGATGGGCTAACACTTCACTGGGGAAACAAACCCTGCTGGTTTGATTGCCAATACGTCGCAGTTAAGCTTGTCTATTACGTGTTCTGCGGTATTCCCTATTAGCGCCGCAGAAATGCCTTGTCTACCAACTGTGCCAAGTACCACTAATTCTGCGTCTAATTGTTCAGCATATTTGGGAATAACATCTTCTGGTAAACCAATATGAACATGGCAGTATTCTTTACTTATATGATGTTTATCACTGTGAATTTGCATACTGCGTTCATGGTGTTGCCTTGCTGACTCATCATAAGTAGTTGGGTCAAACTCGGGGATTTCGATGACAATGTTGGCGGGAGTACCGGGATAAGAATTAACCAAATGAACGTTTGAAGACAATAACTTGGCAAAATGTAATGCTTGTTTGGTTATTTCTTCATTTAAAGATAAATGTTCTTCAACATCCACGCCTACATTAATAGCAGCGATAATTTGTCCGCCTATTGGCCAATCATGCTCTTTTACCAGCAATACTGGAACAGGTGCTTTACGCATTATATGCCAATCAGTAGGTGTGAAAATAACGGATTTTAAAGAATCGTGCTGCTTAGTACCTTTAACAATTAAATCGTAGCCCTTGTCTATTACTTCATAAATAATGCTTTCATAAGGTCGATTGTGCCAAACGATTTTGACATCAATGCTAACGTCTGGGTTACTGAACTTGTCCGACACTAAATTAACGAGCCACTCAGTTCGATCATCTATTACCGCCTGACGCATATTTTCTCGTTCGTCCATGGATAACATAGTGGTCATTTCGTATGAAAAGTCATAAATAGTTAAAAATGCAGTAATGCTGGCACCGTTCATTCGGGCTATTTCAATTGCTCTTGCAAGAGATTTCTGAGAGGAAAGTTCTGGCTCAATAACGGCTAATATTTTCTGGTAATTCATATCCGACCTGTATAATAAATAACGAAGAAGAACTGACCTAAGCTTATGAAACTATTTAAGGTTTTACCAGTTGAAATACAATTGCTTCAAAAAATGATTGTGATTATTGAACCGATCCAGATATGGCTTGCAATAGTTGCATTGTGGCGAACACCAGTAATAACAGCCCCATTAAAATTTTTGCTTTTGGTTTCTGGATAAGAGTTTGAATTTTGTTGAAGCCAGTTGCCATTAGTATCATAACTGGCAAGGTACCTAAGCCAAAGCCGGCCATAATGATTGCCCCTTGTACTGCTGAACCACTCGCTAATGACCACGTAAGCACTGAATACACTAATCCACATGGCAACCACCCCCAAATCATGCCATAGGGTATGGCCTGTAAGGGGCTCTTAAAAGGTATAAAGGTTTTTGACCAAGGGTGTATAACTTGCCAAAACTTGCTACCAAGCTTTTCTATTTTGGTAAGGCCTTGCCACCAACCCGCAATATACAGTCCTAATAGCAATAAAAAAACACCACTAACAAACTGTAAAATGACAATACCCTTATTGATTTGCTGCGCGAACAGTAAGCCTGCCCATCCTGTGATAGCACCTGCTAGGGTATAACTGGTTATTCGTCCAAGATTGTAAGCCAATGTATAGGGAAGCAGGGGAGCGTTTTTTGGCACGGCATAAGCAAAAGCACCTACAATTCCGCCGCACATGCCCACACAATGTACACCTCCCGCTAAACCGATAAGTAATGCGGAAACAAAACTTAAGTCATTCATTGGTTTTGTCGGGACTTGCTTGCTTCTGGTTGTTTTTTTTAGGCAGGTCATCATCGAATAAAATACTGCTACCGTGACGTTCTAGATCTTCAAACTGATTAGACTTAACGGCCCAAAAAAACACTGCAACAGCAATAAACACCAATATCATTGCAATGGGAATTAACACATAAATAATACTCAAAATGACTCCTGATTATTTTAAAAGCCTAATGGAGTTAACCACCACTATAAAGGAACTTAAAGACATACCCACAACCGCCATCCAAGGGCTTAATAACCCACAAACGGCCAATGGCAATACCAAAAGATTATAGCCTAGTGCCCAACTCATATTTTGGATGATCTTAACTTTACAGCGTTTGGCAATGGCAAACACTAAGCTGATTTTTTCCAAAGAGTTGTCTAACAAAATGACGTCGGCTGAGGATTTTGCTAAATCTGATCCTGCGCCTAAAGTAACAGATACATCTGCTTGGGCTAAAACAGGTCCATCATTAATACCATCGCCTACCATTAGTACAACATGTTTATCGGTCTGAGCTTGTTTAATGACACTTAACTTATCTTCTGGAGTTTGTTGAGCTAACCAATGAGGAATATTCAGTGTCTTGGCAACATCTTCGACAACAGCAGGAATATCACCACTAAGTAAGACTAGGTGTTTCGCTTTTATATCGTTTATTAGCGCTACACTGGTTGAGCGAACCTTATCAGTTAACAAAAATCCACAAAGCACTTTACCTTGGCATGCAAGGAAGACGTTGCAACTTTGCATCTGTGTCGGTACTTCCACATCAATATAATGTAATGACCCTAATTTATAACTATCACCATCAATATTTCCTGTCACTCCTTGGCCTATTTGGGCTGAAAAGTCTGTTACGGGATATGCGTGGGCTATCTCACGAAACGCTTTGGCGATGGGGTGAGATGAAAATTGTTCTAAACTAGCGGCCAATTCTAAACATCGTTCTTTATCTTGATTTTCAGCACAAATACATTCAGCTAGGGTAAATTTCCCTTCAGTCAAAGTACCGGTTTTGTCTAAGGCAACCCAATCGACTTGTGATATTTGCTCTAAAGAATCAGCACGTTTAAGTAAAACGCCTTTACTGTTTAAATGCGCCATTGCACAGGATAGGGCTGAGGGAGTGGCTAACCCTAAGGCGCAGGGGCAGGTGGCAATAAGAATAGAAATGGTGATCCAAAGGGCTTGAGAGGCGTCTATTTGCAACCAAATAATATAACTGCATAAAGAGATCACTAATACAGCCATGACAAAATATTGAGAAAACTGATCGGCTAAGGTGGCAATTTTAGGCTTATTCAATAGCGCTTTATTTTGCAACATATTGATTTGGTTAAGCATAGAGTGTTTTAAGGATTTGTTGACCTTAATGGTTAACGTACCTAACTGGTTAACAGTACCAGCAAAAACGGTTTCGCCAATAGTTTTACTGACCAAATCGAATTCACCTGTCAGCATGGCTTCATCTAGTTGCCCTTGACCTTCAATTATTTCACCATCAACCGGCACCATTTCTCCGGATTTAACCAAGACGAGTTGCTCGGCAACTAAGGATTTTGCTAATACGGGGGTTAATTTATCCCCTGCTATTAAGGTTGCTGTTGTTGGCATGTATTCCAACATGTTGGCAGAAAGTTGTGAGGCTTTGTATCGTGCACTGTGTTCTAGGTAGCGGCTAGTCAGCAAGAAAAACACAAACATACACAAGGATTCAAAATAGGTTTGCCCATTATTTTGTACAGTGGCGAATACCCCTGACACATAAGTTAAGCTTAATGCCAGTGTAATAGGCACATCCATATTGACCATTTTTGAACGAAGTGCTCGCCAGGCACTTGAATAGAATTCTGATGCTGAATAGAGAATTACAGGTGTGGTTAAAAACAAACTAATCCAATTAAAATACTGCTTTGTTTGTGCATCTATATGCCCAAATAAATCAAAAAACACCCCTATATTCAGCATCATAACTTGCATTGTCATGAGGCCCGCTAGGCCAAGACGTTTTAAAAAGTCTTTGTTTTCTTGTCTAAATGTTGCTTCATGTTGCTCCGCCTGAAACGGTTTGGCGTGATAGCCAATTTTTTCTATATGGCTTAATATTTGACTGAATTTTATCTGTTGGTTATCCCAAGATACTGTGGCCCGTCTGGCAGATACATTGACACCTACCTTCATTATTCCCTGTATCTTAGCGAGTTGTTTCTCGATTAACCAACCACAAGCAGCACAATTAATACCGCTAATTGTTAGTTGAATTTCTCTGGCATTATCGTTAGCTTCAATAAACTCTTGCAAGATATTATCATCATCAAATACCTTGAGCTTATCCAGTAAATTATCTTCATTTTCCGACGCTTTTTCTGCAAACTCACTGCGATAATGATAATAATCTTCCAAGCCATTGTTGACTATTGCTTCGGCTACCGCACAACATCCTGGACAACAAAAGACTTGCTGCTTACCCATAACCTGAGTGCGATAAGTAAACTGTGGAGTAACCTGCAAACCACAATGAAAACAATTGTCTGACATAGGACTTAAGGCTTTAAATCGAATGCGTTTGTTTGCGGCAAAGCAATCACTTTTTGAATTTTCCAACTTTCATCAAAGGGATGTAAGCTCAACTGCCACTTACCTGAAACATCATTACTCAGAGGGGCGCGGTATACGCCATTGGCATCACGTAACAAGGTAACTGAAAAATCTTTAAATTTTTGAGTAGAGTGAAAAAAATCTAAGTTTAAGGCTTCACCGTCTTTAGGTGAACCACTGATAAAAGTGACTTCCACAAAATCTGCAAATACCTGAGTCTTGGTGGATATATCTAACGTTTTAGCTTGCTGCAGTTTTTGGATTTGTAGATTGATCCCTCTGCCTTCTTTGTAATAATCGTCAATAACCATGCTGTCCTCACTATTAAAAGCAAAATTCATCATAGTAAAGCTAAGGACCATAGAGGACAGTGGCACTACTATTAGAAACCAAGGCCAGAATTGTTTGTACCAGATTTTTGGAAGGTCAGATTGCATGTAAAGAAACTACTCAAGGTTAAAAGAACTAAAAAATAAAAAAGCCCCGTAAAGACGGGGCTTTTAGTATATCACTTCGTTGTTAATTGTCTTGCGATAAACTGTAAACGTAAGCAGCGACCAAATGGATCTTCTTTTCACCTAAAGTTGTCTTGAACGAAGGCATCACCCCGTTTCGACCATGTGTCAGGGTCTCAGTAATCGATTTTTCTGTACCGCCGTAAAGCCAAATTTGGTCAGTCAAGTTAGGGGCACCTAACAGTTGGTTGCCTTTACCATCTTGACCGTGGCAGGCTGCACAGATAGCAAACCTTGCTTGACCCGCATCAACCTTAGCTTGCACTAAATCTGGTCTATTACTTAAACTTAAAACGTAAGCCACTAATTCTTCAATACCTTTTTCACCCATAGCATCTAGTTGGGCAGGCATCATTGCTTGACGGCCATTGATTAAGGTTTCAGTAATTTTTTCAGGAGTGCCACCGTACAACCAATCATCATCAGTTAGATTAGGAAAACCTCTTTGACCACGTGCATCAGAACCATGGCACTGTGAACAATTCTGACTAAACAAACGTTGCCCAATTTTTAAGGCCTCTGAATCTTTGGCTAATTCAGTGATAGGTTGCTGGTAATAACCATCAAAAATAGGAGCAAAAAGTTCATTCGCGAACTCGACTTCTCTATCATATTGATTAATCACACCATTAGTTTTATTAGCTGCAACTGCCGCTCTAGACTCAGCCAGTGATTTAATAGTTTGATTTGAACTTTGCCAATTCCATAGACCCTTATAATTGCCTAATCCAGGATACAAAACTAAATAAATAAGCCCCCAAACGATACAAATGTAAAATAAAATTGTCCACCATCTAGGTAATTGGTTATTGAGTTCGACAATACCATCAAACTCATGGTGCATATCATCACCTTCTTTAACACCAGTATGATTGCCTAAACACCAGCGTAATAATAAATAACACCCTAATATTGACCCCAGTGTAATGACAGAGATCCAGATACTCCAAAAACTACTCATCTACTTTAGACTCCCGCTTATCTTGCTGTGGCTCATCATCAAAGATAAGCTTTTCGGCCTCGTCAAAACTCGCTTTTGACTTGTTACTGTAGGCCCACAACACAATTCCAATAAAACACACAAACACTATTACCGTATAGATACTGCCACTTATTGCATAATCCATATTATTTCAACGCCGTGCCAAGAGACTGCAGATAAGCTATTAACGCCACCATTTCAGTCTTACCTTTAACCGCATCTTTAGCGCCTGCAATATCTTCATCTGTGTAAGGCACACCAAAGTCTCTAAAAACAGATAGTTTTTTAGCAGTGAGTTCGCCGTCTAGGGTATTTTCCATTAACCATGGGAAGCCAGGCATATTCGACTCAGGCACTAAATCTCTAGGGTTTATGAGGTGAATTCTGTGCCAATCGTCGCTGTATCTGCCACCTACGCGCGCCAAGTCTGGTCCTGTACGTTTAGAACCCCATAAAAATGGATGTTCCCAGACTGATTCGCCAGCCACTGAGTAATGTCCATAACGTTCTGTCTCAGATCGGAAAGGACGGATCATTTGGCTGTGACAACCCACACAGCCTTCACGGATAAAAATATCTCTGCCTTCCATTTGCAACGCAGTATAGGGTTTCAAACCGTCAACTGGTTCCATTGTTTGTTGTTGGTACATCAAAGGCGTAATTTGCGCCATACCACCCAAACTAATGGCTATAAGGATAAGAACAGTCAATAGACCAACGTTTTTTTCAATTAACTCATGTACATTTTTCATAGTCTGTCCTCCTTAAGCCGGTTGTGCTTCTGGTTCTATTGCTTCTTCATCACTTTCACTTCTAATCGTTTTATAGACGTTATAAGCCATGATTAACATACCAGTTAAAAATAACATGCCACCTATAAATCTCACTAAGTAAAAGGGTTTAGAGGCTTCTAGAGATTCAACAAAACTATAAGTTAAGGTGCCATCCGCATTAATTGCTCGCCACATCAAACCTTGTAGAACACCAGACATCCACATGGCAACTATATATAAAACCGTACCAATAGTAGCCAACCAAAAATGCACATTGATAAGGTAAATGCTATGCATTCTAGGCTTGTCAAACAACACAGGAATAAGATGATAAATAGAACCTATAGAAACCATAGCAACCCAGCCCAACGCACCTGAATGAACATGACCAATAGTCCAGTCAGTATAATGGGACAATGCGTTAACGGTTTTGATTGCCATCATTGGACCTTCGAAGGTCGACATTCCATAAAAGGATAATGACACAACAAGGAAACGTAAGATTGGATCGGTACGCAATTTATGCCATGCGCCAGATAACGTCATGATACCGTTGATCATGCCGCCCCAAGAGGGGACGAATAAGATGATAGACATCACCATACCTAAAGATTGAGTCCAATCCGGTAGGGCAGTGTAATGAAGGTGGTGAGGACCCGCCCAAATATACAGAGAAATTAGCGCCCAAAAATGCACTACCGACAAACGGTAAGAATAGACAGGGCGTCCAGCTTGTTTAGGTACAAAATAATACATCATGCCCAAAAAACCTGCAGTTAAGAAAAAGCCTACTGCATTATGGCCGTACCACCACTGGATCATCGCATCAACAGCGCCAGCATATATAGAATAAGACTTGGTAAGAGAAACAGGAACCGCCATGCTATTTGCGATATGTAATACCGCAATCGTTAACATAAAGGCACCAAAAAACCAGTTGGCCACATAGATATGGGAAACCTTTCTGATAATCATGGTACCAAAAAAGTTAATCACATAAGACAACCATACAATGGTGATTAATATATCAATTGGCCATTCAAGCTCACCGTATTCTTTTGTACTGGTTAATCCCATAGGCAATGTGATGATTGCAAGTACAATAACCAGTTGCCAACCCCAAAACGTAAATGAAGCTAATTTATCGCTGAACAATCTCACATTAGATGTTCGTTGAACAACATATAATGAGGTAGCAAATAAGGCACATCCACCAAAGGCAAAAATAACCGCATTAGTATGCAGGGGACGTAACCTTGAAAAGGTTAACCAAGGAGTATCGAAGTTTAACGCTGGCCAATACAGTTGAGCGGCAATTAACACCCCTACAGCCATACCCACAATTCCCCAGACTACGGTCATGACCGCAAATTGCCGAATTACTTTGTAGTTATATTCGGGATGTACTTGAATAGCTTCACTCATTTAATGAATCTTCCACTCTTGTTAACGATAAATTTACAGGCTTGTTACAAACAATACATAACTCACATTGGTTATTTAATGTTGATAGCTAAGCAACTGATATTAAAAAAAATATGACCTAAAACCTTAATTATTTTAAGGTTATAACCACGAAAAAGAAAGACAAAAACACACTTGCTAGTTATCTTTTTTTTTATCACACTGAACAGTAGTTTAGTTTAACGCTTGTGCCATTTTGAATCCTACTTTTTTTACTAAAATATTACTTCCTTTGCTCGTTTTTGCGGCATTTATTGGCATTTTTTTGAATTATACAGATTCAACAACTGTAGGAAGCACAAAACAATGCAATATTGATCTAACGCAAGAATGTACTGTTTTTGAAAATAACCAACAAATATCTGTTCGATTTTTACAACAGATTGAGGTTGAAGAAGAATTATTGCTCACTATCGCAGTGCCAAATAAATCCAACATAGAGAAAATGTGGGTGCAAGGTATCAATATGTATATGGGGAAAAGTGCAGTATTAACTGACAACATTTCCTTAGATGATGATCAAAAAGTCTACAACGCACGAATATTTTTAGGTGCCTGCAGTGAGCCATTGATGAAATGGCAGTTTATTATTCAAACAATTGATGAGACTGGTAACAAGCAGTCTTGGTTTTTTAATTTTTCTACAGATAGAAACAAAAAAAGCTGAATGAGCGGGAAGCATTCAGCTTTTTAAGGATATTTTACATTTGTGATTGTAAATAATTAGACAAACCTAAACGTTTGATTAAACCTAATTGTTGTTCAAGCCAATAGGCATGGTCCATTTCAGTGTCATCTAATAATACTAACAACATATCCCTAGTGACATAATCTTGCTCAGACTCACAAATACTAATGGTATCTTTCAATGCTTGAGCAACGGCATATTCCACACGCAAATCACTTTCAAGCATGGAAGGTACGTCAGTACCTATCATCAGACCGTCTCTGTCGACCATATTTGGGGTGCCTTCTAAAAACAGCATACGTTCGATCAATTTTGTTGCATGGCCTTTTTCATCATCAAATTCATGTGAGATACGTTCATAGAGTTTATTCAAACCCCAGTCTTGATACATTTGAGAATGAATGAAATATTGATCCATTGCAGCTAATTCATAAGCGAGTAGGGCGTTTAGTTGGTCAATGACGACTTTTTTACCTTGCATGTTAATCCTCCTCTACTTGGCTTTGTAAATAGTTTTCTAGACCTAAATGTGTAATCTGATATTGCTGGGTTTCTATCCAATCAATATGATCTTCTTCATAATTCAAAATGGACTCAAGTAAATCACGAGAAACAAAATCTTGTAACTCTTCACATAATGTAATGGCATTTTTTAACAATGGAATTTGAGATGTCTGAAACGCCATATCACACTCTAGCATTTCACTGGTTTCCTCACCAATCATTAACTTACCTAACATTTGCAAGTTAGGTAAACCTTCTAAAAATAGAATACGTTCAATTAATTGATCTGCTTGTTTCATATCTTTGATGGATTTTTTATAAGCAGTATTATTCAATTTTTCAAATCCCCAGTTTTTGAACATACGAGCATGTAAAAAATACTGATTAATTGATGTAAGTTCAAAAGTAAGAATTTCGTTAAGTACGGCTAGTACTTGTTTGTCACCCTTCATTGTATGCGTTCCATGTTAAAACTAATTAGCCGAAGTATAGTCGCATGTGCCTCACAAAACCACAAAAACCTATAAAAACATCTTATAAAACAAAGCGATAGACAATGATAACTATTATCGTTTTGATCTCTATTAAGCCTTTGAATGCTCTGGCAACAGTCGCAGACTTTCCTCAGCGAACCCCGTGCCGGCTTCTGTAAAAAAGTTAAATACCTTATCTGAACCCGCTTCGAGTAAAGGTTGAATTTGGTCCTCATATCGGGCTATAGATGCAATTTTTCCTGAATAGTTAGCATATTGTAATTGTTCAGTGATGTTACAGATATCTTCGATTGAAGGTAATGCCATTAAAATGAGTTGTATTTGACTTAAATCCATATTTTCCCATAAATCTGCATCTTCACCATCTCCCACCATGGCTTGGTAGCCAAATTTTTGTAAAGACCTTACACGAGTCGGATCCGCATCCATGCCCCATACCTCTTTACCCACCATGTTATTTAGGGAAATATAGGCACCTTTGCCAACTCGCCCTAGTCCAATTACAACTATTTTTGCTCCTACAGGTTGTACGTATACATCCTCAGGTAGTCGATTAGTACTTTCAAAGGATTTAAGTCGGTCTTTAAATTTGGTGTATTGATAGTGTGACGTTTTATAAACCAACCCAGTTACTATAAAAGAAAACGAAACGGCTAACGCCAGTACCACTAGCCACTGAGCGCTTAGCCAACCTACACTGACCAATAAAGCCACAACAATTAAGCCAAATTCACTGTAATTAGACAATACCAAGCTAGCTAAGTAACTGGTACGTGCCCTTAATTTTAAAAGTGTAAATAAGCCAAAGAACAATAAAAACTTAATAGGTATAAATAAACAAAGCAACAAAGCGGTAAGTGTTAAATCAAGGGTAGGCAGCGCACTAAAACCTATGGTTAGAAAAAAACCAACAAGAAAAATGTCTTTAAAGTTCATAAGAGCTTTAGACATTTCCGTGGATTTAACATGTGTTGCGATAATCATTCCAACAATCAAAGCACCGAGATCACCTTTAATGCCTACAAATGAAAAGAGTTCATAACCACCAAAAGCGAAGATAAAGCCAGACAATATTAATAATTCACCGTGGCCAACACGCTCCAAAATGGCCTTCCATATGGGTTTGGCAAAAAACAGTAACAATAGCAGCAATGCCCAAACTGAAGGAACTTTTCCAGTGGCTATTACTAAAAACAACACCGCGATAATGTCTTGCATTATCAACACGCCAATTGCTAATTTTCCATGGCGAGTTTTGATTTCACCACTTTCTTCAAGTATTTTAACGATACACACTGTGCTGCTGAAACTTAATGAGAAAGCGAGTAGGGCTTGAGTTGTCCAGTCTAAATCAGCAAAAGCACTTAACCCTAACCAAGTTACAGCCAATAAAAGTAGATTAATCAGGGTCACCCAAATCACAGTATGTAAAATACTGCCTAACCATACTTCCTTTTTATATAAATCCCGCACATTGAGTTTTAAGCCAATGCTAAATAACATCAAGGTTATACCTAAATTAGCAATTGTTTGTAATGAATCTGTTGACTGGAAACCCAGATAATTCAACGCGAAACCCGCTATCAAATAACCTATTAATGGTGGCATTCCAACTAACTTAAGGCCTAGGCCACAAATGAATGCTATGAGAATAAAAGCGAATTCCATACGAACTCTTTGACTATTTTAAAGTATGAATATGGTAACAATTTTTTTTAGGAAAGCTAGGTGAACCGTTAAACGCCAGCTTAGAGAGGTATATCAATTGGATTTAGTTAAATTGTTTGGTGTCTAACAATTTGGATAATTGATTGAGTTCAATCATGAGTCTATTTTCTTGGATTTTAAGCTTTCCTAACTCGAAAGTGATTTCAGTTTCTCTTTTTTTAACCTGGTCGTATGTGAGCTTATTAGATAATTGACTTTTTTCTTGGTTCAACTGCTTTATACGCTTGGAACGGTCTGTTCTGTCTAGTAACTCAAGCTTTTCAGTGAAACGCGTCAAAGAAGTGAGATTAACACTTATGCCCACATGCATACATTGTTCATAAATTTTAGTCGCATTTTTATAATTATTGGCGCGGATCAAATTTTTAATCGTTTCTACTTTTTCAGAACGAGATTTGTCATCAAACATAGGTTTACTAATTGCCTTAGCTAGGTTGTTTATCATCAGCGAAGATGTTCAGTGAAATGTATTCTAAACCTGCCATACACGTACGTACCTTTAATAAAAACGACTTACTGATATGTTAAAATATTTCACAACGTGAATTATTATCCGATATGCGATATGTAAGTGGTTGCTGTAACCTTTCGTCAAGGTTGATGATTCAATTTACTGTAGAACTATTCTCTAATAGTAATGACATACAGGGTGAAAAGCTACTGCAGCTATGGGGATAGTATGTCTTAGATAGATTCGCTGATTTTTATTGTAGTGGTAGTTATTGAAATAAGGCTTATTCGATTAAGAATAGGTGTGAAAACTTAGCTACATTTTTAGCGCTTTATTAAAAATCGCAATTAAATTTAGCTATGTGAAAATCGTTGATAACGTTATAGTTTACTCTATATTGTAATAACCAGTTACTGCAACGAATACAAAGCAGAATCATTATTGAACCTATTTATGATTTTTCTTCATATGTATTTTGAATTTTAACAGGGCAATGGGAAATGAAAGGATGCTTGCACAAGAAAATCGTTTAATTGCTATCTCTACTCCATTGGGCGAAAACGAATTAGCCCTTTATAAAGCAGAGATTGTAGAAGATCTCGCGAAACCTTTTTCAATAAAGGTCGAGTTGGTCAGTGAAAATGACAATATTTCACTGGACGATATTATGGGACAAAATGTGACTGTTCGTTTAAATACGGCAGATAATGTGCGTTTCTTTAATGGATTTGTAACAGAGTTTCATCAATTACCTAATAATGACAGATATAGTCGCTATGGCGCCACCATCCGACCTTGGTTTTGGTTTCTGAATCTAAGCGAAAATTGTCGTATATTCCAAGAAAAAAGCTACCCAGATATCATATCAGTTATTTTTGACGAGTTAGGATTTTCAGATTATGAAATCAAATTAACCGGGACCTATCAACCTCAAGAATATGTTGTTCAATTTAATGAAAGTAACTTTAATTTTGTTACTCGATTAATGGAGCAAGAGGGCATTTATTACTATTTTGAACATACAGATGGCAAACATACTTTTATTATGGCTGATGACAATACAGTCTTGCCAGACAGTGGAGATGTCACTTTTTATCAACACAAAGAAGTGAATAATGTCATTGAAATTGAATGTATAAGTATGTGGGAAAACTATAGGCAATTAGTAACAGGTGGTATTCGATTATCGGACTTTGATTTTGAAACACCCTCAAAGGACTTAGAGTTTGTCTCCACAGATCCAAAAACAGGATTACTCTCATCATTAGAAAAATACAATTACCCAGGCAAATATAAGGACAGAGGCAAGGGCACTGAATATGTGCGTTTGCTAATGGAAAAAGAAAATGTGGCTTACGAAACTAAAATTGCCAAAAGTAATGTCAGACACTTATTTACCGGTAGTAATTTCACTTTAAAAGATCACCATAGGGACGATCAAAATAGCCAATATCTTATTACACAATACCGTTGTAATTTGCTATCTGACGATTACATAACAAATTCAAATCAAGACAGTTCTGAAATATTTGCCAGTGAGTTTACTGCAATTCCCTCTACTGTAGCTTATCGCCCACAACTCAGTGCAATTAAACCTAAAATGATTGGACCACAAACGGCTATGGTTGTAGGTAAAGCTGGTGAAGAAATTTGGACAGATAAATATGGCCGAGTAAAAGTGCATTTTCATTGGGATAGATATGGAAACAGTGATGAACAAAGTTCTTGCTGGATACGTGTTGCTCAAAACTGGGCTGGCAAAAACTGGGGGCAAATTCAAATTCCCCGTATTGGACAAGAAGTACTAGTGGATTTTTTAGGAGGAGACCCAGACAGACCTATTATTGTTGGTAGTGTATATAATGGTTCAACTATGCCTCCATACGACCTGCCAGCCAACGCAACTCAAAGTGGCATAAAAACCCGAAGCACCAAAGGCGGTAACGCAAGCAATTTTAATGAGTTACGCTTTGAAGATGAAAAAGGTAATGAAGAACTCTACATTCATGCAGAAAAAGATTACAACAGTATGATTGAAAATTGCCTTAGCGAAACAATAGGAAATAATAAAACCACTAATGTAGGCGCTAGTCACTCGGAAACTATTGGCGCTAATATGCAAGTTACAGTGGGGGGGAGCTTAACTGAAACGGTTTTGGTAAACGTGGCTGAAACAGTGGGTGTGTCAATGGAATTAACGGTGGGAGGCTTTTATGCTGAAACCGTGGGGGCCCAGAAAACAGAATCTGTAGGTGGCAATAAGTCAGAGTCAACAGGCGGTGATAAATCTGAAAGTGTTGGAAAAAATCGTACTCTTAACGTTTCGAAAGATCTCACTGATACTATTGGTACGAATCGGTCATTGTCGGTAGGAAAAGATAACAATGAAGCGATAAAAGGCAAAAGTGCTATCAACGTTGAAAAAGAATTAACTATCAATGCTAAAAAAATTCAACTTATCGCTGATGATGAAATATCTTTTAAAGCTGGAAAGGCAATGATAACTATGAAAAAGAACGGTGATATCACCCTTAAAGGTAAAAAAATAACCGTGAATGGAAGTGGTGACGTTACCATTAAAGGTAGCAAGATTAAGGAGAATTAAATTGTCTGCATTACACTCATTGGCCGTTGTACCTGATAATGATCTTATAGTCGGTCAATTCATTGGGCTGGATGAACAACAAAGACCTTTGATCACTTCCCCTAGTCATATCCACCCCGTTGTTGCTCAAGCAATTGTTACTATTAAGGATGATCCGCTATTGCTATCAGGAAATAATGTAATACTGTTTATGGGAAGCGAGATACCTATTATTATGGGATTCATTGCAGATACATTACGTCCTGAACATCAATCATCATCGGGCTTGTTAGGGGATGTATTAACATCTTCACTCCATATAGATGGAAAAAAGATCAATCTACAAGCACAAAATGAAGTGGTATTAAAATGCGGTAAAAGCTCTCTTTCATTAGCCAGGAACGGCAAAGTGACAATTAAAGGCACAAATATCACGACTCGTTCTTCGGGTGCAAACAAAATAAAAGGTGCCAACGTTCAAGTGAACTAGTGTTGGAATTGCTTAATTAAGGCTCAAAAGGATGACGAATAAATGTATACAAAGAGGATCAGCTAATGAGCGTTAGTGTTGGCGTCAATTTTATGTCTGTGGTGCATAAAGGTAGTAACGGGATCACTATTGCTTTTCCTGATGTTTGCAAAACCCCATCACCGGCAGGCCCTATTCCTATTCCTTATCCTAACATTGCCATGTCTTCTGATACTGCCAAAGGCACTAAAAAAGTAAAATGTGATGGTAATCCTGTTTGTGTAAAAGATTCAAACTTTAAAACTAGTACTGGTGACGAAGCGGGCACTGCTGGCGGTGGCATTGTATCCAGTAAAACAAAAGGCAAAGCAGAGTTCATTAATTTTTCATTTGATGTGAAGTTTGAAGGGAAAAACGTTGCCAGAGCCTTTGATTTAATGCTGCACAATGATAAAAATACTCCCCCGTTTCCAGTATTACAGCCTCCAATCATTGGTGTGGCTATTATTAAAGAAGAATGTGATATCTGTAATAAGCCGTTATAAAACATTTAATAGGGTTTTGAGTATAGATTATGAAGGCTTTAGCTATCTTGCATACAGCGTTAAACACTTCGCTGGGATTAGATTATCAAACCAGTGCAGCCAGTGCTAGGGCAGGGCTTGTAAGAAGCCAAGAAGCTGATAATTACCCAATAAGTAAACCTGCGATGGATGAAGTAGAGTCCGCAATCATTCATCCACTACCTTTTATTACTGCGGCGTTTCAAGATCAGGCAAGATTAGCTGTTATTTTGAAGAAGACCCTTAGTGATCTATGTGAACAACTCAATCGTGACAACGTTAATATTCCTTTAGACATCTATGTTTCCTTACCTCATCCTCACAGAACCAACCAAGGTCTAGCTTTACAAACAGATGAGCCCAGTGCTCAGGAGTCTGAATTAGAGGCATTACTGGATTCGGAAGAACCCGATGAAAGCTTATATAGTGCCACTATTAACCCATGTCTTAACGCCTTGCCATGGCCAGTCGCCCCGAATCTTAAAAATGTGTTTTTTTCCGGCAGCACAGGTGTATCAGAATGCATTAATGCGGTTACTGCGAGCATAGCGGACGAAAATGAAAATAGTTCAAAGGCTGAGCAAGGGGTGTTATCTATAATTGTAGGGGTAGATTCATTAGTTTCCATTAAAGAACTTAAGTGGTTACATAGCTGCAATCGACTAAAGCATGCGGATAACCCAGTGGGAGTGCAGCCTGGAGAAGCTGGTGCTGCATTTACAGTTTGCACCACTAAGGTGGCGAACAAACTCGGATTAAAGTCCCAAGGTTTTATACAGCAGTGTATTAATGAAAGCAGTCCAACAAGTCAATTAAAAGCGCAAATATCAGACGGTAAAGTGTTAGCTACTATTTTAGATCGAGTATTGCCTGTAATCGATGAAGACACTGTCTATCAAGCCTGGATTATTTCTGATCATAACGGTGAAGATACTAGGGCTGCGGAATGGGGTGGTGCGTTACATTTTTTAAAGAAACATAAACCAAATATCCAGGTAAGGGATACTTGGTATCCAGTGATTTCTTTTGGTTATACAGAAGCTGCCTATGGTGCCATCGCCATGGTTTTAATTTGTGAGGCATTTAGAAGAGGTTACGCACCTAATAGTTATGCTTGTGTCATGGCCTCAGCAGATAATTTTTTGAGAAGTGGAATGACGGTTACTTTAGAAAATGTAGGGCAAAATCATGTCTAATAAACACAGAAGAGGCAGTACCACTAATAATTTCTGTTCAGTGGCAGCCGCAGGCGGGTGCAGCTGCGGCAATGATTATGTGAAAGTTTGTAAAGGTGAGGCTTCTGATTGGGGCAGTTATCCACAAAAGTTTTCTGTTAGAAATGCATCTACAAGGCTAATTGAAAGTTTGCGCAAAAATCAACGTTCTTTTGAAGCGCATCATGCATTGCCAGTTGCCTGTATTTCTGAAGTTATACAGGCATGGGATGAAAAAGCGAATACTAGTCCTAGTGTTATTTCTGGCACTAAATGGTGCATTAATACCAAAGACAACATGATTGCCATGCCAATGTGGGGACATACTATTATGTGGTATACAGATTGTTTTTCTGAGGTATCAGAAGAAGTTTTAGCTGAAATAGTGTCTAAAAATGAAAGCTCAGTGGGAAACAAAGCACTATCAAAGCTTTCGGCCGAGGCTAAAAGACAATTGTCTAGCCAACTTTCAGATGCTGGAGATACAGCACCGCCTTTTAAAGATCTTCCGCAACACAACTACAGTCATACTGGGAGAAGTGCGGACACAGGTTACAATCAGGAAGTCATTCAAAAGCTTGAAAGAATTGCTTTGAATATTGAAGCCGCTCAAGAAGCCCATGACACCGATAAGATAGACAGTATAAAAGGAAAACTAGAGAGCCTTTCTAAAAAGATGAAAAAAACCTTAAAAAAACGGGCTACATCTAGAGTGTACAATAGTACCCACGAAGCTTGGAAAGGGGGCATGAAAGGGGTGGATGAAGATTCAAATAGTAGTAAATGGTATCAGAACTTTTCTATGGCAGACGAGCCCCCTAAGATGACTTTCCCATTAGGAAAAGTCAGTGGTTCTATGGCCAAAAAGATAGAAGATCTTGCCCGCTCAATGTGGATGCCTAGTTAGTCAAAAATAACAATCAAGGAGATAGAGTATGATGAATGACAGATTTACTATCTGGCGTTTTAAAGATGTTCCTAATGCATATGTACCCAAAAAACTGTTGAATATGGAAAAAATGCTGCGTCTTTTAATGGGTGTTTCTCTTGCTGAGGATATGCCAAATAATCTTCAGTTTAGCGCTGATCCTGATTACCCCAATGATCTGCTTATGTTAGACAGTTTCGGTAATACTCAAAGTGTTATTCCTATATCGCCAAAGCTCAAAGCGTTTCTTGATGAAAAAAACATACCTAATCTCGAATTTATACCAGTGGATATGTTGGATCATAAAGGAAGAGTGATAGCCCAATATTTTCTATTACACTCAACAGAAGTGATTGATGCCATAGATAAAGATGAAACAGACTTGGAAGTAGATGATTTAAATGACGAAATGTATGATTCGGTAGATGATTTAACCTTAATGGATGAAAGTGTACCTTCAGATATTCAAATTTTTAAGGTGAAAGGTTTATACGATGTCACTTGCATCAGTAAGGCGCTTGCTAAAGAGATTGATGATAATGGGTTTACTGGGATCTCTTGGAAAGAAATCTCCGCTTATAGTTGTTAATCATTGCGCAATAACACTCAGGTAAAAACATGGATTTTGAACAAGTAGGTGAAGCACTTTCCTATGAAATTGCATTTTTTAAGCAGGGCCTTGATAACCCTGAAATGCCACAACATGAGAAAGGGGATTTAGTTAATAAATTAATCGATCAAACTCAAGCCTTGGCTATTATGGTTTTATTGGTGCGAGGAAATAGTGACATTTTTATTCATAATTTGATTAGAGCCGCTTTAATTAGAAAGCGTTTTTTATCGGAACTATTAGCGGCAGACAAAACCCAAGTTTATCATCAATGTTCTGGGCGAATTCACGGTTTTATCAGTGCTGTAGCAGCACAGGATTTTCACCTCGCCAGAGACCTAGTGCAACTTACACCTACAGATTTTCAAAATACAATGGAGTACGAAGAAGACTATTGTTATGCACAATTACTATACCATTTGGTCGCACAACACCTTAATGCAATACAGATAGAATCCTTAATTGCTAGGCACGATGAGTTAACTGGTGAAAGTGTTAGAACAGATGTTATACGAGGGATTTTGCAAAAAGATGCCAATAATTTTGAAGACGCGTTTGAAGCACTGATCGTTGAACAAGAAGAGTTAATAGAAAAAAATATAAAACGAGGACAGTTGGATACACCAGAAGTGCTGGCTCATCGAAAGGTCTTTATTGAAGGTATTGCTCTGATTAATCTTGCCAAAATCCACGGAATAAAGATCACCACACATTATCAGTTTTGCCCAGCAAATAGCTTGGTTGCTATGACAGCGCCATTTCCCGGAGAATAACAGTGAATGCCATTTTAGTATTGTATGCTATCTCCACAATATTATTGATTTTGGTCGTTGTGACTAAAAACAAGCCTGAAAAACAATTAGCACGTAAAACTTGGCTTAAGATTGCCGTAATATTCATCATTGTTGCTTCAGTCAATTGGATACTGATCAATTAAAAAGGAATTACTATGGCAAGCAGTTACCGACAATTTATTGATGAAGTGTATGAAGAGCATGTTGAAGAGGCATCATTTCTTTATGAACAACGATTAGCGTTTTACGTTGATCAGGAATTGCCATGGTTCTCCTATTATTCTGAAGAACTTAAACTGGAAGCCCACCTAGATGGATTAATAATTGGAGGTCAACGGGCATTATCAAAGGCCCAAGAAATGGCCTTGGAAGGCGATGTTGGTGCAATCTACACTTTGTTAAGTCTATATTGTCAGCTGGATCAAGCTGACAAATGTTTAGATGCCATAAATGAATTTGATTTAGACGACCCCGAAGTAACCCAAGCTATTCAGTTAGCGCTACTTCATCGAATGCCGTTGCCATGGATAGATTCATGTCTTCAAAAGGTTGCCAATCAACAACTCATACTGCTGTCATTATTTTTACCTGTGCTGATAAAGTTTAGTCAAGTTCCTAGCAACATTGCCTTTAATAGATTAGTTGATGGCACTTTTTCTGATGAGCAGATAGATCGCGTCCCATTTATTCAAGCTACGGCGAATTTCTCTGAGTTGCACAGCAATGAGTTTTTACAACACTTTATGATCAACGGCTGCGCAGAAGAGAAAAACGCAGCGGTATTTTCAGCGTTTCGTCTAGGACGAAAACTTCTAGTTGATCAGATAATGCCTAGTATCGCCCATCATGAATTACCCTTATTGAGCATAGCCACTGGCGCTTCACACACTTTTTTTGAAGATTTGATAGCCAATGACCAAGTAAGCTGGAATGAAACGCGAATTCTTTGTCTCGCAATAGGCGGTTTGGCAGAGTTTATTCCAGAACTCATAAAACTTCTTAAGGATGAGGAGAATGCAGAGTTTGCCGCCAAAGCGCTATTTATAATCACAGGCGCAACCTTACTAGAAAACGTTTTCCAAGAAGATTCTTGGGATAAAGAAGATTTGTTTGAAGATGAAATTGAAGCCTTCGAAAAAGGAGTGATGCCTCAAAGAACCGATGGCCGTCCTTTTGGTGAAGAGGTTGAGAAATTAACGTCTTCTGTAGAGGGATGGCTAAAATGGTGGGAGCTAAATCATGGGCACTATGTGAGTGGTAAACGTTATAGGCTTGGATTATTGATCTCTCCAGTGTCACTTGTTAGCACCTTGAATGCAGATAACCTTATTCGAGAATTGTCATACCAAGAATTAATCATACGTTACAAAGCCAGTCAGTTTTTCTCTACCCAAGATTGTATTCAAGCTCAGCAAAAATCCATGATAGTGCTTAACCAATGGGCCCAAACAGTTGAAGAGAAATATGATGAAGGAGAATGGTATTTCTCTGGGAATAAGCAGTAAAAGCACATTGCTCAGGCAAACCAATAGGAATAATAATGGGTCATCCCAAAGTTAAAAACACCACAGCTTTTCATTTTGAGCCACTATTTCTTCAGGACGAAGAAATGCAGCCTCTATTTGTAGGATTAGTCAAGGCGGCTTTTAGAATTCAACCCGACTCAATGGGTCCGGTTATTCCAATGAAAGAACAGATAGCCCCCGTACTTGCGGGTGAAAAGTACGGTGAGCCAGAAAAAAGTAGCTATAAATATGAACCCGAATGTGTGCCGTTTAAGCCAAATACAGATACCGTACTAATTGGCACTGCAAGAGCGCCAACTCCAAATATGACACAATTCGATTGTGGTTTCAGGGTAGGGGACTGCCTGCAACTTGCGCGAATTTTTGGAGATAGGTTTTGGCATAAAACTAAGTTAGGCATGACTATGTCAGAGCCTGAAGTAGTGACTAAGGTGCCACTTATTTACGAAAATGCATTTGGTGGTGTCGATACTAGTGTGGAAACAAAACACGGACACCCATTTGAACAAAAAAATCCTGTGGGAAAGGGATACCATAAGAATAGTCGTAATTGTATTGAAAATGCGCCGTTACCCAATATTGAAGATCCTAATCATCTCATTACCCACTATACGGATTGTCCTACACCTATTGGTTTTGGTTTTACATCACCAAATTGGTTACCTAGGCGACTACTAGCCGGAACATATGATAAGAAATGGGAAGATCACCGTTCACCTAAATTAGCCCTTGATTTTAATCCACTATTTTACAACGCGTCTCCACAAAAATTGATGGCAAAAGGTTATCTTCAGGGTAACGAGCCAGTACAGGTTTATAATGCTTCCCCTTGGCCAAAGTTAAAGTTTTCACTTCCTGGCATCAACGCACCAAGTATTACTGTGACACTCAAAAATGGTAAGCAAATAAAACTACTGACCGTTTTAGACACAGTGGTAGTGAATACAGATGACATGCTGCTTTTTCTGCATTTTCGATGCAGACACACTTTAACGCGTGGGGCGCATGATATTTCTGTAATTGCTGTGGACTAATGCATTCCTCACAATATATCTAATTTAACATAATATACATTATAGGAACTCAGATGGTTAGTTATTTACAGCTGCTACAAAAACCTAATCAACGGCCAACGCCCTTATAATCAAACCAAATGGATTTTTATTTAACAATTGTATTTAACCAATCTAAGAGCTCCACTGGATTCAATACTTCGATAAGTGTCTACTTTTCTATTTATTTGTTACTTTAAAATTCTCTGTTAACGTCTTCCTTAAAACGTTATCTTTTACTTGGCTTCTATGTTTTAAATGACATCTTTTTATGGGTATTAATTGAATGAAACTTTTTCATAAACGCTATCATCAGCCAGGCACTCGTCCTGGTGAACTAGCAGAGCCTGTCAGTGATATATTTTCACTTGATTTACTGGATTACGACGCCACTTCCATTAGTGTAAAAAACCAGATTGATGTACATGATTGCCGAGCATTTATTAACAATGGGAATGTGACGTGGATCCATGTTCAAGGTGATCCTACCCATGATGCCTTACTGACTCTCGCTAAAGGTCTTGATATTCATGATTTGTATGTTGAAGACGTGGTGAATTCGGGGCAAAGACCTAAGGTCGAAATAAATGATGAACAATTGTTTGTTATCTTAAGCTTACCTGTACTTAACAATAATCAAGTTCATATTGAGCAAGTCAGTATATTTTTGACACAAAATACCGTTGTGTCCTTTTGTTCTGGTGAATTTAATCCTTTTCAAGAAATTGTGATTCGATTACAAGGTGTTGTAGGCAAATTACGACGCCGCAAAGCGGATTATCTCTTTTACAACCTAATAGATACGGTCATTGATTACGGCTTTCCTTTACTAGAATCTTATTCTGAGCGTATTCAAGAAATCGAAGATGAACTGCTAAACACAGCAGACAAAAATGTATTAAACCAAGTTCACAAATTACGCAGAGAATTATTGTTACTCAGAAGACGTTTGTGGCCGCAACGTGAGGTAATAAACGAAATATTACGAGATGAAGAAAACAACCAAATTACACCTGAAACTAAGCTGCATTTTCGGGATTGTCATGATCATGTGATCTCTATTATGGAATTATTGGAAACCTATCATGAGATGACGTCTGGCCTAATGGAACTGTATATGACTAGTGTGAGTTTAAAGTTGAATGATGTGATGAAAGTATTAACCATTATTGCCACATTATTTATTCCCCCAACTTTTATAGTGGGAGTATATGGAATGAATTTTGACCCTCAGCTCAGCACCTTGAATATGCCAGAATTACAATGGAAGTACGGCTACATAGCCGTGTGGTGCGTCATAGTCTTGTTAATAAGTGGAATGTTGGCGCTGTTTAAAAAACACAAATGGATATGAAATAGACTTCATAACTGAGGATATTCTAAACAGCCTTTGTTTCTAGCTAAAATTGGCTGGAAACCAAATATAAGTTGTAGCCCAAGAAGCATAAAACTAAAGCTAAGCCTTCAAATCTACTAATTTTGCCCGGCCCTTTGATGCCTAAACAGAATATTAATAATGCAATGGTTACAGCTAACATTATTAGTGCATCTCTATACAAAAACGTTGCATCAAGCTGAACTGGTTGAATGATACCTGCAATTCCTATAACCGCTAGGCTATTAAAAAGATTAGAGCCAACAACATTGCCAATGGCCAACTCATGTTCGTTTTTCCTAACCGCAATTATTGAAGACATTAATTCTGGAAGTGATGTGCCAATTCCCACTATTGTTAGTCCAATAATGACATCACTGACATTAAAATATTGCGCGACTTCTACTGCACCCCAAACCAAAATTTTGGAACTCACTATCAATATCACTAGCCCAACTACTAACCAAATTAAATGGGGTTTGAGTTCAGAATGACTGCTTGTAAGTTCATTTGCTACCTCTTCACCGAGCTGATCTTTTGGAAGTTTAAGGGCTTGCCAGCTACTCCATGAAATTAATAATACAAATATACCCAGCAATGCGAAGGCATCGTCATGTGAAAGTTCGAGATCCAATAATTGCCACACCACAAAAAAGGTCACCCCAAGTAAAATTGGCAACTCTTTTCGCACAATATCAGACTTTACCATTATGGGGCTGAGCAAAGCCGTAACGCCCACTACTAGTGTAATATTAGTAATGTTCGAACCAAATGCATTTCCTAAGGCAAGTCCCCCACTCCCTTGGAGTGCCGCAAAAATTGAGACTATGATTTCAGGAGCAGAGGTACCAAATCCTATAATAAACATGCCAACAAATAAGGGGGAAATACCATAATAATTAGCGGTAAAAGCGGCGCCATGGATAAAACGTTCCGCACTCCAAATAAGAATAGGTAATCCAATTACAACGGCTAAAGTAGGCCAAATCATTCTCTACTCCTGTCAGTTTAATCTTGTCTAATAGTAGGTGCTTTGAAAGTACTTAGCTTTATAAGATTTGATAATTTTGATTTAAAGTATCAAAGGGTAAGGTTTTAAGTCATTCAGAGGTATAAAAATCTACTTCTGGATCCAAAAAACACATTCTCCGATAGTTTTGTTTTTTAGATTCAATGCATATAAAATCCACTGCTAAATCTGCTATTTAGTTTGGTAAATTGATACTGACAGACCTTATCTGTTTTAAACAACTCATGTTTAGTTTTTCAAGTGACTAGTTTACGGCACTTAGGAGCAAAGCATTAATTAATGAAACAAAATGCACAAATTACTCTACATTTTTCTTTTAATCGGTTTTTCACAACAAGCAAAAGAGCTACCAAAAGAGTTCACTCTTGCTACTGCTGAAATCCCCCCCTATGTTACCGTTAGTCAAAACAAACAAATTGAAGGTTTGTTTATTGATAAACTTAACGAATTTCAGAAAAACACAAAAATCAAAATACATATTTTTGTGATGCCTTGGGCCCGTGCCGTCAATGAAGTAAAAAAAGGTAAGATGGACGCGATCTTGCCCGCATTATGGTCAAAAGAGCGCTCAGAATATATGGCGTATCCCACTCTTCCCTTTTTTACTTTTAGTCAAAGTGTCTTAATCAAGCGAGTAGAAGATAATTTTACTTTTACTAACTTACACACTATCAACGCACAAAAAATAATTGGTAAAACACGTTCGATGTTGCTTGATCAAGACTTTGATAAGTTAGTTAAACAAGGAAAATTATCAATATATGAAACCAACAAACTCGAACAAGCCTTATTTATGATGTTACAAGGGAAAGTTGATTTAGTCGCAAGTGATGGTGATATCGCATTAAGTGCCATTAAACAACTTAGGCTTGAAAATCGGTTTATTTTATTGCCAATGCATGAAGTTTCACCTCCGTCTTTTATGGCATTTTCACGTCCATTTGCGGAAAAACATGACATAAACCAATTCATGTCAATGATTGTAGCTGGCCATTAACGACCTCAATAATGCTTTGGGTTGGCTTCATTGTCCCTGTTTCAAAGTCTATTTTGAGAACAAAGATCTAATGTCTAATAGGAATAACGGGATTCCCTGATACAATCATTATTATTCCTAGCAACAGAAAACGTTTATGTTAGAGCAATTTCAGACCTATATCACATCACTCCTAGAGTTGTTTGGCGACAGCCCTATTATGCAAGCGTCAATTGTAATACTTGTGTCTTTTGTCATCGCTTCAGTCTTCAAATACATCATTATTTTGGGATTAAAAAGGTTAATGACCCGTTCACACATTAAGCTTGGAAGTGGTTTTTTGGACTTGTTGCATGCGCCAATTTATTACAGTGTTTTGTTGATAGGTTTATCAAGCGCGTTATTAATATTAATGCCTAAACCCCTTTCTCTTTTCATTATGTCTTCGATATTAAAGTCCATTGGCATGTTGATCTGGACCGCATTTTTGCTAAAAGCAAACAAAGAACTGTTGAATAGTTTGGTGCTGCACCCTACCCGTTTTACTACTTTTAATACTAAAACGTTGCCGCTGTTTCAGAATATTCTTAATATTTTTATTATTGTTTTTGCCGTTTATTTAATATTTTCGATTTGGAATGTAGACATGACGGCTTGGCTGGCCTCAGCTGGAATTATTGGTATAGCGGTTGGTTTTGCGGCAAAGGATACCTTAGCTAACTTATTTTCTGGTGTGTTTATTATGGCCGATGCCCCCTATAAAGTCGGTGACTATGTTGTATTAGATTCTGGTGAGCGTGGTGAGATCACCCATATTGGGATACGAAGCACACGAATGTTTACCCGAGATCACATTGAGATTACCATTCCTAATTCAGTTATGGGAAATTCCAAGATAATAAATGAATCAGGTGGCCCTAATGAAAGATCCCGCTGTCGTATTCCAATTGGCGTGTCCTACAATACAGATATAGACTTGGTCCGAACGATATTAATGGGAATCGCAACGACGCAAGAAATGGTGTGTGTTGACCCTGAACCAAGGGTTAGGTTTCGAAGATTTAGCGGTTCCGCACTGGATTTTGAATTGTTGGTTTGGATTGACAAGCCTGAATTGAAAGGCCGCCTTATCGATATTTTGAATTCTCAAATATACAAACAATTTAAAGAAAACAACATTGAAATCCCCTATTCCAAACACGACTTGTATATAAAAGAGATGCCAACAAAAGGATAAATTCACATCGCTAAAACACCTTAAAAATACAGGTGTTATTAGTAAGAATCTTAGCTATTATGCTTGCCCATTATGTACCTGTACAAATTGGAAACAAGGCATGTTGCAAATGTTGATTGTAGTGTTATTTGTATTGTGCTGATTTATGTTCGTTATTGTTTGGAAGAGGATTTTGTTTGAGAACATTTAGCTGTCAATGCGGTAACAGCCTTCATTTTGCGAATACGCACTGCGTAAAGTGTGGATTAAAAGTAGGATTTCTCCCAGATGAGCGGCAACTCAGCGCATTAACCAATACTGCTAATGGCGACTTGTTAGCATCAAATAACGGTAAACTTTATCGAGCTTGTAAAAACTATACTGTTTACGATGTTTGTAATTGGATGGTGGAACAAAATGATCCTAATGAGTTGTGTGTTTCATGCCGATTAACGGAAACCACGCCAAATTTAGATGAGCCTGAAAATATAAAATTGTGGTTTTTGTTAGAACAAGCAAAACGGCGATTCTTGTATTCGGCAATGAATCTCAATCTTCCCATTACCAATAAAAAACAAGATCCTGAAAACGGCCTAGGGTTTGACTTTTTGCAAAATCAAACTGAAGACAGTTACGGCAATGAATTATTCATTAAAAATTATGTCACTACAGGTCATAGTAACGGGCTTATCACACTAAATATTAATGAAGCCAAAGACTCTTCGCGTATCGATATGCGCGAAAAGATGAATGAAAAATATCGGACCCTAATTGGACATTTTAGACATGAATCAGGCCACTACTATTGGGATCGACTAATTCGTAATTCTGATAGGTTAGTGGAGTTCAGAGAAATATTTGGAGATGAGCGTCTTGATTACCAAACTGCCATGGCAAATTATTATGCCAATGGCCCAGCGCAAATTTGGCAAGAGGTGTGGATTAGTGCTTACGCCTCCATGCATCCATGGGAAGATTGGGCTGAAACTTGGGCGCATTATTTACATATGGTCGATACCCTCGAAACCGCAAACGACTTTGATTTGAGTATATCTCACAAAAATACTAAGAGTCCCTATTTGGCTGGTGACGAGCACTCGGTATTGGCCGTTGAGAAGAGTTTTACACAATTATTTGATGACTGGTGTGCCCTTACCCAAGTACTCAATGCACTCAATCGTAGTATGGGAATGGATGACGCCTACCCTTTTGTTATTTCACTTTCTGCTTTGAAGAAATTAAGATTTGTGCACCATACAATCTTAGATCATCTAACTTAAATACAGACCTAATGGGTGTCACTTGCTAGTCACACCTATTAGGTAATAGTTTAAAAATAACTCTCTTCGATTTGCTTATCTATATCAATAAGTCCTAGCTGTATATCATCGATAAACTCATGCAATTTTTCTTGTTTTAAGGTGGCCGGTTTTGCATTGAGTATATAACTCTTAACGCGACTGGTTTTCTCCACTGTATCTTTACTGTTAGGCAATTCAGTGACCGCACGTTCAATTTGTTCAATGGCATGAACAAGTGAACGAGGAAAGCGCGGATTAGTTAATAAAAATGCTAAGACGTCTTCACGATTAATACGCACTCTCACTTCCCGACGATACATTTGGTAAGCGGTCATCGATTTAAGCACACCCATCCATTGAATATTGCTAAAAGCGGGTAGCTCACTCTCAATTTCAGACAGTAAAGTGGCAGATCTCACATCGATGATACGAGTAGACATATCTGCTCTCTCAAGGTTTCTGCCGAGGCGCACAAAGGCATATGCTTCGTCGTGAGACATGGTGCCAGCTAATAATCCTGTGATGGTTTGGTTAGCTAAAATTATTTTATTCAAATAGGCGTAGCGTGAGCGCCGTGTAAACGCGTCTTTTTGGTTTTCATTTACAAACAAATAGAGCGCATTTATTTGTTCCCATGCTTCTCTAGGGATAATTTCTTTTATGGTTCGAGCATTTTCTCTTGCAGATTTTAGAGATGTGAGAATGGCACCTGGGTTATTGATATCCACCACCATAAAATTAATGACACTTTTTTCATCTACAACTTTATAGGTTTCATAAAACTTATCCCTAAAAGACAAAATATCAATAATAGGCTCCCACCCTAGTTTTACTTTAGAAGGCAAATCCAATAACAAGTGAGAATTAACATTGATTAATCTAGCTGTGTTCTCTACACGTTCAAGATACCTAGCTAACCAATAAAGATTATTTGCGACTCTTGATAACATAATTATTGCTCCTCCATGTCTACAATCCAGGTGTCTTTGCTGCCACCACCTTGTGATGAATTCACCACCATAGAGCCTTTTTCTAATGCCACCCGTGTGAGTCCGCCCATAGTGACTTTGATATCTTTACCAGACAAAATGAAAGGTCTTAAATCTAAATGTCGTGGCTCTACACGTGTGTTCACCATAGTAGGCGCTGTTGACAGCGTCAACATAGGTTGCGCTACATAGTTGCGGGGATCTGCTTTGATGAGTTTCCTAAATTTTTCGTGTTCAGCCTCGCTTGCATGTGGCCCAATTAACATGCCATATCCACCGGATTCATTGGCTGGTTTTACGACCATATTTGCAATGTTTTCGAGTACGTATTCTCGCTCAGATTTCTCGTTACATTTGTAGGTAGGCACGTTTGCCAGTATGGCTTCTTCTTTAAGGTAGTACTCTATGATTTTTGGTACGTAAGCGTAAACCACCTTGTCATCAGCGACCCCCGAACCTGGCGCATTGGCCAAACCTACATTTCCAGCTTTCCAAGCTCGGATTAGCCCTGGTACACCCAACAACGAATCTTCGGCAAACACCTCAGGATCAATAAACCAATCGTCTATACGTCTATAAATGACATCAACTCGTGCTAGGCCATTAATGGTGCGCATATACACACAATCATCATCTTCGACCACCAAATCTGACCCTTCAACTAACTCTGCCCCCATTTGTTGGGCAAGGTAGGCATGTTCAAAGTATGCCGAATTGTAAATACCGGGGGTCAATACCACTATTTCAGGCTCTTCAATTTTGCGAGGTGACATTTCTGCAAGCATGTCATAAAGATGTGAAGGGTAATCATCAACAGGTAAGATGTTGTATTTTTGAAACATTTCAGGAAAAACCCGTTTCATTACCTGACGATTTTCGAGCATGTAAGAAACACCTGAAGGGACCCTTAAGTTATCTTCTAGTACATACACCTTACCCTGATTGTCTCGCACTAAATCTGAGCCACAAATGTTCGCCCACACACCATTGGCAGGGCTAAATCCACGACATTCTTCTAGAAAATTCTTTGATTTTTTTAGCATGCTGGCAGGAAACACGCCGTCTTTGATAATATTTTGATCGTTATAAAGGTCGTCAATAAACATATTCAAGGCTTTGATGCGTTGTTTTAAGCCTTTTTCTATACCCGACCATTCATTTGCGTCGATAAGCCTTGGCACAATGTCGAAAGGCCAAGCTCTATCTATGGAACCCTCTTCTTGATGATATACCCTAAAGGTAACACCCATAGTATGAATGGCTGAATCGGATGCCGCTTTTAATTCGTTAATGTCTTTATCAGACAGCGCTCGAAGATATTCGCATAAATGACTCGCGTGCTCCCGCGGCTTACCGGCCTTTTCAAGCAGTTCATCATACAAGTTTGCAACTTTGTAACTACCCCATCGTATTGCCATATCGAACCTTCCTGTTTGCAGGTTTTAGTAGATGTCTACCGCAAAATAATAAAAACATGAATTGATCACATTCAAATTTTGTGCCGTTCTATAGACTACGCAAATATGAATTAGGTCACAACACAAGAATAATTATTACTAAAGGCTTCAGACCGAGCATCCATGTCAGTTTAATCCAGTCATTAGCGTTAAAAAACTAATCTTGTTTTAGACCTCACTTTTATATCAATATAAATATTAGTTTTAGATGTGACCTTTTTGTGTGCAATGTTGTCTAAATTATCGAGCCCATTTAGTTAGGATGACTGATTAAAAGTTTTAGCGCACTGGAATAAGGCAATACAGTTTACCCCTTCTAAAAATGCCTCTGTTTAAGGACACTATAGATCGTTAAATTAAACAGTCCTAGTTATCCAGTGCGCTTTTTTATGGCCGTGGCTCAAAGCTTATTAGTCTGTAGTTTTAGATGTATTGTAACCTTGAGAATTCAATTAACTGAATTGCATGCAGCTATAAATCATCTGCTATCAACACTTAGCTAAATATATGTTTACTTCGTGACCTTTCCAGCACATGGTCGTCTACACTAAAGAAACCAATCGAAAAGGTATTCAAAATGAAAATAGCGATCCTATCTAGAAATAAAAAGTTGTATTCCACTCGGCGATTAAAAGAAGCGGGTGAAGCGCGAGGCCATGAAGTGGATATTATTGATACCCTGCACTGTTATATGGATATAACCAGTAACAGGCCTGTTGTTAGATATAAAGGTAATGAACTCCCTCAATATGATGCAATTATTCCTCGGATAGGTGCTTCTATTTCATTTTACGGTACTGCTGTTGTCAGGCAGTTTGAAATGACTGGCAGCTTTTGTGTCAATGAGTCAGTCGCCATTAGTCGCTCTAGAGACAAATTACGCTCTACCCAGTTATTGTCGAGAAAAGGTATTGGTTTGCCTCGAACTGGGTTTGCAAATCGTCCTGATAATATTAAAGATTTAATCAAAAACGTGGGGGGCGCACCTTGTGTCATTAAGTTGCTTGAAGGGACGCAAGGGATAGGCGTAGTGCTTGCCGAAACATCAAAAACTGCAGAAGCAATAGTTGAAGCTTTTATGGGCTTAAATGCCGACATTTTAATTCAAGAATTTATTAAAGAAGCAGGTGGAGCAGATATTCGATGTTTTGTGGTAGGTGATCGCGTTGTTGCAGCAATGAAACGCCAAGGTGCTGAAGGTGAATTTAGGTCAAACTTACACCGAGGCGGTTCTGCCGTTTTAGTTAAGCTAACGCCAAAAGAAAGAGCGACGGCTGTCGCCGCGGCAAATATCATGGGATTAAATGTTTGTGGTGTTGATTTATTAAGGGCCGAGCGAGGACCTGTGGTTATGGAAGTCAACTCATCACCCGGTTTAGAAGGTATTGAAACGGCCACTAAAAAAGATGTGGCAGACATGATTATTCAATTTATTGAAAAAAATGCTAAACCTAATAAAAACCGTACACAAGGCAAAGGTTAATACTCACGGGCTGCTTAGACAAAGCTAAGCAGCCAATACTTGCGCTAAGTTTTGCAAAGCCGCCAGTAAATTTCTGGCGTTCAAAAGCCCCCTAAATGCACTAAATAAGACAAGGCCTTGCTATGAAAATCACACTCAGGAAAATAATGACCTATATCAGTATAACCAGTGTGATTTTGGTACTGGTGATTGTGCTGCAAAATATGGAAATCGTGACTGTTGATTTGCTTTTTTGGGAAATATCACTGCCCCGTGCAGTATTATTAAGTCTGACTTTACTCATTGGTATCGTACTTGGATTTATTATCCACAAAGGACATCGTTCTTCAGATAAATGACTCACTAAAATTTTTTTGTGTAGTGAAGGATATTGAGCTTCCTTCACTGCACAAATTGTTAAATGCGGTATTGTCTAGCCTTTAAAAATCCTAAAGGGTTTTGCGAATTCGTTGAAAACTTTTGATTAATTCTTCGCCCAATAATTTAGCGGCTGCAGACACATCCTCTGATGCTCCTTTGGCTTCTTTACTCACCTGCCCTGCCTTAGATTTGAAATGCTCCCATTGCTTATCCACTTTTTGCCATTCGTCTTTTGCATCAGCCTTTAGTAAATGTGCTTTAAGCACTATCTCGTCTCTTTCCTGCTTAGCTTGTTCAAGCATTTTTTCGACTTCTTTTTTTGCACTTTGCGCTATTTCGTTTTTCATAATATTGCCTTAGGTTTATGTTACAGAGCCAATGAATAAATAACTTGATGGGGATCCTCAGGGTCCCTCCTTGCCAGCATTCCTAGTTCTTTTGACAACCCATGCATATGTGGATTTTCTGCCAGCTCTACAGAATATAAAGTCTTGATCCCGTGACTTTTGGCGTAGGACATCAACTGCTTTATGAGCAGTTTGCCCAACCCTTTGTGTTGCCATTTATCTGCTATTGTCAGAGCCATCTCATGAATATCTGGGGCGTCACTTATAGCATAGCGGCAAACACCAATTTCAATTTCTTTACCATTCACTTCTTCAGTGGCAATGAATGCCATTGAATCCTTGCCATCAATATCACAGAAGCTTTTTAATACTTTATCTGATACGTTTTTAATCGCACCAAAAAATCGATAATGTTTAGTCTCTGGGGATAGGCGATCGATGAAGTCGCGTTCAAGGGGCATATCTTGAAGGTTAATAGGACGAATGGTTATCGGTATGCCATCCAATTCAAATTCACTATCATTCTTCGCTTTTTCTGTTTGCATTCGATGAGACCTCTAAAATTGTAGATTCGCATACATGGCGCTATTACAAAGGGGTTTAAGTATTAAACTTTGGTATCTTTGTAGTTTGCCAGTATAAGTTTTTCAGATGCAGCAGCGTTGACCTAAATCAAACTTTCATTGCAAAGACACTTCAGTAACAAAGGTATCATTGAGCTGTACCTTGTCTCTTCTGTTGTAAGCTGTTTAAGCTAAATTGCGATACAATGACCTACCGCTGGAATGTCGGTGGCAATCTGTTTTTCTTTCCATAACCTTTGTGATAGCGCCTCTAATGCTTCTGGATCACCGTGCACCAAAACAACTCTTGCTGAAGAATTAAAGTTCGCAACCCAATCTATGAGCTCTTGTTGCCCGGCATGGGCGGAAAACCCTCCTAAAGTTTCAATTTGGGATTTCACAGAATAACTCTCATTGAACATTTTAATCGTCTCTTTGCCATCAACCAATAAGCGACCTAAGGTACCTTTAGCTTGAAAACCACAAAATATAATGGTGTTACGTCGATCCCAAATGCGTTGTTTAAAGTGATGTCGAATACGACCACCAGTACACATTCCGCTGCCAGCTATAATGAGCGCGCCCTTGCTTATATTGTTTATTGCCATGGAATTTTCAGTGGTAATCGACAAAAATAAACGAGGGATAAAATCCCTAATAATAGAATGTGCTGCTGGTGTCACCTCTTCTATTTCGCGGTTATCAAGAGACTTAAACCAGCGGTCATATACTTTGGTTACTTCTATTGCCATGGGGCTATCGAGTATCACTTGCCAATTATCTAACAAACCTTCCCGATGCAACTGACCTAGATAAAACAGTAATTCTTGGGTACGCCCCACTGCAAAGGCTGGGATCATGATATTTCCCCCGCGGGTTTGTGTCTCAGCTAATATCTCTTTTAACTGAGTTACAGTGTCTTCGATAGGGCGATGGTTGCGATCACCATAGGTGCCTTCCATTAAAACCAAATCAGCCTTAGTTAGTAGGGTTGGAGCATTCATTAACACGGCATTTTTATTACCTAAATCTCCAGAAAAAACGACTGTCTTATGTTTACCTTTATCATTAAATGAAAGTTCAATTATCGCTGAGCCTAAAATATGCCCTGCATCGTAAAATTTCACATTGGCGCTGCGGGATATCGCAAACTCAGTTTTGTAATTATGGGTTTGGCATAAAGACAGGGTTTTTAAAACGTCTTCTTTAGTATATTCAGGCTCTAGAGTGGGTTTTCCTTTACGTGCCCTGCGGCGGTTTTCATGTTGTAAGTCACCTAAATAAATATTCACGGAATCTAATAACATGACACCTAATAAATCCGCAGTAGCGTCTGCGCAGTGAATTGGACCGTTATAACCGTCATGTACGAGTTTGGGTAACATGCCACTGTGATCTAAGTGGGCGTGGGATAGGATGACGGCATCGATTGTGTTGGGATCAAAAAGAAATGTTTCTTTTGGCTCCCTTTCTACTGGATTACCTCCTTGATGCATTCCACAATCAAATAAGATACGCCCAAATGCTGGCGCCTCAAACATATGACATGATCCAGTGACTTCTTGTGCAGCTCCTAAAAATTTTACTGTCGCCATAGTGTATTAGCTAAATAGTGAGTATGAGACCTATTGCAGCACAAAAATGTGTGATTCAAGTTGATCTGAGTCAACACTAAGGGCGACATTCGTTTAATTGACTTTTAGGCTCTATTCATAGAATCAGAATGGAACAAGCTTGATCACTATCAATGTAGCGGACTTAGTTTTTCTTATAGTGTTTTAGATTATTCGTAATAAAAGTAAGAGTCACTCTATGAAAACAAAAGCATTACGTATTGGTGTAATGACTGGGGGCGGAGATTGTCCTGGTCTAAACGCTGCGATTCGTGCAGTTTCTAAAAGTTTGATGATAAATTGTTCGGCACAAATTGTTGGGATCCAAGATGGTTTTTTAGGGCTGATTGAATCCAGAGTGACGCCCTTAAATTATGCTGATTGTAGTGGTATTTTATCTACTGGTGGAACAATATTGGGTACCAATAATAGTGCTAATCCTTTTAATTTTAAGGGCGAAGACCTATCCGCCAAGGTAATGGATTATTACTTTAGTTTAGAGTTAGATGGAATTGTTGTAATAGGAGGTGATGGCAGCCTTTCTATTGCTTATGAATTGTCGAAATTGGGTATGAATATAGTAGGTATTCCCAAGACTATCGACAATGACCTTATGGGAACAGATCGCACTTTTGGCTTTGATACCGCTATTGGCATAGTGACTGACGCACTTGATAGACTGCGCACCACAGGACAATCTCACAAAAGAGTGATGATACTAGAAACCATGGGAAGATATGCTGGGTGGATTGCGTTACATGCCGGTATAGCAGGTGGTGCTGATGTTATTCTGATACCAGAGTTTGATTATGATATTGATGTTGTCGCCAAAGCCTGCATGATGCGTATGAGTGACCAGCACTATTCAATAGTTGTAGTGGCAGAAGGCGCCAAACCAATAGGGGGAGAACTAACCGTTCGCGAAACTAAGGAATTCAGTACAGATCCAATCAGACTAGGAGGGATTGCTAATATTTTAAAATTGCAACTTGAACCCAAAATAGATGCTGAGATCCGCGCCACCACCTTAGGGTATATACAAAGGGGCGGCACTCCATCTGCATTTGATCGCATTTTTGCGACGAATCTAGGCTGTTATGCTGCCTCACTTGTAGCAAACAAACAATTTGGTACCGTTGTGGTATTAAAAGACAATCAACTATCTTGTACCTCTCTTAAGCAAGTGGCCAATAAAAGTAAACTTGTGACCACTGAAACCCCTGAATTAGCCAGCGCATTATCAATGGGTATATGTTTTGGAAATACTCACTTGAGCGCAAAGCTACCCAATCTAAAACAAAAAGTTAGTGGCGGTGGAGATGCTCATTGGCCAAGGGCCAAAGCATAAGCCTTAGACTGACTTCGCCACAAAAAGACATTAAATAGGTTTAGCTTTAAAAACCTATGTTGAATTGCTAACCCATTCTATATATTGGTGGTATGCCAGCACGCCAATGTGTTTAGGCTATTATGGAATGCAGTGACTTCCAACAAGGGGGACTTATTTTGAAAAATTTAGTCTACAAGCAATTGATTGAACGTTATTTGAATGATGCTGTACTCGGTTTTTTCGCTCTGCTGTCACTGTTTTTATTTATTGCGCCTCTTGTTTTTGAATTTAATGAATTTGCGAATGTGTTTGTAGCGGCTTTAGAAGCCGCCATAGTGTTGTTGTTTGTATTTGAATATGTCAGTGCTTTATTGTTGAGTCATAATAAACGGGAATTTTTAATCGATCCCAGGCGCCTTATTGATATATTCATTATCGTCAGTGCACTGATTGCCTTTATTCCATTTGTACCTGATATTCTTAGACATTCACCTGTCCTTAGACTGTTGCGAGTTGGCCGCATAGCCTTGTTAGGCGCAAGATCAAGTTTTGCTCTTAAATATGACAACACTAACAAAGAGGATATCTCTAATAAGGCAACTGTCGATCTAAAAATACTGATACTGGGCTCATCAGGTACACAATTTGAATCGATTAGCTGGGAACTAGGACTCAAGCGTATAAGTAATGGGGAACCAGACTGGCTTTTTATTTCAGGCCTAGATGAATCGAGGCTCACGGCTATCACTGAAGCGTTACGCGTACCCGAAACTGCTGTTAAAGGACTGTTTCAGTCGACCAGTCCAGGCTTTGATACCCTTGCCCACTTCTCAACTTTCTTTGTTCGTTATCCCTTGCAGATGGCCGTTGGAGGACGCTTGCTGCGCACTCCAATATTACTGGTTGGTACGGCAGAAAATGTTGTGGTCTTGAGTCGCGATCACACAGACTTAGAGAAGAAGGTTCAATTGCGACTCGCTAGCATTGACGCTAACACACCAAAAATGGTGCGTGCCACCCTTGCCTTAGTCAGCGAAATCATGTCGGCTTATACTCATGTAGCTGAAACTATCGAAGTGTCACTAACAGAACTCGAAATGGTTCAGAGCAAATTAGGTGATGAAGTGTTTTTAGCCCGTACATTTACTCTTAGAGCGGATATTTTAAAAGCCCGGGCCAGCCTGAAACATCTTAAAAGTGTGATCAGGGATTTATTTAGTGGCAAAGTGATGATTGCCGGTTCAAGTGCTAGTGATAGAGATCCCTTCCGCTTTCTAGCTGATGATGCCAATGACCTGTATGAAGATATAGATGAGTTACGTGAATCACTGCAAGGTTTAGTTGACCTTAGGCTTAACGTTTCCTCATTTCAAATGAACCGTGTCATGCGCTTACTTGCTTTGCTTACGGCATTGGCGTTGCTACCTGCCACTGTGGGTGGTTTACTGGGTATGAATATCACCGATGCTCCTTGGCCGGGTACTTTGGCCCAGATAGCTTTTGGAGTAGGTGTGGGCATGTCGTTGAGCTTGTATATTTTCGCTATCAAAGGTTGGTTACGGTGAGATTTTTTCGGCTAGCGGCAGTATTTTTAAGGACATAGAATTGAGGTAAATTCATGCATACAATTAAACCCCCTAACTCTGATAACCTAAAACCTGTTCGTAAGATTTTATATGGTGCTGAAACCGCCAAAGCTGTGGCGAATTTTACGATTAGCGGTACTAAGATGCCCCGAGCGTTTCTTTGGGCACTAGGCACGCTAAAAGGTGCCGCCGCACTTGCCAATATGCAGCTTGGATTGCTTGACGCCAACAAAGCCAAGGCTATTCAGGATGCCGCACAAAGTGTGGCTAATGGCTTTTATGATGAACAATTTCCAGTTGATGTTTTTCAAACAGGTTCTGGCACTAGCACCAATATGAACGCCAATGAAGTGATCAGCTCCCTTGTTAGTTTACAAACCGAAGGGCAAATTAGTGTGCATCCTTTGGATGACGTAAATTTGGGGCAAAGCTCTAATGACGTTATACCTTCATGTATTCATTTTAGCGCTGCAACCTTAATATACAAAGAACTGTTACCTGCCCTGCTACACCTAAGTCACACTTTGGATGAGAAAGCTAAAGCACATCTCAATACCATCAAAACAGGTAGAACTCACCTTATGGACGCGATGCCGCTAAGTTTCTCCCAGGAAGTCAGTGCTTGGCGTGAACAAATTGAATTCGCCCACAGCCAACTCCAACACAGTTTACAAGGTTTGTGTAAGCTTGCTATTGGAGGCACAGCGGTAGGAACTGGAATTAACACCCACCCTAAGTTTGCTGCTGTTGTGACTCGATTATTATCTGAAAACAGTGAGCTAACCTTTACACCGGCCGACAATTATTTTCGTGGCATTAGTGCCCAAGATATAGCCGTTAACGTAAGTGGGAACCTTAAAACTGCGGCGGTTAGTTTGAGTAAAATCAGCAATGATATTCGTTGGCTTAGTAGTGGTCCATTAAATGGCCTAAATGAAATACACTTACCCGAACTTCAAAAAGGTAGCAGTATCATGCCTGGGAAAGTCAATCCTGTGATACCTGAAGCGATATTAATGGCCTGTACCCAAGTGATCGGCAATGACACCACTGTCACCTTGGCAGGTCAATCAGGAAATTTTCAGTTGAACACTATGTTGCCTCTTATTGGGCACACATTAGTGCAAAGTATTCAATTATTGACTAACAGCAGCACTGCACTTGCAGATAAAGTAATAAAAGGCATGGAAGTAAACCAGGCAAAAATCAAACAAAATATACTGCGAAACCCTATATTAGCCACGGCATTAACCAGTATCATTGGTTACGACAAAAGTGCAGAGATTGCCAAAAAAGCCTATGCAGAAAGTAGAACCGTACTAGATGTTGCCAAAGAATTGACTAATATGAGTGAAACCGAGCTGATTGCTAAGTTAGATCCTAAAACCATGATAGGCCATTCAAACAGCTAAACCCCCTGATTATGCCCTAAAAGGAATAACTTTTGACAACTGTCAATTTGGTATCCGATACCAAAGCAACCCACAAAAACCAATATCAATAAGGAGCCCAGTGTTAGCTGAACTCGCCACTCTTATATTTTTCATGGCTATTGCTACAGCCGTAGTATGGAAAGCATGCAACTACTTAGAAGACGCGTGCCACGAGCTTTCACTGTATTATGGGCTCCCAGATTCGGTTAAAGGTTCTACCGTGATGGCGATCAGTTCAAGTTTTCCAGAATTGGTCACTATTATTCTTGCCGCAGGTATTCATAGAGACTTTGAGCTAGGTTTGGCAACCATTATTGGTTCCGCAGTATTCAATATTTTGGTTATTCCAGCAGCATCCGTTCTATTCCGCAAAGGTACTCTTCACGCTGGTCGAGACGTAATTTTTCGAGAAGCGCAGTTTTACCTTATTAGTGTACTGATTGTGATATTGATGCTGTCATTTGCGGTGATTTACCACCCGGTGCCAGGCAATCCTATGAGCGGAACTTTAACTATATCAATGATGATTTTGCCGCTATTGTTTTATTCACTGTACATCTACATCCAATATCAAGAAGTCCACGACCACAAATCAGATAATAGAGATCTTGAAACTACAGTAATTAGGAGTTGGGGTAAGCTTATAGTTTCCATGTTGTTGGTAACATTTGCAGTAGAAGTATTGATCCAAATGGTTATCAAGCTTGGCGAGATGTTCAGTACACCAAGCTATTTTTGGGGCGCAACAATCTTGGCCGCAGCGACCAGCATCCCTGACCTTTTTGTGAGTGTTAAAGCAGCAAAACGAAAACTTAGTACCGCAAGTCTTACCAATGCTTTTGGCAGTAATATCTTTGACTTGTTAGTGGTGTTACCTGCCGGTGTCATTGTTGCTGGTGCGGTGGGCTTCCATTATCCTAGGATAATGCCAATGATGATGTTCCTATTATTCGCTACTGTGGCATTTTTGGTGTTGGCCCGCAGTGGTTCCGAGTTGACCAATAATAATGGTAAAGTTTTACTGTTTCTCTATGGTGGATTTATTGTTTGGATGGGAATTGCTTACATAGGCTCTGGTACGCCAATCAGCGCCAGTTAATAACCTTTAAAAATGACTAAGTGAATGTGCTGACTATTTCAATAATGGCTTCTAAGTGAGACCATTATCTAAATTATGAAATCAGCAAATCTTAATTTTTGTAGATTTGAATTCCACAAAGAAGAAGCTTAAAAGTTTGGTAATCTAATTTAGGTTTTATTGTGACAACACTGGGGCTGTATTATCAATAGAATTGGAGCAAGACGAAACAATAACCTTCAAAATTCTGATATGAAATGTAGCTCACCTAGAACCAGCAAAAACCTGTTTAACATAAAGCATGTATTAACTGCCTCCCCCCCCTACGCCGATGTTTCAGTATAAATAATCTTAAGATAACAACGCTAAAATAACCGCTTGTCTTTTGGGTATTCTCAACATTGATACTTAATCATGAAATATTAAGCTGATAACTACCAGTTTGGGCTAAGCCTATCTTAAGTTTACTTTATTAACATAGAGACACTTATTAATAGGTGTTTTTATGACATTAAACTTTAGCTATATTTTTGCTATCAGCCTTGTTCTTATGTTTATATTTTCTAATGCTCGGGCTGACCAAGACCCAAATTGTAATCAGCTAGAAAACGTTGAATTTGTCACTCACGACATTTTTAACCTTACCGATAGCGACACTATATTTCTGCACCATTGGGCTAACTTACTGCATATTAAAACCAAACAAAAAACCCTTATAAATGAGTCCGCATTTTTCTTAAAAAAATGCCAAACCCTAGAAGAGGATTTACAAGAACTCGAGCGCCATCTGCGTAACGAAAAATACATAAGAGACGCTTTAGTCTCATCAAACAAAAGTCACAAAATTGATGTGCAAACTTGGGATAATTGGTCATTGTTACCCACAGCAGATTTCGCCAGAAAGGGGGGTAAAAATAGATTCGCCATAGGTATCAGAGATAGAAATTTACTAGGGTTAGGCATCGATACTGAAATCGAATATTTTAGTAACGAACAACGCACTGGATACAAGTTAAAGACTCAATTTCCACTGTATTTAAAGAATAATATTAATGCCAATATTCGCCTGACTAACAATGATGATGGCTCATCTGAAGCGGTATTTTTACAAAAGAAGTTTGTCAGTTTTGACACCAAAAACGCATATAAAATTGGTTTTAATAACTTTAATCAAATCGATACCGCATATGACAATGGTGTTGTTAACAAGCAGTATATTCATTTACAAAATTACCTCACTGCTCATTGGGAATGGCTAGATCAAAATTCAGAATCAGCGGTCTTAAGATTTGGCATAGGCTATACAGGAGAAAAACACGCTTTTTCTAATTCTGATGAGTTTGAGTTAACTCCCATAACTTCAAGCACAGTTTTACCGACAAATCGCAGCTTCAGTTACCCTTTTGTTTCCTTAGAGTACATACAAAAAGAATATAGAAAACTCACAAACCTAAATGTCATTAATCAGATTGAAGACTTTAACCTTGGTTGGAGCCTAGCTGCTGAGATAGGGTCTGACTTCAGCAACAAACAGGCTTCACCCGCACTAATTTGGCAGTCGCATTTATTAAGAGGTTATGCCGTATTTGATGACGCCTATTTGTTTTTTGATGCCTCATTTGAAGGAGAGTTTTATACTAATAACGAGAACAAAAACAGACTTCTACTTAACATTAAGAGCGAGTATTTCTATAAGTTTAATGATACTTGGGCTTCATATTTTAAGAATACAAATCAATTCAGTGAAAACCAATTTTTAGACTCTCCCGTTGTTTTAGGCGGTGAGTCCGGTGTTAGAGGATTTCCGTTGCAGTATAGACACGGCAAACATAGCACCCAATTTACATTTGAAGCCCGTTACTACCCGCACTTTAACATTTACAAACTACTCGAATTAGGTGCTGCTGCGTTTATAGATTCTGGCCGAGTGTTTGGTCAATCTGAACAATCTATCAGTGATACAAGCTGGATGACGTCTGTTGGTATAGGAGCGCGCTTTTTCTCCCCCCACTCTAGCGAAGCTAATGTCATACACCTAGATATTATCAAACCAATTTCTTCTGCTGCCAACGTCAATAGCGTTGAATTTCGCATTACTTCCAAACACTCTTTTTAAGGCTATATGACATGAAGAAATTTATACTGTTTTTAAAAAAATTAACCCTGACAACTAGTCAATTAGTGTTTTTTACTTGTTGTTATATCGCATTAATATTGAATTTACCTTTCTTGTTGAAAACCGCAGATGTGATTGTAGCCCTTGATAACTACAATGTGTTGTTTTTACTGTCTCTGCCTATTTTTCTATTATCTCTCACCATTATTGTGCAAAGTGTTTTTTCATTTAGGTGGGTAACTAAACCTATTCTTATTGTTACAGTGATTTGCTCTTCTTTGGTGTTTTACACGACCATTTCTTATGGTTTAGTGTTTGATTATGGCATGGTGCAAAACACACTTGAAACAGACTCTGCAGAAGCGCTTTCCTACATTAACCTTCACGCAGTGTTATTTTTTGTTGTCTTTGGGATTATTCCATCCATAGGCATATATGCGGTGCAACTGCGTTATCAACCTTTTTTAAAAGAGTTATTGAGTCGCCTAAAATTGATTGGCGTAAACCTTGTTATGGTGGCGTTGATTGGTGTTTCTTTCTATTCTAATTACGTCTCTGTTGGCAGAAGCAATAAAGCACTCATAGGTTATATTACCCCCTATAAAATGTTTGACTCTTCATACAAATTTTTACGGAATCAGTATTTTACGCCTCCTTTAGAATTTGAAGTCTTAGATACAAAACCCACTATTGAGCGTGATACTACCAGAAAACATGTAACTGTTATGGTGCTTGGTGAGACTGCAAGAGCACAAAGCTTTTCGCTAAATGGTTATGGTAAGCCAACTAATCAATACACTGAAAAGCAACAGGTAGTGTCGTTTTCGAACATGCATTCTTGCGGCACAGCTACAGCAGTTTCTGTACCTTGTATGTTTTCGCGATTAAATAAAGAAGATTATGACAAACGTATAGCTATCGCCCAACAAAACGTGGTTGATTTGATTCGTTTAGCTGGGGCTGACGTTTTATGGATAAGTAACAATAATGGTAGCTGCAAAGGTGTCTGCAGCCGTGTTAACACACAAAAAGTGGATATCAGCCCTATCAATCCGTTATGTAATGGAGAGTATTGTTATGACGAGGTGCTTTTGGATCCAATGCGGATGAAACTTAATCACCTGACCCATGAAAACACCCTGATTGTTTTGCATATGATTGGATCCCATGGACCTAGCTACTTTATGCGTTACCCAGATAATAAAAAACTGTTTACTCCTGATTGCCATAGAAGTGACATACAAAATTGTTCGCAACAACAATTAATAAATACTTACGACAATACTATTGCCTATACAGATTATGTACTGGCAGAAATTATCAGTGAATTATCAGACTTAGCTGAAAAACAAGATGTGGAAACCTCCATGTTATATATATCAGATCATGGTGAGTCCTTAGGTGAAAGTGGTATTTATTTACATGGTTTACCTTATACATTTGCGCCTGAAGAACAGACCCATGTGCCCATGATTTATTGGACAGATGCGAAACAAACTGACTTTAATCTGACCTGCCTTAAAGATTCTGCCAACGCGTATATCAGTCATGACAATATTTTCGATACTTTACTTAGTATTATGTCGGTAAGAACAAACGCTTACGAAACAGCGAATGATGCATTTATTCATTGTAAATCCCTAAGTGCCATTGCTCGCACTACAAATTCACCTGAACTAGAATTGGAGATAATAAACTAGTGTTTGACAACATAAATAAGCCTAAAGGCATACAAAGAATTTACCTAGCGTCCCTTAATTCCCTTCGAGCATTCAGATGGTTATACACTAACGAATCAGCTTTTAGACAAGAACTGCTTCTTTTGATATTTGTCATACCAACAAGCTTTGTGTTTGACATTAGTATCAAAGAACAGCTGATACTCATTTTAGCGATAATATTTATTCTGTTTACAGAAATCATTAATACTGCAATAGAGGCAGTAGTCGACAGAGTAGGATTAGACATTCACCCTTTATCTGGATTGGCAAAAGATTTAGGCTCTGCAGCTGTGTTAGTGAGTCTAATAGTGGCTGGCAGTGTTTGGTTAGTCATTTTGCTATAAACAATGACTTACTGCTTTCCCAAGATGAATGAGCCTAGAATGTGTATAGGTGTCACTAAATTCTGAAGTTTTGCTGCATGAGTGACGCTTCGACTGTCGATTTAGTAAGCTTGCAGTAGGCAACAGTTTTATGAATATTTGTTGTTTAGTTATATCGCTGTATATTTTTCACCATTTTTTGTTCGTTTCAGTTTAACTTAAGCCATTCTTAAGGTTCGATTGTTAGTCTAAACATTGTTTTTATTAGAGATTTTAATAGCGATGTTTACTGCTGTACGTTATTTATTACGTCCTTTTGTGTTATTTTCATTACTACTCTTAGTGACACTTTTACTGTCTCGAATGGGATTAGGTATATGGCAATTAGATAGATTCAAGGCATTACCAAGTACAGCAACGTTATTGTTTAATGGACTAAGAATTGATTTAAGTACAATAGGTTATTTACTACTTTTACCCGCAATATTACATCCATGGTTTATGGGTTCCCGACATGCCATTCTATGGTTAAAGACATTAAAGTTTTTGTTCTTTACGGCTTTTATTGCCGTGCTCTTCTTTGAACTGGCTACGCCTGCATTTATCAATGAATACGGATTTCGTCCCAATAGATTATTTATTGAATATTTAGCCTATCCAAATGAAGTGATGAAGATGTTATGCAATGGGCATTTGCTTACATTAATATTGGTCATATCATTTCTTATCGCCATCGGTAAAATGTGTTGGCCCTTGTTAGATAGAGTTATAGGATTACAAAAAACTAGGCATCGCCCTGCCCCAATGGCTACAGCGTTGTCATGGGTAATGATGGTGTTAGTCTTTCTTATATGTGCAAGAGGCACCCTAGGGCATCGACCCATTAACCCCGCATTAGTGTATTTTTCAACCGACCCTTTAGTGAATTCATTAACCTTAAATTCAATTTATAGTGTGGCACATGCCTATAAGCAGTTTGGCAATGAAAAAAATGCCGCCAAACTTTATGGCAAAATGGATGACAAGCAGGTTATTCGATTAATTCAACAAAAAACAGGTTTAGACCAAGGGGTATTCCAGGATAATACGCGCCCCTCTTTCTCTTCTCGTCAGCCGGTTTATACAGGTAAACCTAAAAATTTGGTGATTATTCTCGAAGAAAGTCTTGGTGCACAATTTGTTTCTTCATTAGGAGGGCTGCCATTAACGCCTGAATTGGATAAGATAAATAATCAAGGTTGGGCTTTTAAGCGTTTGTATGCCACCGGCACACGCTCTGTCAGAGGCATCGAGGCCGTAATTACTGGATTCACGCCAACACCTGCAAGAGCAGTGGTAAAACTAGATAAATCTCAGCGTAACTTCTTTACCATTGCTAGTTTGTTAAAAGACAACGGTTATACAACGCAATTTATCTATGGTGGAGAAAGTCACTTTGATAATATGAAAAGTTTCTTCTTGGGAAATGGATTTACGGATATTGTGGATTTTAAGGATATTGCTAGCCCCAAGTTTGTGGCGTCATGGGGTGCCTGTGATGGGGACTTATTTAATCAAGCCGATAGTGAATTGAGCAAACTCCATAACACCAATAAACCATTCTTAAGTTTTATTTTTTCCTCTAGTAATCATGATCCTTTTGAAATACCAGAGGGCATTATAACCCCCATTGAATATTCGGATGCACAATTGTCACTATATGACGAAAAAGAACGCATGCGCCATAAAGCAATTCAATATGCAGACTACGCCTTAGGCAAGTTTATTGATAAAGCGAAAACTCGCCCCTATTGGAAAGATACCTTATTCTTAGTGGTAGCTGATCATGATGCAAGAGCCTTAGGCAGTGAGCTTGTGCCAATCAAAAATTTTCACATTCCCGGTGTTATCTTAAATTCATCAAAGGGATACTTCTCTGATGAAAGGATTATTAGCCAGATTGATTTGGCGCCAACACTACTTTCACAAATGGGGATCACCAATAACTCCCCTATGTTAGGGCACGATTTGAATGACAGTAACGCTTCCGGCCGCGCCATGATGCAATACGCTGCAAACTTTGCCTATATGCAAGGTAGTGAAGTCACCATCTTGCAGCCGCAAAAATCCGCAATCAATTTTACCTATAATTTCAACGATAAGACTATGGTATCGACACAATCTAACCCTGTGTTAACTGATACAGCCTTAGCTCATGCTCTGTGGGGAAGTTTGGCCTACGAAAAAGCTTGGTATAGGTATAAATAATCTCAGTTAGGTTGGCTATCAGACTATATTTTTTATGGCTAAATCGCAAAGTTGTGCATTATATTGTATTGCAGCAGGAGTAGAGCATAGTAATAAAGACAATAAAATGAGTATGCAGCTGGGGCAAATTTTATGGCGCTAGTAGCGCCTGCATACTCTTCAAGGATAAAGACTCATTCACAATACTGATGAATTTTATGTACTTCATCCATTTTACAACTGACTACACTGACATTTGTATAGCCAATTCTGGCTAATTGCTCTGCTGCCAACGCGGCTCTTAGCGATGAGGCACAATGTAAATATATAGGGCGTTCGGGATCTTTTTCTATTTCTAACATTTTCATTTCAAGTACGCCTCTGGGAATGTTGATTGCGCCAACAGCGGGAGAGGCTAAATGTTCTGCAGACTCGCGCACATCAATCAGTAAACCTTTATTTTGACTCATTTGTTGTGCGGCAGTTTTAGCCGTTACAAGTTGAACATTTTGGGTGGCAAGTTGCATTAATTGTGGAAGTGTTTTTAACATTTTAAATTCCTAAAGGTTTATAGTTTATTTACTTAGTGCGAAGTACCAAAGTGTCACCAGAATTAAGTCCTGAAACAATTTCAACCTGACCAAGTTGTGTTTTGCCTAAACGCACAAAACGACGGTTTATATGGTCATCTTTTACTAGCCAAACCATATCAAGTTGTCCATAACTGTTAACATACTCTAATGGGATCGCTAATACATCTTCGTTGCCCTCTTCGATTAACATTCGGGCAAACATGCCAGGCTTTAATTGCGGATCAAATTCAATGCCAGCTTTAACTAAAAATGACCGTGCATTGGGATCAGCAGCAGGCACAATTTCTACTATGGTAGCGCCAATATTTTTACCGATAGAATCAATTTTGACCTTGATGTTTCGACCAACCTGCAAATGTGTCGCCAATGATTCACGCACGTCAGCTTCGATCTGCAAAGTCAGTGGGTCATATAAGGATAAAAGTAACTGCCCAGGAGACGCCATATTGCCAGGCTCGGCAGATCTTTCGACTACTACGCCTGAAAAAGGCGCAGTGATAACACTATATTCAAGGGCCGTTTGTGCCGCTTGTTTGCGCTGCTTCGCTGCAACAACCTCTGAGTCATAGCGACGAAAAGCTGCGACTGCATTATCCAACACACTTTGTGAAACTAAGCCTTTATCTTTAAGGGTTTGGGTTCTCTCAAAAGTTTCTTGAGCTTCAGTTAACGAAGCCTGAGCCGCATCTTCCATCGCTACAGCTTGAGCCAATTGCGCTTTTAGTCCTGCACTTTCAAGGGTAACCAGCAACTGATCTTTGACTACACTGTCCCCTGCCCTTACATGGATATTTTTAATCCGAGCCAAAATTTGACTCGATACCAGTGTGGCTTCTCTGGCTTTAATACCAGCAGGGATAGATTCCACTTTTGGCTGAGTACTGGGATTAACCTTATAACTAGTGACAACTTTATCCTTAGGGGGCACTAACAACTCGGGCGCTACTTGGTTAGTAAATACCCCAGCCATCCACGCCACAACCAGCAATAACCCCAATACTGTTAGTACAGGGATAGCCCATTTTCTAATGCTCATAATCTGTGTTCCTCTAAGGGTTCTAAGGGGGTATCTTCAAACACTAGGTAATACACCATAGGTACTACAAAGAGTGAAAAAAGTGTCGATGCAATGATGCCAAAAATAATAGCTAGAGCTAGACCACTAAATACAGGATCTAAGGTAATCACTAAGTTACCTAACATAGTGGTGCCAGCAGTAAGTAATACCGGTCTCATGCGCACCTCTCCAGCGGCTAGAAGTGCTTGTTTAATATTCATTCCTTTGTCTCTGGCTAAGGTGATAAACTCCACTAAAATCAATGAGTTCCTGACTACTATACCTGCCAATGCAATCATGCCTATCATAGCGGTCGCAGTAAATAAAATCGGATCGGGCGCGCCTGCTATGCTCCTTTCACCAAATTGATTCAGCAACCAAAATCCTGGCATGATGCCAATAATAGTGAGTGGGATTGCAGACATAATAATTAATGCTAACGCCGAGCTCGAGGTTTGCAATTTAAGCAGAAAAAATATCGCTACTAACGCAAAGGCAAACGCGATACCCATATCTCTAAACACATCAATTGTGATTTTCCACTCACCTTCACCAGAAAATGAATAAGACGTGCCTTCGGGTAATTGCCATGACGCCCCACCACCGGCTTGTAAATACGTTCTATTCTCCCACTCAGTTGTTTTAACTGAAGGGTTATCAGTATCAGAGTCAAGATCAGCGCTTAGGTCTGAAATCACTTCTGCTGGTGTGCGTCCTGATAACTCAGCAGTTACATAAATAACAGGCACCAAATCCTTATGTAAAATAGGTTGCGAAACTTGAGTTTGTTGCCACTGTCCCAATTCAGCCAGACTCACCAATGATTGTGGTGATGACTCTAGTCCAAGCCCGTTGTTTTGTTGTGCGATACCATTTTGCCCCAACACCTGAAGACCCAAAATGTCAGTTAATGATTGCCTATTTTCATAGTGTAATTTGACTTCTATAGGCACTGGCGTTGCGTCACTTTCCACTTGATAGGTGCCAGCTCTTTTAGAGGCAACCGCCACGCCTAAAGCATTATTAATATCGACTGTGGAAATACCAGACAATGCGGCCTTTTGTTTATCGGTGACAAAACGCCAAATTTGTTGCTCACTGTTAATTGTGGAGTCCACTTCTACTACATGGGCTTCTGCTTTAAGACGTGCCATCAAACCAAGCGCTGCGTCTTGATGTACTTGTGGACTTACAAAAGGTTCAGCATAGATTTCGGCAACAAAAGTACTTAATACTGGGGGGCCAGGTGGTACTTCAATGACTTTTATGGATAGATGTGCTTGTTGTAAGCTTGCTAACTGCTCTCTGAGTCGTAACACAATCCCATGGGATTGATGCTCACGCAGGGTTTTGTCCAACAAAGTCACCCGTAGTTCTGCAAGATTAGGCGCTTGACGTAAATAGTGTTGGCGCACCATACCATTAAAATCAATGGGTGACGGTTGACCAATGTAACTGGCAATCGCTTTCACCTCTGGCATTAACTTCACGGTTTCAATCACGTCTTCCACTGTTGCCGCAGTCTTTTCAAGTGATGTACCCTCAGGCATATCAATTAAAACCTGTAACTCATTTTTATTATCAAAAGGTAGCAGTTTTAGGGGTACGCTTCGCATCAGTGGCAAAGCACAGGAAATGATAAATAACACTAACACTAGCCATAAACCTAATTTGCTTCTGCCTTTTTGGGCGATGAGCGGATTTAACAACCGCGAATATAGGCCTTGTTTATTATCATCAATAGGCTCATTTGACGGTTTTAACAGTTTAGCCGCTAACCAAGGTGTGATTGCAAAGGCAACAAAGGTAGAAATCACTACACTTACAGGGACATTAAACGCCATAGGCGCCATATAGGGCCCCATCATGCCGGTGATAAACGCCAGCGGCACAAACGCCAAAATAATTGTAATAGTCGACATGATAAGTGCTGGGCGAATTTCTGACATTGCTTCAATGATATTGGCTTTTTTTGAGGTGTTTTTATTACCCAAAAACCGCGTGATATTATCAATGCCAGTAATAGGATCGTCCACTAATAAACCTAGTGATAGAATTAACGCAAATAGTGTCACCCTATTGATAGTGTAACCAAACGCAAAGTCCAACATCAAAGTCAATCCGTAACAAATGGGTACCGCTAAGGCCACTACTATGGCTTGACGCCAACCTAAAAATACACCAATAAATACCACTACAGTAAACACCGCAAATGCCAAACTTGAGGTCAAGTTATTCACTTTCTCATTTGCTGTTTGACCATAATTTCTAAGGTATTCGTAGCGCACTTCCTTAGGTAATAATTGGGTTTCTAATTCTGCCATTTTTGCCAAAACATCATTGGCCACTGTTACTGCATTACTGCCTTTTTGTTTAGCCACACTGATAGTGACCATAGGGTATTTATCTTTAAGTGTACTCTTGGCAGCACTAGCAAACTCTAACCATTGATAACTTGTTGGCTCTGATGGGCCATCGCTGATTGTTGCTATATCTTTAAGCAGCACCATTTTGCCATTGATGACATTGACCACAATATTATTCAATGCCTGTAAATCGCGAATAACATCACCAGACTCAAGTACTATTGTCTCTTGTCCTAAGGACACCTCGCCATGTCTAGCAAGCTGATTAGATAACGCCAGTGCGTCTACTACATTCATGACACTGGTTTGACGCGCCGCAAGGGCCTGTAGGTCGAGCTGAACTTGGATCTGCCTCGAACGGCCACCTACTATATTCACTTCGCTGGTATTGGGCAGGCTTTGAATAACAGTAGAGACTTCTTGAGCCATTCTACGTAGTTCATAATCAGAATAGAGATCTGCTGCTGTGCTATACAAGCCCACAGTTAATATCGCCACATCGTCTACTTCAATAGGTTTAACAATCCAGTTTTCTGCCACCTCTGGAATATTGTCTTGATTAGAGTGAAGTTTATTGTAGGTATTAAGTAAAGCACGCTCTCTGTCTTGGCCTACTTCAAATCGCAGCGTGACACTTAACCCACCGTCATGGGAAGCAGAGTAAATATGTTCAATGCCAGGGACTTGTTTGATGAGTTTTTCAAGAGGTACGGTAACTTGTCGCTCTACCTGACGGGCAGATAAATTAGGCACGTCCACCCACACATCAATCATAGGTACAACAATTTGAGGCTCTTCTTCACGTGGTGTATAAGTCAGGGCAATTGCCCCTAAAAATATCGCCATAATGAAAATAAATTGGGGAAACCCGCCATTTAACGAATATGCGACTAGTCTGTCTATTGGATGTTGTTTCATTTCATTCAACTACTTTGCATTACAGAAAAATTCATACATTTTCTCAATGATTTGTTTCACTTTGACATCTGTTACTGAGTAATAAATAGTTTGTGCGTCGCGTCTAGTGGCTACCATCTCAGCCTTTCTCAGTGCTGCTAAATGCTGTGATAATGCTGATTGAGTAAGTGGAACAGCCTGGTTTAATTCGGTTACCGAGCACTCTTTGTCTATTAAGCTACATAAAATCATTAACCTGTTTTTATTGGCTATCATCTTTAAAAATGATTCTGCCTCAGATGCATTGGCTTTTATTTGATCTAGATCCAACTTTAGACACTCCGATTTAATTGACACTTGCTATATTATAAACATTATATTAGATTTGTCTAATATTAGAATATTCTAATGTAACGAGAGGTTTAAAATGAACGTTAATCAAGCATTAAGATTAATCGCTGGGATCATGATTTTGATTTCGTTGGCTTTGACATACTTTGTACATGCAAACTGGGTGTTTTTTACACTATTTATTGCAGCAAATTTAATTCAGTCAGCGTTTACAAAATGGTGCCCAATGATGACAATACTCAGAAAGTCAGGTCTACAGGATTAGACTGCAAGTGCTTTCGAATGGGGATCACGCAACTGTGATCCCACTTATTCTAGTCTGTCTTAGAAAGAAATTTTGGTAGCATCCGTGTTAGAGTATTATCCCGTTGTACATAATGATGAAACATCCCTGCAAGCATATGTATCCCAATAAGGTAATATCCCACAGTTCCTGCTGTCTTATGCACTTCCTCTATCGTTTCAGCTAAAGGTTTATTTTCGGTTATTAAACTGGGCAAGTTTAAACCCCAAAAAGGGATTGTTTTTCCTTCACCACTTAAGATTAACCATCCTGCTATGGGCATTGCAATCATTAAAAGATACAAGGCTAAGTGCATCACTTTAGAGGAAAAGTGCTGCCATCTTGGTATGGCTGGCGTGATCTCAGGGGTTGGACTAAACCACCTAGCAATAAGTCTTATCCATACCAAGGTGAACACAGTTAGCCCAAGCATAAAATGCCACGTTTTAAGGGTTTCTCTAGGCACACTACCTTTAGGGTAAAGTTCCCTTAGTTCAATGCAGCTATATACGGCCACAAGCAATAAGAACATTACCCAGTGCATCACGATTGATAAGGTAGCATAGCGTTGTTGATTGTTATGAATCGGTCTTAACATTTTAAATTTTGCCCAATTGTTTAAAGGATCCGCACCGCTAAGACATCTTGTTTTGCACCGTGCAACACTGAATTAGCTGTCGACCCCAACAAAAGTTTAATACCGCTACGGCCATGCGTGCCTATTACAATAAGATCCGCATGAATTTCATCCGCTAATGTATGAATTTCTTCTGCAGTATTACCAATAGGTAAATAAACTTGTTTAATCGGGATAGTATGTTTGCTGGCAATCTCTTCTAAACACTTTTTTGCCTGCTTGTGTATTTCAGCAACATAGTCACCCCCCACTTCATTGATATAAGGTTGAAAATAAGTGGTAGGCAAAGTCACAAAGACAAGATTCAGATGACTGGCTTCAGGGGCAATACTTAACGCTCTTTTCAGTACTTGGTCATACTCAGAATAAATATCAATGGCCACTAATATTTGTTGATACATTTTCATATAAAGCCTTCCTAAAAGTGACGTACACTTTTTTATGGTTTATTCGTAAACTTGTAGAGAATGGATTGGCTAAAAAGGCGCATTCAAGAGTTTTAAATTCCCTCCAAACACCCACTTTTCGCATCAATTCATGGTCTGCTTAGATTTTTTCAAACGAGACCGATTGTCAGCAGTGTTGGCACAAACATCTATTGAAACGCACTGGTTTAATGCAGCAAAGTCGAGAATAGTTAAAAAGCGTTGCTGTACCGCAATAAGTTGTCTTTCTTGAAAACTAGCAAAAATGCGACTTACGGTTTCAATTGCCATTCCTAAATAACTGGCAATATCGGTACGTGTCATGCTGAGAATAAACTCACCTCCAGAGAGGCCCCTTTCAGAAAAACCAATGGATAAATCCAGCAAAAATCTAGCGACTTTTTGTTCACTAGAACATGTGCTCAGACACATCATCATGGCACTGTCACTGGTTAAACTATGGCTCATTGATTGCAATAAACCATCGCGGAAACCTTTATTGGTGCTTAACAGACTATTGACTTGAGATGTGTTGATAAGACATACACTACTCGTTTCAAGAAAGCGCACACTTTGTGTCTGCATACCCACATCAAAGCCATCCATTCCTATCATATCCCCTGGATAGTAAAATTTAGTGATATGTTCTTCACCTTCTCTGGAAGTAATAAATGCCTTAGCACTACCCGATCGCAAAATATATACCCCTTCAAAAACATCGCCAGCAGAAAAAAGACTATCTCTACGCTGGAAAATTCGATGTGAATGACCTTGAATGAGGTTGTTGTCTTTGTAAGTTCTAGCCATAAAGGTGTCTAGAAGTGCAGTTTCATTGTAATAGTCATTTTTCTGTAGATTTACACTTTTCATACTATTAATGCCTCGTTAACGCTGGGGTAGCAACTGACATACAGCATAATTGTCGAGCTGACGCTTTCACTTCTTGATTAAATACTATACCTTAACTAACAGTGCGCTCTATCCGAATTGTCGCGTAAATTGTTTCGGTAACTACCTATATTTCAATGCAGTTTTAAACACGGATACAGTGTTACTTCGGGAATAGTTGTATTAAATAGGAAACATCTAATGTCAGAAGCTGACAATTCAAACCCGGGGCAGATTTTGTTGAATACTATTGGCTGTAAAGAGACCATTAAAGATGCTAACGAAAGGCTTATTGCATTGCTTAATGCCGCGGTTGATGGTCTTATCATTATTGATAAAAAGGGCAATATTGAGCTATTTAATAGCGCAGCCCAGAAAATGTTTATGTATAGCAGCCAAGAAGTATTGGGCAAAAATATAAAGATGTTAATGCCTGCGCCATTTAGTCGCGAACATGACAGTTACCTTTCCTCTTATTTGTCCTCAGGGCAACCCAAAATTATTGGCAAAGGTAGAAAAGTAAAAGGTAAAAAATCCAACGGTGACGAATTCCCCATATTTCTCAGTGTAGGAGAAGTGAAAGATTCTAGTCACACCCAGTTTGTTGGCATTATTCGAGATATTTCAGAGCAGGAGCAAGACCGAATTGAGGCTCAAGAAAATAGAAACCGTTTATCTCATGCGTCGAGATTAAGTTCTATGGGAGAACTTGCAGCGGGTATTGCCCATGAAATGAACCAACCACTTACTGCCATATCCAGTTATGCCCAAGCGTCTAAGCGACTTTTGCAATCAACCTCAGAAAATAATATAGAAAAAGTAGCAGCTGCACTGGATAAAATCTGCGACCAAGCCATTCGCGCCAGTGACGTTATTGATAGACTCAGAAATTTTGTTAAAAAACGAGTCGCCCAACGTGAATATGTTGAACTCAATGTGTTAATAATAAAGACAGTCAATTTAGCTAAAGTAGATACACGTATTCTCGACCACAAAGTAATACTAGAATTAGAACAAGTTAAAAAGCCAAAATTGTTAGTGGATCCTGTACAAATTCAGCAGGTGTTATTGAATCTTATCCGTAATGGAATTGATTCAATGGAGCATATAAAAGGCGCCCCACTCATTATCAAAAGCCAATGGATATCAAACGAACTGATTGAAGTTTCGGTTAAAGACTGTGGACTTGGAATGGATGCGCAAACTAGTGGCAGTATTTTTAGTCCCTTTTTCACCACCAAACAATCTGGCATGGGAATGGGGTTGTCAGTGAGTCAAACCATTATTCATTCACATGGCGGCAGGATCTATTTTGACACTAATCAACCATCTGGATGTATATTTTCCTTTAATTTACCTGCAACCGCCATTAACCATGAAGATATAGAGAAATAATTTGCAAATGAATACCACCACTATACATACACCTATTGTGCACGTTGTAGACGATGATGAAGCGGTATTAGATTCAGTGGGCATGTTGTTAGACAGCATTGGACTGAGCAATAAATGTTACAAAGATGCCCAAGTATTTTTAGACGCTTACGAGGACGAAAATTTCGATAAACACAATGGATGTATTATGTTGGATATTCGAATGCCATTAATTAGCGGCATAGAATGTCAACACAGACTCGAAAAAATGGGTTGTCGCTTGCCGATTATATTTGTCACAGGTCATGGCGACGTGCCCACTGCAGTGGAGGCGATGAAACATGGTGCTCTGGAATTTATTCAAAAACCTTTCCGTGAACAACAACTTTTAGATGCCCTTCAAAAAGCACTACAAATAAATTTAAAAGCGCAAAATAGACTCGAAAGAATACAACAAACTCAAGATAAATTAGCAACTTTAACGAGCCGTGAAACTCAGATCCTTGATGCTATTGTTTCGGGAAAAGCCAATAAAGTCATTGCTATTGATTTGCATTTGAGTCAAAGAACAGTAGAGATACATCGTGCACATGTTATGGAGAAAATGGAAGTAAAGTCCCTTGCTGAGCTAGTTAAAGTAGTGATAGATGCCTCTTCAACGAACTAATTTAGGTATAAATGCTTATTGCCATTAACTGACAAAGACACCGATACTTAGCTGCAATCTTAGTTGTTCTCAAAATTATAATAACAATGTCATTCAGGTCATCGATGGTAGATAAAATAAGCACCTTAGAAAAACCGATTGTCTATATAGTCGATGACGATCTGACTTTACAGGGGGCACTCTCGACACGCCTACAATTACATGGTTTAAAAGTGGAAGTGTTTGAGTCGGCAGAAGATTTTCTTGCTACAAAATTAAGAAGCAGAGCATCTTGCCTAATAGTCGAGGTGAATTTACCCAAGATGGATGGCATAGCGCTACTTAAACATATTAATAACCTTGGTGTCAGATTACCCACAATAGTTTTGTCTTCAGGCAGCGATGTCACAGATGCTGTTCGCGCCATGCAAGCAAAAGCCGTTGATTTCATTGAAAAACCTTTTGTAGAAAACACCTTAGTTAAAAAAATATTGGATGTGATAGAGCGATCATAATTGTGTAGGTCACTTAACTTACTAGTGCTTTCGAACTCATTTCAGTTATAGAAAATATAGCGAGTTCATTGATCACCCTGATAATCCGATAATGAAGATTACTTAGAGTTTATAGCGAAAAACTTCCGCTACATTTTGATAATCTATTTTTATGTAAAGGAACCAATAATGGAATTTAAAGATTACTACAAAATTTTAGGTGTGGATGACAGTGCCGAGCTGAAAGACATCAAAAAAGCCTACCGCAAACTTGCCCTTAAATTTCACCCAGACATGAATCCAGACGCAGGAGCTGAAGAAAAATTCAAACAAGTTGCCGAAGCATATGAAGTCTTAAAGAATGAAGATAAGCGGGCTGAATATGATGAAATGAAACGTTATGGATCCAGCGCAGAACAAGGATTTAAAGCGCCTCCTGGTTGGCAGCCCTCAGGAGGAAATCGAGGAGGTAACGCGGGTTCATCAGCCGATTTTTCTGACTTTTTTAATTCAGTTTTTGGAGGGGCATCAGATAGTTTCAGGCAGTCAGGTCAGCAACAGTCCCACCAATATAAAGGTCAGGATCTCGAAATGGAAGTCCCCATCTTTCTGGAAGAGTCTGTGTCTGGACTCACAAAAACCTTAGAGTATGTGATACCGGTTTTCGACGGTAAACAAAGCAAACAAGTTAAGAAATCTCTTAAAGTCAAAATACCTGCAGGTATTGCCGATGGCGAACGCATTAGAGTCAAAGGACAAGGCGCCCCTAGTCACGGAGCTGGTAATGACGATAAACAATTAAATGGTGACTTATTCCTACATATTCGTTTAGTACCCCACCCTTTATTTGACGTACAAGGTATCAATCTGCTGTTAACTGTGCCTATTACGCCTTGGGAAGCGGTGCTTGGAACAAAACTTGAAGTGCCCACCTTGAATGGAAAAATTAATCTCAATATCCCTGCTAATAGTCATACAGGTAAAAAATTGCGAATAAAAGGGAAAGGACTTAAAAACAAAACGGCACAGGGAGATATGCTGGTTATCATCAAAATCGATATTCCTCCTACAACCAACAACGAAACCAAAAAGTTATGGGAACAATTAGCTGAAAAAGATCAATATAACCCAAGGCAAGATTGGAGTAACTAAGCATGACCCAGATCACATTACATATACACATAGATGAATTGTGCCTTAATGCGGACATAAACCAAGAAGCGATAATTGAAGTGGTTGAATATGGCATAGTTACCCCTATAGAAGGTGACACTTTGTCAGAATGGGCATTCGATTTAGAAAGTGCCCACTGGATAAAAAAGGCCGTTAAACTTAGTCAAGAATTACAAATTGACTGGGTAGCCACGGCTATGGTGATAGAATTAATGAGAACAAAACAACAATTGGAAAAGGAAAATTCTCAATTAAAAGCAAGACTAAGTCGTTTACTTTAGTTTGTGCTATTGGATGTTTTAATAAAAAAGTGATGACACAAATGACGTCACTTTTTTGCAATCATGCCGACACTCTGTATGACCCATAATCGTTTTACACTTAAAGTGTGTTAATAAGTGTCCATAAATTAAGTCCTTGTAAATGCGTACTTTAAAAGTGGGTACAAACAACTGACTCAAGATCCATAGCAACAGTTCTAAGGAATGGTTTTAAACGGTCCTGATACTGAGGATAATTTACACTTGCTTTAAGAGAGTTGCGCACATCATTTATAAGACTCAAAAATGCTTAACAAGCACACCAATAACACTCCTTAATTCTGTTTTTAAATCCTAACAGTCAATATTTTGATCGAGGTCAAGTACCGGTACTTTCAATTTCGCATAATAGAGGTTCAGATACAGCGAGCCTAGTTGCTAGAAACCATGGAAAACAAAAATGTTGTGACCGAAGCCGGCATAGTCTTGTCTGTAAGAGGCAGCGTAGTAGATGTAAATTTTGTCAAAGGCTTGCCGCATATCCACGAAATACTTTATGCCGACAATAAAAATATTGTTTTGGAGGTAATGGCACAACTGAACGCAAATAAAGTGCGCACTATTGCTCTCACACCCACTCAAGGTTTGGCCCGAGGGATGTTAGTCGAAGCGTCAGGAGCCCCCCTTGCTGCGCCGATCGGCGAAAACATTCTGTCTCGTATGTTTGACGTATTTGGCACTCCTATAGATGGTGGAGCCATGCCTGATGGAATACGCTGGCAAAATGTACACCAAACACCGCCTTCGCTAGTCGAACGTTCAACTAAATCCGAGATATTTACAACCGGCATAAAAATAGTTGACGTATTGGCACCCATAGAGCGTGGCGGTAAAGCAGGATTATTTGGTGGTGCTGGTGTAGGAAAAACGGTGCTACTCACTGAAATGATCCACAACATGATAGGCCATCATAAGGGTGTCAGCATATTTTGTGGAATTGGTGAACGATGTAGAGAAGGTGAAGAGTTATATCGAGAGATGGCAGAAGCAGGTGTACTTGAGAATATGGTGATGTTATTTGGGCAAATGAATGAACCACCAGGAAGTCGCTTTAGGATAGGTCATTGTGCACTTACGATGGCCGAATATTTTCGAGATGAAGAACATCGCGACGTACTGTTGTTAATCGATAATATCTTCCGATTTATTCAAGCTGGTTCAGAAGTGTCAGGATTAATGGGACAAATCCCCTCAAGAATGGGCTATCAGCCAACTTTGGGTACAGAGTTGTCTGCACTTGAAGAGCGTATAGCCAATACAAAAAATGGAGCGATCACCTCAATACAGGCAGTGTATGTGCCCGCAGATGACTTTACAGACCCTGCAGCTGTGCACACCTTTTCTCACTTGTCCGCTTCACTAGTTTTATCTCGAAAACGAGCGAGCGAAGGACTTTATCCAGCAGTTGACCCTCTGCAATCGAACTCAAAAATGACCACGGCTAATATAGTAGGCGAACGACATTTTGCCTTATCTCATGAGATTAAGCAGCTCTTTGCACAATACGATGAACTGAAAGATATTATTGCCATGTTAGGCCTTGAGCAGCTATCGGTTCAAGACAGAGACATCGTAAAACGCGCGAGGCGTTTGGAACGTTTCTTTACGCAACCATTTTTTACTACCGCACAATTCAGCTCTGCACAAGGCAAATTTGTTACTTTGGAGGAGTCTTTAGATGGGTGTGAGCGTATTCTAAAAGGTGAGTTTAATCACTACCCTGAAAAGTCTTTATACATGATAGGTTCAATCAACGAAGCGAAACTAGATCATGAAAAAGTAGTTGAAGTAAGACACGAAACTAACGCAGAGGTCTCGTAAATGAACCTAAACATACTACTACCCAATAAAGTGTTCGCTAAACATAAGAAGGTATTACGAGTAATAGTAGAAACGTTAGAAGGCTCATATGGAGTGCTTCCTAATAGACTCGACTGTACCGCAGCCTTAACGCCAGGAATACTGACCTACGAAATAGAATCTGGTAAAGAATTATATATCGCTATCGATCAGGGAGTGTTTGTGAAAAAAGGTCATGACATTTTAGTTTCCACCAGGCAAGCCGTTCAAGGCATTGGGCTTGACGAACTAAGAAATACGATTAAGACCGAATTTTTAGCACTAGATGAAAAACAACAAGAAATACGTTTTGCCATGGATAAATTAGAAAGTAGTTTTTTACAGGGTTTAACAGAATTGTCTACCGCTGCAAGATGAACAATAAGCCTAACAACCCCAATACTGTGATTAAGACAACAGCTAGTCAGAAAACATTGTTGGCTGAACAGATTGACAAAAAGGCTAAACGTAAGCTTAAGGCACAACGACAATCGGGAACAAGCGCTTGGTTTGGATTAGGCATGATGGGGTTAATTGGTTGGTCGATTGCGTTACCGACGATTTTAGGTGCCACCTTTGGAATATGGCTAGATAAACATTACCAAGTTGCACATTCGTGGACCTTAGCTCTGCTTCTTGCTGGCCTAACACTGGGCTGTTTTACCGCATGGAATTGGGTAAGTAAAGAGGATAAAGCAATGCGTGAAGTTAATGAAGAAGATATTCAGGAGCTAAATACAGCACACAAAAAACAGCATAGGGAGTCAAATAATGATTAATGCCTTAACTGAAATACTCTACTCACCTTTAGAGCTGTGTATCAATTTACTCTTTGGGTTTGTATTAGGTAGCCTATTCTTTTTGAGTTTGTGGTGGACTGTCTTCAGAGGTCTTACTTCAGAACGCCCGGTTATGTGGTTTGTAAGTGGCTTTTTCATCAGAATCGCCACTGCTTTGTTTGGCTTCTATTTTATTGCTGATGGCCATTGGCAACCATTAACCATTAGCCTGATAGGTTTTATTCTTGCTAGGCCCGCAACCAAGTTATTAATTGACTTAACGAATAACAACACCCACACCAAGGTGAAGATTAAAAATGCAACTTAGTCCTGATGAAATAGTGTATTGGCAGTTGGGCTTTATCAAGCTCAACGCAACGATAATATTTACTTGGTTCTTAATACTGATTTTTTTCATCAGTGCCAAAGTGCTTGAATACACATTAAAACATAGTAATAAACGTACTCGTTGGCAAAATGCTCTGGAAACTATTGTTCTAGGTATTGAACAGCAAATTACTAGCGTAGGTTTAACCCAACCTCGGCAATATTTGGGTATTCTCGGAACATTATTTTTATTTGTAGCCCTTGCTAACCTGTTAACTATTTTACCAGGGTATGAACCACCAACTGGCTCACTATCTACTACTTTGTCCTTGGCATTATGTGTGTTTATTGCCGTGCCTTATTATGGAATTAAAAAAAGAGGGGTAAAAGACTACTTAGAATCTTATGCAAAACCGACAGTTATTATGTTGCCCTTTAACATTATTGGTGAAATATCCAGAACCTTCGCCTTAGCGGTACGCCTGTTCGGAAATATAATGAGTGGCACCATGGTTATAGCCATTATGATGCTCATAGCACCATTTATTTTCCCCATCGTTATGACAGCGCTGGGTTTGTTGACTGGCATGGTGCAAGCGTACATTTTTTTCATTCTCGCAAGCGTCTACATCGCTGCTGCAACGAGTACTAGCACTACCCAATCTCAGTTAAGCAAAAACATTGTTCCCAACAAATCAACCGAGGAGAAATAAATATGGATAGCCTGACTATTATTGCCATTGTGTCAATCATCACAGGAGGTGTCACGATTTGTTTTGGCGCCATAGGACCGGCGTTTGCGGAAGGTAGAGCAGTAGCCAATGCGCTAACAGCGTTGGCGCAACAACCCGATGCTTCATCGACTATAACACGCACTTTATTTGTTGGTTTGGCAATGATTGAATCTACAGCCATCTATTGCTTCGTTGTGACCATGATCCTGTTATTTAGCAATCCGTTTTGGAACTATTTTATTACACAAAGCGGTAACTAAACTATGACGATAGATTGGTTTACAGTGGCTGCACAAACCCTCAATTTTCTGCTGCTAGTGTGGTTATTAAAGCGATATCTTTATGGCCCTATATTAAAAGCGATCGATGCCAGAGAGAATCAGGTTACAAAAGTTCTGAGGGAGGCTGACACGCTAAAAATAGAGGCAGAAGCGCAGCTAAGTCAGCTACAACAAAAAATCTCAGCAATTGATTCAAAACGCAATACATTGCTGCAAGAGGCGACTAAGTCTGCCCATGACCAAAGTGAACAGATCCTGCTTCAAGCACATAAAAATGCCGATGAAATAAGTAACAGCCGTTTGCTAGCATTAGAAAAAGAACTTGAACATTATCAAGATGATATTGCGTTAAAAACACTACAAGAAATATATGAAATAGCACATAAAGTGCTTGCCGATCTTGCTGATGTTGAACTTGAGCTAAAAATGTTTGAGTGCTTTTGTAAACATCTAAAAAACATGAGCCCTGATGAATCAAACAACTTAAATAAAACCGTAATAGCGGGTAACAATGAGTTAGTTTTATATAGCGCATTTGAACTTTCACAAGATCAAATACAACAAATAGACGCCATTTTACATAAGGTAATGGCAAAAACGTTATCAGTAACCAATACTTGGCGCCTTAAGCAGGAGGTAAAAACTTCGCTTATCTGTGGTCTCGAATTACGTTCAGATACTTGGGTAATTGCGTGGAATCATCAAGACTATTTAAGAGTGCTAAAAACACATGTTAATAAGCTACTCATTGAACAACGTGAAGCATTACACAATCGCGCAGCGCAACTCCCCCATCAACCGAATACCAACATAGTTTCAGCATGATAGCCCTTAAACCAGACATAAAACATTCAAGGTTACACACCTTATTTAGCTCATTGAAGCAAGGACGCTTAGATGTTGAGCCGGATCTAAGTGCTCAAGAAGTAGGCACAGTAACTAGTGTATCTACAGGAATCGCCTTGGTGAGCGGCCTACCAAATGTTGGCTTCGATGAACTTTTATATTTTGGTAACGACCTTTACGGTATTGCTTTCAACCTTGATGAAGAAGAAATAGGTGTAGTAATGCTAGGTGATGTTTGGCAACTAAATGTGGGTGATGACGTTAAGCGTACAGGTCGAGTGATGGATATAGCTGTTGGTCCAGAATTACTTGGTCGCGTCATTGACCCTTTAGGTCGACCACTAGATGGTTGTCCGCAGCCCGTATTAGCTCAAAGACTCCCTATAGAGCGCCCTGCCCCCGCCATTATAAAACGCTCTCCTGTAACAGAGCCATTACAAACCGGTATTAAGGTTATTGATGCACTTCTGCCCATTGGCCTGGGACAACGTGAATTAATACTCGGAGATAGGCAAACTGGTAAATCGGCTATTGCCATTGACACAATATTGAATCAGAAAGGCAAGAATGTTTTATGTGTATATTGCGCCATTGGACAAAAAGCGTCTTCAGTTGCGAAAACCTTAGCGGTTTTAAAAAACAACCACGCTATGGAATATACCGTTGTTATGGTCACTGAAGGTAACGACCCGCCAGGACTTGACTATATCGCGCCTTATGCTGCAACTAGCCTTGCAGAATATTTTATGGAAACCGGTAAAGATGTATTGATTGTGTATGACGACTTAACTCAACACGCGCGATCCTATCGTGAACTGTCGTTACTACTGCGTCGCCCGCCAGGTAGAGAAGCTTTTCCAGGTGATATTTTTTACCTTCACTCAAGGTTGCTTGAACGCTCTACCCATTTGAATCAAGACAATGGCGGAGGCTCGCTAACTGCATTACCTATCATCGAGACTGAAGGACAAAATATGTCAGCATATATTCCAACAAACCTGATCTCTATTACTGATGGACAAATATATTTGTCGCCCACTTTATTTGATTTGGGTGTGCTACCTGCTGTCGATGTTGCTAAGTCAGTGTCACGAGTGGGTGGCAAAGCTCAGCGTCCCCTCTATAGAAAAGTAGCGAGTGATTTAAAACTGGCCTATGCACAGTTTGAAGAGCTAGAAAGTTTCGCGCGGTTTGGTGCACGATTGGATGACAATACCCTAAATACAATAGAGCATGGCCGACATATTCGAGCCTATTTTTGTCAATCTGAATCAGATCCTTTAACCGTTTCAGAACAAATAACCTTATTGTTAGTTTTAGGGCAACATTTATTTGATGCTGTGCCTTTGAACAAAATGGCTAAAGCGCAAGTTAGTTTGCGTGAAGCAACCCAAAGCATGCCTGATACATTAAAAACATCCCTAGAAAATGCGCAAAATATAACGAATGAAGAAAGGTTGTTAGTCATTAAAATTGCTAAACAAACCTTAGCGCCTTTTATCAATAAGACGCAAGTTGAGGAGCGAGCCCACAAGTTAGTAGAAGGCTCCACCGAAAGTGCATTAAATAATCTAGGTAAGCATACGGATAAACATGAGTAATTCACTGGCCAAGCTTCAGCACAAAATATCCAGTGCTCGGGATTTACAGTCTGTCGTGCGGACAATGAAAGCTATGGCAGCAGTTAATATTACTCAATACGAAAATGCAGTGGACTCTTTAGGCGATTATTACCAAACTATTATTTTAGGGCTAAATATCTGTTTTCATCAAACCCATGTTTTAGGGACTGACACACTTCAAACAACACATAACAAACACAAAAATATTGGGGTATTAGCGTTTGGCTCGGATCAAGGACTGGTTGGTCAGTTTAATAATCTTTTATCCGAATTTCTAATTGAAACTATGCACCCCTATCCAGAAAACAAGATCGTGTGGGCTATTGGTGAGCGTATACAGCCACTATTATTAGAGGCAAAAATGAACCCAGCAGAAAGTTATCAACTGCCTACCTCCCTAGATACAATTTCTGACCTTGTGGGTGAACTCATTTTAGAAATTGAATGGCAACGTGAAAACCATGACATAGGCCAAATAATTGTTTTTCACAATACGCCAACATCCAAATCAACTTACGCGCCTACTTTCCACAAACTCTTGCCCTTTGATCAAAACTGGAAAGACCAAATTATGATGACACAATGGCCGACTAAAAGTTTACCCGAGTTACTTAATGATAAAAAAAATACCTTTAAGGCTTTGATAAGTGAATACCTGTTTGTATCTATATACAAAGCGTGTGCAGAGTCTTTAGCGAGTGAAAATGCCAGCCGCTTAGAAGCAATGTTGCGGGCTGAGAAAAACATTGAAGATTTATTGGATGGCCTAAACCAAAATTTTCGCCATATGCGTCAAACTGGTATTGATGAAGAATTGTTTGATCTAGTTGCAGGTTACGAAGTTTTAATCACAAAAAATCAAAGGAAATGATTTTATAAAAATATAGGGCAATTCTGCATTTGTGATAATCGCTGATGTTTCCCAAACTCAATGTTCAAACAACTTTACTGTACTTTTTATTGACCATACTCTGTTAATCCATTGGGCTTCTCGCGGCAACTGCAAAAGCAGTCATTAAATGGGAATTTAACAAACTAGAGCCAATTGACCTTTATCGCTATGCAAATGAGAATTTTAGACAAAGTTTTTTATCCTCTCACTGGAAAATTACATGAATAATCTAGTAGAAAAATTTAATAGTAAATGTGCTATTGCCCTATTAATGGCAGTCATTTCGCTGCAAGCCTGTAAAGAAAGCTCATCTGGCTTAGCCTTGGGTACCTTAGAGCGAGATCGAATTGCTCACACCGCAACCGCAAGCGAAGTAGTAGTGTCTTTGCCGGTAGCCCAAGGCAAAAATGTGAGTGTAGGTGATGTACTAGTGCAATTAGATAATCGCCAACAAAAAGCGTTAACTGCCAAAGCGGCAGCACATGTTGCCGAAGCTAAGGCGAACTTAGAAAAATACCGTAACGGCGCTCGACCTGAAGAAGTGGCCTCTGCCAGTGCAAAATTACTAGGCGCCAAAGCTGCACTAACGGAAAGTGAAGCGTCTTATATCCGTGCTAAAAATCTCGTCTCAAAGGGACTGGTTAGTCAAGCAAGTCTAGACCAGGCGCTTGCCTCTAAAGATTCTAATAGTGCCGCAGTACAAGCGGCGCAAGAAGCCTTATTGATACTTACCAACGGTACTCGCCATGAGGACTTGTTAATGGCTGAAGCCAACCTTGCAATAATGCAAGCGGCACTTGCCAGCGAAAATAAAAAGCTAGATGACTTAACTGTTACTGCGACACGAAACGGATTGCTCGATAATCTCCCATGGAATTTAGGTGAACGCGTAACCTTGGGAAGTCCATTAGCCATAGTATTGGCAGGTGACACACCTTATGCCCGTATTTATGTTCCAGAACCCTACCGGGTTAAAATATCAGCAGGAGATACACTTTCTATTCATGTTGATGGCATTTCAGAAACGATTACAGGTTCAGTACGCTGGATCTCCAGTGAGCCTGCTTTCACACCTTATTATGCATTGAATCAAGAAGAGCGAGCACGGTTAATGTACTTAGCTGAAGTGCAATTGCCCGATAGTTATGCAGCGTTACCCAATGGCGTGGCTGTACAAGTAGAACTTCCATGAATACAAGCCCTCCCCTAGATTGGGTTATACAGGCAAAGCAGCTAAGTCGTCAATTTGGAAGCTTAAAAGCGATAGATAAATTAGACTTACACATTGATAAAAATCGTATCTATGGATTTTTGGGGCCAAATGGATGTGGTAAAACCACCGCAATACGTATGCTAACAGGTTTACTGAAACCGACTTCGGGAGAGATACAAGTTTTGGGTCTAACCTTGCCAAAAGACGCTGAAAAACTGCGTTTAAAAATGGGCTATATGACTCAGAAATTTTCTCTCTACAATGATTTAACCGTAAAAGAAAACTTGCAGTTTATCGCCAAAATTTATGGAATATCAGGTACAGCTCAAAAAAAACGTATCGATGAGTTGCTGTCTATCTATGGTCTCAATCAAAAACAGCGACAGCTAGCAGGCAGCATGAGTGGTGGTCAACGTCAACGTTTAGCCCTAGCTGCAGCCACGCTGCATCGTCCAGAATTGTTATTTTTAGATGAACCTACTTCTGCAGTGGATCCTGAGAATCGTCGTGAATTTTGGGAGCAATTATTCGACCTTTGTGATCAAGGTACTAGTATTTTAGTCTCAACCCACTACATGGATGAAGCTGAGCGTTGCCACAAATTGGCGATACTAGAAGACGGAATAAAACGCGCAGATGGCACCCCAGAGCAACTGATGAATAATATTGCGGCTCATGTAGTTGAAATAGAAGCAGAGGGGCTTCGAAAATTAAAACAACAACTAATAACAATACCGGAAATAGTCACAGCGGCCCAGTTAGGCGCAAGGTTAAGAGTGCTGATCAAAAATACTGTAAGTGACCCAATAAACTTTTTACAACATCACACCACCATTAGGGCGAATCAATTCAGTATTGTGCGACCTAGCCTAGAAGATGTGTTTATCACCTGTACAGGAAAAAGCCGCCAATGATAAAAAGTGTCTATCGTATTCAAGCTATTTTTATCAAAGAGTTGATGCAATTAAAACGTGATAAAATGACCTTTGCCATGGTGATTATGATCCCATTGGTGCAATTAATGTTATTTGGTTATGCAATCAATACTAAGGTGCGCCACATACCTGTTGCAGTGGTTGATCACAGTCAAAGTGCAATGAGCCGAGTGTTAGTACAAACAGTAACGGCTACACAAGTAGTCAGTTTTACTCGCCAATTCTATGATATTAAAAGCGCAGAACAGGCCCTTGACCAAGGTGAAATACGCGCCATATTTATCATCCCTGCGGATCTTAGCCAACGTATCGCCCGCCATCCTAGTGTTGGCTTTGGCCTACCCGCTTCTAGTGATGAAGAAACCAGTCGCCCCATAGCACAGTGGCTAGTTGATGGTTCAGACACCATGATTGCAGCTGCAATTAAAGGGCTCAGAAATATGCCTTTGTCAGAGCTACTCAGTAAGGCTGCTAATCGTTCTACCGCGACCTTTGAAGTGACACTTTTTTATAACCCTGAGCAGCGAACAGCTGTCAATATTGTGCCTGGTTTAGTGGGCATTATTCTGACTATGACGATGATTATGTTTACATCTGCCGCCATAGTGCGCGAGCGTGAGCATGGCAATATGGAAATGTTAATTACTACCCCAATACGTCCAATCGAATTGATGTTGGGTAAAATTATCCCTTACATATTCATTGGGTTATTGCAGGTAGCAATCATTCTAGGTTTAGGTTATTTAGTATTCAACGTACCTATAAATGGAGGTTTATGGGCTTTGTTTTGTATTACGTTGCTTTTTATTGCTGCTAGCCTAACCCTAGGGTTAGTTATTTCGACTATTGCGAGCAATCAATTACAATCTATGCAACTGACCATATTTGTATTATTACCCTCGATTTTATTATCAGGTTTTATGTTTCCCTATGAAGGTATGCCAGAAATAGCTCAATACATAGCTGAGGCTCTACCGGCCACACATTTTATGCGATTAGTTCGAGGGGTAGTATTAAGAGATGTAGGTTTTAGCGATATGCTTCCTGATGTGTATTGGCTTAGCCTATTTACAATTGCAGGGCTGATTTTTACTTCTTTACGCTTTAAGAAAAATCTAGACTAGAAAAGAAGCCGTGTCCTTAACTAGTCATTTTTTACATCTTGCGTTTTCAAGCGCTCTTGCTCTTCATTTAGCTGAGCATTTAAAACTTCCAACTTTTTTTCAATCGCCTTACGGCCCTCGTTACTTAGGCTGTCTTTTCCTTGCTCTAATTCCAACGTTAATTGCTCAATAGCAGTCTCAACGTTAGCGACTGATGACGCCATTTCAGCCTTTTCAAAGGCTAATGTTTCCAATTTATTGTCATTCGCTTCTGCTTCGACTGTATGGGAAGTGGGAATAATTGGCTGTTCTTTTATTGCACGAGTATTCATAAAGCTCGGTGACACAATCTCAATATTATCCCCGTGCAATCTATCTAATACCGAGTTATATAAATTGGCTCTTACTGATAATAAATTGGAGGTATCCTCTAAACGCCCAGCAATACGATAGGTTATAGAAAAATCGCCTAAATTTCTTATTTGCACAAACCCTTCCGACAGCCCCGCGTCTTCTGCTGCTAAACATAACTGTTTGCTAACTTGATGACGAGATATGTCGTAGCCTAAAGAGAGATCGATTGACACTATAGTTCCTGAGCTTCGTACTACTTTTACGGGAAAGGTCACCATATGAATATTAGGAATTGTGACGAGATCACTTTGCTCTGTTTGTACTTCAACATGCAATAGATTCATTTCTGTGGTGCGGCCGGTGATGTTATCAACTGTAATGTAATCACCTAACTTGATATTTTTGATGACTCGCAACATCACACCAGCAAGGATATTACCGATAAAAGTAGTGGAGGCAAAGGCTATCGCGGCACTCAGTAATATACCAAATAATGATAACAACTGACCACGCAGTGCATCACTCAGAGGTAACACAATAATAATAACCACTATGACAACGATAGTCAGGCAGAGCATTAAAAATTGGAATTGAAATTTACGTTTTTCCCAATACTTTCTAAGGTAGCGATTTAGTAATGCCAACAAAATAAAACTCAGTAATATAGTCGTAAATAACTTAGCTGTACTACCTGAGGCTAGAAAAAGGTCGAATACACTACTCATCTTCAATACATTCCTAATTTAATAAACACCGGACGCTTCGCCACTGAGCGATAATTATATAGTTGATAGTCCATCGTTAATATCCATTACGCTTATAAATCACTAGTTTTTGGAGCAATACAAGTCTCTTGCTTCAATTGTCCCGTTTATGCCCCAATACCCTGCAATAGCCGCCCCAGTATATCTGAACCAGTAATGACCCGAGGCGCTAAATCAGTCCAAACAATAATCACGTCCTTTTGCAACACAGAGTCGGATGCGGCTTCTATGTCATGAACAGATTTCAGTAATTGCACCGCCTCTCCTAAAGTAGTCTTAGGATCATCTATGATAATAGGCCTGTGGCAGAAAGAGTACGGATCTTTAGCTGCATTAACTAATGTTGTAGAGCGAATAAAACTATCTGCGTCAAGCACTAACAGAGGTTTGTTTTCATTATTTTTAATTAACACCCAAGTCTGATCTGAGCGATTGACTGCAGTAACAAACGCCTTAAATTCTGGGGTGTCTGGCATTGGAAGACTGGGTAAATCGAGAACATGAGGCATAGTAATAATACTGAACGGATCTAATAGTTCTCCTTCTTCAAGCACTGTAATGTTTTCAATCTGCAAAAAATTCATTGCCCCCCTACCCTGCACTTGCTCTATACCCGATTCCTTAGAATCTAGGTGAGCTTTTATAAAAGCCGATAGTTGTTTTTCTCTCAGATAGGCAATGCCTTCTTTACCCAACCAAACGTCCAGCAAAAGCGCTGTGGTTTTAGCTACGGGAAATAGCAAAATCTGATAAAACCTAATGATAGGAGCAAGCTTAGAAGCAACTTTAAGGGCATTACGTGAAAAGTAAGCTTGTGGAAATACTTCACCCAAAAAAGTGATGAGTACCGTTGAAAAGAGAAATGAACTCATACCGGTAAGTACTGAATCTGATAATAAGGTCAGCAGTACATTTATAGACACATTTCCCCAAAGAAGCGTAGACAATAAATAATTGGAGTCAGCACGCAAAGACAAAATAACGTCGGCACTGCTACTGCCTTGTTTAGATTCTACTTCTAACTGCAAGCGGCTTAAACTAAAAAAGGCTAAATTTAACCCTGAAAAGATTGCTGATTGGCTAATACAAATGATTATGCCAATCCAAATAAAAATATCATTTGTCATACATTATCTGTCCTTACAACAGGGTGAAATTTAGTCAAGTCAACATGACACAATTAAAAACCATTGCGAAACTTGTATTAAAACGATAGTCCCAAGCTTAGCTCGTTAACTCTTTCGCACAATTACGGCCTTTTTACCAACTAGTGAGAAATTCAAAGGTTACTCTTTTAACAGAGTGACTGGGGTTAAAAAGTCATTGGGTTTAAATGCAAGTACTGAACAAGACACTTCGGTGAATACTTTTTCAGCCGTGTTGCCAATGAAAAATCCGGCTATTCCAGTTCGGCAAACGGTACCCATAATCAATAAATCAATTTGTTTTTGTTTAACGGTATTAATGATTTCTGAGGATGGGAAATTAGATAATATCAAATCCATGTGCATAGTTGATTTACTCCAATCCTGAAGTTCCGTATAAGATAACAAGGCTTGTTTGCAACTTTCCAAGGTATCTTTTCGCATATCTTCAATACTCTGTTCAGATAAGCCACCTCTTACTGACAAATATCCTTCTGCATACACAGACCAAACTTGTAAAAAATGCACAGTCGCATGGCTGATTGATTCAACTAGTTTGCTCGCTTCGATGAGTGAAGTATTCAATGAAATTTCACTTGATTCCTCGCTTGCTGCATCTACAGGAGTCAGAATATTTTTAATATCTGCAGTGGTGTGGGGATTAACTATCCAAAGTGGACAAGGGCATTGACGTAACAAGTGCATCTGGGTGCTACCAAAAAAACTTGTGGGTAAACCTAATTGTTTTTTTGCGGCCATAATTGCCAATAAGTCAAACTTACACTTGAGTACCTGACGAATTAACTCGATAAAGGTTTCTCCACTTGCGACCATAGTTTTGATTTCGAGGGCAAACACTTCCAAGGTACTGGCTATCTTGTCTAAAGACTGTTGAGTGTTTTTTATCATGTCCTTATTGATGTCTTCTAAAAAGGCCGATGAAATAGCCATGCGGGCTAATGGTGGCAGTGGTTTTACAACACCAACCAAAGTGATCCTTGCTTTTGTAACTAGCGCAAGAGGTATGATGCAGTTGAGCATAGGTTGACTGTTGACACTAGGATCAATATAAATCGCAATATTAGTAAACATAATAACTTCGGCTCCTGAAAACGAGGAAAACGGTTCTTCGTTTAAAAAATATAATCATTAGCAGTCAATTTTTAAGGCTCTACCTGCCAAAACTCACATAAATAACTCCAGGCTTCTTCGGCTGTATCCACAATCTTAAATAGCTCAAGATCAGCTTGATTTATTGCCCCCTGTTCAGCTAAAAAATCAAAATTAATTAGCTTATTCCAATAATGAATGCCGACTAGTACGACAGGTACCGACTTAACTTTTTTAGTTTGAATTAGCGTCAGTGTTTCAAAGAGTTCATCCAAGGTGCCAAATCCACCAGGAAACGCCACCAAACCACGCGCTCGCTTTAAAAAGTGCATCTTGCGTATTGCAAAATAGTGAAACTGAAAACACAGCTCAGGGGTGATATAAGGATTAGGATCTTGTTCAAAAGGCAAAACAATATTTAACCCAATGCTTTTACCGCCAGCTTCACTAGCACCTCGATTGGCGGCTTCCATGACGCCCGGTCCACCGCCTGTCACCACCACATATTGACGACCATTCAATGCTAGGGATAGCTGAGTTATTTTATTGGCTAACAGTCTTGCTTCCTGATAATAATGACTATTTTTTAGCACATTTGTTGCAATCACATGCTGCTTGATAAGATGTGCATCAGAAGGTGATTGTGCCAACATGGTTTTGGCTTTTAACAAGCTTTGTTGAGCCCTATCAACATCAGGAAATCGTGCACCGCCAAAAATCACCACAGTGGTATCAATTTTGTTTTCTTGTTGCACCAAATCGGCTTTAATCCATTCAAGTTGCAACCGAACCGAACGCAAATCGTCTCGTAATAAAAAATCTTCATCAGTATAAGCAAGTCGATAGGATTCGCTTGACTCTAACTGTGCAGTTTTTGCCACCTCGGCGTCATCTGCTGCTGAGCAGAAATACCTATTTTTATTGCTTGATTGCTTCATGCAAAATGGTCCATCAACTTAAAATTGAATACATTGGTTTAGAGTTGGGATGGTCGAATTCCATCCTTTACTTTTTAACGCTGTTTGCAATGTGAGCTTGGCGTTTTCTTCACCATGCACCAAAAACAATTGTGGTTTTTTATCTGTAAAGCCACCTAACCAATCTATTAGTTGTGATTGGCTGGCATGAGCTGAAAAGCCACCCATAGTATGAATTTTAGCCTTGACGGCTATTTCCTCACCTACAATTTTAAATACTTTTGCGCCATCAACTAATGCTCTTCCTGGGGTACCCATGGCTTGAAAACCAACAAAAATGACATGAGATTTTTGTCGCCAAAGATTATGTTTAAGATGATGGCGAATTCGGCCACCATTACACATACCGCTACCAGCAATAAAAATTGCACCACTGTCTATGTTATTTAGCGCCATCGACTCGGCGGTAGAGCTTGAGTAACGTAAAACCGGTAAAAATTTATGCAAACTTTGTTGATTGTTTGAGCCACCCATAGCGGATCGGTCTTCTGGATTAAAAATATTTTGATAGCGATGATAGATTTCGGTAACCGCTATGGCCATTGGGCTGTCTAGATAAACCACCTGTTGTCTTAGTTTACCCTTTTGATATAACTCCCCTAACCTAAACAGGATTTCTTGGGTTCGGCCTACAGCAAAGGATGGGATCAAAATATTTCCGCCATTTTGCGAAGCATCTTCAAGCACATCTTCAAACTCTTGCAAGGTTTCATCCATTGGACGATGATCGCGGTCACCATAGGTAGATTCAAGTAGGAGGACGTCTGCTGTGGCAACCAATTCAGGATCTTGCAATAACGCTGCTTGTGAATTACCAAGATCACCCGAGAACACGAGTTTTTTAACTGCGCTTTGTTCCTCGATATACACTTCAACAATGGCTGACCCCAATATGTGTCCAGCATCTAGATAATTAATTTCGAAACCAGGAGCGACAATGTTTTTTTGGTGATAATTGATTGCCTTACAAAGATCTAATGTGTCTTCCACATCGTTTAAATTATACAAAGGTTCAATTTCTACTTTCCCCGAACGGCGTCGCCTTTTATTTTCCCATTCTGCATCCCGTTGTTGCAAAGATGCGGCATCTTTCAATAACACTTCAATTAGATCTCGGGTTGCGTATGTCATATAAATAGGACAGCTCAACCCCTGTCCAACCAGCAGGGGCAAACGCCCTGAGTGATCTAAATGGGCGTGGGAAAGAACCACAGCGTCTATCTCATTTATATCAAATGGCAGTGGTTTAAGGTTGGCTTCTTCCTCCTCACGCCGGCCTTGAAATAGACCACAATCAAGTAATATCTTTGACTTGCCGTTGTTAAGCAGATAACAACTACCAGTCACGCCCTCAATTGCGCCATAAAAAGTTAAATTAGCCATTATATTCTCCAAAAATTGTGAGTTTACTCATCAGCGACAACATCTGGCACTGGCCTATCTTCAAAGTCGAGTTTTCCTTGTAACGCTTTAATCCTGATAAGCGCTTTATTCCACTGTTGTGCCAACCTAAACACCTCAGCTAGACCATCAATCGAGTCAGACATTTGGCTAATGGAGATGTGTGAGCGTGTTCCTTCAATAAGTAGCTTCGCCTTCAACTTGTCGTGCTCCGAATGCAATTGACTTATTTGCTCTTGCAGCATGTCTAATGTGCCAAATTCCGTCCCACGACTGCTTTGCATAAATGTCGCCACTTTAGCGAGGTAATCCGTCATATCCTGCTCAAGAGTATGAGCTGCGAAGCTTTCCCTTCTTTCAAACTGATAAACAATATGCTCTAGTGTTATAGTGCAACTAAGAAAATACTGCTCAATTCTCAACAGCGTGGCGAGATCAGCTGTTGTGTCTTCACTCATTTCAGAGCTACCAATGTTAGCGATAAATTTGGATATTTCTGTAGACAGTAACTTTATTATTTTGACTTCGTTTTCGAAATCAAATGGTTGTGAAGCACTAGTTTGTATTGATTTTGAATACAAGTTCATGACTTTCTCTGACAACGCGAGATTTTCGAGTAACAGCGCATTAACTGCGAGCACTGGGGTTTGCGCAATAGTGTTATCTAAATATTGTGGACGGGAATCTTTTTCTTCTGGTGCATGAAAGCGCCCCTCAAGAAAGGTCGCAAGTCGATCATTATGTGGATAAACCAGGACTACGCCAAGTACATTAAATATGCTGTGAAAAAGTGCCAATGAAATTGCGGCATCAGAACGTATAGTAAAAAACTGAGTGAAGCCATCTATAAGGTAAAATATTACCGGCATAATCACTAATGCTACTAAAGCCGTTGAGGAGTTAAATATAACTTGTGCAGCCGCCACTCGTTTTGCATTAGGCGTCGCGCCTATTGAAGCTAACAAAGCTGTGGATGTGGTACCAATATTTGCCCCAATCACCATAGCACCTGCGGCGTATATCCCCACAACACCAGTGGAAGCAGCGGTAATGGTCAGAGCAATAGAAGCACTGGAACTTTGAGTGAGCATTGTCATGACAATACCCACTAAAAGAAAGGTAAAAATACCTGAGATACCTTCGGCGGTGAATTCACTTACATTAAATGTTTGAACCAAGCCCTCAAACGCATTTTTAAGTACATCGATACCGATAAAGAATAATCCGAACCCTACTAAAGCCAAACCAAAGGAGGCCAATTTCCCCTTTTGTTTAACCATTTTCAATATCATGCCTGCCCCCACCATTGGAAGTGCAAACGCCTGAATATCGAACTTAAACCCCAGAAGGGCCACTAACCACCCTGTCATAGTGGTACCAATATTGGCGCCATATACTATGCCTAACGCCTGACGCATACTGATAAGCCCCGCGTTAACAAAACCTAAAGAAGCCACAGTTACCGCACTGGAAGATTGCACTATAGCTGTCATAAAACAGCCAGAAAATATGCCCCTCAACGGGGTCCTACTGGATTCTGAAAGTAGCTTTCTAAGAGACGTGCCCGCGGCTAATTTCAGGCCATCAGTCATCATAGCGATAGCCAGCAAAAATAAGCCTAAGCCACCTAAAATCGTGCCAATTAGGGTTATGGTTTGCATTCAGCTTTACTCTCTAATCTATTGATTGGGTTTTCAGAGAGATTCCCATTGCGGGTGAAATATTGAACCGTAGTACAGGCCACTACGTCGCCTAACACATTCACTGAGGTTCGGCACATGTCCAAAATTCGGTCTACCCCAAGGATAAGTGCAATGCCGGCAGCAGGAATGCCCACCCCTTCAAGCACCATGCTTAATATTATGATGCCAGCACCGGGTGTTGCTGGTGAGCCAATAGAAGCGGCAACCGACATAGTGACGATAAAAAGGTAACTAGATAGACTCAGATCAACACTAAAAACCTGAGCTAGGAATACCGTTGCTACCCCTTGATACATCGCTGTGCCTGTCATATTGATAGTCGCACCTAAGGGGATCAGGAAGCGCGCTATCTCTGGATTGACATGTAATTTGTCTTCAACCACTTGTAAACTGATAGGCATAACAGCCGCTGAGCTACTGGTAGAAAACGCCAATAAAAGTAATTCTTTAACGTTACTAAAAAACGCCTTTAACGGTTGCCTCAATGTGACTTTGGCGACCATAAAATAAAGTAAAGCAACACTAAGTAGACCAAGAATGACTGTCGCAACATAAACGGCCATGCCAGCAAGTACTTCTACTCCTAAGTTGGCAACTAAGCGAGTGATGAGTCCAAAAACAGCAATAGGCGCCAATAACATTGCCCAAGATACAATACGTAGACTCACATCCTGCAATGCGCCCATTAAATCAAATAAAGGTTTGGATTGTTGTGCTGGAATTGACAGCATCGCCGCTCCTAACACTGCAGCAAACAAAATAATCTGCAGCATTTCACCAGAAGCCATAGAAGCTAAGGGGTTTTTAGGGATCAGTGCAGACACTTTGTTAGGTAATTCCGCCATGGCTGGAAAGCTTTGAACCACATTACCGGCTGCTGGAGTGGCAGTCATATCTACCAAAGCACTGGCATCAACAAATTGTCCAGGTTGAATACTTAACGCCAAGGCAATACCAATAGCAGCGGCAATTGCTGTAGATAGCACAATAAATAGCAATGCAATCAAACCATTTTTCTTAATGGCAGCAGGATTATTGTTCGCTGCTAGCCCTCTCACAATAGAAGCAACGACCAATGGAACAACAATCATCTGAATGATGGCTAAGAAAACCTGTCCAGGTAGCGCAAGCCAAGCCGTTAGTGGGATAACCATTTCAGTACTGATCAACCCTAGGTCTGGCCCTAATAAGACACCTGAAACGACGCCTAACATCAACGCAATTATTACTTTCAGCCAAAGTCGACCATTGATGAGATGTTCAAGCTGATTTGCGAGATTTTTAAAGGGACTGACAATAGATGATTTCATTTGTAACCACTTAAAGTTAGGAGTTTGAGTCACCACTTAATGTTAATCAAAGTAAACAATATGTAGTGATTCAAAATAGTTAAAAAATCATAACAAGTTGCCGCAGTCATCATCTTGATGTAAATCAATTATCTGACCCACTAGGTTTTCCCCCAAGTCACAAGTCAATGCCATTCAATATTCTTAAGCGCCAACCTAATTTAACCAAGTACTAGTGCAGTAGCTGGACAGCTAAAGAAGTTTTGTGCATGATCATGACATCGCGTTTTAGATTTGCAGTTATTGTGTTTATTCAAGTTATCTTTTTTCCAATCACTTTTCCTTTTCTGCCTACAGACGCCCCCAGTTTTTACATTACTTTTAGGAAATACCATGCAAAAAATCGTTATTGTAGGCGGAGGTGCGGGTGGCTTAGAACTCGTTAGTCGACTCAGTCGCACACTAGGCAAAAAAGGCTTGGCGCAAATTATATTGGTAGACAGGCAGCCGACCCATGTGTGGAAACCTCTGTTACATGAAGTAGCAGCTGGTGTGATCGATAAAAACTCTGACGGAGTGGATTATCGAATCCATGCTGCTCGGCACCATTATCAATTCCAACTCGGTACCATGAGTGATATCGATCAGTTGAATAGGAAAATAAAATTAGATCCTATCCTTGATGAACAAGGAGAAATATTGCTACCTCATAGAGAGATTGACTACGATTATTTAGTTTTGGCCATTGGCAGTGTCAGTAACGATTTTGGCACGCCAGGTGTGAGTGATAATGCCTATTTTTTAGATTCTCTGGCTCAGGCTGAACGTTTTCATAAGGCGTTACTCAACCAATTATTGAGGATCAATCAACAAACCGACCTTTCCAGTACCCTAAAAGTGGCGATTGTTGGTGCGGGGGCAACTGGCACCGAGTTAGCGGCGCAACTCCATCATGTAGCAAATTTAGCACGTTCTTATGGCATGCCTAAAATGTCTTCAAAACGCTTGGTTATCTCCATTATTGAAGCCGGAGAGCGAATATTACCGGCTTTACCAGAGAGAATTGCGTTATCAGCAAGGCAGGCGTTAACCAAATTGGGGATTAAAGTATTAGAAGGTACACGAATTATTAAAGCCCAAAAAGAAGGCTTTTTAACTAACCAAGACGTATTAATCGAGGCTGACTTGTTGGTATGGGCGGCGGGCATTAAAGCCCCGGATTTTATTCAAAAACTTAATTTATTTGAAACCAACAAAGCCCAACAAATTTTGGTCAATACACATTTGCAAAGTACCATTTGTAAAAAAATATTTGTAATAGGCGATTGTTGTGGTTTTAAACAACAAGATGGTACTTGGGTTCCTCCACGAGCCCAATCTGCTCACCAGATGGCTAGCTTAGTGGCCACAAATTTGACTCATATTATCAAGAACAAACCTTTAATTGATTACCGATATACCGACTATGGATCTTTAGTGCATTTAAGTAAGTACAGCACTGTGGGTAGCCTGATGGGTAGTTTAAGTAATAGTAGTATGTTTATCGAAGGCCGAATTGCAAGATTGGTCTATATTTCTCTTTACAATATGCATCAGTTCGCTGTTCATGGCTGGCGTAAAGGAATATTGGTTTTGTTAAGCCGAAAATTAAGCAATATAGTTGGACCTAAGTTAAAGCTTCACTAAATCGCTAGATTAATAAAAGATAAATTGGCGAAAACCAATTTATCTTTTTGCTTGAATTTAACGGCCGAGAATGAGGTCTGTGAGACCAAATAAGCCATATAAAATAGGCTGATGTATTAGGTAAATAATCAATGAATGCTGCCCTAAAAATACGAGTTTATTTGCAATGGCACTTGGCTTGACTTTTATGTGAAACATCTCGCTGTGCATCACAAATACGCCTATTAATACCACACCTATCCAGGGGAAAAAGCTAACTAAGTCCACTGTGTACGTCGGTATCCCTAAGTTTAAAACACTCCACTCCCAAAGCCAGTATAAGTCAAAGATAGTAGTCCAATAACCCGCTAGACTGATAACACCAATGATTAATGCAAGGTTAGGAACACGGACAAATAAGACTGAGACAGGTAACGCCACCGCAATAAAATGTATTATCCCAAAGTACACCCAGGTTTTAGGATCTAATAGCAAGCTACCTATAGTAATCAACAGCGACACCAAACACAGTTTAGCGACTGTTTTTGCTAGTTTCTCTTTATTGACAGGTTTTTGGTAGGCTAAATAACTACTCATTCCTACCGCCAACAAAAAACAGCTAACAATAATCGCCCTAAAAACTCTCCATTCAAGATCTTCACTGGTGCTGAAATAGGCCCATCCAAATATCGTTAAGTCATAACTAAAATGGAAAATAACCATCAGAACAATGGCTAAGCCGCGAAGTAAATCAATTTCATAGATTCTACTTTTCTGAATAATTGTATTATTGCCCATTTTACTTATCGTGATCCTTAAGCCATTCATTTAAAAGCTTAATTTGCCCGCATTTATAGGCCGCATAGGTTATGCGTAACGCATTTGACAACATTTCACTGTCTGTCCAACCGGTTTTATCAGATAACTCTGAATAACAGTCCATTGCTTGAGGCGTGACATATCCCCTTACCTGTTTTTTACCTTTGTCTTTTTGTTTTTCCCTGAAGCGTTTTTGTTTTTCAGCGTTAGCACTGCGTTTAATTTGGGTCATATCATTCAAATAATCATTTGTTTAGGTTTAAATTGCTCAAAAGATGAAATATATCACTGTTCAGAGTTGTTTAGCGTACAACTGTTCGCTAAATTACCCTCCTCAGAATAATTAGGCAGTATATAGAATGACAGTACAACAAAATAGTTTCACCAAAGAAGAACTTTTATCTTGTAGCACAGGGGAGTTATTCGGCCCTGGAAATAGCCAGCTTCCTGCACCAAACATGTTAATGATGGATCGCATTGTAGAAATTTATGAAACCGGCGGCGAGCATGACAAAGGTTATATTGTAGCGGAACTAGATATTACACCGGACCTATGGTTTTTTGCGTGCCATTTTCCCGGTGATCCTGTGATGCCAGGTTGCCTCGGATTAGACGCTATGTGGCAACTGGTTGGATTTTTCTTAGGCTGGTCTGGTGGACCAGGCAAAGGTAGAGCCTTAGGTGTGGGTGAAGTGAAATTTACTGGTCAAGTGTTACCTACAGCTAAAAAAGTTACATATCGGATTGACTTAAAACGTGTTATCAAACGTAAACTGTTTATGGGTTTAGGTGACGGAACAGTAGCAGTTGACGGTCGAGTGATTTACCAAGCAAAAGATTTAAAAGTAGGTTTATTTCAAGATACCAGTAGTTTTTAATTAAAATCGAAGTTTAAACGTATTAAAGCCCCAAAAATTGGGGCTTATGTATTGGTATTTAACGACTAATTAGTCCGATATTTCTATCACCGATGGCCTCTCGCCACCCTCCTAACCATTCAGATCTTGTATTTGATGTATGAAATGGGCAGTTCTCTTTTGAACGACCTGTAATGCCTGCTTGGTAACCTTTAGAATGCGCCCTTGAAAGTTTATCTCTCTTTTGTCTTTTCATTGAGTTTCCTCTTTTGAATGATTAATTACCCGTAGTGACTTAATGGCCACGTAATAGAGATAGTGGATACTGATGATTGGTTCAATAGTAAATGTCACTTATATTATTTGACATTTATTAACTGTTTGAATAAATGTGTTTTTTGCCCATAAACTAAATTTGTATATAAACTCGCCGATTTAAGACTATTTGTAATAATACAATTAACGGCAGTTTATTGTCTTCAAAGGAGAGAGGGAAATCAAATTAGCGACAAATGACGGGGAAAGTTATGTATAAAGAATTAACCTGATTGCTGCTCCAACATCCTATAGCGTAGTGTCAAAAGCTGCGTCTTAGAGCCTTTAAGGCTCTAAGAAAACAAAACCCGCCAAGAGGCGGGTTAGTTAAAGTCGAAACGCAATCAAGTTAGATTGAATTTTTAAAACGTCTCCAACCTAATAACAACAAACCCAAACCTAAAATCCAAGAAAGATTAGCCCCTTGTCTATCTCTATTAATTTCATCAGGTGTTTCACATGATTCAGTTTCGCCACCAACAATTGGTACCAATTTAATCGCCTTAACTAAGTCGACTATTATTTCACTGCCGTCTGTATCGAGAATGACCTCCCCGCTTGCATCTTTTGATGGGCCTCTATACAAGGCAGTGGCCACAATTTCATTGTTGTCGTTGATGCTATTGGCTTGCACTATAGTATAAGGTGAATCACAACCCACTAGGCTTTGCATGCCATTAAATTCTTTGGAGACATGATCATATAAAAAACCTTCTGTTCTACGACCAGTTAATGATGCATCCACTTCGCCATAACCCACTACTAAGCCATTATTATTTATATCTAGGGCCTCACTAGAAGAACCTAAGAAAAAATCATCTGGGAAAGTTAACTCTGACAAGTTCATATCGTAAACAAAAAACTTTTTTCTATTGGTTCCATTAATAGATTTTCTTTGATAACCCACTACTAAATTATCGTTATTGATATCGTTCGCTGAACTAATAGTGACAGAAGTCCTAGCAACAATGCGTTCTGGATCCGGTGTTAAATTAATAACTTCGTCACCATCATATATTACAGCGTAGTTACGAATAACAGTCACATCACTTTCAGTGTATTCACCATTTGAAATACCCACTGCTATACCGTTGTCGTTAATAGCAATTGCCTGGCTACTATAAATCTTAGTATCGTCAGCTTCTGGTTCAAAAAGTAAACCAAGTTCTTTGGTGTCTAACAAGTTACCTTGGTCGTCTAATTGCCAAATCAAACCTCTCAGTTGTGCATAGGAAGTAATTGAGCTAGTAAAAGTACTCACCACACTGCTGATGCAAGATTCAATAGGCACGTCACCTCTTGATGGAAAATCGGTGCTATCCGAGTCATCATCATCTACTAATTCTTCATCTTCACAGTCAGTGACAGCTGTTTCTAAGGCGTCAGATAAAAATGAAGTTGTACCGTAACCAACAACTTGATTACTTTCATTAATGCCAAAGGCATCACTAAAACCGCCGGCAATTATTTCTGGTGCCGGCAAATCCACTACTGTATTACCGAGACTAACAAATCCTCGGGTGCCAAATTCATGAACAACAAAGGTGACGTCGTCACCATCGTCCAAGGTATAGTCAACTTTATTATAAAAGCCTTCGCCACCACCTACACTCATACCTGCATTGTTAATATCTCTAACAGTAGTATTGGTAGAAATGGAGTATTGATTGCTTTGGTCGATTAGCTCATCAAAACCAGTGATATAATTTGTTTCATTTTCAGTGGCTAAAAAGCTGACGGTATTGGCAATTTGTTGGGCACTTTGTGATCCATCTGCGGAACCTATCAACGCCAGTAGCAGTTGATAATCAACGCTATTAAAATCGCCATTACTCGCTGCTTGCACATCAGTTAATAGTGCGACCAACGTATCTGATTCAAAGTCTAATAAATCTAGATCTATGGGAATATTGAATGGCGATTTAACATTTACCGTTATATTGCCATCTTCGTTGATTGCGCTGGGGAAGCTATTTCGCCCTTCGTCAGTAACAGGTAATTCAACTACCGTGTACTTAGCCGCTTGGCTAACAGGTGCCACTAAAAGGGCTAAAGATAATGCGGCGGCTAGCCTTGTTTTAGTCATGTATAATTAATCCTACTTACTACTAATATGTTAAGTTGTTATAGTTATATTTTGTCATCTGCTATTCGTTCATAGCTTCAATTTCATCCCATCTTTCATAACTTTGGTTTAGCAACTTTTCAGCCTCCGCTAAATCTGCAAGCACTGGGTCTGATTTTGATGCGCCTTGGCTAAAAAAGTCAGGAGCATTGACTAATTCTTGTAAATTTTTAACTTGATTTTCAAGGGTTTCAATTTTCAAAGGTAAAGATTCTAATTCAAGTTGCAGCTTATATGATAACTTTTTACCTTTTACTTCCGGTGAAATGCTTTTAGGACTCTGAGTTTGCGATTTAGTTGCAACTGTCGCCACTTTTTGAGGTATTTGCTGTGAGTACCAATCGCTGATATCAGTGCAACCACCGACAAACTCTCTTATTTTACCCTTACCTTCGAAGAAGTAACTCGATGTCACTACGTTATCAACAAACTCCCTGTCATGGCTAACTAAAATAACCGTTCCTGGATAATTGCATATAGTGTCTTCCAACAGCTCTAAGGTTTCTACGTCTAAGTCATTTGTCGGTTCATCTAGAATAAGAATATTACTCGGCTTTAACATTAATTTAGCTAACAATAGGCGATTCTTTTCACCACCAGATAAGGACTTCACTGGTGAATTGACTCGTTCTGGCGTAAACAAATAGTCTTGTAGATAACTCATGACATGTTTTGTTTTACCATTGATTGTCACTTCTCTTCTACCATCAGCAATAGCGTCTATGACTCTAAGTTCGCCATCTAATTGGTCTCGATGCTGATCAAAATAAGCCACTTCAAGTTTTGAGCCTGATTTAACTATTCCGGATGTTGGGGACAATTGCCCTAAAAACAGCTTAATCAAGGTACTCTTGCCACAACCATTGGGACCCACTAAGGCTAACTTTTCGCCTCTGAGAATAGTGGTAGTTAACGACTCAACAATGAGTTTATCAGCAATGGTGTAATGTAAATTTTCAGTTTCAAAAACGATTTTCCCTGAACTCTTAGACTCACTTACACTTACCTTAGCTGTGCCTAATTTGTTAGCTCTGAGAGAGCGTTCAGTTCTTAAGGCTTTAAGTGCTCGCACTCGTCCTTCGTTCCTAGTACGACGTGCTTTAACACCCTGTCTGATCCAGGTTTCTTCAATACTTAACTTTTTATCAAACAACGCATTCTGCGCTTCTTCCACTTCTAGGTCATGGGCTTTTTGATCAAGATAGGCTTGATAATTACCAGGATAACTCACCAAGTTTCCACGGTCTAAATCAATTATACGGCTGGCGACTCTACGAATAAACGCCCTATCATGGCTAACAAATACTACAGCCCCTGCATAACCTATAATGGCGTCTTCTAACCATTTGATCATATCAATATCAAGGTGGTTGGTTGGCTCGTCTAACAGCAAAATATCTGGCTCGCTTGCCATGGCTTTGGCTAAGGCTGCTTTTCTTCTCCAGCCACCAGACAAGTTACTGAGTTCTTGGTTAGGATCAAGTTGAAGTTTAGTTAACACTTGCTGGATACGTTGTTCTAGCTGCCAACCATTGTGATGGTCAAGTTGTTGTTGAAAGAATTCCAACTTGGCCATATTGGCATCAGACGGGTCTTCAGCGACCAAATCTGCGGTATGAAAATATCCTTTTAGATACTCGCCTACTTCAGCCAATCCTTCTGCCACATAATCAAACAAAGTGCACTGCACACTTGCCGGAGGATCCTGTGGTAATCGAGAAATTTTCACTTCTTTGTTTATCAAACGTTGACCGTCGTCTAGTTTGATATCTGCTTCAATGACTCTCAGCAAGGTGGACTTTCCGCAACCATTGCGGCCGACTAAACATAATCTTTCACCGGGATGAATGACTAGTTCAATACCATTTAATAAAGGAGGATGACCAAGGATGATACTGGCATTTTTTAACTGCAATAAACTCAACGTAAAAACTCACCTAATTGAAAAGAATCGAATGGCCAAGGCAATTCACTATTATTGTCTTCGCGGAATAAAACCGGAATACGCGCACCAAATAAATGATACAAATCCGAGCTGGCACGCACATCCACTTTTTTAACTGTCGATGCCGCGCGTGTATCTACTTCTTTAAGTAAAGCCTCGGCTTGTTCGCAAAGACAACAGCCCTGACCGGTATACAAAATTAAACTCATAAAATCTAACACACCTTACTGTTTAACAAGTGACCAACAATGATGTATTTTCGGATTGCGCTGAAAATCTTCTGGCAGAGTTTGTTTGGAAATATCTTTTACCTTTAACCCCAAAGCATTTAACGCTGCTTCGTCTAACTTAAACTGACGCAAGTTGTTGGAAAACAGGATTTCACCACCTGGATTGAGGCAAGTTAAGGCATCTGTGATTAACGCAACATGATCTCTTTGCACATCCCAAGTCCCTTCCATACGTTTAGAGTTAGAAAAAGACGGCGGATCAATGAACATTAAATCATATTTACCATTATGACGATTTAACCACGTCAAACAATCGGCTTGGATAAATTCGTAAGCCCCAGTTAAGTTATTAATCTTGAAATTTTCTTTCGCCCAGTCAATGTAGGTATTGGACATATCGACTGTTGTCACCGATTTGGCACGACCTAAAGCCGCATGTACAGATACACTGCCAGTGTAAGCAAATAAGTTAAGAACATCTTTTCCTTTAGATTTCTTTTGGATTAATTGACGGGTGACGCGATGGTCTAAAAATAACCCTGTATCTAAATAGTCATATAAATTGACTTGAAATTTTGCACCATTTTCGAACACTTCGATGGTTTCTTTGCGCTGCGAGACTTTTTGGTATTGGTTTTTACCTTTTTGTTGCTCTCGCACCTTAAGAATAATCTTATTTGCATCAATGCCCGTGACTTGGGGTAAAGACATCATGACTTCTTGAACGCGTCTCTTGGCTTTTTGTTCAGGTATATCTTTGGGAGCTGAATACTCTTGCACTACGAGATAATCGGCATATCTATCCACGGCCACATTGTACTCAGGTAGATCTGCGTCATATATTCGATAACAATTGGTATTTTGATTTTTTAACCATTTATTGACCTTCACCAAGTTTTTAGTTAGGCGATTAGCAAAATCATTGTTAACGGTTTTGTTTTCTCGAACTTGGCAGTTTTTTTCATCTAATTCAAAATTAACTAATGAACATTCTAATTTGCCGTTCATCAATTTGTATTCTTTTTTGGCCGCTAACTTCAATTGACGCAATAAATCACGATCTGATGTTAACAAAGACAAATGCCACGACTTAAATTCTTGCTTTAACCAACTTCCCCATTTTTGAAACACTGGAATAAGTTGCGTTGTTTCACTTAATCTTTCACCGTAGGGCGGATTACTCACTATGTATCCACTGGGTAAATCTGTAGCGGGAAGAAGGCAAGCGTCTTGTTGACTAAATTTGATTAAATCTGCCACACCAGCGGCTGCGGCGTTTTCTTTGGCCACTGTAATTATTGAGCTTTCTATATCATTGGCCCAAATCACACCTTCATGGGGCTTTATAGCCTGCTCCGCTTCTTCAATTAATTTATTCCAGGTAGATTTATCATGTTGTTTCCACGCATTAAATCCCCAAGATTGACGTTTTAACCCAGGTGCAATATTTGAAGCTATCATTGCAGCTTCGATAGCAATGGTCCCAGAACCACACATGGGATCGATAAGTGGTGCTTGGGTATGCTTAAACCAGCCGCTTCTGATTAACATGGCACTGGCCAAATGTTCCTTCACGGGTGCTATACCAGTTTTAGCTCGATAATGTCTTTGATGTAGGCTCTGACCTGTTAAATCAATATACACACCAAGAATGCTTCGCCACATGCGAGCTTGCACTCTGATGTTAGGTAAAATTTTACTGACTGATGGACGCTCATCAAAGAAAGTGGAAAATTGGTCGACTATGGCATCCTTGACTTTTAAGCCACCAAACTGAGTATTATTGATACTCTGATTAGTACCAGTAAAGTCGACCATAAAGGTATCCTTTACACCAAAATGGCTGGGCCAGTTTGCTTGATCTGTTACTTTGTAGACATCGTCTGCACTATTGACTTCACCTTCAGCTAGTTTTACTAACACCCGGTTTGCTAAACGAGACCAAATACACACTTTATAGGCGTCAGCAAGTTCACCGCTAAACAACACTTGTCCGGGTTTAGATTTTAGTGCCACGTCTGGGCATATATTTGCTATTTCTTCCAATAGCATTCCGTCTAAGCCCTTAGACGTAGTGATTAAAAATTCGAACATGGTTTGGCTCATTGTGTGACTCAAGTTACTCATTGATTAAAACGGGCGCGATTATACGGTAAATGACAGCTAAGCGCATGTTTAATCGATATTTAATAGGTAGGAGATATTTACAAGATTATTTACAGCTGCAAAATTATAAAAATTATGCGGTCAGTTGAGAGCTGGCTTCTGACAGTAAAGGTTCAAGACGGTTTTTTGCGAGTTTAATTAATTCAAACTGCCTTAAAAATTTGTTTTCGTTTAGCTGTAGTTTCGAGGAAATCAACATACAAGTCGCCAAAGAATGTTCATCGGTCAACACCAATACAACACCTGAATTAAACTTATTGGAAACTCTGGCTAGGCGATGGTGGAAACCATATGACTCAACTTCATCAAAAAACCAGCTTTTTGGCGCCACTGGTTTATGAAACATTATTGCAGCTGTGGCATTAATTAAGATGTGAGTAAGCTGTGCATCAGAAAATTGTGCACCACTGGCAAGTAGATGATTGGCAAAGGACAAATAATATTCAGTATCGGATAAATTAAATAACTGATGAGATTTTGGCAAATCTATAATGTGTTGTTGCCCATATGCCGTTGTACACTGCCACTCTTTTCCCATAGACAACATAAGTTGACTATTTTCAGAAAACCAATACCAATCTGACATGGGTTGAAGCATATACGACCATAAACTCAATAAATAACAAAGGCTAAAAAATTAACATATGTCTCTAGCCTTTGGGTGATTTATTACCTATTTATTTAGTATAAAAGAAGCAGATCTGGACAAGATCATTATATGGAATTAATGATCTCCTTGATCACTTTTGGCCCTTGGTAGATCAAAGAGGAATAGACTTGGATCAAGCTTGATCCGGCACTGATCCTTGCCTTTGCCGTGTCAGCGGAGTGAATACCCCCTACCCCTACAACCGGCATTCTACCAGCGATCAATTTGCATATCTTCTCAGTAACCGCTTGGCTTTTAGAGCACAACACCGCACCGCTAAGGCCTCCCATTTCTTGTGCGTTTTGTTGTCCCAACACTTCAGTTCTATCTAAAGTTGTGTTGGTTGCTATGACTCCATCGATCTTCGCGTTGATCAGAGAATTGCACATGTCGACAATTTCTTGGTCCGTTAGATCTGGAGCGATCTTAACGAGGATCGGCACATATTTACTATGTTTAATTTCTAATAATTGTTGCTCTGTTTTAAGTCCCATTAGAAGCTCATCTAATGCTTCACCGTGCTGAAGATTTCTTAATCCAGGAGTATTCGGCGAGGAAATATTGACTGTGATATAACTCGCATAGTTGTACACTTTTCGAAGGCAAATCAGGTAATCTTGCAGTGCCTGCTCTTCCGGTGTGTCTTTATTTTTACCAATATTTATTCCTAAAATACCGGTGTACTTTGCGCGTTTAACATTTTCAATAAGATAGTCGACTCCCTTATTATTAAATCCCATCCGGTTAATAATGGCCTGCCCTTCTGGTAAACGAAACATTCTTGGTTTGTCATTACCAGGTTGTGGCTTAGGTGTAACTGTGCCTATTTCAATAAAACCAAAACCCATAGCGGCAAAGGCATCAATACACTCACCGTTTTTATCTAAACCGGCAGCTAACCCCACAGGATTTTTAAAGGTTAAACCCAATGTTTGCACTGGTTTATCGGCTAAATTTTGCCTATATACACAATCTAATAAGGTATTTTGAGTGCGTTTAAGCCAATTTATAGTGAAGTCATGACTCCATTCGGCATCTTGGGTAAATAATAATTTTTGGATAAGTGGATACATAATTTCTCTTTAAACATAAAAAAGCCCCGGCACGTATTAACGAAAACCAGGGCGTTGTTAAACAAATCCTCATACCACTTCGAACGGCGCATTATGAGGTGGTATGAGCATTGGACCTAAATCACTAGGTGCAATTATCAGCTGTTGGCGTTGATGCTTAGCAGCATTAACTCCCTAAGAGCAACTGAAAACTTAGCAAACTCATGTGTACTGCTGGTTTTAAATTCAGACATCATATGATACCAGCGATCGAGCAAGACTTGGTTATTGTCCATCCAATTATTTAGAATCGATTCTGCATCTTTATTCTTTGGATCGCCTGCCAACAGCACTGTAGTAATAGATCTTTGTTGCCAATCAAGCTCCTCACGGTAAGAAGCTCGGGCCAAAGCTTGCCAATGATTACTCACGGCTTGTCCATCTATTTGTGACAAGAACCAATGTAATTCGAGTTTTGAACCTAACTTAAAGTACAAGTTAGACACTAATTTAATGTCTCGTTTCTCTGTTTCGGCGATTTGTGCTAAATCCATACAAGGGAACATATTGCTAAGTGAAGAAACCCGATAGGCAATTGCGTCCGGTACACCAGCAGAGGTCAATTCTAGACTCAAACTTTCAAGTTGATGGTATTCACTTTCTACCAAATAGTCTTGAATATTGGCAAAAAGATCATCAAAGGTAGAACGATAACTAGCAATTGAATCTTGAATACTAAGGGTTTTACTACCATGACGTAAATACCAGCGAGACGCCCGACGCATCGTTCTTCGCATACTATCTAACATACGCAATTGTACTTCTGAGGATATTTTGTTATCTAAATCCTCAATATCATCCCATAAACTTTGCATACCAAAAATGCCTTTAACAACAGCATAAGCCGTTGCTATTTCATCAATGGCGGCGCCTGTTTCTTCTTGGATCCTAAAGACATAATTCATGCCCATATCATTAATGATGTTATTCGTTAATTTTGTGGCTATGATTTCGCTTCGAAGTGGATGTTGTTGCATCTGCACTGAAAAGTTCTCTTGTAACTTTTTAGGAAAGGCTTCTATCAACAATTGCCCGTGATATGGATTATCAGTAATAGATGCAACATTAAATTGCTCTTTCATGACCATTTTTCCATAGGCAATCAATACCGATAACTCAGGTCTGGTTAAACCAGATGATTTCGCTAATCTGTCTGAAATTTCGTCATCAGTTGGAATAAATTCCAACTCTCTATTTAAATATCCTTCTCGCTCTAGTCCATGAATAAAGCGCATTTGTTCTCTTAATTGACCAACCCCACCTAACGCGGATATAGATATGGACTCTGTTTGGCGATAACAATCTTGAATAACTAAATCGCCCACTTCATCGGTCATGTCATATAAAATTTTGTTGCGCTGCTTAACCGTTAAATCACCGGCATTGACTAATGAATTAAGTAAGATCTTAATATTGACTTCATTGTCTGAACAATCCACGCCACCGACATTATCGATAAAGTCAGTGTTGACCTTGCCACCATTAGCAGCAAATTCGATGCGTCCGAGTTGCGTCGCGCCCAAATTACCACCTTCACCAATTATCTTGGCTTGTAACTGGTTACCATTAACTCGCACATCGTCATTGGCTCTGTCACCAACTTGGGCGTGGCTTTCTTTAGTACTTTTAACATAAGTGCCAATGCCGCCATTCCAAAGTAAATCAACAGGCATCTTTAATACATTATGGATAAGTTCGTTTGGAGTCATAGTTTGTTGTTTAGTCCCCAACCATTTTTTCATTTCTGTGGTTAACTTTATAGACTTAGCTGAACGGTTGAAAATGCCCCCGCCCTTAGAAATAAGTTTACGGTCATAATCGTCCCAACTCAGAGAGGGGTTTTCAAATAAACGTTTACGTTCTTTATAAGTCGTTTCTATATTTGGACTAGGGTCAAAAAAGATATGCAAGTGGTTAAACGCACAAATTAACTTAGTATGAGTCGATAACAACATTCCATTACCAAAAACATCCCCCGCCATGTCACCTATTGCAACACAAGTAAAATCACTGCTCTGGCAATCTTTGCCCATTTCTCTGAAATGGCGTTTTACAGACTCCCACGCGCCTCTTGCGGTAATCCCCATTTTTTTATGGTCATATCCAATGCTACCACCCGAAGCAAAGGCATCACCTAACCAGAAATTAAACTCTTCTGAAATACCATTAGCAATATCAGAGAAAGTGGCCGTTCCTTTATCTGCTGCCACCACTAAATAGGCGTCATCTTCATCTAATCTGACCACCTCTTTAGGATGCACCACTTTGCCTTCGACTATATTATCGGTGATATCTAGTAAACTACGGATAAAGATTTTGTAGCACTCTTGACCTTCTTTTTGGAAGGCTTCACGTCCTTGGTCCATGGGTAAATTTTTACAAACAAAACCACCTTTTGCACCCACAGGCACAATCACAGTGTTTTTTACTTGTTGGGCTTTTACTAGTCCTAAAATCTCAGTTCTAAAATCTTCTTGGCGGTCAGACCATCGCAAGCCACCTCGGGCGACTTTCCCACCTCTTAAATGCACCCCTTCAATACGAGGCGAATACACAAAAATTTCAAATTTAGGTCTAGGCAAGGGCATTTCAGGAATAAGCTCAGGTAACATTTTATATGAAACATAAGACTTCTCATTACCCTGCTCATCTTTTTGATAAAAATTAGTGCGCAGCGTAGCCAAAATTAAATCCAGATAACGACGTATGATCCTGTCATCATCTAGGTTAGACACGTTTTCTAATTGTTCTTTAATAGAATTAAGCGTGGTTTCTTCTAATTTATTACTGCGCTTAGCATTTGGATCAAATTTTTGATGAAACAATTCAACCAGTAGCCTGGCAATATTTGGATAATTAGCCAGTGTATTAGCAATATAATCACGGCTAAATGAACTACCAATTTGACGCATATATTTAGCGTATGAGCGCAAAATAGTCACATTTCTACCCGTTAACCCAGCACCTAAGACTAAACGGTTAAAGGGGTCGTCTTCTAACGCTTTGTACCAAACTTTTGAGAAAGCGGTTTGAAATAACGTTTGAGCTCGCTCCATATCCATATCGTTACTGGTGTTATGCAACATCGAGAAATCCATAATCCAGTTAACTTGCTCTTCATTGGGACTGATCTTATAAGGACTTTCATCTATGACTCGTAAACCAAAGTTTTCTAACATAGGTAATACGGCAGATAAGTGGATAGGCTCATTTTTGTGAAAGAGTTTTAAGCGCACCGCTTTACTTTCGGGCCCTTCTTCTTGAGGGCGATAAAACAACATATCTAAAGTATGTTCTGTGTTAAGCAACTCGAGCTTTTCGATATCGACTAAGGCTGCGCTTGGCAAATTATATTCTTTATAACTACTAGGAAAAGCATTGACATATCTCTGTTCGAGCCTTTTACCTTTTGCTTCACCATGATTAGAACGAATTGTATTGGCTAGTCTGTCATCCCAGCTCTTAGTTAATTCTATGATGTTTTTCTCGATTTCCTTCACATTATAATCCGCGTTGTTGTTTTTCACTCTGGCAATGTAATGCGTTCTAGCATATACAGACTCTGAAAAATAAGTGGTAAATTCAACTTCTTGTTCGCTGGCAAATGATTGTTGAAGAAGAATCTGAGTATCTTTTCGTAACTGAGTGTTATAGCGTTCCCTTGGAACAAAGACTAAACAGGAAATAAACCTTCCAAATACATCCTTACGAGCGAACAACCTAGATATTCCGCGTTCTTGCATTTGGAAAATACCCAAAATAATTTGCGCAAGTTCCTTTACGCTGCCTTGCAATAATTCATCTCTAGGATAGGTTTCAATAATATTTAAAAAGGCTTTATGTCCATGTGAATCGGGATCAAAACCAGACAATTTAGAAATCGCATTAATTTTATCCTGCAGTACAGGTAATTGTGTAGCGCTACTATTATAAAATGACGCGGAATAAAGACCGATAAACCTGTCTTCACCTATGACCTTACCTTCATCATTAAAACGTTTAATACCCACGTAATCCAAATAGGCTGGACGATGCACCCTAGAGCGAGAGTTCGTTTTTGTCAGCATCAATGGATTGTTACTTAAGGCTTCTTCTCGTGCTGACGGAGGAATATTTGACAATACCCTTTCACGGTCAGTTTTAGAGTTTTTCATCAATCCTAAGCTAGAATCGTTATCGGCTACCCATCGGTAGTCTCCTTTTATACCTTTGGCACTATAGGAGCGGTATCCCATTAAAGTAAAATTATGATCATATAACCATGCCAAAAAGTTTTCGGTTTGTTTTTTCTCTTCAGCAGTAATTGGGCAATTACTGTTTTCAAACTCGTCAATGATTGTTTTTAGTCTAGCGCGCATTGGCTGCCAGTCTTCCACGGCAACCGACACATCATTAACCACTGACATTAATTCTTCAGTCAGTTGTGTTAACGCAAGTTTTGAGGTTTGTCTGTCCACTTCAATCATGAAAACAGTTTGTCTAATGCTCTCTTTTTTAGCACTGTTAGTGTCTTCAAATGCCACAAATGAATGTTGTTTATCACGCTTGAGATCAATTGGACAATGCAACAACAAGTGTGCGGTTATCCCCATTTTATTGAGTGCCATGCGCACCGAATCCACTAAAAACGGCATGTCAGTAACAATGATTTCAACTATAGTGTGGGTTGATTGCCACCCATGTTTACTTATTGCTGGATTAAATGCCCGAATAAAAGGAGCTTCACCTTTATAATCAATAAATTGATTCCACAAACTTAACGTTGCCCCGTACAAATTATCTTCACTGCGATTATCCAAATCGTCACGGGCAATATTTTTAAATAATATCTTTGAAAAATTTGTCACTTGTTCAACTCGTTCAGGAGCCACTTTTTTATTAATTAATTTAAAGACATTTTCTAGTAGAATTGAATGTTGGTTATCTGCAACCGTCATGTGTTTGTCCATTCTTTTGTAACATGTGAGTGGTAGGAAAATTTGTCATTATCAAGCATACTAACCTTTTAAACGTTAGCCCTACTTAGATTAGACAAAAGACTGAGATATATACAGTTTTTTGTATTTTATGGTTCATTCTCGCTAAAATTATCACGCAATAAAAGACTTATATTTACTTAATTTTAACAAAATTAATAGCTATGCAAATTCACCGCATAAAAAAGTCAAAAACACCGGTACTAGCCCGAAAATAACTTAATATTTATGCAAATATTTTTTCGTAACAAAGTGCGACTCAGTATGAGGTTACAGCGTATACAAGGGGGTTGTAGGGTTTTACAGAATTAGAGTCGGTTGGATCGTTATATGACAGCAATGTTTAGCGTGTTTTAAAATGCGAATCGAAGGTCTAGTTCATAGATAGGTTAAACCAATAAAATAGAAATTTTTAAAATGGAAAAATAGTCTTGCCCTTGGTGCAACTCAATTCTGGGGAATAACACAGCATCAAATAAGGGTTAATAATCCCCCTATTTTAAGGGGGATTATTAACTATTTACTGCTACGCAATCTTCTCAAAACTTTTGATTTTATTGTTTTCATCAATCATCAATCTAAATCGCCCTTTTATGCCAATAGGGCTAACATGGGGTCTTAAGTTTTTTACTGGCAACTGGATCCTTTTGCCATTATCAGCTTGCATAACAACAGAATTTATACCGGGTACATAAAGCTGCTCACACAATTCATATTTGAGCGACAGGGTAAAATAAAAGGTCTGCATTTCTCTTTTCTTAATCTAATATCTATTGGCTCTAAGGCAAACTTTTGGATATTTTTTCAAATAGATCGTTGCTCAACCCCTTTGTATCACCAATACGCATCAGTTGATGTTGCATAAGTTGTTGCCTCTTTTTATCCACTTTCTGCCATTGTATTAGGGGCGTAATAATACGAGCTGCAATTTGCGGATTCACTTCATTTAATTTAATCAAATAGTCCGCTACAAATTTGTAGCCTGTACCGTCAATATTGTGAAAACCAGCCTCGTTAAAAAAGCTAAAAGTACCGATTAATGCACGCACTCTATTAGGATTATTGATGGTGAATTGGCTGTGCCCCATTAACATACTTATACGCGCCAAAATATCACTACGATCGGTGTTTGCATGTAATGCAAACCACTTATCTAGAACTAGCGGATCGGCCTGCCATTTTTGTTCAAATGCTAACATTAGACTTTCAAATAATTGCAAATCTCCAAGTTGTGCAGCACCAAGTACCCCTAAGGAATCGGTCATATTGTCTGCATTGGAAAACTGCGCGTTTAAAAGTGCTTCCACCTCAGAATGACCAGACAATGTGAGATATTTAAGCGCTAAATTACGCATTTTTCTTTGTTCAACTTGACTTGATTCATAGGCATAAGGATGTATTTCGAACGCTGTATATTGCGCTAACCACTCATTCTGGAATGTGTCTGCCAACGCCTTAAATAATAGTTTTCTAGACTGGTTCAAAACGTCAATATCCACCGAATCCTTTTGTTGAAACAGGGTTTCAAAACTAGGTAAGGTGAGAATTTCAGCCTTTAAGGCTAAGGATATTTCTGTTGCTTGAATAATAGGTTCAAACAGCGCGACTGTTTCCCCAATTGAAGTGCTTTGCTGTTGTGCAGTTTTTCCCCCTAAATTGTGAATACAATCACTGAATAACTTTTGCCCCGCATCCCAGCGAGCAAATTCATCAGGTGAGCCCAACATAACTTTACCCAACTGCGACTCGCCATATTGGTAATCAAGGCGAACTGGCGCACTAAATCCATGTAGTAATGAAGGAATAGGTTTAGCATCAACATTTTCAAACTCAAGACTTTGTTTGTTTTCATTGAGTTCTAGTGTTGTTTGTACTTCGTTTGCCTCCCCTAAAGGCAACGTCTCAAGTTTGTCGTTCAGCAAACTAAATTGAATGGGTATCACTAAATTTTGTTTTTCATTTTGATCAGAAGTAACTGAATGTTGCTGCTCAAATTCTATTCGATAGAGCTTTGTACTTGGCTCATAATAGTCTTTCACAATTATCTGGGGGGTGCCAGATTGGCTATACCACAGCCTAAACTGTGTGAGATCTTTATCATTGGCATCTTGCATAGCCTGCACAAAATCATCACAAGTGACTGCTTGGCCATCAAAACGTTTAAAGTACAATTTGATGCCCGCTAAAAATCCTGTCTTACCTAACAAAGTAAACAGCATTCTGATCACTTCGGAACCTTTATCATAGACAGTGACCGTATAGAAATTATTCATCTCTATCACTTCATCAGGCCTAATGGGATGTGACATAGGACTCGCATCTTCAGCAAACTGACGCTCTCGTATAATTTTGACGTTTTGAATACGATTCACAATTGCAGAAGACATGTCGGCACTAAATTGCTGGTCCCGAAAAACCGTTAGCCCTTCTTTTAAGCTTAATTGGAACCAATCGCGGCAGGTTACTCTATTTCCTGTCCAATTGTGGAAATACTCGTGGGCGATTACCGCTTCAATATTAAAATAATCTTCATCGGTGGCCGTTTCTGCTTCGGCTAACACAAATTTGCTATTAAATACGTTTAGGCCCTTGTTCTCCATTGCTCCCATATTAAAAAAGTCCACGGCGACTATCATGTAGATATCAAGATCGTACTCAAGTGAAAACTCTGTTTCATCCCACTTCATGGCTTTTTTAAGAGAATCGAGTGCGTGTTGTCCACGACCAAGCATACCTTTATCTACAAAAAGCTCTAAGGCAATGGTTCTTCCCGACTGGGTAACAAATGAATCTTCTAAAAGATCGAAGTCCCCCGCGACCAACGCGAACAAATAACAAGGTTTGTTAAAAGGGTCAGACCATTTTACCCAATGCTTTCCGTCTGTTAAGTCACCAGAATCCACCTTATTGCCATTAGAAAGCAGAAAAGGAAACGCTTTTTTATCTGCAATAATAGTGACATCATATTTAGCCAGCACATCTGGTCGGTCTAAAAAGTAAGTGATTTTTCTAAACCCTTCAGCCTCGCATTGGGTACAATAAGCACCAGCTGATAGATAGAGCCCCTCCAGGCTAGAATTACCTTTAGGATTGACCGTGTTTTCGATACGCAATTCAAACTCATTAGAATCAGTATCAATAATCAAAGAGCTGTCGGTTATTTGGTAATTGGTAATTGCTATGCCATTAATGTGCACAGAAATTAAATGAATACCCTCGCCATCTAAAACCAGTGCCTTGTCATGTTGCCCATTCCTAGTTACCTGTGAAACACATACCACTTTGGTATTGGTTTCAATCAAAGTAAATTCAAGATCCACATGATTGATTAAGAAATCGGGTGGAAGATAATCAGCTCGTTTTTTTACAGCGGGATTAATAGTGGACATTATATCCTCAATAATGAAAATGTTTTAACGGACAAACAAGACTTGCTGCCTGAGCAGCAAGTTTGTAAATTAGGCCTTAGTTTCAGCCGGTTCCTTAATAAGAGCCGGTTCAGGGGCAATCTCAGGAACGGGTATGCGCAAAATCTTAATTCCTAAGTAAGCGTAAATAATGGCTAATACTGGATTGATTAAATTAAAAAATGTATAAAATATATAATCTAAGGGGTTAACCGCCAACACACCGTGCATATATACGCCACAAGTGTTCCATGGAATAAGTGGTGAAGTTAATGTGCCACCATCTTCAAGGCTGCGGGATAAATTTAATTGATGTAAACCACGCTTTTCAAATTCATTTTTGTACATTCTACCAGGCATGACAATCGCCATATATTGATCTGCAGTAATAATATTTGTACCTATACAAGTCAAAATTGTTCGAGTAATCATATCACCTGCCGTTGTAGCACCTTTTAAGAAGGCACTTACCGCTCTTTTCAGCAGCCCGACTCTCTCTAGTACAGCCCCAAAAGTCATTGCACACATAATTAACCAAATGGTATTCAGCATACTTGACATGCCACCACGACTTAATAAGTCATTTAAGGTATCACTAGGTGTCGAAAATGAAACGCCATCAAATAGTGCCGTCCAAACCACAACAATTGAGCCTCGCAGTGCGCTTATCCCCTCGCCCGCTAAGCTGGAAATGACTTCTGGTTGAAACACTGCCGCCCATACACCACCTAACAAAGCACCTATAGCCACTGCAGGAAATGCCGGCACTTTCTTAATTGCCATAGTGAGCAATACCAATAATGGCACCAACATATGTAAACCCAAATTAAATTCTTGCTGTAACAACAGTTGCATTTCTTGAATGCTACTAGCAGATTCAGGTAAATCAGCTCCTAAACCAATGACCACAAATAAAATAAGCGTAATAACTATGCTCGGAATAGTAGTCCACAACATGTATTGAATATGCTCAAACAAATTAGTGCCGGCTATTGCGGGTGCCAAATTAGTCGTTTCTGAAAGAGGCGAAATCTTATCGCCAAAATAGGCTCCAGAAATAATGGCACCGGCTGTAATCGCCTCAGACATTCCCATACCAATAGAAACGCCCATTAGTGCAACACCCACTGTTGCTGCTGTAGTCCATGAACTACCAATGCTCATAGCAACTATGGCACAAATAAGACAACTAGCCGCGTAAAACATAGAGGGGTTTAATAGATCCAAACCATAATAAATGAGAGTAGGAACAGTACCCGCTAACATCCAAGTTCCTATAAGTGATCCTACTGCTAATAAAATAAGAATCGCACCTAAGGAACGAGATATCCCTTTTATGATGCCTTTTTCAATATCATCCCAACTGTAACCATTCTTTAAGCCGATAATCGCCGCTATGCCCATGGCAATCAATAACGCAATTTGATTAGGCCCAAATGATGAGTTGTCTTCAAATAAATATACTGACCCACCTAACAACAGGACTAATAATACTATGGGAATAAGTGCATCAGATAATGAGGCTTCTACTTTTGGTTTTTCAACTGTCATAACGCTATACAATCCTGAAAGGTCTAAAAAGGGGGTATTTTAAGCCGCTATCGAACGGTAAAACATGATGGCAATCACCACTGGACACACAAAACGTATATACCAAGGCCAAATTTTCCAAAAAATGCTATGTTCAGCCTGCTCATTACCTAATTTCAATTCCGTTAATATTTGATCCCGCTTCCAGACCCACCCAGCAAATATACATAATACTAAGCCAAGCAAAGGCTGGCTATATTTAGTAGTTAAATCAATGACCAAACCAAATAAACTTTCCATATTAAATGCAATTGTAGAACTGAGTACAAAAATAATCAGTGTGAGTGACCATACTGCACGTTTTCTACCAATTCCCTTGCTTTCAACTACAAAGGCAACTGGCACTTCAAGCATTGATATTGACGAGGTTAGCGCTGCAATTATCATTAACGCAAAAAAGACAAACGCGACATATATGCCAACTGTACCCATGGTTTCGAATAATGACGGTAAAACCGCAAAAATTAAATTAGGCCCTTCTATCAAAGCCCCACTATCAGAAAATATTTTCACACCGTTATGTAATGCCACATACATAGCAGGAATTATTAACATACCCGCCAAAATGGCTACGCCAATATCAACCAATGCAACTGAGGCGCCAAGGGAAGGAAGGTTTTCATTTTTACTCACGTAAGAACCATATACCAACATAGTACCCACACCTAGTGACATGGAGAAAAACGCTTGACCCATGGCACTAATTAATAAATCCGGCTCCATGATTAAACTAAAATTAGGTAGCAAGTAAGCCTTCCAACCTGCTGCTGCACCATCTAGGGTTGATACGTAGATTATCAATAGCGCAATAATAAGGAAAAGGGCTGGCATTAAACGAACTGACCATAATTCAATTCCTTGTTTCACTCCTCCAGTCACAATACTGGCGGTTAAACAAAGAAAAATGCCTGAAAAAAGTATGTCTCTAGTGTACGACGACGTTATCAACCAAGATGAGATAACATCTTGGCCAAACATATCGCTGATGGTCTGCAAAAAGTGTGACAACATCCAGCCAGCAACTAACGCATAGAAAGAAAGGATTAAAGAAACAGTAACAAATCCCCAGACGCCCGTTGCGCTACCTAATTTGCTGCCAGATATTTTACCTAGTGCATCAACCATGTTGGAGCGTGTCGCTCGGCCAATAATTAATTCTGCCATCAACACTGGATAAGCCAAAAGGAAAGCTAGGATGATATAGACTAAAACAAAAGCGGCTCCGCCATTACTAGCGACCTGAGTAGGAAATCCCCAAATATTACCTAAACCCACTGCGGAACCAGCCGCAGCCAGCACAAATCCCATTCGAGATGAAAACTCTCCACGTACAGCCATGTGTTGCCCTTATTATTTTTATTATTATTTTTTTGAATAGTTAAGGGCTGCATTTAGCAGCCCTTTTTTAGTTCTTTTCGGTATTAATGGCGTATTTTCCCATAGTTAATACGTCATAGGTAATATTCGCCGCTTCTTCTAAAAACGGATCAACAGTTTCTAGTTCCTCTGGTAAGTCATCCAAGTTTTCTACTTTCTCTAAACCAAGTCGCGCTAGTCGTTCATTAGTGCGCATCAGACTACGTTTATCGTTTTCAGTTTTCTCTTGAAGTCGCTCAGATTCAACCAAGGAAATTGTTTTGTCTTCCTTCTTAATCTTGTAGCGCTCTAGATCTTCGTAAATATAGTTAAATTCTTTTTTAATCCTTTGATTATGCAAATCAGTAAGGCCTTTAACTGTATTTTTATTTTCACCAAAAGTAGTGTAATTGGCTCTGGCAATACTATCCCATGGCAATGCATTTTCTTCTTGGCTTTCGCCCCAGTCAGCATGGTCAATTACTGAAGGGAATAAAATATCTGGAATAACACCTTTATGCTGAGTACTGCCACCGTTTATCCGATAAAACTTAGCGATAGTAAACTGAACACTTCCCAGAGGGTTCTCGTACAAGTCATAGATTCTACCTAATGGGCGGTGTTGTTGCACTGTACCTTTACCAAAAGTCTGTTCGCCTAAAATTAATGCTCGATTGTAATCTTGCATGGCTGCTGCAAAAATTTCTGATGCAGAGGCACTGTATCTATCCACTAAAACAGTTAAAGGGCCGTCGTAGAACACTTTTCCATCAACATCTTTTTCTAAACGAATACGCCCAGCGCCATCACGTATTTGCACAACAGGACCTTTTTCAATAAACAGCCCCGAAAGTAAGGTTGCTTCAGTCAAAGAACCACCACCATTGCCACGTAAATCGACAATAACGCCTCTTACACCTTGTTCATTAAGACTATTAATTTCATTCTGAACATCTTTATGCAAGTTATTGTAAAAAGATGGAATTTCAATAACGCCTAGTTTTTGACCTTTGTTGGGGCCATCTTTGGGAATATAAACTTCAGATTTAGCTGCCCTATCTTCCAACTTAATTTTGTCTCGCGTTAACTTCACTACCACTGGTACTGAAGACTCAGAAGATCCTTTTACTACTTGTAACTGAACAATACTGCCTTTAGGCCCTTTAATCAGTTCTACTACTTCATCTAAGCGCCAACCAATAACATCTACAAATTCATCGTCATCTTGAGCAACACCGACTATCTTGTCTTCAGGTTTAATGTTATTTGATAAATCCGCAGGTCCACCGGGAACTACACTTCGAATGACAGTAAAGTCATCTTCACTGAGTAATACAGCACCAATACCTTCAAAGGAAAGATTCATTTCCATTTGAAAACGTTCAGCATTGCGTGGCGAAAGATAACTGGTATGTGCTTCAATGCTGCGAGCAAATGAGTTCATTACAGTTTGAAATACATCTTCACTAGAAGTTTGAGTTAAACGTTTGATCGCACGTTCATAACGTTTCGTCAGTAATTCTTGGGTTTTAGGCCAATCTTTACCCGCTAACTTTAAATTAAGCGCATCGTATTTTACTCTTTGACGCCATAATTCGTCTAACTCTTGCGTATTTTTAGCCCATTGCGCCTCTTCACGATCGTAAGTGAACTTATCGTTAGGCAGCGCAAAGTTAAATTCTTTATCTAACAAAGTTAACGCGTATTCGTACCTTTCGGCACGACGTTGCATATTGAGTTGATAAATTTCATAGGCAATACTTAAGTTACCCCGCTCTATCGCGTCATCAAACTTGGTTTTATAGGCTTCAAAACCTTTAATGTCTTCAGCTGTGAAAACATTACGATTAAAGTCTAAAGAACGAATAAAGCGGTCAAATATCTTGAGCGATAACGCATCGTCTAAATCAATTTGTTTATAATGGGCACGCAAAAATTGCGATGATACCCTTTTGGCTGACGCCACGTGTTGCGATTCTTGGGTCAGCTTGGGCAAATCTTTCACGCCCAAACTACTCTCTATTGCTACAGAGCCAGTACTCATCACCAATAAAGCTGATGCCACAGAAATACGAATTGATTTAATCATTATTTTACCTTTTAGAACGAGCCAACCTCAGGTTTTCCAACTGAACTTTGACCACCATTCCAGTATCAAGTTGCACTTGAATGCCATCTTTACTGACATCAGTAATAGTTGCAGGCATGGGACTCTTGCCAATTTTCACGGTTACAGCAGTTCCTTCTACGATATGTTGTTGCTCTAATCGTTCAGCAGGAGGCTGTTTTACCTTAGTTTGTTCTTTTTTAGCAACTTTAGAAGTAGGTTTAAATTTAGGTGCTTCTTTCTTTTTGTAAGAATTCTTTACATCTGCACCAGGAACAGCACCTGCTTCTTTTTGTTCTTTACGCTTCTCAGCGACCTTAGCCTTACTTTCATCCAATTGCTTTTTAGCGTGTTCAGCGTGTTCTTCTTCAATAGCGGCAACTTCATTGCCATCTAAATCAATACGTTGCGCACCTTTTTTGATGCTATGTAAATAGCGCCAACTGTTGGTGTAATGCCTTAGCGACGAACGAAGCAAAGTTTTACTGACACGCTCTTCATTCTCCAGTCGTTCTGCTAAATCTTGAAAAATACCTATCTTTAAAGGTTTAGCATCACCTTTATTACTAAAACAAGCAGGGAATTGTTCAACTAAGAAGCCAATGACTTCTTTGCTGTTAGTAAATTTTTGTAGATTGTCCATTCAGTCTTCTAGTTAGTTCGTTAACGGGGTTCTTGGTGCTCATCATCCCAAGTTGCTAGAAGTTGGTCAACCCAGTCATACAAATCATCTTCATCTATATCGAGTAAATGTGCATCTTCTCGCCAATTTTCCCAAATATATTGGATCATATTCTCTAAAGAGGTGGAATTTATGTCTTCATCGGCATGATCATAGAGCATGTGAAGAATAGTATTCATCCTATCCGTCGCTTCAGGGGCTCTATCATCCCAAAAATCCATATCCTCAACTGTTGCAAGCACAACTTGAATATCTATGCTATTTTTCACTGCATTGATTCCTTCGCTTTTTCTTCGCCTTCTTGGGAAAACGTGGCTTGTAATATTTCCACAATATGACTTAACCCTTTTTTATCCTCAAGATCAAATCGTGCAATCTCTGGACTATCAATGTCTAACACAGCAATAATTTGTTTATTTCTCACTATAGGTAAGACTATTTCTGAATTAGAAGCTGCATCACAGGCGATATGACCTGAAAATTGATGAACGTCTTCTATTAATTGAATGGCATTTTCTGATACTGCGGTACCACATACTCCTTTACCTATTGGTATACGAATACATGCTGGCTGGCCGTGAAATGGACCCAAAACCAATTGTTCATCCTTCACCAAATAAAACCCAGCCCAATTTACCTTATCCAAAGCCCAATAAAGTATCGCACTTACGTTTGCCATATTGGCGATTAAATCATGTTCTCCAGCAACTATGGCTTCCACTTGTTGAGCCAATTGTGCATAGTGTTGCTGTTTATTTTCTACCATTAATCTCAACCTAATTAAAATCTATATCTCTATTTAAGAAGCGTCTTGCAAAGCAAATATTACCTTGACTCTTGCATCTGTAGACATTTCCCCAGCTTGGTAACTTTCAGATAATTGGAATTGGCGTGTTTTAGCTAAAACTGGCAAGACCTGTCCTGACGTCTGCTCTGATATGGATATCACTCCGGCTAATTTCAAGCCCAATACCTTTGCCAAATCAGTGGCTCGCTGCTGGGCGTGGAGTAAAGCTTGGTTTAATGCCAGTTGATAGTCCGAATCGCTTTGGCTGTTATAAAAACTAAATTGATTAATATTACTCACGCCAAGGTTTAGTACTGTATCAATAGACTGCTCGTATTGGCTTAAGGATTGTAAGGTTATCTTAACTTGCCTGGTTAAAATGAACCCTTTTTGTTCTTGTGTTTTGCCATTGTATTCAACCCAAGGGTTAAACTGTATTTGTAAAGATTGCACATCTTTTTCATCAACGCCTATTTTGATTAAAGCTTGTACCACAGCATTGGTCTTCTCAACGATAGCCTTATTGAGCTGCGCCGCTACTTTTCCCTTTTCCTGAATAGACAAACTAAAACTAAAACGATCTGGCACACTAAGTACGCTTCCCATTCCCGAGACTTCAATTATTCTTGGTTGTTGAATGTCAGGATGATCTTTAGCAAAACTGCTACCAAAGATTAATGTGAGACAAATAAAAAGACATTTACGCATATAAAACCTCAATAAATAGACATTTCAATTAAATGGGGGTTGATAATGAATTCACACTAATGAACCAAGTATGAATCAAGAATAACAAACAGTGAAATCTGTGGCGGCTTAGGTGTAAAGCCGCCACAAGCCTTTAATCCATCAATTTTTGAGACAAAAAGGTGTATTCTAAAGCGGTTCTTTTAGCGGTTTCGCGCAAATTAGCTGACGCTGAATGGCCACCGTCTATATTTTCATAATATTCAAAATCATGACCATATTGTTCCAATAGGTACGCCATTTTTCTAGCGTGACCAGGATGCACTCTATCGTCTTTAGTAGAAGTAACAAACAAAATCGATGGGTACTCTCCTTTTGGATCAATGTTATGCAGAGGGGATATTTTTTCTAGAAACGCTCTTTCATTTGGAATATCAGGACTACCATATTCACCCACCCAAGAAGCGCCTGCCAATAACTTGTGATAACGCAACATATCCAGCAAAGGCACCTGACAAATAACGGCATTCCACAAATCAGGTCTTTGGGTATACATGACGCCCATTAACAAACCACCGTTGGAGCCCCCCATAATTCCTAAATGTTTAGCAGAGGTAATTTTTTTAGCGATAATATCTTCACCTACCGCAATCATGTCATCATAAATAACCTGACGATTGGTTTTTAGTCCAGCTTGATGCCAATTAGGACCAAATTCGCCACCACCTCGGATATTTGCCAATACATAAACCCCACCTTGTTCTAGCCAATTTTTTCCAAGTAGCCCAGAATAACTAGGTTTTAAAGAAACCTGAAAGCCACCATAAGCATATTGTAAAGTTGGATTGGAACCATCAAATTTAATATCTTTTTGTCTGACCACAAAATATGGAATTTTTTCACCATCTTGTGAGCTGGCCTGAAATTGTTCTACCACAATATTAGACGCATCGAAACGGGCTGGAATAGATTTAATCGCAGCGATGTCTACTTTATTTACATCAACTTTAAACAGCGTATCAGGGGCAACAAAACTCTCTTGGTTGATAAAAATGATGTCGCTATCTTGGTTAGCTGATGACACTGACATCGAACCGTTTTCTGGCATGGCTAACTTTAGGAGCGACCATCTTTTGTCAAAATCATACAAATAGATATTGCTCACCACATTTTCTAAAAGTGTTAAAACCAGTTTATTGGCGGTAATTGAAACTTTATCAATTGTTGCACGCTCATTGGGACGATAAACTAGTTGTAAATCTTTAATTTGTTGCTCTTGCAACCAATGTTTCAAATCAAAAGAAAGCAAATCACCACTTGTAAAGGTTTGTTCTGAACCCTCAGGCGTCCATTCTTGTTTAATTGAAAAAACGAGCTGTCCCTTAAACACACCTTCTAAGCTCACTTTTTCTGGAATAGGTAATTGTATGCTTTGGGTTGAATTATCAGGTAACCAAAAATACTCTGATTCATAAAATGTTATCGCACGTACTACCATGTTTAGATTGGTATCGTCGAGTTTTACTGAAAAAGGAAAAACGCCTACATCTGTTTGCCTGCCAGCAAACAATTGTTTGGCCTCGGTAAGTGTTTGTCCTCTTTTTAATGACTTAACAACAAATGGATAACCACTTTCAGTCAGCGTATTTTCCCCCCAGTTGGTAGCGATATTGATGTGGTCAATATCTGTCCAACTAAGGTCTGTTCTAGATTCAGGAATAACAAAACCATTTTCAACAAAAGACTGTGTGGAATGATCCCATTCACGCATTTCAACGGAATCTTTCCCGCCATCGGACAAAGATAACAGGCATCTATCGTAGTTGCCTTCAAAACATTTAGAACCTTTATAGACCCAGTTTTTTTCTTCTAATGCCGCAAGGTTATCTATGCTGAGTAAATTTTCCCATTTGGGTTGCGATTTTGTGTATTCTACGAGACTGGTTCTTCTTAACATCCCCCTTACGTTTTCTTCGTCTTGCCAGAAATTGTATACAAAACCGCCACGGTAGCTACCGTAAGGAATTTTATCTTTTGCATTGACTATGTCTAATCCAGATTCAAAGTACTTTTCATAACGCTTGTCTGACATTAATTTATCTAAGGTAACTTTGTTCCAGCCATTCACTTTAGACAAAGCTTGTTCGCCTTGAACCTCTTCCAACCACAAGGGGGCTTCTGCGGACTTTTCTGTTATGAGGGGACTTTCTTGCATTTTAATTTGTTGCTCTTTTTCAGGATTACTACAGCCAACTAATATACATGTACTAGCAATTGCGACCGAGGTTAAAAAGTATGCTTTCATTATTTGCTCATTTATATTTTTGTTAATGTGTATCATGCTTGATACAAAAACTTTACTGAAAAAGTGCACCTTTTGGAATATAAACCTCACCCTTCATCAATGTTCTTGCGCTGCGGCTCATAGAGACTTTGTTCACTGTCCATACACCACAGTTAAGTTGAGTTTGTGCGCCTACTTTTAAGGTACCAGAAGGATGACCAAAAGTAACAGAATCAAGCTGTCCTCCGCCAGCGGCTAAATTCACTAATGTGCCTGGAATAGCGGCTGCAGTACCTATGGCAACGGCGGCAGTGCCCATCATGGCATGATGGAGTTTACCCATTGACAGCGCTCTTACCGCTAAATCAATAGACTGCGCTTTAACCATTTTACCACTGGAAGTCACATAGTCTGCAGGTTTGGCTACAAAGGCAATTTTAGGGGTGTGTTGGCAATTTGCAGCTTCATCAATATGTTTAAAGAGGCCCATTTTAAGTCCACCATATGCCCGTATAGTTTCAAAGCGATTAAGCACCATATCATCGCCATTAATCACTTCTTGTAATTCAGTGCCAGTATACCCCAGTGCTTCAGCATCTAAAAAAATGGTGGGGATACCTGCTTTGATCATAGTGGCTTGAAATTCGCCAATATTGGGCACATGTAAATCATCAACCAGATTGCCTGTTGGAAACATAGCCTCATCACCATCAACGGGATCCACAAATTCGACTTTGATTTCAGCGGCTGGAAAAGTCACCCCGTCCAACTCAAAGTCGCCGGTTTCTTGCACTTTACCATCGATGATAGGCACATGTGCAATGATGGTTTTGTTGATATTGGCTTGCCAAATCCGTACTACACAGAATCCGTTATTGGGAATACGCTTAGCGTCAACCAATCCATTAGTTATCGCAAAAGAACCAACGGCTGCAGTTAAGTTACCGCAATTTCCACTCCAATCTACAAAAGGTTTATCGATAGAAACCTGACCAAACAAATAATCTACGTCATGATCATCTTGGTTACTTTTAGAAAGTATCACCGTTTTGCTTGTGCTTGAAGTAGCGCCACCCATACCATCGGTTTGTTTTCCATAAGGATCAGGACTACCAATTACCCTCAGTAATAAACTATCCCTGGCCTGACCAGGTGTCTGCGCCGATTCAGGCAAATCAGACAGTCTAAAAAATACACCTTTGCTGGTACCACCACGCATATAGGTTGCAGTAACAGCCATTTGGGGTTTATAACTCATATTAATTTGGTCCTAGTTATGCCACTGTTTGTTCAAGAAAGTCCTGAGCAAAACGTTGAAGTACTCCGCCAGCTTCGTATACTCGCACTTCCTCCGCGGTGTCTAAACGACAAGTCACCGGCACTTGAAGTTGTTCACCATTTTTACGGGTAATATTTAAGGTTAAGGTTATTCCAGCGGCATAATCACCTACTACGTCGTAGGTTTCGGTTCCGTCAATTTCTAAAGTATGTCGCGTGGTTCCAGGTTTAAATTCAAGGGGCAATACCCCCATTCCCACCAAGTTAGTACGGTGAATTCGCTCAAATCCTTCTGCGGCTATGACTTCAACTCCGGCTAATCGCACCCCTTTTGCTGCCCAATCTCTTGAAGAGCCTTGACCGTAATCAGCACCCGCGACAATGATAAGTGGTTGTTTACGTTGCATATAGGTTTCGATGGTTTCCCACATACGCATGATCTTGCCTTCAGGCTCTAACCTCGCTAAGGAACCTTGTTTGACTTTACCGTCTTGCAATACCATTTCGTTTAACAATTTGGGATTCGCAAAGGTGGCACGTTGAGCGGTAAGGTGATCGCCTCTATGAGTCGCATAAGAGTTAAAATCAACTTCAGGCAACCCCATTTTATGTAAATACTCACCGGCCGCACTGTCTAACATAATCGCATTAGAAGGTGATAAGTGGTCGGTAGTAATATTGTCACCTAAAACGGCTAATGGTCGCATTCCTTTCATGGTGCGTTCACCTGCAAGGGCCCCTTCCCAATAAGGTGGCCTACGAATATAAGTACTTTGTGGTCGCCAAGCATACAATGGGCTTTCTGCAGGTTCGAATGAACCTAAGTCAAACATTGGGGCGTACACTTTTCTAAATTGTTCAGGCTTAACAAACTCAGACACTATGGCATCAATTTGCTCGTCGCTAGGCCAGATATCCTTTAAAGTTATCGCTTTATTATTGCTGTCATAACCGAGGGCGTCTTTTTCAATATCAAAACGAATCGTACCGGCAATAGCATATGCCACCACTAAAGGAGGAGACGCTAAAAATGCCTGTTTGGCATAGGGATGAATTCGGCCATCGAAATTACGATTACCAGATAACACTGCAGTGGTATATAAGTCACGCTCTACCGCTTCTTTTTGAATGTCAGGGTCTAGTGCTCCGCTCATGCCGTTACAAGTAGTACATGCATACCCCACTATGCCAAAGCCTAATTTTTCCATTTCAGGTAATAACCCCGACTCTTCTAAGTAATACTTAGCGACTTTGGATCCTGGTGCGAAAGAGGATTTCACCCAAGGTTTTCTTAACAGTCCCAATTCATTGGCTTTTTTGGCAATTAACCCCGCTGCCACTACATTGCGAGGATTACTGGTATTTGTACAGCTTGTGATTGCCGCAATAATCACGGCACCATCAGGCATTTGACCTGCTTTTTGTTCCTCTTTTTGTTCTAACGCATAGGCAATGCCTCTGGCTGTTAAGTCTGCCGTAGCAACTCGGCTATGAGGACTAGAAGGACCAGCCATATTGCGCCCTACAGAGGATAAATCAAACTCAAGCACGCGTTCGTATTCAGCTTCTTTTAAATCATCAGCCCAAAGTCCGGTATGTTTAGCATAGGTTTCAACCAATTCCACTTGCTCCGGTTCGCGGCCGGTAATTTTCAAGTAATCTATGGTTTGTCGATCTATATAAAACATCCCAGCTGACGCACCGTATTCTGGTGTCATATTGGATATGGTTGCTCTGTCCCCAATGGTGAGTTCTGTTGCACCTTCCCCAAAAAACTCTAGGTAAGCGGAGACTACTTTTGCATGACGTAAAAATTCAGTAATGGCTAAAACAATATCTGTGGCAGTAATACCTTGCTGGCGTTTTCCTGACAGCTTTACACCCACAATATTAGGTAAACGCATCATAGAAGGACGACCTAACATCACAGTTTCTGCCTCTAAGCCACCCACTCCAATAGCGATAACACCTAAGGCATCCACGTGTGGAGTATGACTATCGGTACCCACACAAGTATCAGGAAAAGCCACACCATCTCTTAATTGAATGACAGGTGACATTTTTTCAAGGTTAATTTGATGCATGATGCCATTACCAGCGGGAATAACATCTACATTTTTAAAAGCCGTTTTGGTCCATTCGATAAAATGAAACCTGTCTTCATTACGTCTGTCTTCAATGGCGCGGTTTTTATTAAAGGCGTCACTGTCGTTACCATCGTGTTCCACCGCTAAAGAATGGTCGACAATCAACTGAGTAGGCACAACCGGATTAACTTTAGCAGGATCACCACCTTGCTCGGCAATAGCATCCCGAAGGCCAGCTAAATCAACCAAGGCGGTTTGTCCTAAAATATCATGACAGACTACGCGAGCTGGATACCATGGAAAGTCCATTTCTTGTTTGTTATAAATAATCTGCTTTAAACAATCAGTGAGTATTTCTGGCTCACATTTTCGCACCAGTTGTTCAGCTAACACCCGTGCTGTATAAGGTAATTTAGCGTAAGCCCCTTGGCTAATTGCTTCTATCGCAGCGCGGGTATCAAAGTAATCGACATTACTACCACCAATTGTGTAACCGAGAAGAGGTTTGCGATGTTCATAATTCATAATGAGTTCCATAGTATAGAGGGAAGAAGTCAGGCCGATAATTTCTGGCCTGACATTAAGTGGTGGTCGTTAGCGTTGGCTAATAGTGGTGACTTTTCTCGGCTCAGCACCTATATAATCAGCACTTGGGCGAATAATACGATTATTTGAACGTTGTTCCATAATATGCGCTGCCCAACCAGTCAAACGTGAGCACACAAATATTGGCGTAAACAATTTAGTGGGAATGCCCATGAAGTGGTACGCCGAAGCGTGGAAAAAGTCAGCGTTACAGAATAATTTTTTGGTATCCCACATAAATTCTTCACAGGCCACTGAAATATCATAAAGAGAGCTATCGCCAAATTCCTTGGCTAGCTTTGCTGACCACGCTTTAATGATCACATTACGGGGATCTGATTCACGATAAATGGCGTGTCCAAATCCCATGATTTTTTCTTTGCGCGCTAGCATGCCAGCCATCTGCTCTTTCGCATCGGCTGGAGAGCTAAACTTCTGGATCATATCCATGGCCGCTTCGTTTGCACCACCATGGAGAGGACCACGAAGCGAACCTATAGCGCCAGTCACACAAGAGTACATGTCGGATAACGTAGACGCACACACACGAGCTGTAAAAGTAGACGCATTAAATTCATGTTCAGCGTATAAAATAAGGGACACATCCATCACTTTACTGTGTAGTTCAGACGGGGTATCTCCTGTGAGCAATTTAAGGAAATGTCCACCTAGTGACACTTCATCAGTTACACAATCTATTTCAATACCGTCGTGACTGTATCTGTACCAAAAACACATGATAGCCGGGAAAGCAGCCAGCAATCGGTTTGCCGCTTTGTTTTGGGCACTAAAGTCCACTTCTGGCTCAAGGTTACCTAAAAATGAGCAGCCCGTGCGCATCACATCCATAGGATGTGCGTCAGCTGGAATAAGTTTCAATACTTCTTTTAGGGCTAGTGGCAAGTCAAGTTGTTCAAATAACTGGGCTTTATAACTGTCTAGTTGCCCTTGATTAGGCAGTTCGCCGTTAAACAATAAATAAGCCACTTCTTCGAACGTGGCATTGTCGGCCAAATCTGATACATCATAACCACAATACGTAAGGCCTGAGCCTGATTTACCCACAGTACATAATTTAGTTTCACCGGCACTTTGACCACGCAGACCTGCGCCACTTAGTTTTTTATCAGTCATAATTTAATCCAACTTTTATATTTAAACCCTTGTGGTATGAAGCAAACAAAGGTCGTAATGGTTTCATTATTTAAGTAACTTAAAATGTTTAGGAGATTACTTATTTTTACCTTCAGAAAAAAGTGAGTCTAGTTTCTGCTCATAGGCGTGATAGCCAAGGTAGTCATACAATTCCGAGCGTGTTTGCATAGTGTCCACCACTGCTTTTTGATCGCCTATATTCAAAATTGATTGGTAAACATTTTCCGCCGCTTTATTCATCGCTCTAAATGCACTGAGTGGATAAAGCACCATATCGGCGCCCCACTCGCCTAATTCCTTCTTATTCCAAAGTTCAGTTTGGCCAAACTCTGTGATATTTGCCAGAATAGGTACGTCCAAAGCTTCTGAAAAAGCACGATAGTGTTGTTCTGTTTTTATCGCTTCTGCAAAAATCCCATCTGCGCCTGCCGCCACATAGGCTTTAGCACGCTCTATAGCAGCGTCTAAACCTTCTTGGGCAAATGAATCCGTACGGGCCATGATAAAAAAATCAGGATCGATACGCGCATCAACGGCGGCTTTGATGCGATCCACCATTTCTTCAGTAGAAACAATTTCCTTATTGGGACGATGTCCACAACGTTTTTGCGCCACTTGGTCTTCCATGTGCACTGCCGCCGCGCCGGCTTTTTCCATATCGCGAATGGTTTTAGCAATATTAAATGCCCCGCCCCAACCTGTATCAATATCTATCAACAAGGGCAGATCACAAGCTGCAGTAATTCGCTGAACATCAACTAGCACGTCATTTAGTGAGGTCATACCCAAATCAGGTAATCCATAGGAAGCATTAGCCACACCACCACCTGATAAATAAATAGCGTGATGACCAATTTGTTTTGCCATCATCGCTGAATAAGCGTTAATAGTGCCTACAATTTGTAAGGGTTGATTGTCTTTTAAAGCTTGACGAAAGCGTTGTCCGGGAGTTTTCATAGGGTTTTCATCCGTTTTTCGACGTTTTTACGTGATGCTGATATATGCCTGCGCATAAGAATTTCAGCCAGTTCACCATCTTGATCTTCGATGGCTTGAATAATGTGGTGGTGTTCAGAAAATGCTTTTTTGGCTCTAGGACTTGCCATACCAAATTGATAACGATACATACGTACTAAATAATACAATTCTTCGCACAACAGGCGGATCAACAGTTGATTACCGCTGCTCATTACAATACGAAAATGAAAGTCCAAATCCCCTTCTTCTTGAATATAAGCTTGGCCTTGTTGCAATGACTCGTGCTGATTGTGGACATCAAGCAGATGTTTTAGATCTTCAATTTGTTTTGGAGTGATGTTTTGTGCCGCTAAACGACACGCCATTCCCTCTAAGGATTCTCTGACCCGAAAAATTTCAAGTAATTTTTCTGTCGACAATGTCACCACGCGATAACCAATATTAGCTTTGCGCTCAAGCAAGCCACAACCTTCTAATCGGGACAATGCATCGCGAAGTGTAGAACGACTTATTTCGTAGTGTTTGGCCAGTTCGGGCTCACTTAACTTAGAGCCTGTTAAGATATTCCCTTCAACAATGCGCTGACGCAGATCAATAAAAACCGTGTCTGCACGGGTGATACTAGGTGCTGTGTTATTTGACGTTTGCAATTTTTGGTTGTCGACAATAATAAATGATATCGCCATAATAGTCGCTTAAACTGAAAATAACAAGGTCAAATTGTCGACAATTGGACCTTGTTATAAACAAACTAACGTTTTAGTTAAGTACTGCTTCTAGACTTGAAAGACAATAATCAACATTCTTTTGGCTAGAACCACACCCCATCAAACCTATTCTCCATACTTTGCCTGCCAATTCACCTAAGCCTGCACCTATTTCCAAATTGAATTCATTGAGTAGCCTATTACGAACCTGGCCATCATCTATTCCATTTGGAATTTGCACTGTATTCAATTGTGGCAATCGATATTTTTCTTCGACAACCAAGTCTAATCCCAGTTTTTCTAACCCAAGCTTTAAACTAAGGTGGTTTCGACTGTGCCTTTCCCAAGCGTTTTCAAGTCCTTCTTGTTGCAAAATAAGCAAAGATTCATGTAACCCATAGATACTGTTTACAGGTGCAGTATGATGGTAAGCGCGTTTCGCTCCCTGCCCCCAATACCCCATGACCAAATCCATATCTAAAAACCAACTTTGCACAGGATGTTGTCGCTGCTTAATCACTGCGATCGCCTTGTCACTAAAAGACACCGGGGATAATCCAGGTATGCAAGAAAGACACTTTTGAGTACCAGAATAAATGGCATCAATATTCCATTCATCCACCCTTAATTCGCTACCACCTAAGGATGTCACAGCGTCAACAATACTCAAACAATCGAACTCCTTGGCTAATTGACATAAGGCTTGGGCATCATTTAGCACACCTGTTGACGTTTCCGCATGAACAAAGGCTAGTGCTTTAGCGTCAGGGTTAGCTTTAAGTGCTGCTCTGACTTTATTAAGATCTGTAGGTTTACCCCAATCATCTTGCACCATGACAGCTTTGCCACCACAGCGTTGCACGTTTTGTTGCATACGCCCGCCAAATACGCCATTTTGGCAAACAATAACCTTGTCGCCAGGCTCAACTAAATTAACAAAAACAGATTCCATACCTGCCGAGCCAGGTGCCGAAATGGGCATTGTTAAGGCATTATTAGTTTGGAAGGCATATTGTAATAACTGTTTCACTTCATCCATTAGATCAACAAATCTAGGATCCAAATGACCTATAGTTGGTCTAGCTAAAGCTTCAAGCACTTGCGGGTAGACATCTGAGGGTCCAGGCCCCATTAGTACTCGAGTAGGAGGTATAAAAGATGAAAATGTCTGAGTCATAAAAGCTCCAAGATAAAGGTGATTTAGTGGGGTAATTTTTACAGTATTAGGTGTTTGCTACAAGGTAACTATACCGAGCATAAACAAGATAAATGCTTTTATGTCCAAGCATTTATAGGTTGAATTACGAATCGACCACTTAAATAACGAGTAGAGATCCATTTAGGATAGATAACATATTGTTTTAGATAGAAATTAAAAATGATTTCAAAATTTGTTTAGTTTTTAGGCAATTTTGTTCTATGCTTATCAGTCTAGTTTTTAAAGTTTAATCTTTTCTCCAGTTAGCGCACGGCTCTTTCAGAGCCATTCCCCTAAGCCCGATCTAGTAATAGTGTCGGGCCTTTTTTTATTTGTGTTCAACAAGGCTTTAACTGTTGTAAAAAACGTTGCGCATTTTCAACATAATGTTGCGCAGATTGTTCGAGCATTTTTTGCTGCGTTTCTGGGATGGTCTTAACCACCTTTGCCGGTGATCCCATGACTAATGAGCCATCAGGGATCTGCATATTTTCGGTTATCAAACTGTTAGCACCTATTACGCAGTACCTACCAATTTTTGCTCCGTTTAGCACAACACTATTGATGCCAATCAAACTGTAATCTCCGACCTCACAGCCATGCAACATCACTTTATGACCTATGGTGACTCCTCTGCCTATAATAAGAGGTATGCCATGATCGGTATGCAATACTGAACCATCTTGCACATTGCTATCTTCACCAATCGTAATCAGATCGCAATCACCACGCACCACAGTGTTAAACCAAACACTGCTATTTGCTTTCATGACAACTTTACCTATTATGTGGCTACCAGGGGCAACAAAAACCCCTTGTGCTAACTCAACTTTGTCATCACCTAACGAATAAATCATTACTTATCTCCAATCATACGCATGAGGCCTTCTTGCATGGTCGATGCAACTAACTTGCCTTGACGATTAAAAAACTGCCCTCTCACTAACCCTCTGGCTCCACCAGAAAACGGACTTTCAGCACAGTATAATAACCAGTCGTCAAAATCGAATGGATGATGAAACCACATCGAATGATCAATGGTGGCCATGCGCAAATTTTTATCGGTGTTTGCAATACAATGAGGATGCAGTGCTGTAGATAAAAAATGATAATCCGAGGCGTAAGCCAACATGACTTGATTGAGATTAATATTCCGAGACAATACTTCTTGTGCTTTCATCCAGATGTAACGTTTGGGCTCTTGCTTTATGGCTTTGTCAGGGGCTACAAAGTCAACAGTGCGCATATCGATTGGTTTGTGATAACCACTGCTATCACTCATACGCTCCGACATTTCTTGAGTCTTAGACAATAGTTTGATGTCTGACTCTATTTCTTCTGGCGGTAGCACGTTTGGCATAACCGCATATTGATGTTCAAGTCCTTTTTCAGGAGATTGAAAGGATGCAGTCATATAGAATATATTTCTGCCGTTTTGAATCGCTTTCACTCTTCTAGTGGAGAAACTACGACCATCACGCACATTCTCTACATCAAACACCACGGGCTTATTGGCATCACCTGGCAACAAAAAATAGCTATGAAATGAATGTGTGATGCGACCTTCAGGCAAAGTCAACTGCGCGGCAGCGAGCGCTTGGCCTAATACCTGTCCACCAAATAAGGCTCGAAAACCTAAATCCCAACTTTGTCCTCGAAACAAACCTTCTTCAAGTTTGTCTAGGGTTAATAATTCTACTAATTTGACTTCTGGCATAAATTCTCTGTTTGTTTCGTACGTATTTAAATTTTACCCTAATTCTTTTGACGCGGGTCTTTAGGGTAAAATCTATCAGGTAATTGACTTTGATGGGTAAAAAATCTTGTGTCTTTAAAAGGCAGCTTCATAAAACCAGAGATACCAAGCCCCTCAATGGTTGGAATAAGATCAATGACGTCTTTTAATAAACTCTTAAATTCCAATTCCATACTGTGATTTAACAGTTTGTAATCGCTATGTATTTTAAGATGAGTCGGTAAAGATTCAAATATAATACAGCCAGTATGATGGATGCTATTTAATTGCCTTATCACGGCCATTAATTCTAAAGGCAAGGTTAATAATTCATCGGGATCATCACCATCCTCAAAATATGAATGCATTCGACTGTCGTGTTCTGAAAGAGACACTTCACTGAGTTCAAATGGTATTTGCATTGTCCGTTCTGGAATAAATACACTGTGCTCATCACTGCGCTCAACATGTAAGGTATCACGCGCATTGAACATACAGCACTTAAACACACCAATTCGATTAATGGCCCTAGCAAAATGAACTATGTTATTGAGAGACGCTTCAAAGGACTTTATAAGCGTTAAATCGTATAAATTCAGGCTAGAATCTATAAACACCCCTGATTTTTCCCATCTAACCGCTAATCCTCCGACTAAGGGATACTTACCTAATCGACTCACCGCTGCTACAAATGCTTTTTCAGTATCTCCCATGCCTTGCATATAATTTTTATAATATCGCTCAAACTGGGCATCATCAATTAATCTAAGCTCTTGCTCTGCCTCAATCCTTAAAAAGGATTTTCGCGAGCTGTATACTACTGTGTCTATTTCTTTTACATGGGGACTGACTCTAGAAGGGATTAAAGAAACGTGATCAGGTTGTATAGCTTCATTCAATACGACATTTTTCATATATTGCATGTTATGAATAAAATAATCGCCGCCTTGCTCTCGTAACTTAGGGGAGTCACTCATCATAGCGGTTAGTGTTTTGGCAAGTTCTTGGGGTAAACCTAAGGAGTTTGGAGTAATAACCTTATGTCCAAATCGACTAGATTGACCTGAGGCCAAGGCATAAAGTGTACTTGCCAATCCTTGTTCGTCAAAGCGCACAGAAGATAGGCCTCCGTTGAGTTGATCATCACCAATAAAATACACATCACCAAGGCGCGCGTTAGTTTGTTGCATGTCACTAGACATCAAATCCATCACGTTGTTACCTACAAACTGTCCTTGATGATCAAGCTGAGCAAAAACCGACGATCCCCAATCTATTAACCCCACTTTTTCACTGGATTCATCAAACACAATATTTGATGGTTTAATATCCCCATGAACTATAGGTTTGCTTTGACCTTGCTGTTGATGTCCACGTAAATACAACAAAATATCAGCCAGTTGCGCCGCAATTTTAATTACCAATCGAACTGATAAAGGTCCATATTTAAGGGAAATTTTTTCTAAATCTTCACCTTTTGCCCTGTCCATGACTAACACTGATTGTTTTTTGATTTTTTGATATTCAATTAATCGTGGTACATAAGGATGAGAAACCAAACTCAACATATAGGCTTCTTCTTCCAATCGGTCTTGCACGTGTTGCGGTAGATTAATGCGCGAAAATTTAAACACCTGCTGCAGAGGTTGAATAGCATTCTGAGAGCCATTCCTTTTGGCAACCGTTCCCGCAAAAGCAAACCCAAAAGCTCCTTTACCGATTAATTCAATCTCTTGATAACCCAGAAGCTGCAATTGCTCGGTACATAACTTAAACCAATCTTTTAGTTTCTTCGCATCCTTATGGGACAGCAAATAGATAGACTGTTCATCAGGAATATAAAAATGTTTTATATTTTCAGCTGTCATCTTCTCAGGATTGCCAATTATTCCGCAATTAACCATTCAACGTTGAAAGACGCGCCATCGTTTTGTGCCAATAATGGCGTGAGTTCTAGTAAACTTTGTTTTATGTGATGATCTAATTGCCAAGGGGCATTTATAATGGCCATGCCAGAGCCATACATACCTCCAGCCTCATCAGCAGAGGTTACGCATAACTCTATTTTAAGTAAATTTTTAAAAGAATGTTGGCTTAAGCTATCAAGCATCGCTTCACTTTTACCTTTTTTACTGACACTACTAGCAAAACTCGTATTCGCGGTGTTCATGTCACTCGGCTTTCTATCACTCACAAGAGGATACCAAATCCCATAAATGGCAGAATTCCATTTCTTATGGGCTGCAACTACAGTATCGACAACTTGCTGATACTCACTCGCCACTTCATAAGAAGGATCAATTAGTACTATACCTCGTTGCATATCTGGTGGGGTTAAGGCTAATAAGCCTTCATATCCATCTCTATGATGGATCGCGATGTTTTTACCGCCCATATTACTTTTAAGGTTGAGTATCTCTTGATTGTGCCATTCCATTAGCACTAACTTATCCTGTGAACGAAGCATAGATTTAGCAATTTCTGGCGAACCCGGATACTGATTAAAAGCTTTATACGCAGAAACCAAAGACAAGTAGTGATTAATAGCTTCATTTTTAACCGGCTTCCCAATTAAACGTTCAATGCCCTGCTTAAATTCATTGGTTTTACGTGCTTCATCTGAGTTCAATTGATAAATCCCAGCGCCGCTGTGGGTATCAAAATAACAAAAGCCTTTGTCTTTACTTTTTAGTTTCTCAATTAACAACATCTGGCAAAGGTGTTTTAAAACATCACCATGATTACCTGCATGAAAACTATGTCGATAACTTAACAATAGTGAATTCCTTACTTTAACTGTGTGACAAAAATTGGGCTTAGGGGCTGTTGACCTTGCATATGTCGTTGAGACTGAGGTCGTTTATGTAGTTACCGAGACGTTTATCTTTGGTTTAGCCATTCTAAACCAAAGATGAAAAAGCAAGGTAGACTAATAAATGGACCATAAATCGGTTATCGACCTAAAGTGTTTTCCTCAAACGTTTTCATAACACGTTAAACCCTTCTATTTACATAGCCAAAGTTTACCTGTTTTTGCTTTATTGAAAATATTCTGAGGAAAATCTCGGCCATATATGAAAGGTCAATAACCTCTTATCTTAAAGCAAAAGTAAACCCTCTGTTAGCGGGTTTATCACTAAATTTAATTGACTATCTAGTTATAGCCAACATTGTGAGAGGATTTTCCAAGTAAGATTTCCACAGATTGTTAAATCTCACCATAGTAGCGCCATCTATAATCCGATGATCTCCAGACCAACTCACATGCATGATATTAACCGCCTTTACCGCATCATTTTCATCAAACCTAGGTAATCTCTGAATTTTACCTAGGGCAACGATGGCTGATTCTGGCGCATTAATAACCGGAGTGGCAACTGTACCGCCTAGTACTCCAATGTTTGAAATACTAATGGTTCCTCCCTTTAAATCGGTATTACTTAATCTGCCTTGACGTGCAAGCTCCACTAGCTCGTTTGATTTCTTAGCAATCTCCAATAAAGATAGGCGCTGCACACCTTTGATGTTTGGCACTACTAGACCGACTTTAGAGTCAACTGCTATTCCAATATTATGATCGTCAAAATAAGTCACTTCGCTGCAATCAGCATTAACTTGGCTATTTATGATTGGAAATTTTTCTAATGCCAAAGACATGGCTTTGATAAAAAATGGCATAAAACTAAGCTTAATACCTTCTTTTTCAAACGACCCTTTTATTTGTCCCCTAGCCTGCATCAAATTATCCATTTCAATTTCTTCACTGACACTAAAATGTGGCACTGTAAAAACAGAATGCATCATATGTTTTGCCATAACCGCTTTGATCCCGCGAATAGGCTCTACACGTTTACCACCTGTTGTCTCAAATCTCGCAGAAGTTGATAATATTTCCGGTGACGAAACAGACGTAAGATCATCTTTTAACACTCGGCCCTTATCGCCACTGCCCGCAACCTGAGACAGGTCAATTTCTAACTCTCTTGCTAACCGCCTGACTGCGGGGCTTGCTAGCGCTTTACCTGATGCTGGTTTAGCAGTATCTATATCCCCTTGTTTAGCAGCTAATTTAGTGGCGGTTGGTATATTATCGTCAACTTGTTTTTGAACAACAGCCGTTTCCTGCGGCTGCCCATCATCTGCATTAATTTGCATTTCAAACAAAGGCGAATGCACTTTGGCAATGTCACCTTCAGCATAATATAGCTTAGTAACTTGCCCGCTGTACTTAGCTGGTATTTCTACCAATGCCTTGTCAGTCATGACTTCAACAACGGGTTGGTCTTCTATAATAGTTTGGCCTTGTGTAACTAACCACTTGACCACTTCGCATTCCACAATGCCTTCACCAATATCCGGTAGAATAAAATCTTGCATACTTTGATCCTTAATATTGACCTAAAAATTGACGGTGCGTTTAATCGCTTCGAAGGTTTTTAGGTGGTCTGGCATATATTCTTTTTCATGAGCCAAGGGATAAGGTGTATCTAATCCACATACTCGGCATATAGGCGATTCTAGATTAAGGAAACACCTCTCCTGAACACTTGCAGCAATTTCGCTAGCAAAACCCGCAGTTAGTGGCGCTTCGTGATTGATTAACAAACGCCCTGTTTTTTCAACAGAACGGCAAACCGTCTCACTATCCCAAGGTAATATGCTCTGTAAATCAATCACCTCACAGGAAATGCCTTGCTCTTCAGCCATAACCGCCGCTTTTTCGATGATTTCCACTTGTGCCCCCCATGCCAACAAAGTGATATCTGAGCCTAATTTGACAACATCTGCCTTACCCAGTGGTAATTGGTAGTCATCTTCTGGCACTTCGCCCACTGAGGCTCTATACAATCGTTTTGGCTCCATAAAAAGCACAGGATTATCATCGCGGATGGAAGCGAGTAACAAACCTTTTGCCTGATAAGGATTACGAGGGACTATCACTTTAATGCCAGGAACATGGGCAAAAAACGCTTCTGGTGACTGTGAATGATAATGACCACCTGCAATACCACCACCGTATGGCGTGCGGATAGTAAGCGTACCGCATGAAAACTGCCCGCCAGAACGATACCGAAACTTAGCTGTTTCATTTACAATTTGATCAAAGGCAGGAAAAATATAATCAGCGAACTGAATTTCAGCGACAGGTACAGAGCCCTGTGCGGCAAGGCCCGTAGCAAAACCTATTATGCCTTGTTCTGTTAAAGGCGTATTAAAACAACGACCTTTACCAAAGGTTTGCTGAAGGTTACTGGTGGCTCTAAACACACCACCAAAGTGGCCTACGTCTTCCCCAAATACCATGACTTTTTCATCATCATTCATGGCTGTAATGAGTGCATTATTCACAGCCTGCAGCATATTCATTTTAGCCATCTTATAGCCTCCCTGACGTTTTTGGATAGGCTTCTGGGTACAATTCAATATGTGTTTTTAAATCGGCTAATTGTGCCTTTAAGTGCCAAGGTGGTGAATCGTATACGTCCTCAATTATTTGCTCTATGGGACAAATAGGCACTTGTTCAGCTAGCTTAAGCTGTTTCAAAATTTCTTGCCTAGTGTCATCGATAAATGCCAGATTTTGGTCTTCATTCAGCCAGCCTTTGGACTCTATCCAGCGTTTAAATCGTTGTAACGGATCCTTTAAGCGCCATCGTTCTTCTTCATCTTTTGAACGATAACCTGTTGGATCATCTGAAGTGGAATGAGCCGCTAATCTATAGGTCATGGCTTCAATCAGTACTGGGCATTGCTGTTCTAGCGCAATTTTTCTTGCCTCTTGGGTAGCGGAATAAACCGCGAGAACATCGTTACCATCTACACGAATCGTTCTTACTCCATAACCTATACCTCTGGAAGCTATACCATCACCTGCAAATTGTTCTTCTGATGGTGTTGAAATGGCGTAACCATTATTACGACAGAAGAAGATTACTGGGCAATCTAGAACAGCCGCCATATTGAGACCAGCGTGGAAATCCCCTTCTGAGGCTGCGCCTTCGCCAAAATAACAAATAGTAACTGCATCGTGTCCGGCCATTTTCTGACCGTAAGCATAACCACTTGCCTGAGGAATTTGTGTGCCTAAAGGAGATGAAATGGTCATAAAGTTAAGGGCTTTAGAGCCATAATGGATAGGCATTTGTCGCCCTTTATTCAGCTCATTTTGATTGCTAAACATTTGATCCATAAATTCTTTGCTGGTAAATCCTCGATACGCCAATGCGCCTTGCTCTCGATATTGGGACATGATCATATCCTGTGGTTCAAGCGCTGCAGCACTGCCTATAGTGGATGCTTCTTCACCGGTACAGGCCAGATAAAAGCTTATCCTTCCTTGGCGCTGCGCCGCGACCATCCTTTCGTCTAACAACCTTATATATTGCATGGTATGCAGAATTTTTAAGGAACATTGCTCAGTAATAGCCGGACATTCTGCTTCTGGATGAACTGAACCGTCTGGTTGTAAGACTTGCAGCATTGGAATATCAATTAGGCCATTCTCAATGATTTTAACCTGATGAATCAGCCCAATATTGGCTAAATGATTTCTGTCTTTCATTTATTTGCCTATATCTCTTATATACACAAAGAGTGAGTATGTATATTAATTGTAATTAGGATGTAAATAGTAGATGAATATTAAAAGTTTGGTCTTGCCAAATAGGCTTTATAGGGAAGAATAAAAAGAATAGAACCACTATTAAGTTAATAAAAACATGATATCTATCCTACTTTCAAATAACTCGAAGGCATTTTTAAGTTATTTGGCGAGATATCCTTCTATACCACCAATTTTGGGGTAAATTAACTGCTGTAGCCATGATGTAAACAACAATTACAAAAGGACGTCATTTTGAAAAAAACACCTTTGAGCGCGATAATGTTAGCCTTATCGGCCACTTTACTCAGTTGTAATTACAACTCAAACAATGTCACAGTCAAACCAACCACAAAAACACAAGATGCCAAACAATTTGTGGAAAATGCGCAACTAGCGTTACAAAAAGTCAGATTGCCATCAGCACAAGCTGCTTGGGTCTATCAGACTCATATCAACCAAGACACAGCGGCGTTATCGGCATATTTATCTGAAAAAAGTAGCAGCCTATCGTCCGAGTTAGCGAAGCAATCGGCAGCATTTAATGATGTAAAAGTAGACTCAGATACACGTAGAAAATTAGAGTTGATGCGTAATAGTTTGGTTTTACCTGCTCCAGCAGATTCCGAAAAGTCAGCTCGTTTGTCGCAGATCACGTCTGATTTAGAAGGTATGTACGGAAGTGGAAAATACTGTCGCTCTGAAAATGACTGCATGGGCTTAACAGACATGAGTAACATTATGTCTACTAGTCGCGATGAAGCACTATTGCTAGAAATGTGGCAAGGCTGGCGTCAGGTTTCTCCAGCGATGAAATCTTTATACGCAGAAGAAGTGGCTATAGCCAATGAGGGGGCCAAAGAATTAGGTTTTGCTGATATAAGTGATTTATGGCGCGGCAGCTATGACATGCCCGCTGAGGATTTTGGCAATGAATTAGACAGGTTATGGGGTCAAGTCAAACCCTTTTACGACGCATTACATTGTCATGTGCGAGCTGAATTGGGTAACCAATATGGCACAGATAAAGTGCCCCAAGACCAACCTATACCAGCGCATTTATTAGGAAATATGTGGGCACAGTCATGGGGGAATATTTATGACTTAGTTAAGCCGAAACAAGAACTAGACGTCATAGACGTCACTCAAGCCTTAGCCACTCACAATTATGATGAAATCAAAATGGTTAAGCAGGCAGAATCATTCTTTTCTTCTTTAGGTTTTGCTCCTTTACCTGACACGTTTTGGGAACGGTCTCAGTTTACTAAGCCCGCAGATCGCGAAGTGGTGTGTCATGCATCAGCATGGGATATAGATGACAAAGACGATTTACGTATCAAGATGTGTATCCAAAAAACCGGTGAAGAATTTGCGGTTATTCACCATGAATTAGGTCATAACTATTATCAACGAGCCTACAAAAACCAACCTTTGTTATATAGAGAATCAGCTAACGACGGTTTCCATGAAGCCATTGGCGACACCATTGCGTTGTCTATTACTCCTAAATATCTAAAGGAGATCGGACTAGTAGAGAATATCCCTGATGCATCAAACGACATAGGCATGTTACTCAAATTGGCATTGGATAAAATAGCCTTTGTACCTTTCGGTTTGATGGTCGATCAATGGCGCTGGAAAGTATTTTCAGGAGAAGTAAAACCTGCCGATTATAACAAAGTGTGGTGGCAGCTTAGGGAGAAATATCAAGGCGTTATGGCACCTACAGAACGCGGTGATGATGCATTTGACCCTGGCGCCAAATACCATGTACCAGCTAATACTCCTTATACCCGCTATTTTATAGCGCATATTTTACAGTTTCAATTTCATAAGACCCTGTGCGATATTTCAGGAAACACCGATCCCATACACCGTTGCTCTATCTATGGTAGCAAAGAGGCAGGTGAAGCGTTAAACAACATGTTAGAAATGGGTAAGAGTAAAACTTGGCAAGAAGCCCTGACCACTTTAACTGGCAAAGGTGAGATGGATGCCAATGCAATTCTGGCTTATTTTGCACCATTAAAAGAATGGCTCGACGAACAAAACCGTGGAAGAACCTGTGGTTTCTAATGGGATCAGAATATCCTAAGTATTAAACCCAATTCACTACTAATAAAGGAGGATTAGTAGTGAATCTAAAACTCGTATATTCCCCGTAAATAGTAGAACCCACCATTTATTCCAATAGGTGAAGTAGCGGGATAAAGTGAACCCGCCTCACCGCTATATGGATTCTGATCAGGGCGATTATCAAACAAATTTTTTGCGCCAATTGATAGTTTTAAATGACTGTTAACTTGATAATTTATGTCTAGATCTACGGTTATTTCTGAACTGGCGTAAATATCTAAACCTGCTGCTGCATCCAAGTGGTCTTCATAAAAGCCATCATAGAAATTAATTCGGATGTTACTACTTAATTTGTCAAACCTTTGGATCATGGAAAAACTCACACGGTTTGCTGGTAGATTACCTTCAAGCATTTTTATACGCTGCGGCGTAAGGTTTGACTCCACATATGAGGTACCATCCTCATGGATTCTAGGATACAGAGTCACTCTAACCACTTCAGTATCAGTCCAGTTGTACGTCAGCATTAAACGGCTTGGAATAGTAAACAAATAGGTTTCATAATTGACAACCAAATCTAAACCTTGAGTCTTAGTATCAAAATCGTTTGTGAAATATTTTGCGCTACCATAACTAATGGCTTCAGTGCTTCCAGCGGCGACTAAAGCTTGAACATCCTGTTGACTCAATGCTAAGGCAGACGTGGTGCTTATTCGATCATGGAGTTGTATATTGAAGTAGTCCAAAGTGAAATAAAACTGCTTATTGATTTCTCCCACTATTCCGAAACTTGTATTGATTGACTCTTCTGGACGTAGCGGTGTCGCACCAAGTTGTATTGATATTGCATGGGTAGGCGGCAATGTCGCTTGGTCCTCTAATCCATTAGGCGAAAAAGCGGTGGTCACATTAACCACATTACTTTGCCCTACAGTGGGTGCTTTAAATCCAGTACTTACTGAGCCACGCAGAGTTAACAAGTCATTCAAAATCATGCGTGCAGAGACCTTACCATCAAAAGTAGCTCCAAAATCAGTAAAGTCTTCATATCTGGCTGCCAGACCAAATAAAAAAGCATCACTCATATGTACTTCAAAATCAGAATAGACAGCCCAATTCCCCCTACTCCACTTTCCAGCAGATTGAGGGTTGTACCCCGGAAAACCATTAGATCCAACACCAAAGCCCTGAGATAAACCGGTATTAGGATTAAAGGCTAAATCGCCCACCACATAAGATCCTAAGTCGCCTTTTTTTTGCCGGTAACTTTCTCTTCTCCATTCAAGGCCTGTGGCAAAATTAATTTGATACTTTTTATTGATAGTAAATTGTCTAAATAAATCTAAATTAACGTTTTTTTCTAATTGGCTAGCTAATCCTGGATTAAAAGAAAATGGCGTGTTTGGCCCTAAAGAAGGATTAACGGTATGCGTTATCTGGTAATCGATCTCAGAATAACCTAACGCAACACTGAGATCGTAGTCCCAATGAGACGGGCTTTGTCCTTTGATGCCTAATACCCAAGAAGCGTCACTAATAACACCCCCGAATTGTGGCGTAAAACCTCCGGGTAAAATTTCATTGAACGAGAAACAATTTTGGCCAATTGGGGTAGAGTTATCTGCAATGAGCAGATAATTGTTATCGTCTAGCACGTTATTATCCGTGATAAGAATTTGTGGGCAACTAATACCTTGACCCATCCCGTCTAAGTCGGCGACCAATAATGTTGTTAAACCATCATTATTTTGAGCCCCTTCGAACACCCCATCTCGGGTTTGCGGATTACGAAAATAAAAGCCTCCTTGGATTTTTCTTTGCGCCAGATTGCTAAAAGAATATAATTCTTTGGACGTATCTAATTCATAACCCATATTAATTAAAAACTTCAGGTCATAGTCTACTTTAGGACTTCCCCATATTTGCACTGGATCATCAACAAAAGTATTTCCTGAGGCTATTAAGGCCAACGCATCATCTCTTTGTATACTTCTGTCGGTTGCCCCTTGTTGTTTATATTCTGTACTTATATTAATAAACCCTTGTTCATTTAGTGCAAAACCTAAGCTCCCAGTAATTTGCACTAATTCACCGTCACCTTCTCCATATTGGCCAGTTCTAACTTCAAACATCCCCCCTTGGTTATTATCATTAAGCACAAAGTTAATCACCCCAGCTATGGCATCTGAACCATACTGCGCCGCAGCACCATCTCTGAGTATCTCGATTTGATGTAAAGATGAGGCTGGGATATTACTCACATCGGCGCCCTGTGCACCATCTGATAAACCACCGCCTAAAAAAGTTATAGCTGCAGACCTATGACGCCTTTTTCCGTTGAGTAAAATTAACGTATGATCTGATGCCATCCCCCTTAAATTAGCCGGTCTAACTAAGCTCGAGGCATCATTTATAGGTTGATCATTAACATTAAAAGAAGGCATTAGAGTTGAAAGCATCGAAGTAATATCTGTGGAGCCTTGTTGAGTAAACTCAGCTACCCCAATGATGTCTAGGGGGACAGGCGAATCAATTACTGACCTAGGGGCTGATCTTGTACCTACTACTGCTATCTTTTCGATTCCACCAGTAGGAAACAGTATTTCAGTTTGTTTACTTTCTTCGAAATCCGTCGTAGCAGATGAATGTACTTTGATTATCGGTTTGACACTCAGTCCCTTTTTATCTTTAACTGGATATAACCCCGTGCCTTCTAATAGTTTGACTAACGCTAATTCAACAGAGTAATAACCACTTAACTCATTGGTCACTTCTAGCTCTGCAAGCTCAATTGGAAATAGAAGTGTGGTATTGGCTTGTTGAGCAAACAAAATTAGCGATTTGTCGGCTGATTGAGAGGGGATAGAAAATTGATACTTATTTTGGGCAAGCGTCTGAAATGAAATAATCGTTATTAAGACAACAAGTACACGCATAAAAATACAGGATAAACTGAATACAATTCGATAAGGCAGTCTAGCACGTTGATTTCGATTGGAAAACGATCAAGATTTGGCTAATTTAACACCGAAAACTGGTTAGTTAGAGATAACTTTCTGTTCCAGTGGAAAGTACTATTGTTTGTTCATCGTTTTTTTCATAGACAATATTAAAGTTGTTTTCGAGTGCAAATAACAATCCTTGTATATCACCAGCTTTAAAATAGCCCGCTACCCTTTGTTGCCTGACTTGTTCGTCTGCTAAGGTAAAATGAACTGAAGTATACCGGCTAATTTCTTGTAACGCTTCAGCCAAAGGCTCTCCATGAAACACCAACATACCTTGTTGCCAAGCTAAATCGTTCTGAACTTGTTCATTAGTCAATGTAAATGGTTGAATAGTTTGTTGGCTAATCAGTGCCTTTTGCCCCGCAATCATTAACTCCCCAGTACCTTCAAGGGGTTGTAATGATTCTTCAATAATGGCATTGGGAATGCTATCCGTTTTATTTTTAACTAACACTTTTCCATCAGTTACCAACAATTCAAACTGGTCAGCACTGTTTATTTGCATGTTAAAAGCCGTACCTACAGCGGTCACAGAGTTGCCAGCAACCTTAACAATAAATGGCCGTTTCTGGTCATGGGCAACTTCAAAGTGTGCCTCACCCCGCACTAGGTTTACATTCCTTAGGGAGTTAGAAAAATCAACCGACACCAAACTATCAGTATTTAAATGGATGACCGAGCCGTCAGCTAACGAAAGTATTCGTTGCTCACCCACCAAAGTTTCAGCATCAAGCACCACCAAAGATGGGTCATCCACAGTAGCCATAAGTTGAGAATTCACAAGCCACCCCAAACAACTAACAGCAAATACAAGGCTTGCCGCCATTCCTATGGTTTTGCTATTTGAGAATAGCTTAGTCTTACGTTGTGGATTTTCTCGCAATGGAAATAATGTACTTAATTCATTTAAGACGCTTAATTCATCCCAAGTCTGTGCTACTGAGAATAAACTTTCTCTATGGAAGCTGCTGATATTAACCCAATCTGAAAATGCCTTATTTTCAACTTCATTTAAGCCACGATCAAAGCGGCTGATCCATTCGCAGGCTTGTTGATGAATTTCTTGTTTGCTACTGAATGTTTTAACGTTATTCATTTTTTAACTGTTTTACCGTGTTTTAATACCGAAGCGACTTGTTCAGTGTCTGATTGGACTAAATTCCGCAAATATAGGGAACATTGAAATAATCCTTTAGCAACATGTTTTTCAACTGTGCTCTCACTTAATCCAATATACCCAGCGATATCCTTTTGACTCATCCCATAAACTTTTTTTAATAAAAACACCCGCTTAACTTCTACTGATAAAGTATCAGTAGCACGGCAAAAATGTAAAAAACGCTCTTTACTTTCAATCTGGCTTTCGAGACTTTTACTGGTTAAATCACTAGGCAAATTTTTCATGTCATCTAATGATTGATTTTTACGTTCACTTGCCTTGTAAACGTGATTTAGAGCTAGGTTTCTAGCTGTTGTAAGCATGTAAGTCCGTTCAAATTTTATTTCTTGCTTCAGACCCGCTTCGTAACTTTTGATAAAGGTTTCTTGAACAATATCTTCCACGTCGTCACTTTTTACAATGCCTCCTATTATTTTCGCTAAGAGAGCGCTACATTTCAAATAAGTAGTTGCCATAGTCGACTTATGCTGCATTGACTAATCCATTTAAGTTAACCAGAATTCCAGTAGTGTTAGGCACCCTGCTACCAAAGTGTTGCAACGTTAGATAGAGCAAATTATAACTGCCTTCTATTATTAAAAGAAATACAACCTTGCCATAATTGGCAAGGTTGTATGATTGGCATTTAACTAAAAGTTATAGGTTGCTTTTACATAATAAAAACCACCGTTGTAGTCGAATGGTCCACTTTCATAGAAAGCACCACCTACTACAGCTCTTGCCTCAACCTGCAATCTTTCGGCTTTTTGGTCAAACACATTATTTGCTCCAGCTGTGATAGTCACTTGATCACTTAAGAAGAAGTTAACTTCTACATCAACAGTAACGGCAGCGTCAGCAATTTCTGACCAAGTGTCAGAGGTATCATCAGCATGAGTTGCATAATACTCACCAAAATAATTGGTACGAACAAACATGCTTAACGCATCCCAGCTTTGTGAGATTGTTAGAGTAGCTCTATGGTTAGGCACACCCTTTTCTAATCTACGTACTTTACCATCACTGGTGGTATCAGGATTAAACTTATCAACACTTGTATCGTTCCAGTTATAGGCCAGTGAGAAATCAGTGTCACTACTTTCAAAAATTTCCATTGAATAATTTGCAACAACATCGACGCCTTGCGTGGTGGTATCGAAATCGTTAGCAAAATAAGTTACCGCTGATATCAATTCAGGATTCTGCACACCTAAGGCTTCTAACGCAGTATAATCTTCCGGTCTAACAGTGATTTGACTGGATTGGGTGATGCGATCTTCCACTTCGATATTGTAATAATCAAGAGTGAAGAAAAAATCACCCGATTGGTAAACACCACCAAAAGCGAAACTCGTCGAATTTTCTGGTGTTAACTCTTTACCACCATAAAATGAAGCTAATGGGTTGGTAGGAGGAGCTGTAAAGCTTTGAATTAAGTTCCCTTCAACTATAGAAGTAGCAGTGTTCACCACATTGGCTTGCCCTACTGTTGGTGCTCTAAAGCCAGTACTGCTTGACCCTCTCAATGATAATTCATCTGACACACTATATTGCAGGGTTAACTTATAATTAGTTGTATCTCCAAAGGTAGAAAAATCTTCATAACGTAACGCACCGCCTAGCAGTAAATCTTCCGTTACATAGGCTTCCACATCGACATAGGCGGCAATATTACGACGAGAATTAAGCCCAGCAGCTTCTGGGCCAAACCCTTTAAAACCATGAGAACCAATATTAAACCCTTGATCTGCAAAGGGACCCGCAATCCATGATGCTTCTTCACCTGCTATAATTTCAAAGGATTCACTTCGCCACTCTAAACCACCTGCCACATTGATTGGTTCATATAGTCCGGCTTCAACACTTTTAACTAAATCTAAATTGATGGTTTTTTCTAGTTGAATATAACTACCAGTATCAAACTCAGTAGGCGTACTAAGTCCTAAAGAAGGATTAAGTGTATTTGTTAGATTGAAAGAAGATTCACTCTTACCAATTGAACCACTTAAGTCAAACATCACCTCAGCAAGGAAACCTTCTTTAAATTCGCCTTTTGTACCAACAGCTAAAGAGGTATCAGTGATAGTTCCACCAAATGCTGGGGTATAACCACCAGGAAATATTTGGTTCATGGCGAAACAATTAGGATCGGCTACCATATCTTTATAAGCATCAGTTTCAAGCACGTTTGGTACATTGGCTGGCACAACAGCACAGGTGCGATCTGCACCTTGAGATTGGGCTATATCCCCTACTAGTAGTGTTTCACCGCCATCGATTGAATAAACGTTGCCACGGTTATGAGGGTTACGGTAATAGAATCCACCTATGGCATCACGTTCAGAGAAGTTACCAAACATGTATACTTCTTTATCATCGCCTAAATCAATGCCAGCATTAGCAAAAATTGTAATATCATCTTTTATTTCTGGATTGCCCCAAATTTGAGCAGGATCGCCAATTGATGTATTACCGGCAGCAATAAGTGCCGCCGCGTCTGTTCTTTGCCTACTACGACTGGTTGCATCTGCATTTTTCAATTGAAAACTTAAGTTTACAAAACCATCTTCCGTTAGGGGTAAACCTAGATTACCATCGATAATAGTGGCATCACCGTCGCCTTCATAATACTCGCCGCGTTTGATGGATAAAGAGCCACCATCAGCTGCATCCTTCAAAACAAAGTTCATCACACCAGCGATAGCATCGGAACCATACTGAGCGGCAGCACCGTCTCTTAATACTTCAACTTGTTTCAGCGCTGCGCTAGGAATAACAGAAATATCAGGACCTTGAGCCCCATCATTTATGCCTCCGCCTTGAAATGCAATAACAGAAGCTCTATGGCGACGTTTACCATTCACCAAAATCAGAGTACTGTCTGAAGATAAACCTCTTAAGTTTATTGGTCTAATCAGTGTTGCTGCGTCAGAAATAGGTTGAGCTCTTGAATTAAAAGAGGGCACTGAACTGATTAGCATATCAAGCATATCAACTGAACCGGATTTTGACAGTTCATCGCCGCCTATGATGTCGATTGGCACAGGTGAGTCAGCTACTGAACGAGGTGCTGCACGTGAACCTACAACGGCTATTTTTTCAACATTTTCATCTGATTCGGCTTCTTGAGCTGATACAGGGGTAACAGATACAATACTTGCTGCGGCAGACGCAGCTATAACATAACGAATATTCTTCGCTAGCTTAGTTATTGAAGTTTTCATAGTTGTTTTCCAGCTTAATATTTTTTTATAATGCTTAAAGGCAATGCTACAAAGTATCTACATTGATATGCCATTTAAGTGCTTTGTGTGTCCTGTTTTCGCCAATAAAATAACTAGGCGAATATAATTTATATACCCGTCACAGTAGAAAAACAAACGAATCAAAGAAAATAAAAAATAAATATTTTTTGATAGAGGATTTTAGTTTTTGCTTTGTCTATGCAGTGTTGAGGGGGATTTTCACTGCAAAAAAGAAACTTAGCTTGCTCTGGGACGAGGTAATTTATTTGCTCAAGTTAAGACTTGTTATAATCTTAAGCTCTGAAATACGGAGAAGGTAACGCGACCTTCTCCTATATGGGAAGTTACTTACCTAAAACTGCTATCACTTTTACTCCACAGTTTCATCAACAATGACTCCACTGACAAACTAGCGGCTAAGCCGAGTCTCTCTGGCAAGCTCTTTTTCATACTATATTTTACTGTGAATATTTTCTTGTCTTCATTGGCAGTTAGAATGTAATCATCTGAAGTTTGGATCTCATCCACTAAACCAAGTTCTTTTGCTTTAATGCCGTACCAATATTCACCAGTTGCAACTTGAGAAATATTTAACTCAGGTCTTTGAGATTGCACAAAATCTTTGAACATATGATGCACATCTTCTAGTTCAGCCTTAAATTTTTCACGACCTTGATCGTTATTTTCACCAAACATTGTCAAAGTACGTTTAAACTCACCCGCAGTGTGTTGTTCAAACTCTATATTACTTTTCTTCAATAACTTGTTGAAGTTGGGTAACTGAGCAATTACGCCGATGGAACCAATAATAGCGAACTTTGCTGCCAATACATGATCGGCAACACAGGCCATCATATAGCCACCACTGGCCGCTACTTTATCTACAGAAATGGTAAGTTTAATTTTTTTGTCTTTAATTCGTTGTAGCTGAGAGGCGGCTAAGCCGTATCCGTGCACAACCCCACCACCACTTTCAAGCCTAACTAACACTTCATCTTCAGGTTTAGCAACACATAAAATGGCAGTGATTTCTTCTCGCAAATAATCCACCTCATGGGCGTCCATCGAGCCAGAAAAGTCGATAACAAACAGCTGGCCTTTTTTCGCTTCATCAGCACCTTGGTTTTTTTGTTCCTTTTTCTTAGCCTTTAACGCTTTTTTCTGATCTTTGTGAAATTGTTTAAGTTCGTCTTTGCTTAATAACTCGGTTTTAGCAAAATCAGTTATCGACTCTAGCTTGTCGGATAAAGAACTTATTTCAAGGTTACCTTTATTTTGCTTTTGTTTGCTCACCAAACCAATGATACCGCCAAGCGCCAAAAGAATAGCAACAACTATTGTTATCGCTTTAGCGATAAATAATCCATATTCGTATAAAAATTCCAAACGGTTTTCTCCTAAAAAATGTTTTCGGTGATATGGGGGTAAAAAAGTAAAAAAAAAGCCAAGCAACAATTCTTGGCTTTGAATAATTAACCTTGAGACTTAGTTTGCCACTACTGACCTATCTTAAGTCACCCTGTTTGCGTCATCTGTGGCGATTTATAGAAGGGCCTGACTTTGCGTTTTTATGGATACTGATTGTAAAGCCTCCACCAGAAACGTGCACAAAAATAGTCTACTACTATAGACCTATCACTTTCTTACCTCAGCAATTCAGTGATACCATTTATTTATTGATTGATTTAGATATTTATTATGCATTCCTATACACCAGAAAAAAACTATTTAGATAAAAAAACCATATTAGTTACAGGGGCCGGTGACGGTATTGGCAGACAAGCAGCCCTGCACTACGCTAAATATGGCGCAACAGTGATCCTACTAGGAAAAACAGTTAAAAAATTAGAAAGTGTTTACGATGAAATCATCAACAAGGGTGGAAACCAGCCAGGAATCGTGCCTTTGGATTTAAAGGGCGCAACATCACAACACTACCGAGATATGGCCAATACCATAGGTGATCAATTTGGTTGTTTAGATGGTGTGTTACATAACGCAAGTATGTTAGGGCATTTAGGTCCGTTCGCACAAATTAGCGAGCAAGATTGGCAAAACGTCATGCAAGTTAATGTCACCAGTCAGTTTTTAATGACTCAGGCATTATTGGGGGTGTTAAAAAAGGCATCCCATGCGTCGGTTATATTTACGACTTCAAGTGTGGGTTTAAAAGGAAGAGCTTACTGGGGCCCCTATTCTATTTCTAAGTTTGCCACTCAAGGCATGATGGAAATACTCGCTGATGAATACGAAAATAGTAACATTCGATTCAATTGCATTAACCCTGGAGCTACAAAAACGGCCATGCGTGCAAAAGCCTACCCGGCGGAAAATGCTGATCAAGTGACCAAGCCAGAACAAATAATGCCGCTGTACTTGTACTTAATGGACAATCAAACCAGCAAAGAGAATGGGCAAACCTTGCATGCTCAACCTAAATGAGCAGCCTGGAAAAAACACAAAACACTTAGTGATCCATTAAAGCTATAAAAAACCGGACATTGAAGTCCGGTTTTTTATAGTGAATTATGAGGTAACTCAACTCAGGTAAAAGCCTGCCTAGCCTTGATCCATTCTTGCCCAAGTATCTCTTAACCCAACTGCCCGATTAAAGACTAACTTATCATCTTGGCTATCTTGGTCTTTGCAAAAGTAACCCGTTCTTTCAAACTGCACTGGTTTATTAAGCTGTGCATTAATCAGGTTAGGTTCAACTATCCCTTGCTTAATAACTAGAGAGTCTTGATTGATACTCCCTAAGAAATCTTCTTCTGCAGCAGGGTTAGGCACAGTAAATAATCTGTCATACAAACGTATTTCTGCTGCCACACCTTGTGAAGCAGATACCCAATGGATCACTCCCTTCACTTTTCGTCCATCAGCCGGGTCTTTGCCTAATGTATCTTTGTCGTAGCTACAATAAACTGTTGTGATATTTCCCTCTTGGTCTTTTTCAACGCGTTCTGCTTTAATCACATAAGCATTTCTTAAGCGTACTTCTTTGCCTAATACTAAACGTTTAAACTTTTTATTTGCTTCTTCTCTAAAGTCTTCCGCTTCAATAAAGATTTCTTTACTAAAAGGTACAACCCTGCTGCCCATAGCGTCATTTGCTGGGTGATTTGCGGCCATCAAATTTTCAACGTCATCACCCTGATAGTTTTCTATGACAAGCTTTAACGGTTCAAGAACAGCCATTGCTCTAGGTGCATCCGCATTTAATTCTTCTCTTAAACAGGCTTCTAACATGGACATTTCAACCATATTGTCCATTTTAGTCACGCCGATCCGTTTGCAAAACTCTCGTACAGAGGCAGAAGTGTATCCACGGCGGCGTAACCCGGCAATGGTTGGCATACGTGGATCGTCCCAACCATTAACCTGATTTTCTTCTACTAATTGAATTAATTTACGTTTACTCAATACGGTATATTCAAGATTCAGTCTTGAAAACTCATATTGATGAGGCGTGCTTTCAATAGTGATATTGCTCAACACCCAATCATATAAGCGCCTATTATCTTGAAATTCCAAGGTGCATAAAGAGTGAGTAATGCCTTCGATTGCATCAGAAATACAATGAGTAAAGTCATACATGGGGTAGATACACCACTTATCACCTGTTTGGTGATGGTGTGCAAATCTAACGCGATATAATGCAGGGTCACGCATACACATAAAGGGAGAGCTCATATCAATTTTTGCTCTAAGCAAACATTCGCCCTCTTTAAACTCGCCGTTGCGCATTTTTTCAAATAAGGCCAAATTTTCACTCGCAGACGTATCGCGATATTGACTGTTTTTACCAGGCTCCTTTAAGGTACCTCGCAATTCACGCATCAACTCTTGACTAGAGAAGTCAACGTAGGCCAACCCTTTATTTATTAACTCAACGGCAAATCCATAGAGTTGATCGAAGTAATTAGATGAATAACGTACTTCGCCACTCCAACTAAAACCTAACCAGCTTACATCTTGTTGTATCGAGTTTACGTAATCAATGTCCTCTTTTTCAGGGTTAGTGTCATCAAATCTTAAGTTACATTGACCTTGATAATCTTGTGCAATACCAAAATTAAGGCAAATAGACTTAGCATGACCTATATGAAGGTAGCCATTAGGCTCTGGTGGAAAGCGAGTCTGGATTGTAGTGTGTAAACCTTCGTTAATATCTTTATCTATGATTTGACGAATAAAATTGGTCGGACGACTGTCAGTCTCGGCCATTAATGTACCCTCTTGGTAAAACTTACGAATAATTAAGCCGGATATTATAACAGTATCAAATAGCAAGATAACAATTTTTACTCGACAAATAGCTTTATATTGACCACAGCAGTGATTGATTTCGAATTGATAAAAGACCGCAGTGTAAAAAGTCGATGTTAAATTGCCATAAAACAATCTAAGATGCTGGCATATAAAGAAATTGTTCGTGATTTTTATTTTTAGTTAGGAATGTAGTAGCCATAAATTATGAGAGATAAAGCCACTTCTTTTGATATTGCCCATCGAGCAGGTGTATCCCAATCTACAGTATCCAGAGCGCTGCGCAATAGCCCACTGGTCAATAAAGAAACACGAGACAAAATTCAAGCCATTGCCACAGAGTTAAACTATAAGGTGGATAAAAACGCCAGTAATTTGCGGCGTCAGCATAGTTTAACGCTTGCACTGTTGTTGTTTGAAGATCCAACTTCTGATGACTCTCTTATTAACCCATTTTTTCTCTCAATGTTGGGCAGCATTACCAAGGCAAGTACCAAGGCCGGTTACGATTTATTGGTATCGTTTCAAAACCTAAATGATGATTGGCACGCTGAATATGAAGATTCTAACAAAGCCGATGGCCTTATTTTGCTGGGTTACGGCGATTATATAGACTACCGCGATAAACTTTCAAAGTTGGAAGAACAAGGTACTCATTTTGTTAGATGGGGTGCACATGACGTTGACCACCCTGGCGTTTCCATTGGCTGCGATAATATGCAAGGTGGTTTTGATGTGACTCAACATATTCTTAAAACGCATCGAAACAAATTTGCCTTTATTGGTGAAGCAGGTAGTCAAGCACCTGAGTTTCTGGAGCGATATTTAGGACATTGCCAAGCATTAAAAGAAGCAGGGCTAGAGGTTAACCCTGCTATGCAATTTGATGCGATTTCTACCGAACAATCTGGTTATGGAGCGGTACAAAAACTACTCACAACGGGTTGCCCATTTGATGCCTTGTTTTGTGCTAGTGATCTGATTGCTTTAGGCGCTATGCGATGTTTACAAGAAAAAGGCCTAAGTATTCCTAAAGACATCGCCATTGCCGGTTTCGATAATATCCCTATTTCTAGTTTTGCTAACCCCGCATTAACGACTGTACATCAAAATACAAAATTGGCTGGTGAGATTTTAGTAGATAGTCTACTAAGGCTAATTAGTGGTGAAGACGTCTCCCATTACCTTATGCCAGTTGATCTAGTAGTGCGCCAATCAAGTGGCGCACAGACCTAACTATTTATTATCCATTAAACGTTGCAACTCTTTGAGTAATGGTTGATTTGATACATCCCCTTGACGCAGCCATACCTGAACTGAATGAGCTGCGACTTGGGTGTTTAGTTGTCTATTTGACTTAGCTATAGTGACTTGGTCATCGCTCATTTGGCTTACCCATTTGCCTTCTTGCATATATTTTTCAACTAAAAACTTAGTTTCTTGTTCGCCCTTATTTAACAATACTAAAGCGGTTTGCGACACACCATCTAGCATTAACACTCTATAAAACGCTGCTTTATTGCCGGCTAGTTCAATATTAACTTGCAATCCACTTTGCAAAGCGGGAACCTTTTTGCGTACATTAGCGATATCAGTCAGTGCCTTATGAATTTTATGGCTTTTTGCCAACTCTATATTACCTTGTCCATAATAGTTTCTGTTACCTTGATGCTCGGCCCTGCCACGCATAAACCCCATTTCGGAACCTTGATACACAACAGGAATGCCACGACTGGTAAATAACCAATTATGAGCATCGATAAAACCATAGTCTGATGCATTTAATCTTGGCATATCGTGGTTATCGTAAAAAGTCGTTAACTCATAGGGATTGGTGTACGGCCCATGGGTTAAATGCAAATAGTCAACTAATTCAGAAAAGTCACTCTGAGGGTTTTCAAAAGTGCTTACAAGTGCATTTTTCCCTACAAAGTCTAGTACGCTAATACCGCCATTTTTAGCTAAAGTATGCTGGGCTAAGAAGTTGGCATCATGATTAAAGCTTTCACCAAACATAAAAAAGTCGGGATGTTTTGCCCGCACTTTGTCAGACATAAGCCGCCAAAACGCATGTGGCACATGTTTAATAGTATCGATACGAAACGCATCAGCACCCTGCTCTATCCAGTATAAATAGGAATTAATCAAATAATCTTGTAGTGCGGGGGCAGTATCATTGAGATTAGATAACTGCATGATATCTGGAGTAGTGTGAAACATTTTGTGCAAAGGATTGTTAATGTCCAACTCTTCGGGTTTGAGGTTTTGATGATCAGCGACCAAGTTGCCGTCAATGTCATACAACTCACCAAACTTAGGTTGATCCACTGGCATATCAAAAGACGGGGAACCATGATTTGCCACAATATCAAATACTGATTTTAATCCAAATTGGTCACGCATCTGTTGGGTATACTCTTTATACCCTAAGTGCTGTGATGGATAATGTTCGTCAATTTGATAAAAATTATTGGCCCAATAACCGTGATAGCCTGTTTTTCCGCCATCTTTAAAGGCCCCCCCAAATTCGATAGGTTCACCGCCTGAAAAGGCCTGATCTGGATTATCTAGAATCGGAGTTAACCACACAGCGGTAAACCCCATATCGCTAATGTATTGACCATTGTCCAATACACCTTGCAGATCGCCACCTAAGTATCCCACATTAGCGACTTGTCCATTGTCACCATTAAGTGGTAAATCAAAAGTTGGCCAATCACCGCCTTGCTGCTCTTGATTGTTTGTTGGGTCGCCATCTACAAAACGGTCCGTCATGACAAAATAAACGGCTTCTTTGGCAAAGGGATCTTTGGTTCCATAGAAGGCTTGAATGGATGGATTATGGTCAGTACCAGTATTAAATTTTTGCTGAGTATCTGCAGGTTGGCAAGACAACATCAAAAAACAAGATACAATTGTGATACCAACTAAATGGTTATTAGAACTTAACAAAGTTTTCTTCCTATTCTGGGATTTTTACGCGCAGGGTCATCACACCCGCGATTAACATACTGCAACCACCTATCACTAAAGCGTAAACAGGTTGGTTATCAAATACCTTAGTAATTAGAAAACCTAATATACTGGCGGCTAAAATTTGCGGAATGACTATAAAAAAGTTGAATATCCCCATATATACCCCCATTTTTTTTGCGGGCAAAACATTGGATAAAATCGCATAAGGTACCGACAAAATTGAAGCCCAAGCAAAACCAACCCCAACCATGGACAACACTAACCAAGCTGGATCTTTGATAAATATAAAAGAAATAAAGCCAATTCCCCCCAAAGACAGATTAATTAAGTGGGCAAACTGTAAGTTTGAGAATCGTACAATTATCGGAATAATAATCGCCGCAAATATTGATACACCATTGTAAGTAGCCATTAAAATGGAAACCCAATCTGCACCTTCGTTATAAATAGCGGAGGTGACATCTGTACTTGAGTAATGAAACGAAGTAACCGCAGAGTTGGTATAGATCCACATTGCAAACAAAGGAAACCACGAGAAAAATTGCACTACAGCCAATTGCCGCATAGCTTGAGGCATTGCAAACAAATCGTTCATGACTTCTGAAAAGCCGTTATTGATTCGGGCCTTTTTACTTAAATAACCTGCTATTAATTGGCAGACACCAAAGGCCGCTAGCCCCCCTGCCATAATAAACAAATTTTTATCTAAGCTATCGATATTGCCAGCAATCACAAAAAATAAAATTAACCCAATAACTAAATATATTAGGCCGCCTTTTAAATAAGCTTGACTGGAACGAACACTTTGTGGCGCAGTTGCGGTGCCATCTGCTGCAGATTGCGCCTCTTCATAAGCCGCAAGTAGCTCTGGTGAATATTCTTTAGTGGATACTACTGTCCAAAGTACAGCCAGCAAAAATATACTGCCACCTGCATAGAAAGAAAATTTAACGGAATCAGGGATCATCCCAGCCGGTGCAACATTACTAATATCGAACCAATTGGTCATCATCCAAGGCAAAGCTGAAGCAACTACAGCACCCACACCAATAAAAAACGTTTGCATGGCATAACCCATAGCTCGCTGTTTTTTCGGTAACATATCACCAACAAAGGCTCTAAAGGGCTCCATTGAGACATTAATAGAGGCATCCATTATCCATAACATGCCAGCCGCTAACCAAAGTGTTGGGGAATTCGGCATGATAAACAACGACAAACTTGCGGCGATTGCTCCCCATAAAAAATAGGGCCGTCTTCGTCCTAAACGATTCCAAGTATTGTCACTCAAATAACCAATAATAGGCTGAACAATCAGCCCAGTAATTGGTGCAGCCACCCATAAAATAGCGAGGTTACTATAGTCTGCACCTAAGGCTTCAAAGATACGGCTAACGTTAGAATTCTGTAAGGCAAAGCCAAATTGAATACCTAAAAATCCAAAACACATGTTCCAGATTTGCCAAAAGTTTAATTGGGGTTTTGTTTTCTGCATTAAATATTCTCTAAAACCGCCATGATCGCTTTTAAAGTGGCCAATACATCACAGCTGTTAATAAAAAGTAAATTGTTACCGTAGAGAGTACCTTGATTCTAAGTAAATCAACAACTTAATGCATACGTATTCAGACTATCTAGGATCGCCGGCTTGGTTAACTAGCGGTAATGGTTTGACACTGTTAAGTATGTCTCTTAACCAATCTGGCACTGGTTCTTTTTGGTAGTGAGTAGTGTCCACCATGACATAAGTAATGGCACAATTAGCAATGATCTTTTTAGAGTTGGCATCACTGATAGTGACGTCAAAACCATAGGATGTGTTACCTACTTTTTTGGTGACAACATTTAGGGCTAACACATCATCAAATCGTGCAGAAGACAGCCAATCAATATGCAAACTTACCACCTGATTATCTAGTCCTTTATCAATCAAGGTTTGAAAGCCACCCACTGCTTCTCTGAAATATTCTGTCATGGCGACGTCTACATAATCTGCATACCGTGCATTAAATACCACTTGTTGTGCATCACATTCGCCGTATCGAACCCTTAAAAGGAGAGTGAAAGTAGGGTTAGCCTTTGAAGAATTGTCGAGCATAGTGAGCCTTAATGTAGTCTTTGATGTTTTTCTATTTCTGAAGAGGTTTCGACTTGCCATTGTTCTTCATAATCCATTTCAGCGTCAGTATCCTCCCCTTCCCATTCATAGCGTTGCACTTCAGGTTTGGGATCACTATCTCGCCAAATTAACGCTGATATAACCCCAGCTAAGGCGCCAAAAAAATGGTACTCAAAAGAAATCCCTTCTTCCCTAGGGAAAATTGTCATTGTCATGCCACCGTAAAGTAAAAACGCAATCATCATAATAGCCACCGAACTTTTATCACGGCGAAAGATACTGGCGACAAACAAAAAGAAAAACAAACCGTGGGTTAAGCCGCTTGCACCTATATGGGAAGCTTGACGAGCAAATAACCACACCCCTACCCCTGACAATATCCACACTAAACTGAATACTTTCCACCATGATTTTGGATAACCATAATACAAAACACTCGAAAGAATGAGAATTGCAAAGGTATTATTAAAAATATGTTCTAGGGAGCCATGAATTAAAGGTGCGGTGAATATCCCAATTAAGCCAATCCCATCCAAAGGGACTAAGCCCAATCCAGATAGATTTAATCCGAATAATATTTGCGCTGATTTAATACACCACAAAATGCTAATAAAACATAGGGAATAAAAAATACTTTGTTTAAGTCTACTATTTGTTTTCATGTATTTGGATATTGGGCAAAACATTTCGTTTTAAAGTCTTGTTAAATTGAATTGTTCAGTTAATGTTCATACACTTTTTATTATTTTGGCACCTCATACGCCACAGCATACGCTTGTCGTTGCATAAGGATTGATTCATGAAATTCGTTAAATTAACTTATTTGTTGGCTTCATTAGGCTACTCAGCCATGTCCTATTCTGGTTCATGTGGCAAACTCATTGCTAATCCATTTGTTACTCAAGGTGACTTTGCAGTGAGTTTAGAAAAGCATAATGGTAAACGTTTGAATATTCCTAAGATGGAGGGTTTACCTTCTGGACCAGTCGAATCTAGTGGTTTTGCGTTACTGCAACTCACTCCCGGTTTGCATGAATTCAAAGGCTTTGCCATTTGCACCAGCGGATATTGCGAAAGGTCATCACGCATTGGCGGAGGGGATGCTGATGGTGTTAAATTTGCAATCAAAGTTGAAGCAGGAAAAAGCTACAAAATCGCAGCAAGACCAGCCGAAAAAAGAAGTATGCTGCCAGGTAAACGATTTGATGTATTTGTAATGACAGAGCAAAAGACTGAATGTGAAGGCGCGGTACTCGAGGCAATTTCCAATGAAGATAGCATTAGCCAAGCTGTACTAATTTCAATTTAAAACAAACCACTAGTTTAAATAAAGAACATTTTCCTTAAGAAAATGTTCTTTATTTATTTTCAGATACCCGCTGACAAATGATACTGGCAACCTTTGATACATTAGCCAAGGTTAAACTCGAATTTCTCGATAAAAATAAACATCAACCGAGCAAACTAACATTTATGCACCACTATGCAATTTACTTAGACTGAACTTTACTAATTAAGCCAGTTTTGTTGCTGTTACCTTAGTCAATTCACTACTCGGAATACCTACTATTAATTTGGTTTGACAAGACATCACTATTTCGAGTTAAATAGCTGATTTTAATTATAAAAAGAATAACAATAAAATACAGAAAATTACTAGGCCAAGTGAAGTAGGATTGACTAAAACACAAATTTTTGGGGGCTAAAAGTATTAAATTGGATAATCATGCTGCTCTAAACTTTGACAAAAACAATTTGTTTATTGGTTATCTTACAATGGCTTTTTGTTGTTTGTTTTTCACTCAATTGGTTTTTGCAGAACAATACCAATTAGAACTGGCTGTAGATTTAAGTGGCTATAACGACCTCAGCGAGGAGGCTATTTGGTTGGCGCCATTAACTAGTCCTGAAAGTGATGATGTTTTTTTTGTTGCTAAAAACAATGGGCTTATTTATTTGGTCAGTAACAAGGAATCAAATACACAGAGTCCTATTTTAAATATGCCCCAGCAATTAAATAACGCCACTTTTATCTCTCTTACTGCAATCAGCCTGCACCCCAGTTTTACATTGCCTGAAGAAACAGGCTATGCCACCTTTTATACTGCACATACCACTGAATTCACTCACCAAAATAACATTAATCGATTAACGCCAATTGAGTCCAATGTTAATTTTGCTTTTGAAACGGTCATTACAGAATGGCGTTATAATTTTGAGACAAAAAAGATTGATCCACTGTCTCAAAGAGAAGTGATACGAATCCCTATCCAACACATTGAACATGCAATCCAACAACTGGCATTTGATCCCTATCTCAAGCCCTGGAATGTCGATTTTGGTCAGCTATATTTCTCTTTAGGCTTCTCAGATGAACTAAAAGAGCATTCCTTATATTCTGGGGTGATTTTACGTATTTACCCTCAGATATTTGGTGCCCGTAACTATACAGTTTCAGAGCGCAATCCTTTTGTAAAAACGCCCGAAATAAATGACGAAATAGCAATAATGGATGGGCAAAATATTAAACATTTTTTTTGGGCTAAATATAGTCACAATACAATATTCATACAACATAACAACGAGATCCAATACTGGTTAAGCAAAGCAAAGGTGGGGGCAAAGCTAGACTCATTACCACTGACTGACTTACTTAAGCAACAAGCTAACAAAATGCCATCACTGTTGCTTTATCAAGGTCGTAATTTCCATGGTCTTAGAAATAAAATAGTGTATTTCACACAACTTGGAGAGCAATTAAATCTAACCTCCCATATCTTGGAATCAACAGATAATGAGTTACCAATAAATGAAAAGATCATAACAACAGACAACCTTTCTTCGCGTTCTGACTTAAGTATTCATGAAGATAATCACCACGAAATCATTATTTTTGACCGCCCCAAAAACAAGTTGTATTCACTTCAATCCACTAATAGCAATGCAATAAGTGACAATCAGTCTCCAACAACAGATGCGCCCAATGAATCTATACATTATGTTTTGTATTCGGCTTTAATGGTCATTTTATTGTTCGTAATATTTTTCATTAAGAAGCGCAAAACTGGCGTGCGCTCTCTGGCATCAAATGAGTTAATTAACGACTATGTACGATTCGAGTATGTGTTAACAAAAGACGCGATATTATTATTTAGGATGCACAGTAAAAAACCTCATAAAACCCTTCAGCTTTCGGATATTACTCGTTGCGAAGTTTTGTTGAATAATAACGTCATTTGCAGCATCGATTACGAGCCAGCGAATGTCATTAGCAATCAAATTGAAGCACAGATAAGGAGCCTTTTCACAACTGAGGAAAACGAGATAATCCTTGAAGAGCAAACTCGCCAAATCCAGATCATACTGTTCGATAGAAATGATAGCTATCCTATCTGTCTGTACCTTAGGCATGGTAACAGCAGAGTGACAGGAGAAAAGTATTATAGAGTGGTAGATATGGTGATAGACCTTTGTTGGGTCATTTCAAAACAGCTTAATCCCCAAGAAACCGAAACACGGATAGCCCCTATTGTTACTATTACAAGACCTAATTTACTGGTGACATCGGCAGAAAACACTAAAGAAAAATCAGATTCAGCGACCGATGAAAACCAAGCCAATACTACACATCAAAACACTATGCCTGATGCTCCGCAGTCGTCTGGGCCACTACCCCCTCCATCCGATTTGGTTAATGCCCTTGATAAGTTAGTGAACTTACACAAACAAGGATATTTAAGCGATGAAGAATTCAACTTAGCTAAATCCAATTTATTAAGATAGCTTAGTGTCGCACTGTGCAATTTCTGATGCAGTAACCCTAAAAATTGCAGCTAAAGAGTCTACCTCAGATTAAAAGCTTTAAGGTCATCTTGGCTATCAATATCTAACGCAGCTTCAGGCATCTGCATACTTACGACCTCAGTCACATGTTGCCGAAGAATATGTCTAGCACCCTGATCGCCTTTTAATTGGCGTAACTGAGAAAAATATTGTCTAGGGAATATAACAGGGGCACCTAGTCGCCCTGCATATTTTGACGCAACAATATTTTTTGGAAATTGACTCGATTGCGCTAATATTCCCTTTATCATTTGCTGATTTATCATGACTTGATCAGCTAATCCTATTAAAACATGAGTGGTATTAGGAGCCAGATATTGCATACTTTCTGCCAAGGTATGACCCATGCCATTTTCCCATGTTTCGATCACATGTTTATTGACATTTATTGGCAGCAAGTCTTTTATTAACGCAGCGTTCGCACCTAAAGCTATATGGCCATCAGCTAAACCTTCGAGCCAACTATCACCTAGTCGATATTGTATTAAGCAGTGGCAAACCATTGGTTTTCCTTGGATCTTGGTTAACTGTTTTATGCCACCAAAACGTTTGCTTTGCCCAGCAGCCAACAATAACAACTCGGTTTTCACTTATTTAATACACCACTAATAGACAATGCATCGGTGTTTTCTAACACCGCATGGGCTTCAGACAACATCGACAAGGCAATAGATTCAGGCAATTCTCCACCTAATCGTAAACCTACTGGATTGGCCAAAGGTTTAGTTAGCTCTTTTCTAGATAGTTTTGCTATGTCCAACACTCTATCAGTTCGATGAGTGGGTCCCAGCAAACCCACATATTTAGCACTACTGCCTTGTACTAAACTTAAGGCTGCGGCATCAAGTTTTATATTGTGTGTTAATACCAATGCCACATCTATTTGACTTACCCAAGCAGCGCTGTGTAATTCATCAAATGCACTGCGAATGATTTGACTGGCTTTGGGAAAAAATTCTGCTTTTGCGTAACCAACACGAGGATCCACAAGTAACACTTGCCACCCTAATTCTGCAGCGATAGACACCACAGGTTTGGCGTCTACGCCAGCACCGAAAACGGCGATTAAGGGGGCAGGACTAAGCAATTGCACAAAAGTAGTATTAGCCCCCTCTTTCAGCGTACTTTTGGTTTCCTTTGGTATTGGGTCAACTACAGGAAAAACGCGATTCAGTGGTACTCCCTCATCAATATTTTGATGATATTCCGCCTGTAGTCGTTGTGCTAAATAACTATTAAGCTCATCGAGTTTCAGGTATTCATTGTTACTATGTACAGGTTGCAACAAAATTCTCACCATGCCGCCGCAACCTATGCCTAGTTGCCACGCAAGATCTTCTTCTTCACGCATATCGTATTCAATAATACGATTTTGTTTATTGTCCCAACAGCGCCTCGCCTGTCGCATAATGTCTGACTCTAAACATCCACCACTTAATAATCCAAAATATTGGCCCATGTCATTGATTAACATCATGGCTCCAGCCTTTCGATAAGAAGAACCGTCAGTTTCAATAATAGTGGCCAACACCCACAAATGAACATCTCGATTTTCGGACCAATGGCTGAGTAACTGACTTATCCTATTAGCCATCTGCTTATTTCACCATTTCTTTTACAAAAGCAACTTTAGGCTTTCGTATATCAATTACCAGGGTTTCAGAAATTTTGTCCTGTATGGCTTGGCGATTAGGATCCCAAAAAACCTGCAAAAACCCTGTTAAGCCGGTGGCGAGTCCAGCGGCATACCCACCGTAACGGCCAAAACTTTCCCATAAATTTAATGGCTGATTATCGAGTTTGATAACCTTCATTCCTAATAACTTTTTACCTGGTGTTTGTCCCTTCCACCAAGCAGTAAATATACTAAAATAAAACGCAGCCCAGCCCAGTCCTAATCCTAGTTCCTCAACCCAATTCACTAACTTGCTAATTAAACCTGTGGATTCAGCCGTTGTTTTATCTTTATCTGTTTTTTGCTCTCCTACAGGCAAAGCTACTGACGCCTCTGCCTCTTGTATTTGGCTATTTGTTGATGCTTGTTTTGTTACAACAAATTGTTGCAAATGACTAGTTAGCTGAGTTTGTTGTTGAGCGCTCAAACTATCAGAAACTGCTTCCAAATATCCTTCTAGTATTCCATCTATGGTCTCTTTTTCTAATCCTGTATTACTCATGTCTTGCATCAGATCTTCACCCAACCTTTGTAAACAGTCATAGGCCGGAGCACAGTCTCCTTGGGCAATTTGCTGTTTTACATCCTTAGTGTCTATCAAGTATTTCGCAGTTAACGCTATCAGTTCTATACCTTCTACCGCATTTTCGCTGCTAACACTCTCTTTAACCTGTTGCTCTGCGTTTTTGTTATCCATCCAATCAATGATCCCCATGGCCACAAAAAATAACAACAAGGCGACCATCATCCTCAATACTATTCTTAACACATTAAAGCGTTTTTTGGTTTCTAATCGGTTGCCCGCTTTGAAAAAGGTCCAAGCAGCAATGGTAGCGAGTATTAAACTACTAACTTGGGTTAATAAACTCACAAAAATCAAGTCTATCAAGATACCAAAACCCCGGCGAAATGGACCCGCAAGGGGTGTACCTAACAACTCATCAGCTACAAAAAAAGCATAGGGAGTGACGATTTGTCGGGTTTCTTTGGGCGTTAATTGTGGGTTTTCAACGGCAGAGTCTGGTGATTCAGACTCTGCAACATCAGTTAACTGCTGAGCACTTTGCTTTTCCATAACCGGGTATTTTATCCACTTCTTTTGGTTAGACTTTTAATCCCCTCTCCTATTCCATCTAACGTGAGGGGATACATTCTTTCAGTCATCAATTCTTTCATTATGCTTATTGACGCATAATATTTCCAGTATTGACTTAGCTGCGGGTTTAGCCATATTGCATGTTCAAAATGATTAAGTAAACGTTGCATCCAAACAGAACCCGCTTCTTCGTTCCAATGTTCTACACTACCGCCTGGATAGGTTATTTCATAGGGCCCCATAGTGGCATCACCTACAAAAATTAATTTATAGTCAGCACCATACTTGTGAATGATATTGGCAATTGGTATGACTTCTCGATCGCGTCTTTTATTATCTTTCCATACACCTTCGTATACACAATTATGAAAATAAAAATACTCAAGATATTTAAACTCAGTATGCACAGCTGAGAACAACTCCTCACACTCTTTAATATGTGCATCCATCGAACCACCCACATCAAAAAACATCAGTACTTTTACAGCATTGTGTCGCTCTTGCACCATATGAATATCGAGCAACCCAGCATTCTTTGCGGTAGAACCTATAGTGGTAGGTATATCAAGTTCTTCAGTTGCCCCGGTTCGAGCAAATTTTCGGAGTTTTCGCAGGGCTACTTTAATATTACGAGTACCAAGCTCAACATCCCCCGCTAAGTTTTTAAACTCTCGTTTATCCCACACTTTAGCAGCAGAAAAGTTTCTATTGCCTTGCTGACCAATACGTACGCCTTCTGGATTGTAACCATTGGCACCAAAAGGCGATGTCCCCCCAGTCCCGATCCATTTATTGCCTCCTTGATGACGTTTCTCTTGTTCAGCCAAACGTTCTTTCAAGGTTTTCATTAGCTCTTCTAGACCCCCCAAAGCTTTAATCTGTGCTTTTTCTTCTTCGCTAAAATGCCGTTCTAAGGCATTTTTTAGCCATTCTTCTGGAATGTCTTTGCCGAATAAATCAATACTTTGCACACCCTCAAAATAATCGGCAAATGCTCTGTCAAATTTATCGAATTGACTCTCATCTTTGACCATTGTCAGCTTGGACAAAATATAAAAATCGTCAACGCTCGCAAATATCACACCTTTTTCAAGTGCATTGAGCAAATCTAGAAGCTCTCTTAGGCTGACTGAGAGGTGATATTCTCTAAGTTTAAAAAAGAAATCGACTAACATTAACGGCGCGCCATAAAGACCAATTTTTCGAACAAATGAATATCTTGTTCATTTTTCAATAAAGCACCATACAGCGGTGGAATACTTTGTTTCCCATCCTTATTCTGTAATGCTTCAGCTGGAATATCTTCTGCAACAAGTAACTTTAACCAATCTAATAATTCTGAAGTAGAAGGTTTTTTACGCAGACCTGGCACGTCACGTAAGTCAAAGAATGATTGTAATGCCTGATTAAGCAACACTTTTTTTATTTCTGGGAAATGTACATCGACAATTTGACGCATTTCATCGGCATCAGGGAACTGAATATAATGGAAGAAACAGCGTCTTAAAAAAGCATCCGGCAATTCTTTTTCATTATTCGAAGTAATGATAACAATTGGACGTTGTTTTGCTTTTACTAGCTGTTGTGTCTCGTAAACAAAAAACTCCATTTTATCCAGTTCCAACAGTAGGTCGTTTGGAAACTCAATATCCGCTTTGTCTATTTCGTCAATCAATAATATGCTGCGTTTTTCAGCATCAAATGCCTGCCATAATTTGCCTTTGACTATATAGTTGCCGATATCATGGACTTTTTCATCCCCTAACTGCGAGTCTCGTAAGCGCGAAACCGCATCATATTCGTATAAGCCTTGTTGGGCTTTAGTCGTAGACTTGATATGCCACTGGATCAGATTCGCATCTAAACTTTTTGCCAACTCTTCGGCCAACATAGTTTTACCTGTACCTGGCTCACCCTTTATCAGTAAAGGTTTTTCTAAGGTGATAGCTGCATTAACAGCAAGTTGTAGCTCACGACTAGCAATGTATTTTTCTGTTCCATTAAACGCCATTTAAAACCTCAAAACTAATTAACAAATGATTAACCATAAGATATAGCGAAAAAGCACTTTAAATAAAGCCATCTCCCCTTACCTATAGGTATGAATGTCATTATGATAAAACAGTTTTATAGGCTATATGTATCAATAATATTTATAGGGCCCGTTGTGGTTTCGTATATATACAAAACACAGCGCCAAAGTATGACTAATTGACGGTGAACTAATCAGGGTTACACTGTAAAAAATAGAAATAATAAGCAAGGAAATAACTATGCAAGTATACGACGATAATTCACTCGCCATTGGCAAAACACCTTTGGTTAAACTAAATCGTGTGACAGGCGGCAACGTTTACGCAAAAATTGAATCTCGCAACCCTAGTTTTAGTGTTAAATGCCGCATCGGTGCAAATATGATTTGGGATGCAGAGAAAAAAGGCTTACTTAAACCCGGTAATGAAATAGTTGAGGCCACCAGTGGAAATACTGGAATAGCACTAGCCTTTGTTGCTGCATCTAGAGGGTATAAAATTACTTTAACTATGCCTAGCTCTATGAGTTTAGAGCGTCGTAAATTACTTAAAGCCATGGGTGCAAACTTAGTTTTGACTGAAGCGCCAAAAGGTATGAAAGGCGCTATTGCAGCCGCTAATGAAATTGTAGCCTCTGATCCTTCAAAATATATACCTATGCACCAATTCGAAAATCCAGCAAATCCAGAAATTCATGAAAAAACCACTGGCCCTGAGATTTGGAATGATACAGATGGAAAAATTGATATTTTTGTTGCTGGTGTAGGTACAGGTGGCACCATTACTGGCGTTAGCCGCTACATCAAAAATACTCAAGGTAAAGCCATTACCACAGTAGCTGTAGAGCCTACTGACTCCCCAGTTATTTCTCAAGCCAAAGCGGGTATTGAACTCACTCCAGGTCCACACAAAATACAAGGTATAGGTGCGGGCTTTATTCCTGGTAACTTAGACCTAGATATTGTTGACGCTGTTGAGCAAGTCAGTAACGAAGAATGTATGGCGATGACACATAGACTAATGAAAGAAGAAGGTATTTTAGCCGGTATTTCTTCAGGTGCGGCAGTGGTTGCTGCAAAACGTTGGGCAGAAAAACCAGAAAATGCAAACAAAAACATAGTGGTTATTTTAGCCAGTGCTTCAGAACGTTATTTAAGTAGTCCTTTGTTTGCTGGTGAATTTTCTGACTCAGAAAACATCCAGTAGCCATATGGTTTTTTGGTTAAGTTACTAATACTTACAATAACTTTGATTTAAATGGGAGGCTTATGCCTCCCTTTTCTTTAGATGCAACAATAAACAAGATAAGATTAGCATCAAAGTCGTAGGAAAAATCAAAGCAAGGAATCTAAGATGCTAAAAAATATCAGTTTTATTTTAATATTTGCAGTGCTATTCAGTGCATGTGATAAACCGTCACCTAAACCCGGTGGAGGTAAATTTGGTATGTTAGACAGTGGTAACCCGGAATTTGCTGCCATTGAGTTTTTTGATCACATTTATCATAGTAAAGGAATTGAGGGCGCAATTAGTTTAAGCACGCCTAAAATGGAACGCTTGTTACGTTCCTATCACACCAACAAGGGTGTGCAAAAACACGTATTAAATATGCGATTTGATAAAGTGACCATTCAACCTAGATCACGCAGTGCCGGCAGAAATGAATTTGCCAAAGAAGCCGAAATATCACTGTTTTTCGAAGGTGAATTAGAAGGCAATGTATTAAAAGACATGCGCGTTGTAGAACTCATAAAAGTGGGAAATGAGTGGAAGGTTGATGTAGTCAGTTTACAATAATGCTGCTAAAACCCTACAGCTACACCTTCTCGCCTAGGATCGGCGCCGCCAATTAGCCCTCCCTTGTTTAATTGAATACCGTGTAGGCCACTGTTTAAATCAATCACCTGAACTTTGTGGCCCATCTTTTCGAGTATCGGCTTTAATTCTTCAATCACAGTGCCCTTTTCAAGTGCGGTATAATCGTTTCTGTTTGTTACTTTAGGTAAATTGATCGCTTCTTGAATATCAAGGTCCCAATCTAATACACCCATTAATGTTTGCGCCACGTAACTCACAATACGACTACCACCAGGGGAACCCAACACTAGTGTAAGCTGCCCCTCCTCATCGAAGACCATAGTAGGACTCATTGCACTACGAGGGCGTTTATTAGGTTCAACTCTATTCAAAACAGGTTTGTTGCCTCGATACGGATTAAAAGAAAAATCCGTTAACTGATTATTTAGTAAAAACCCTTCAACCATCACACCTGAACCAAAAGCAAATTCAATGCTTGTGGTCATTGAAACAGCATTCCCCTCTTTATCAACAATACTAAAATGACTAGTATTGGGCTGTTCAAAGGTATTACCTTTTGAGAAGTTCATAATGGGAAATGGTTTACCCGCTAACACTTTTCCCATATCTTTTTCATTATTAATTTTTCTGGCACGTTCAGACAAATAACGTGTACTGAGTAAGGCACTTAAAGGCAGCTGGCTAAAATCACTATCAGCTATGTACATTTCCCTATCGGCATAGGCCAGTCTAGACGCTTGCGTAAATAAGTGCACTGCGGGTGCTGAGCCTAACGGGTATTGGCTAATATTATAAGGCTCAAGAGTGCGTAGAATTTGTAAGACATTGACGCCACCTGAGCTTGGTGGTGCCATGCCACAAACTTGATAGCTACGATAACGCCCACAGACGGGAGAGCGTTTTATCGCTTGATATTCGGCTATATCTTGTGCCGTTATCAAACCAGGATTAATGGTAGAAAATTGCGCAGCCCTTGCAATATTAGTCGCAATACTGCCCTTATAGAAACTATCGACACCTTTTTGCGCTATGGTGGTTAACGTTTTCGCTAAGGCGGCATTTTTTTTAGTACTGCCTTCTTCCAGCGCTTTACCTTTAGGATAAAAATAAACCGAGGAAGTTCTAAACTGATTGAGTCCTGGATGGATTTTCCGCTCCAATAATGAAGCAAGACGATGTGAAACGATAAAGCCATTGTTGGATAATGCAATACTATCAGCAAACAATTCAGACCAGGCTAAATTTCCAAATTCTTGATGCGCCATATCTAAGGCTTTTAACACCCCTGGTACACCTACTGATTGTCCTCCTACTACTGCATCAATCCATTTAATAGGTTTACCATCTTCCATAAATAAATCTATTCTTGCTTGTGATGGCGCTGTTTCGCGTCCATCAAAAGTGTGGAGTTTTTTAGCTTTATTGTCCCAATATAGAATAAAACCTCCACCGCCAATGCCTGATGATTGAGGCTCTACTAGGGTGAGCATTGCTTGTACAGCAATTGCGGCATCAATTGCACTTCCGCCCTTAACTAATACGTTTTTACCGGCCCATGAAGCATAGGGATTGGCTGCTACCACCATGAATTCTTTGGAATGAAAGGCACTTTTTTGTTGCAGACCTGTTGCCGCTTCGGGCTCTCTATCTTCGCGCTTTTGTTTACCCTGGATGGATACACTTAATATAACGGTCAAACAAAATACACAGCAGGATTTTAATAAACGCACAGATTTTCCAAACAAAAATGAATAGCCGCGCACACTAACGATGCAAGACAGTATTTGCAAATAGTAATCTTTATTAGCCAATAATATTTTTGTCTAACAACACGATAAATCAAAAAACTGTAGCTAACTTATCTAGTAAAAATTAGTTACCATAGCGATATTCCCACTCCATAAAAATACTATTTTGAATTTACCTATTCAGTCAAAATACAGTCTCGCGCCACTATTTATCGCCCTCATTAGTATCATTTTGTTCTTAACAGAGCCCATGAGCAGTAATTGGTTAGCTTATGACAGACAACAATTAATTGATTTGCAGTGGTGGCGACTTATAAGCGGACATTTTCTGCACACCAACGGCATTCATTTACTATTGAACTTAGCAGGTTTAACTTTATTGTGGGCATTGCATGGTCACTACTACCCAACTTTGCAGTATCTATTTCTATTTTTTATGCTGTGTGTAGGGACGTCAGGTGGCTTGTATTTGTTTGCACCACAGATGTATTGGTATGTGGGACTGTCAGGAGTACTACATGGCCTATTTTTAATAGGAGCTTATTTTGATATACAAAATAAACTCAAAAGTGGGTGGATAATGTTAGTTGGTGTGTGGCTTAAAGTGCTACATGAACAAATTTACGGAGCCAGTGAAAATGTTGCTGAGTTGATTTCAGCCAATGTCGCAATTGACGCACATCTATTCGGTACAGTAACAGGCAGTTTAATCCTGTTATATTGCTGGTATCGCAATATTAAAAGAAAATAATTTAGCCAAGATAAGTTGATAACAGGCTAAACCAAGTAGCCTAATCGAAAGACACCACATTGATTCGATTTGCTGTGAATCAATGTGGTATTCAAAGTTTACAAGTAAGTTTCGAACAACTTGTAAATCCTTCTGTATTCATCTAGCCAAGAGCTAGGTTGCACAAAACCGTGCGATTCCACTGGATAAATGGCTGTTTCAAAATTTTGTTTCTCTAACTCAATTAATCGCTGAACCAATCTCACCACATCCACAAAAAACACATTACTGTCTACCATAGGCGCGTTTATCAACAACGGCTTTTGCAATCCTTCAGCAAAATAAATTGGTGAGCTCCTTTCGTAGGCAATTGGATCAATATCTGGCGTATTTAATATGTTTGAGGTGTAACCGTGATTGTAGTGTGCCCAGTCACTTACTGGTCGCAATGCAGCACCGGCTTGAAATAAATCAGGCGAATTAAATAATGCCATAAAAGTCATAAAACCGCCGTATGAACCACCATAGGTACCGACCCTTTGTGGATCCACATCAAGATTATTAACTAGCCAGTCTACTCCGTCTTGAAGATCTTGAATTTCTGGCGTGCCCATTTGTCGATAAATCGCGGTACGCCAATCTCTGCCATATCCAGCCGAGGCGCGGTAATCCATATCAAGCACCACATATCCTTGTTGTACTAACAAATTATGGAACATAAATTCCCTAAAATATCCAGACCAACCTAAATGTGAGTTTTGTAAATACCCGGCACCGTGATTAAACACTACCGCCTTAAATTTTTGACCGGGCCGTTTATTTCTAGGTGAATAGACACGAGAATAGATCGGTTGATCTGTGTGGGAGGATTTAATTGGCACAATATCAGGAGCTAACCAATCCATCTCTAAAAATGCTTGGCTAGTGGTTTGTGTCAGTTGCTGCAACGGCGCTTTAGATACCGATTGAACATATAATTCCGGTGGTTGAACTAGGCTAGAATGGGTCAACAATAACGCCTGTTCATCTGGACTCAATTGATAATCAGTCATGCCATTAAGATTGGTCATTGCTTCTAGTGTGTTGTTATGTAAATCAACACGGTATATCTCGTAAATACCAGGGTGTTTTTTATTTCCCTTAAAATACATAAATCGGTCGTCCGAGGTTAGTGTCAATGCATCAACCTCATAATTCCCGTAAGTGATAGCCCTTGCTGGTGCGTCCAAAGGTTTAATATAAAGGTGTGAATAACCCGTTTCTTCAGATAAATAATACAAATCAGTAGTATTGCGTAACCAACCAAAACTATTGAATTTATAATTAACCCAAGCATCATCATGTAAACGATGTTGAGAAACTAAAGTAGCCTCTTTCATGTTGACGGTAGTAAGCCATCGGTCTTTGTTGTCCCAAGCTTCGAGCATAATAGCTACATTTTCACCATTGTTATGCCATTGAATAGCGCTTTGTGACCAATACCAGTCATCCATAAGGCTTATATCTCTCGGTAACCGATTAACTGTATAGGTTTCTCCTTTAGCTTCAGCATTTTCACGCTTTACCCCTTCCAATACGTCTTCGTTGTACCCAGGTAAACTGCTGTAGCTCAGTTTGCGTTTTGATCTGTTCTCTAAATTAACTAACCAAATACTCTGCTGACTGGGCGCTGCGTCGGCGACTCTTTGACGCACATCGTCTGCAGCGACTCTGCCATCTTCATTAATATAGTTTGGCATGATATCCGTATTATCACGCCCTCCAGAGCTTACTTGTTCGACTAACACTAACCATTTTCCATTTGGAGATAAGCTGACTTTTACGGTTTTGTTTCCCTCGGGAAAATAAAAGTCAGCTGGAGCAAGAGTGTTATTTTGCTCGGCGAGTGTCTGCTCCTTTTGATAACGTAATTTTTTTTGTTGGCGCTTTAATGCCACCACTTCAATTAATTGTTGTTGCTGCTCGGCAATATAGTCTTCTGGCGCTTCAACAGCAGTAGGCTCATCGGCAAACTGCCATGTTATGAGCTGTTCATATAATCCCTGTTCAGGGTGAATCGCATAAATTGCATTACCACTTTGGAAACTTAAACGACCATCAGTTAAGAACATCAAATTATTTGGCTGTCTATTGTCTTTAGTGAGTTGTTTTAATTTATTGTTGCTGAGATTTTTAACAAAGATATTACCTTCAAATACCCAGGCAGCTTGGTCTTTATTGTGGTTTAAAACCCGTTTTTTATAGGCGTGTAAATGTAACTTTGACAAGTCAATTTTAGTACCATTACCAGCTCCCTTTAAGGGCCTTTCCCATAAATCTGACTCAAGTGAGCCTTGTTGTTTTTGCTGGTAATAGACACTCTGGCTATTGTCTGACCAATAAGCAGAAGTAGGTTGTCGCCCCATCCAATCTGGATCAGCCATAATTTTTTCTAAGGTCAATAAATCTGACTGTTTACTAACCACATTAGACTGGCTAGCTTTAATAACTGTGGGTGTAACCTCCGCTATTTTAGCCGACAGAGGCTCTGAAGTTTGGGTTGCAGAACAGGCCATTAAAAAACAAGCGACACTCGTTAATATTAAGCCATTTTTATTCAGTTTTGACATGCAGTAAGCCTTTGACAATTTAGTAAGAAATCTCGGGGCTATTAAAGCGTATTTATAGGTCCCTTGGCAAAATAAAAGCATGGAAAAAATGATAGTTTTTAGGAAGTTAAGTTACGAATTATTTACATCACTGTAGAAGTTCTGATAACAGACTAGCCGTGATTGTGGTTAGCCCATGCAACAGATTGTTTTTTGAACACATCTAAACATAAACAAAAACGGCAACTAAAAAGTTGCCGTTTTTAAAGCTGTATAGTCAAAACAAACTCTTAGCTTAAATATCCACCATCCACTACCACAGTAGTACCAGTAGTATAACTAGACGCGTCTGAGACTAGATACAATACAGTACCGGCCATTTCATCAGGCTGAGCAGTTCTACCTAAGGGAATTTGCATTAAGGCCGTTTGAAGTATTTTGTCGTTACCTGTAAGTGCTGAAGCAAATTTTGTTTCGGTTAAACCGGGCAATAAGGCATTCACTCTTATGTTTAAACCACCGCATTCTTTTGCAAACGCTTTGGTCATACTGATAACAGCAGCCTTAGTAATAGAATAAATACCTTGGCCCATACCCGGTGATATACCGTTGACAGAAGCTGTATTTAAAATAACCCCACCGCCTTGCTTTTTCATCATTTTACCCGCTGCAGTGGACATGAAGAAATACCCACGAATATTGACATCAACGGTTTTGTCATAGGCAGCTAAATCAGTGTCTAAAATATGCCCAAAATATGGATTTGCCGCGGCATTATTTACCAGTATGTCCAAACGTCCATATTGCTTATCGATTTGTTCGAAGACGTTGTCAATTTGGGCCATTTCACCTACATGACAGGCCATAGCCACTGCGTCGCCCCCCTCGTCTCTAATGCTTTGTGCAACGGCTTCACAACCATCAATCTTACGACTAGACACTATCACTTTAGCGCCATAGGCAGCCAATAAACGTGCAATAGACTCACCAATACCACGGCTTGCGCCTGTCACTAAGGCGACTCTACCGCTTAAATCAAAAATATCTTTCTTCATACATCACTCTCTCTGTGAACTTACTTCAAATTAGTAAAGGTTATTCGGCTTCTACTTTTAGTACCAATTTACCCATATTTTCGCCGTTAAATAACATCAATAAGGTTTCTGGAAAATGCTCAATGCCTTTCACAACATGTTCTTTAGCCACTAACTTACCAGCAGCTATCCATCCGGCCATTTCGGCAGCCGCTTTAGAATAGTTAGCGACATTATCAAACACCACTATTCCTTCCATTCTGGCCCTATTGACCAGTAAACTCAGGTAATTTGATGGCCCCTTTACCGCGGTAGTATTATTGTATTGACTGATTGCACCGCAAATCACAATGCGTGCTTTCATGCGTATTTGAGTTAACACATCATCAAGAATGTCACCGCCTACATTGTCAAAATACACATCCACACCTTTAGGACAAGCTGCTCTAAGAGCCTTTTTCAGATCTTCACTTTTGTAATCTATAGCCTCATCGAAACCTAACTCATCGACTAAGTATTTACACTTGTCAGCGCCGCCAGCAATACCCACCACTCGGCAGCCTTTAATTTTAGCGATTTGCCCCACTACTGAGCCAACGGCTCCAGCGGCTCCGGATACCACCACTGTTTCACCGGCTTTTGGCAAGCCCGTATCTAGCAGTCCAAAATATGCGGTCATGCCCGGCATACCAAGTACACCTAAGTAACGTTCCAATGGTGCAAGGCTTGGATCAATTTTGTGTAGTCCTTCGGTCCCCACAACCGCGTATTTCTGTACTCCACAATGTCCATAAACATAGTCACCTTCAGAAAACTGACTACTGGTTGACTTAAGTATTTTACCTACTGTACCGGCACGCATTACCGCGCCAATTTGCACAGGTTCAATGTAGGATTTGCCGTCATTCATCCAGCCACGCATAGCAGGATCTAAGGAAATATACTCTACCTGTACCAATACTTGATCTTCAGATAATTCAGGGACCTCGGTTTCAACATAGTCCCAGTTTTGCCTAGTGGGTGTACCAACAGGTCGTGCCGCTAATAAAAACTGTTTATTTTTCATTTTGTTTCCGTCTTTAACTATTTTATACATTGTTAGAATTGAATTGATTAGAACCAGTCCGCTTGCATTTCGCTGCAGCTGTCGTCCATATCCTTCAATAAAGCAAAATCTCTTTGGATCTCAGGCAACTCCCAACGAACAAAATATTTTGCAGCTTGCACCTTGCCTAAATAAAACGCCTCATCGTCATCAGGTAATCCAGAGGCTTGCAAGGCGATTTCTGCCACGTTGGCTTGGCGTATCCACATCCAGCTCATAACTATTTGACCAAATATATTCATAAAACAAGTGGCATTAGCCAATAAAGTGGCTTGTTTATCAGATTGTAAATGTTGAGCAAGCATAGGTATCAAAGATTGCATTTGCTCTAAATAAGGTAACAAAGACGCAATTAGTTGTTGGCTTTGCTCGCCTTTTATTGATGCAAAATCACTTTCCATCCTTTGTTGCAATAACTTAAGTCCAGCACCCTTGGCTTGCCATAGTTTTCGCGTTAATAAATCTAACGCTTGAATACCATTGGTACCTTCGTGGATCGGGTTAAGTCTGTTATCACGCCAGCATTGTTCAACAGGGTACTCACGGGTATAACCCGCACCACCTAACACTTGAATCGCTAAATCGTTTGCCTTAGGGCCATATTCTGAAGGCCATGCTTTCACTATAGGTGTCAACAAATCCAATAACTCACTGGCATGTTTTCTTTCGTCGTCTGTAGAAAGTGTATGGGCGTCATCCACTAAACGAGCGGCATAAAAGCAAAGCGCCATGGCGCCTTCAACATAAGATTTTTGCGCTAACAACATTCGTTTTACATCGCCATGTTGTATAATGGTGGCGGGTTTATCTGTGGGTTTATTATTAGGGGCAACGCGCCCTTGAGTCCGCTCTTTGGCATATGCTAAGGAATATTGGTAACCACTGTAACCCACCATAGCGGCGCCAAAACCTACTCCTAGTCGTGCTTCGTTCATCATCAAGAACATGTAACCTAAACCTTGATGTTCTTCACCAATCAAATAACCGTGGCAATCTTGGTTTTCACCAAAACTCAATGCTGTTGACGTGGTACCTCGATATCCCATTTTATGGATCAGGCCAGCCAAAGCCACATCATTGCGCTCCGCTGGATTTCCAGAGTCATCAAGACGATATTTAGGCACTACAAAGAGTGAAATACCTTTAACCCCTGCAGGGGCGCCTTTAATTTTCGCCAATACCAAATGCACAATATTGTCAGATAATTCATGATCACCACCAGAGATGTAGATTTTATTACCTTTAAGACGATAATTTCCATCTTCATGTTTAATGGCAGTGGTGTGTATATCAGCCAAAGATGAACCCGCATGAGGTTCAGTCAATGCCATAGTGCCGGTAAATTTACCGCTTAACATTTTTGGCATAAACGCTTCTTTTAACTGCGCAGAGGCAAAATTACGGATCACATTTGCAGCCGCCATAGTCAAAAATGGATAACCAGTACTTGAGGGATTAGCGGCCATAAAATATCCAGCACAAGCCGTCATTATCGTTTCTGGAAGCTGCATCCCACCTTCGTCAAAATCAAATCGCCCTGCTAACAGGCCAGATTCAACGTAGGCATCAAAGGCTTCCTGAACTTCAGGGATCATATGGACTTTTTTACCATCAAAGGTCGGCTCATTGGCATCGCCTTTGGCATTGTGGGTAGCAAATTTTTCGGTGGCGATTTTATTGGCAATTTCCAAAACCGCATCAAATGTTTCACGGTTGTGTTCAACGAATCTTTCTCTACCGCAAAGTCCTTCAGTATCCAATAGTTCGTATAATTGAAACGCCATTTCTTTGCGTTTAACTAGTTCATTGCTCATATTTTCTGACCTATGGAAGTGATTACAGATAAAACTGTAGTTGACTAAAATGATGGCCTTAGATTGACAAAAATATCACTTCACCATAACTGTCATATATGACATATTAATGGTCATTTACGACAGTTATAACGAGATATTATTTATGTCTAATCACTGCGGTTATTTGTCATGTTTAAAGTAACCATTCTTGGCTTTGATCAGGCTTACGCAAGTGCTATTACAGGTGCCCTCGACTTATTTGCATTAGCAGGAGTAACCTGGCAACGCTTGCAAGGTCAGAAACCCTCGCCCTTTTTTGAGGTGCAAATTGCGTCTCTTAAAAAGCGTCCTGTTCGCTGTATCAATCAACTTATCATTAATAGCCATATTGCAATTGAAGATGTGGAACATACAGACTTATTGTTAATACCTACAATTGGAGGTGAATTGATTAACGTGATTAAAAATAATCGACCATTATTGACTCATATTAAAAAACACTTCGCGAATCAATCTGATATTGCCAGCAATTGTAGTGGTGCATTTTTATTAGCTGAAGCCGGTATTTTAGATGGAAAAGAAGCCACTACACATTGGGGCTACGCCAGTTTATTTAAATCTCGCTATCCACAAGTCAATTTACGGGCTGAGAAAATGATCACTTCTGCTGAAAACATCTATTGCTCTGGCGGCGGTATGGCGTGGTTTGATTTAGCTCTGTTATTAATTGAGCGCTATTGTGGTCATGATGTGGCAACAACAACGGCTAAGGCTCACGTCATAGATATTTATCGAGGTGAGCAAGTCGCATATGCCAATATTCTCACCAAAAAATATCACCAAGATCCCGATATTTTGATAGTCCAAGAATGGCTAGAGGCAAACTACAAAGAACGAATTTCGGTGGCTGACCTACCCACACTGGTAAATCTCACGTTAAGAACTTTTAATCGAAGGTTTAAAAAAGCCACCGAACAAAACCCCTTAGAATATTTACAAACCTTAAGAATTGAGGCGACTAAAAAGCAGCTTGAAACCACTCACGATAGTGTAGAGCGTATTATTTCCCAAGTGGGTTATGACGATTTAAGTTCATTTACTCGACTCTTTAAAAAACACACAGGCCTATCTCCTAGCCAATATGCAAAAAAGTTTAAGCGTTAAAATATAAGCCCAAACTAAAAAGTTGCACGTTTTTTGCTCTAAAGTGGATGCAGATGTTGCTGATTGACATAATTTGCCAGTAAAATACCGTTATCCTATTCATTCGAGTGATATTGACGTATAAAAATACTCTATATCAATACTTTAAATGAATTGTTTTGCCTTTTGAGGTCAAACCATTGATTGCATCAAAAAGAGACATTACTGCACATTTTTTGAACATAAGGGTTGCCATTTAACTAAACCTAACAACAATCGTTTAATTTACACAACAGATACACAGGAGAAATACCATGGCTTTTAAAAAGCAATATTTGAAATCTAAAGATGTATGCAAGGTGACATTCAAGTTGTCGAAAGAACAAGCCCATGCAGCAAAATCTGTGCATTTAGTGGGAGATTTTAACGAGTGGGATCTATCATCAACTCCTATGAAAAAACTCAAGAATGGTGATTTTACAACCACTGTTAACTTGGCTAAAGATTCACAATATCAATTTAGATATTTATTGGATGAGAAAGAATGGGAGAATGATTGGGAGGCAGATGCATATGTCCCTTCATCTGTCGCTTTTGCTGATAATTCTGTTGTACAAGTTTAAGTTATTAACAGAAGGTGATGTCACAGTCTGATATCACCTTCTTAATCTTTTTTATCTGCTCTCCCTCAAAATATTTCAAGCGCAAAAGACTTATATTTCAAAGCAAAAGAATTTGAACCACGGAGACACAAAGAGCACAGAGGAAAAGCGGCTGAAAAGAGGGTTATTGCTAGATAAAGGAGCTAAAACTAACTGGAAATTTTGCTAGTGTTTTGGCTGAAATCCAGTGAATAAAAGTCCCACAGACTTGGCTTGTTAGAAACCATCTCCTTTTTCACGTAAAGAATCCAATAGATAGCAGTTTCCACCTAAATAAGATGATATGCGTATAGTATTCCCATCGTTAAATTGCAAAACATACCAGAAACAAAGGATATTAAACTTTACCGATTTAAGGTCTCTCCAATTATTGGCTTTTGAACCTGTCCATGGTGTTGAGAAATTAATTGAAGACTCATCATAACTTCCCTTTACAAAAAATCCCTCTCCTATCGTACAGATTGAAAAAATGCCAAAACCTATCATTAATCCAATGAGTGCAGTAGCTTCCCCTAGTTTATTTACTTTATAGCCATCTGTTAAATAAACCCAAAGAGGGACCAAACAGCATATCAAACAAACTATCCCCAATCCTTTTATAAATAGCCCGTATTTTAACTGTCCTTTCTCAACAGAGTGGTTAGCAGATTTAATTGCATACGTAATGAGGCCAACAGTTATAGCCGAAGTGATTATTCCTTGCCAATTAAAATCCATGAAATCTCCAAATGATTCCCTAACAATTTGTTAGTGTGACCTTGCAAGCAACATTAACCAGTATTGTTGAAAGTCTAGAATCAGTGACTCAACGATATTTGTCTTATCGGCAAAGCCGCATCTAGGATTGCTTTTCTCTGTGTACTCTGTGCCCTCTGTGGTGAAAAGCATTAATCTTTAGTTCTCCAGCTTATAAGCCGCGCTTACAGTTACGTTTCTTTAAATTTATACCCAACACCGTAAACAGCAGAAATTGGGTTTACCCCAGCTTCAATCTCATTTATTTTTTTGCGTATATTTTTGATATGAGTATCAATATTACGATCTGACATATCTAAGGATTGGTTATAGATATTGTTAATAATATCTTCGCGAGTAAACACACGTCCAACATGACTTATAAACAGCAGAAATATTTTAAATTCCACAGCCGTAAAACCAATATTAATTCCCTTGAATAAAGCAACATAATCTTCTTTATAAAGCTTGAAACCAGACTGAAGAATAACATCAGTTTTAGGCTGCTCTATTCTTCTTAACACGGCCTGTATTCTTGCGATAACTTCTTTGGGGCTAAAGGGTTTGCATATATAGTCATCGGCCCCGAGGTTTAAACCGAGTAAGCGATCTACTTCTTCGCTTTTAGCGGTTACCATAATAATAGGCACATTCGAGAACATTCTTATTTCTCTACAGAGAGTAATGCCATCCACTTCTGGCAACATTAAATCTAGCAGTATTAAATCAACATGTTCTTGCTTTACAAAGTTAACCACCCCCTTGCCATTATTAAAATATTCGGTGACATACCCTTGCTGATTGCAATAAGCGATCAGTACTTCAGCAATGTTTTCTTCGTCTTCAACTATGAGTATTTTGGGTGTTGTCATTTTTATTAACCTAACATAGGAAGGGTTATTTTTACTTCTAAGCCACCTAAGGGTGAATTTTGTAATGAAATATCGCCACCATGGGCTGCTACTATTTTTTTACATAGGGATAACCCCAGACCTGATCCTCCATAATTTCTATTACGTGATTTTTCTACACGATAAAAACGTTCAAATAATTGCCCTAGGTCTTTGGGTAACACTCCTGGTGCAGAATCCTCAATAATTAACACTAGTTTAGTGTCCACTTTATTTATTTTGATGTTTACCTGACCGCCTGCATGGGTATATCTACAGGTATTTTCGAATAAATTAGCCAATAACTGCTGTAGCCTATCTTTATCGCCGTTTATTATGCAAGGCTGAGCACTATTTAACCCGTCACTATTAACACTTAAATTGTGCTCTTGAAAGCGAGCAGTGTAGTTTTCAATTGTTTGTTGTAGTACCTCGATTACGTCAACAGCAACTTCTGTGTAAGTTAGATTAGCGGTGTCGTTGTTAGCTAATTGAGCTAGGTCATCAACAATGTGATTTAAATTATCGACTTGATTAATCAATAAACTAATACGCTTAGCGTCAGCAATAAATACACCGTCTTGTACAGCTAATAAATGAGATCGTAAAACTGTTAGTGGTGTTCTTAATTCATGGGACGTGTCTGAAACCCATTGAAAACGCAATTGCTGATTTTGTTCAAGTGTACAAGCTAATTCATTGACGTTATTAGATAAGGTGCCCAACTCATCCTGAGTGAAGGGTAAGATCCTGCTTTCATAATTACCTTTGTTGAGCTCGTTCGTGGCGGCAACAATCTGTTTTATGGGTTTAGTTAAATGCCTAGATAAAACAATAGCCATAATAAAAGCCAGTAATATAATGCATAAAGTGATAGTAATATAGTTATCAAATTGAGCGGACAAAAAGGCATTTGCCGAGCTATTTACAACCAACCTTGAAGGTACTAAGCCTATCCAGCCAATAACATTATTATTTAATAAAATAGGCTCTATATGTGGATTTTCAATTACATTAGTACGACCAACCACAACATCCTTATTTTGGTCGTACAAGCTGATACGCCTACCTGTTTGCAATAAATCTGGAGGCAGGTTTGGCCATAATAATGAGGGTACTTTTTGCTCGCTAATATTTTCCCCAGCATAGTCCTTAGGGGTAATGTTGCTATTATTTTTCTGTATGGCGTTGGGTTCGCCTGGATCCTTTTTAGGATCAACAATAGAACGCCATAACTGAGTATTCTGGCTAATAGGCTGCCAACTACCCACTTCTGAATACAGCTGCACTAACTGTTGCTTAACTTCTACAAGATGTTTTTGTTCTTCCTGTTCAACAAAGTGATTAAACTCCGCTGCAAAATTCATGTATATAAAACCAAACATTAACCCAACTAAGATAATGTTAGTAATAAAAAAAGCTAAAAAGAATTTATGGATTAACTTCACTGGTTCCCTGATATTTAAGGTCATAATTTTATGCTTGAGTAGCAGTATTGCATACTGACTATATGCCTACAATTAAGGTAGTTACCTATATCCAGGAGCTTGTTGGTTACTGACCTTTCTTTTTAACTCGCCTAATGTCAGTAACACTGCTTTAAAATACCATCTGGGTAATTTCACCAGCATTAATCAGTCTATATTGCGGTTTAATAAAACTTGTATGCACTGCACCTAAACTTTTATGAAATGAAATAGAGAGCGATACTATTTGAGTAAAGCTATGCCTTGCTTGAAAAACAATTTCTTTGTTGTGAGACTTACTCGGCTCGTGGCTATTACTATCACGTTCCAACATAACAGCCTCAATACCTATAACCTGATCATTTACCACTAAGTGCATCTTTTGTTTAAGGGCATTTTTTATAAACGTATCTTGTTCGCTAAGGCTTAAATTTTGCGGCATGATTGAATCTATATCGCCCAACAACCATGCTTGATCATTTTGTAAACTCGATATCAAATGCTCAATATCAGTGAGTACTTTTACTTCAATTTGACCATCTCGCAAAATAACTTGGGCGCTTGTTTCTGTTAAAACATGAGCATTTAGCGAGGTACAAATACTGAATAACGCACAGACTAAAATCCAAGCTAATTTTGCACATTTTGCTTTTTTAAATACAGACATAATTATTACCTTCAATGTACTTATTTGGGTTGTTGAATGTTAGCTCGACAAATGATGGTGTTATCAGTTTCAAGATCATCACCCCAAATCAACTGAGCATTTTTGTCCCAATTGATTTCATCATAGCCATCTTTTGGTCCAACAGATGCAACACTATGCTCAGTTGCGTTTGACCAAGATGAGTCGTCAAAATCAGCTTGCAACCAATTGGTAGGGGCTTCTTTAGACATAAAAGTACAATAACCTTCACCGGCAACAGGATTAGATCCTTGCTCACATAATTTATTAAGTGGTGCTCGATGCAGCACTTCACACTTCCAACTACTATTGGTAACCGAAACAACTTTATGAGTATCGGTATCCGTTATTTGCATAATAAATCCACCGTCACCCATTTGCTGATTTCTGGCACCTATATATTCTAAACCTGAGTCATTCTGCTTAAAATCTTTGATGATCAAATTAAGCTGAATAGGATAATTTGCAGAAAAGGTAATACTCTCAGCATTAAAGGAGCGTTCAGTGGTTATAGATACCGAATCTTCTATAAGAAGATTTTCATCAATGTAGGCAGCAAACCAGTTATCAGCCCAGGCTTCTAGTTTTAAATTATGCTCACCTGAAATTTTAGGATTAACTGAATGCACTGTTGTTAACTTAGATTTTTTGTTGGGTTTAGAGCTTGGTGCTGGCTTAGGCTTTTGTTTATTTTTAACCTTTCGCTGTTCACTGTTTCTGCAAAAAGTCCCTTCTTCAAGGTTGCCACCATTGCTAATGGTTTTTTGTTTAAAGTCGTAACAGCTATCGCCCTGAGTGGAATGACTGTAAGTGGTAAAATAGTCTTCACCTTTATATGAATAACGCATAGTACGGCTACCATCTTTAGCCACAGTATGGGTTAAATTTTCGACACCATCTTGAGGCGGGCGAAGGTCGGCTCTTATACCCTTTAAATCACCATTTAAGGGGGCCACTCTTGGTAATTTGGCAGTATCAACCTCCCCTACTAAACATTGAATAATATAGGGTGGCGTAGCCGACGTTTGGTAACGATAACCAAAAGTATCGTCAGCTTGGCCATTACACACATCTAAATCACCTTTTGCGATTTCACTGCCATCTGGGTTTTTATCACCATAAAGGGGGTAACCATCATATGCCCAACCAATAATGGCAGCATCTTTTTGGTTTTTCATGGTATCGATCATACAAGTCGGTGATACATGATAGTGGTAGTCATCACCTCGTCCAGAATGCCCACCACAGTTGTCTAGCTGCCCTAAGACTAATGTGTCGTGTTTTACATCGTATTGACTTACATCTAAATCGCCTTGGGATGAATAATCGTAAATAGGCACTCCATTTACTGCTACGCCAACTGCTGCGTCAATAGTTGTTAATTTTTTAGCCTTTTTAGGTTCAAGTTTAATAGGCGCAGCATAACCTGCTGCTGGTACTGGAATTTGTTCATTAGTGTCTGTAATGCCTGTCATCAACTCATGTTGTGGATAAGTGGAGGACACAATGTAGGCATAATCTTCATCACAAATAACCGCAACATCTTGCTCAAAACCTGCTTCAGTTACCGAATGCTGAATTGTTTTGCATCGAGCAGAATCAATATTGACAGACAAATCAGGGGGGATAAAAGGTGAAGGATCGGGTCTAGGTGCTGGGTTAGGTTTTAAACTTGACGTACTTGACGGTTTCATATCGCCGCTATGTCTTTCAGTATTTTTATGATTGCGTTCATAACTAACAGTTAATTGCGCTGATCCTAAGGTGATATCTTGCATTGCAGCTAAAAGAGTTTCTCGGTCTACTTTTATATTGTTATCTAAAGCCACAGGCGCAGATAAAGCATAAATGGTGTAGCTATAGCTTTTCCCTCCTGGACCTTTAGAACAAGGTGGAGCATAGGCGTTTAAATCATTTACACTGTTAGTGCCCAATATGCCAAGAGTTTCATTGCTATTAACTTGGGTAACATCAGCGCTAATGTTGTACATAGTCCAATACCAATGCACACCATCTGGCGCATTATGGTGCATAATTAACCCATAGGACTGAGTGTTTTCTGGAGCACCACTCCAACTTAATGGCGGACTAACACTGTCTCCATCACAAGTATAAGTATTAGGTAAAATACCGCCATCCACCATAGTAGAACTAGTTAAAACAAACTCACTAGCTTTAAGTAGTTGCCCAGATTTAGGACTTTCACCATGACATGCGCTTAGCGAAAAGCCGCACACAATAACGAATAAAAGCGAATATATATTTTTCATCATTTAGACCCCAAAGAACAATCAATTAAGTATAGAAAATTTATGATGAGTAGCCTAACGGTCAATTGTGGGGCAATTATGTATAACCACTATTTATTTTGAAGGTTGATTATATGATGAGGAAATAGCACTGCAGATAACGCCTAAGGCTGATCGTAATTTAACTGGGTTAATGTGCCAGTTTTTCGCCGAATACTTCAAGGTATCCTGTTCAGATTGTCCCGTTGTTTGCTCTTGAATAGACAGTGGTAAAAAAGGTGATAGGAAATAAAGTTATGTCTGTAATGTCAATCCACATAAGACAAAAAAAAAGCCATAACTAATTTAATTAGTCATGGCTTGCTTTTTACTTAATTTAATTTTTACAAGGCCGCTTCTAGTTCTGGTAGAACATCGAACAAATCACCCACCAAACCATAATCTGCGACTTGGAATATGGGTGCTTCTTCATCTTTGTTAATAGCCACAATAACTTTTGAGTCTTTCATTCCGGCTAAATGTTGAATGGCTCCAGATATACCGACTGCAATATATAAGTTAGGTGCCACAATTTTACCGGTCTGCCCTACTTGCATGTCATTAGGAACAAAGCCTGCGTCAACTGCCGCTCGTGAAGCACCCATTGCCGCCCCAAGCTTGTCAGCGATGCCGTCAAGCAGTTTAAAGTTTTCGCCATTTTGCATACCACGACCACCAGAGATGATAATGTCTGCTGCCGTTAACTCAGGTCGTTCAGACTCAGTTAATTCAGCCGAAACAAAGCTAGATTTATCCAATGTTTTGACAACAGAACAGGCTTCAATTGGCGCTGAATTGCCTTCAGCGGCCGCATCAAAAGCAGCCGTTCTCACGGTAATCACTTTGATGTTATCACTTGATTGAACAGTCGCAATTGCGTTACCTGCATAAATTGGACGAACAAAAGTATCAGTACTTTCTACTTTTATGATGTCAGAAATTTGTGCAACATCTAATAAGGCTGCCACTCTTGGCATAAAGTTTTTGCCCGTAGTGGTGGCTGCGGCCAAAACATGGCTGGCATCTTTGCCTAATTCAGTGACTAAATCAGCGATATTTTCTGCCATTTGCTGCGCATATTCTGCATTGTCAGCCAATAACACTTTACTTACGCCTTCTATTTTCGAGGCTTGCTGTGCAACGGCCTCACAACCAGAGCCTGCCACTAATAGATGTATGTCGCCACCTAATTGTGACGCAGCATGTATTAGTTTATGAGTTTCAGTTTTAAGCTGTTCGTTGTCATGTTCTGCGTATACTAAAATAGCCATTAGATCACCTTCGCTTCATTTCTTAATTTGTCGACTAATTCCGCGACATCTGCCACTAAAATTCCACCTTTACGCTGTGCAGGTGCTTCTACTTTTAAAACCTTCACAGCAGATGTGAGTTCAACACCAAAATCGGCCGCTGGTTTAACGTCTAGCGGTTTACGCTTAGCCTTCATTATATTTGGCAAAGACGCATAACGAGGTTCGTTAAGTCTTAAGTCAGTTGTGACAACTGCCGGTAACGACAATTCAATCGTTTGTAAACCTCCGTCAATTTCACGTGTCACTTTCACTTTTCCGCCATCAACTACTATTTCAGAAGCAAATGTACCTTGCGGCATTCCCGTTAGTGCTGCAAGCATTTGTCCCGTTTGGTTGTTATCTGAATCAATAGATTGTTTACCTAAAATCACTAAGTCGGGGGACTCTTGTTCCACTACCTTTTGCAATAACTTAGCAATTTGTAATGAATCGAGGCTCAAATCTGTATCAATTTGAATACCACGATCAGCACCCAATGCTAAAGAAGTACGAATTTGTTCCTGACAGCTCTTGTTGCCTATAGAAACCACTACAATCTCTGTCGCCACACCTTTTTCTTTTAGGCGAACAGCTTCTTCAACTGCAATTTCACAGAAAGGATTAATCGACATTTTAGCGTTAGTTAAATCAACTGCGCTATTATCTGCCTTAACTCTAACTTTCACGTTGTAATCAATGGCACGTTTTACTGGCACGAGTATTTTCATTTTCACCTCTACTTACAGGTATCAAGTTTATAATTTGAGTTAACGTTAAATTGTCACTCAAATCTGGTTGGCGACAATTTACTTTGTGTTGACGTTAACGTCAACTTAGATGTCCTTTTGTCATTGATCATTTTTAGCACCACTTTTAACCGTTATTATATGTCATAATAAATGCGTTAGAATGAGAATAGGATCACATTAGATTAACATAATTAAATACATTAACGCTTTGTTAAATAAGAATATTTTTTATTTCCACCAAGTCATCATTTGCTTTGCGTTGGTCTAATAATGATGTTGAGATTGCTCTTAACAAGGGCTTTTATTGAGACAAAAACAGACATACGCCGACTAAAAGACGGTTATAAATAAGACTCAGAAACATTTTTTTTATGAATAGTTAAATACATTTTTATGAATAGTTGAAACTTAAAAGAGGACAAACAAGTGGAACGAGAATCGATGGAGTTTGATGTAGTAATAGTCGGTGCTGGCCCTGCTGGACTGTCAACTGCGTGTCGGTTGATGCAAATTGCCCAGGAAAAAGACCAAGAATTAATGGTTTGTGTGGTTGAGAAAGGTTCAGAGGTGGGTGCTCATATTTTGTCTGGTGCAGTGTTCGAACCTAGGGCATTAAATGAGTTATTTCCAGATTGGAAAGAAAAAGGTGCGCCTCTTAATACTCCCGTTACAACAGACGATATTTATTGGTTAAATAATGAAACCAAAGGAACCAAAATTCCTGGTTTTATGACGCCTAAAACCATGCATAACCACGGAAATTATATTGTTAGCATGGGCAACATATGCCGCTGGTTAGCCGAACAGGCAGAATCCCTTGGTGTTGAGATTTTCCCTGGTTTTGCCGCGTCTGATGTTTTATACAACGAAGATGGCAGTGTCGGTGGTGTGATTACTGGCGATATGGGGCTAGATGAACAAGGCCAGCCGAAAGATTCATTTATGCCAGGTATGGAATTAAAAGCTAAATATACTGTGTTTGCAGAAGGATGCCGAGGACACCTTGGAAAGCAGCTGATTGAAAAATTTGAGTTGGATAAAGGACAATCTCCGCAACATTACGGTATAGGTTTTAAAGAAATTTGGGATATCGATCCTGCTAAACATCAAGAAGGCCTAGTAGTGCATACTGCTGGATGGCCAATTACTGACGCAACAGGTGGTTCTTATCTTTATCATGGCGAAAATAACCAAGTGTTAGTTGGGCTTATATTAGATTTAAACTATAGCAATACACATTTGAGTCCCTTTGACGAATTCCAACGATTAAAACATCACCCTGTTTTTAAACAGTATCTAGAAGGGGGTAAACGAGTCTCTTATGGGGCAAGAGCGATTGCCAAAGGAGGCTTTAATTCTCTACCTAAAATGACCTTCCCTGGTGGTTTATTAGTAGGGTGTGATGCTGGCACCTTAAACTTTGCCAAAATCAAAGGTAATCATACCGCAATGAAGTCAGGGTTACTTGCTGCTGAAACAATTATGGAAGCGTTAACTGAGGTAGATGCAGCACCTTCACAAGAGTTAGTGGCTTATACCCAAAAATTTAAAGAGTCTTGGTTGTATGACGAACTGTTCAGATCCCGTAACTTCGGCCCTGCCCTACATAAATTTGGCACCTTTATAGGTGGCGCTTATAACACTCTTGAGCAAAACTGGTTCAGAGGCAATTTACCCTTTAATTTTAAAGATGATGTTGCCGATCATTTAATACTTAAAAATGCAGAAGATTGCGTTAAAATTAATTATCCAAAACCCGACGGTGTGTTAAGTTTTGATAAATTGTCTTCAGTATTTTTATCTAATACTAACCATGAAGAAGGACAACCCTGTCACCTTAAGTTAAAAGACAGTTCGGTTCCTATTACGATTAATTTGGCAAAGTATGATGAACCTGCACAACGCTATTGCCCAGCGGGTGTATACGAAATAATCGAAACTGAACAAGGTGAAAAACAATTGCAGATAAATTCTCAGAATTGTGTGCATTGCAAAACCTGTGATATCAAAGATCCCACCCAAAATATCACTTGGGTAGTACCTGAAGGTGCCGGCGGACCCAACTATCCAAATATGTAAGGTTAATAATAGTAGTGAGGCAAACCTCACTACTATCTAAGTATTTAGTAAGGAATAAAATTACTCTATGAGCGCAGTGAATTACCAAATACACTCAGATTCAGAAAACAAACCATGGCTTATGTTAATTCATGGTTTATTCGGAAGTTTGGATAATTTGTCTGCTTTGCGTCGACAATTTACCGATTCTTACCAAGTGTTATCAATAGATTTACCCGACCACGGAAAATCTGCTTTTACTGAAACCATTAGTTTTAAAGGTTACGCCAATCTGATTTCTGAACTCATCAAGGGCTTAGGGATCAATAATCTCAGCGTAGTTGGACATTCTTTAGGTGGTAAAGTAGCTATGCAATTGGCTCTTACTCAACCCGAGCAAATTAATCATTTGGTGGTGTTAGATATTGCACCGGTTAAGTACCCTGCCCGACACAGCAATGTTTTTGCAGGCTTAAACAATGTAAAACTGGCGGATATAACCAGTCGTAAAGAGGCTGATACTGCCTTGTCACACTATGTTAAAGAAAGCTCAACTCGGCAGTTTCTATTAAAAAGTTTATTTCACGAAAACAACGTTTGGAATTGGCGCTTTAATCTCCCCCTGTTGCAAAAAGACTATGCAATGATTTCAGCAGCAATTATTGCGGATACCCCCTATTCGGGGCCAGTGTTATTTGTTAAGGGTGAACATTCAGACTACTTATTGCCAGAGTACAGACAAGCAGTTCTGAAGTTATTTCCTAATAGCAACTATAAAATGGTAAACGGCACAGGCCATTGGTTACATGCGGAAAAACCTGAACTATGTGGCAAAATAATAGCCTCATTTTTGACTAAATAGGAATGCTAACACTCTGGGCAATTTTCATAGTTAAGACTCTATGTTAATATGCGCCAGATTTTTAAAGGAGTTGAACAAAGTACATGTTAAGTGATCATTATGAGCAAATTGAAGCAATAGGTTTAGACCTTGCGATTATAGGCCTGTTTCTATTGATGGCCTACGTTGTTCATGATGTACTTAAGAAAAATAACGTACCACTTATTGGTAAAGTTGTAGTGTATTTTGTACTGTTTTTAGGTGCCGCAGGATTTATATTTAAAGGCATTATGCAATTGGTAATCGAAGGCTGAGTTATTTAATAGCCAAGCTTTGGCAAAACCAGATTGAATTTATATTTTAGTTGAGGAATAAGTAATAATGGCAAGTGTGGGGCTATTTTTCGGCAGCGACACCGGCAATACAGAACATATTGCTAAGATGATCCAAAAAGAATTAGGTAAAAACCTAATAGACGTAAAAGACATTGCCAAAAGCAGCAAAGAAGATATTGCTGAATTTGACCTGTTACTTTTCGGCATTCCAACTTGGTATTACGGTGAAGCACAATGTGATTGGGATGACTTTTTCCCTGAGCTAGAACAGATCGATTTTGAAGATAAATTAGTAGCCATTTTTGGCTGTGGTGATCAAGAAGATTACGCGGAATATTTCTTAGATGCCATGGGTATGGTAAGGGATATAGTAGAAGCTAGAGGTGCAATTTTGGTAGGTCAGTGGCCAACAGAAGGTTATGACTTTGAAGCGTCAAAAGGCATGGCCGATGAAAATCACTTTGTAGGCTTAGGCATTGATGAAGACCGTCAGCCCGAACTCACTGAACAACGGGTGAAAGCTTGGTGCAAACAAATTCACGAAGAACTTTGTTTAGCTGAATTAGCCTAAGTTTAAAAAAGGAGCTAAGGCTCCTTATTTAATAACTAACAAGGTAAATAGCTTTTAAATCAAAATAGGTACCCTATAATGACTTCACAGTTTTATTATTAAGTAAGCTAATGGATCAAAATAAAGAATTAAAAAAAGCGGGGCTAAAAATCACCCTTCCTCGCTTAAAAATCCTAGAGATACTACAACTCCCTGAAAACCAACATATCAGCGCAGAAGACGTATATAAGATTTTAATTGAGCACGATGAAGACATCGGTTTAGCCACGGTTTATCGAGTACTCAACCAATTTGATGATGCAGGAATTTTAAACCGTCATCATTTTGAAGGGGGTAAATCCGTTTTTGAAATTAGCCATAAAAAACATCATGATCATCTAGTTTGTTTAAAATGCGGTAAAGTGATTGAGTTTGAAGATGAAGTGATCGAAAAACGCCAAGAAGAAGTAGCCGAACGTCATAATATAAAACTCACTCATCACAGTTTGTATCTGTACGGTGAATGTAAAGAAGACTGCGACGCAGATTAATTGTTAAAAATGAAAAGCCGTATATATGAAGTGACCCCAATAAGTTGGACACTTTATTAAGCGGTTTTTTAGTCTAATCCACACTCAATCTATAAATCCCCCCCCCCTTTTAAATGTTCAAAAAGGTTCGTAAAAACAGTCAGATTGCATTAATTACTCTGAAAAATGAACTCAATATCGTGCTCCTCAATCCACTCAGTTAATAGTAATAAAGGGAACAACCAGGTTGTAATCTAATAATCGGAATGTGCTAAACAATTATCCCATTTAAGCCATTAAAATTACCTAGTTAAACTTAGCGATGGCTTGATTGGAAACAATCAAGCTATTCAATATTGTCAGACTATTAGCACTTTTTAATAATATACGATACACTACATAATGTAGCACATCATACATTATGGGTATATTTTATGGGTATAGTAAAAATTTCAGATAAACTTCATGAAGACGTTAGAAAAAACAGTTCAGTGATGGAGCGCTCTATCAACTCTCAGGCTGAATTCTGGATAAAAATTGGCAGGCTAGCCGAGCAAAATCCCACTATGACTTACGAAGAAATTCTTCAACGTGAAATGCAAACCCAAAATGTTGCCTCGGTGAGGTTGATCAATGAGTAATGTATTGATTAAAACCCCAAATGAGATTTCATTGATGCGTGAATCAGGCAGATTACTTGCTAGCGTATTTAATGTCTTAGATGACTTTGTGAAAGCCGGTGTAACAACGATGGAAATCAACGATTTTGTTGAAGACCATATAGTTAACAATCTAAAATCGAGGCCAGCAAGTAAAGGCCAATATGATTACCAATATGTACTGAATTCGTCGCTAAATGATGTAGTTTGTCATGGTATCCCTTCTGAAACAAAAAGGTTGAAAGACCGCGATATTGTCAATTTAGATATCACCTTAGAAAAAGATGGATACATAGCTGACAGCAGTAAAATGTATATGATCGGTAATGTTTTACCTAACGCTAAAAAACTCGTTGATGTGACTTACGATGCAATGTGGAAAGGTATTGAATGTGTTAAACCTGGGGCTACAACTGGCGACATAGGTCACGCAATTCAAACCTATGCTGAACATCATGGCTTTAGCGTAGTGCGTGATTATTGTGGTCACGGAATTGGCCGTGAAATGCATGAAGATCCACAAATTTTACACTTTGGAAGACCGCATACTGGCACTGCCTTGCGTGCAGGCATGGTGTTTACAATTGAACCCATGATTAATCAAGGTTCATATAAAACCAAACAAAAGAAAGATGGTTGGACAGTAGTCACACGGGATAAAAAGTTATCTGCCCAATGGGAACACACTATTCTCGTCACCCCTTCAGGTTTTGAAGTGCTTACTTTACGAAATGAAGAAACCTTTAAGTTAACTTAACTTCATATCCGTCAATGTCACCCTCGTTGTCGAGGGGAAATAACCCATGCAGCTGGAGTTTAATTCATCACGGGTTATTGCTGGCCCACCTTTGCTAAGAGTACGTACTACTTGTTAAACACTCTACTTAGGTTTTACGCTTTTTTATTTTTAACAGAGTTGAGGAAACCCGTTACCAACATATATTGCGCGGCGTAATAACTGGCCATAATGCAATAACTCGCCAATGGAAAAACGCAAATGAATTTATTAATAGCAATAAATGAATCCGAAATAATAAATAACACTGCACCCAACACTGCCCAGCGCATGGGTAGTGAAGACTGAAACGCCAGTAACCCCATTGCACCAATTGCAAACAAATAGGCCATAACTGGTATCTGCAACTCCCCGAGTTTAGGAATTAACAACCAGGCCATGGCGAGCATATATACAATCAACAGCAGACTCAGTGACCAACGATTCTGAATACCTTGCCAGTATCGGCTAAATAAAAATGCATAACCAAGCTGAGCCAATAAAAACGCTGCTACACCAAAAATAAATTGGTCAAAAGCAAGTAACAAGTCGCCGCAGCCACTAAAGAATAATGCCAAGAGTAAAAAATTTCGGATTAAACTAGGCTTAGTTTTTACTACTGCAACACCCAATAAAACGATTGGCATAATTTTTAAGAGCCATAGACTGTCTACCCCATAAATCAGAGCAAAGATGTACAGCAATGAAAAAAATAAAAATCCCATACCCAGTTTTTTTGACATATTCATTCGCTATTTGAGTTTTTATAAAGTGCGATTATTTATCCAATATTCAAGCAGTTACAAGTACACTGACAAAATATAGGGACAGCGAGCATCAGCATACTTTTACGTTTCATTAAAAACAAGGTAACAAAAGTTATTAATAGATCCCCAATAAATGAGACTTAAACTTAGAAATCATTTTACATGATTTATACCTCACCCAAGGCTACGTTATAGTGATTGCTAATCATCTACTCTAACGATCTAAGGTTTATATGAATTTTGCAGAATTCGCTGCTTCTAGAAAGAGTGTGCGAGGTTTTAAAAATAAAGCCGTTTCCAAAGAAGTTGTCGATGCCGTTATCAACGCAGCAAAATGGGCTCCTTCTTCCTACAATACCCAGACTTGGCGTGTGCACGCGGTTGCAGGCGATGTCCTTGATAAGATTCGTGAAGACAACACTAAAAACACCCTTGCTGGTAAACCCCATGTACGTGACTTTCCCTACAAGGAAAAGTATGAAGGGGTGCATAAACAACGTCAGATAGACGTTGCGATTCAATTGTTTGAAGTAATGGGCATTTCCAGAGAAGACAAAGAAAAACGTATGGAATGGATGATGAGAGGCTTTCGTCAGTTTGATGCACCAGTCTCTCTTGTATTGACCTATGATAAATCCTTGGAGCCCGCTGGGATTACCCAATTTGGGTTAGGTTCATTAGCTTATGGGATAGTACTTGCTGCTTGGGATCTAGGTCTAGGCTGCGTCATTAACGGACAGGGTATTATGCAATCTGATGTTGTGCATAAGCATGCACAAATACCGGAAAACGAAGCCATTATGATTTGTATTGCAATGGGTTACCCTGATGACGATTTTGCAGCAAATAACGTGCGTTCAGTACGCGCTGACAATGAAGATTTTGTGCGTTATCACGGATTCTAGATCCGAAATCAGTAGTGTTATGGAATAGCGAGTTTCCATAACACTAGCTCTTCTTTAATAACCGCTATCACTCAAAACAGTCTGATTCTGGGTAACAATAACCTTTCCCCTATTGAAGGCCCCATAAAAGCCCTAATCACAATCCCTCCGTATATAAATATTTACACTTACATGTTGTTAACAACAATCTCGATTTACCTTTGGCATGCCCTTATGGGGAATTTTTGATTGAAATACTCTAAGCTGCGCTCGTGTTATTTAGTGGTATGTCTCCTACAACGTTTAGAAACTTAAACCACAAATAGAGACCAATTAAAAATCCTAAAACGAGCTTCCAGGTTAGTTTTAGACAAAACAAGAGAGATTAAATAATGGCAGACTTATTTGAGAATCCAGCGGGTTTAGATGGATTTGAATTCATTGAATTTTCTTCTCCTGAAAAAGGACAATTAGAGAAAGTATTTGTAGGCATGGGATTTACCCATATTGCCAATCACCGTACCAAGGATGCGCAGTTATGGCGACAAGGCGGTATTAACTTAATTGCTAACTATGAGCCCAAATCAGCAGCTTGGTATTTTGCCAGAGAACATGGTCCATCTGCTTGTGGTATGGGTTTTAGAGTAAAAAATGCGGTTCAGTCTTATAAATATTTATTATCCCAAGGAGCTGAGCCTGTTGCTGTAGAAACCGGGCCTATGGAACTTCGCTTACCTGCCATTCGCGGTATTGGTAATGCCATTATATATTTGATTGACCGATACGGTGACGAGTTGTCTATCTATGACATCGACTTTAATTACATTGATGGCGTGGACCGCAACCCATTAGGCGCTGGCTTTAAGGTCATAGATCATTTAACCCATAACGTTTATGGCGGTCGCATGAAGTATTGGGCCGATTTTTATGAAAAACTCTTCAACTTTCAAGAAATACGCTTCTTTGACATTAAAGGTGAATACACAGGATTAACCTCTAAAGCCCTCACCGCTCCAGATGGCAAAATTCGTATTCCTCTTAATGAAGAAGGTGAAGGAGGAAAAGGCCAAATTGAAGAATTTTTGCGGGCATTTAATGGTGAAGGCATTCAACATATAGCGTTCAGTTGTGACGACTTAGTGGCCTGCTGGGATCGCTTAAAAAATATGGGGATGCCCTTTATGACAGCGCCCCCTAAAACTTACTACGAGTTACTTGAAGGGCGGCTACCAAATCATGGCGAGCCCGTTGCAGAGCTGCAATCTCGGGGCATTTTAATGGATGGCAGCACCGAGGGTGGTCCAAGACTGCTTTTACAAATATTCTCTGAAACACAATTGGGTCCAGTGTTTTTTGAGTTTATTCAGCGTAAAGGTGATGACGGCTTTGGCGAAGGTAATTTTAAAGCATTATTCGAATCAATTGAACGAGATCAAATTAATCGGGGTGTTTTAAACACAACTGATAACACTGAGGAAAAAGAAGCGGTTTAACAATCCTTTATGATGAGTTTCCCTGAGCAATCGGCTCAGGGAAAAACCATAGCAAGCAATGTTAAACACAGGTATTTTAATGACTACCAGTCTGCAGATTTTTTTAAGTCACTGACTTTCGCTTCAATCCATCTATCACCCTGCGCGGTGGTTTCTTTCTTCCAGAAAGGCGCTTGGGTTTTTAAGAAGTCCATTATAAATTCATTAGCTTGATAAGCAGATTGACGATGTTGACTAGTCACACCAACAAACACAATTTGGTCAGACACATGCAACTGCCCTACTCTATGGATGACGGAAACGCTGCCTAATTGCCATTTATCCCTTGCTTGTTCAACAATATTGTTTAAGACTTTGTCAGTCATTGCGGGGTAGTGTTCCAAAAATAGCCCACTGACTGATTGTTGAAGATTAGTATCACGTACCAAACCGACGAAGGTTACTATCGCGCCGTCGCTATCGTTACTATCTCTTAATTTTTGATATTCATGAGCAAAATCGAAATCCTGTATTTGCACACTAATATGGGTAAAGTGGCTCATGGCTTTTCTCAACCACCAGTTACGGGAGGGAAAAAGGCAATTTCGTCGCCCTCTTTTAATACAGTAGCGTCGCTGGTCATTTCTTGGTTGACCGCAACTAAGGCCTTACCGTAAGCCAAATATTCGCTCCACATCTCCCCCTTGCTCTGCAACATATTACGTAACTTAGACACTGTAGTTATCGCGTCGCTATTTACAGCGAGATCAACCTGAATCGATTCGGTTTTTAGTACTTCTTTCAAATGTCCAAAAAACAATATTGTTAACACGTCCAGTCCCCGCTCTTACCACCTTGCTTGCTGAGCACTTTAATGTCACTGATTTGCATATGAGGATCGACTGCTTTACACATATCAAACAAAGTCAGAGCCGCCACGCTGACCGCTGTTAACGCTTCCATCTCAACACCAGTTTGCCCCGCTAACTTACATAAAGCTTGAATGCGCACTTTGCACTGTTCATCTAAGGTTTCAAATTCAATTTGTACTTTAGATAACATTAATGGGTGGCAAAGTGGGATTAAATCACTGCACCTTTTGGCCCCTTGAATTCCCGCAATACGGGCAATAGACAAGACGTCACCTTTGGCATGGCTATTGTCTTTTAACATACTAAAGGCTTGGGCAGACATAGCTATATAGCCTTCAGCTACAGCTTGCCTTTGGGTAATTCGTTTATCGGTGACATCTACCATGTTGGCTTTGCCATGTTCATTTACATGGGTTAAACCAGTATTTGGACTTTCCATAATAGTGCTTATCCTCTACTCGTGCATTTAGTGTCAGTATTTTTTAGATGCACCACAAAATTACAAGGTCTATGGGTCGAGTCTAATTGTTGCTGCAAAATTCCAGTCCACGCAGTTTTACACGCCCCAGTTGAACCAGGCATACAAAAAATAGCCGTACCATTGGCCATTCCGCCTAGCGCTCTTGACTGCACTGTTGAGGTACCAATTTCTAAATAGGAAATATGTCTAAATAACTCACCAAATCCCTCTATCTCTTTTTCAAACAAAGGCGATAAGGCTTCTGGTGTGGTATCTCTTGCGGTAAACCCCGTTCCACCTGTTATCAATACAACTTGAATATCATTTGCTGCAATCCAATTAGACACCACGGCTCGAATCTGAAACTTGTCATCTATGACTATTTTTTTATCCAATACTTTATGACCTTCTTCTATAGCGGCTATTTGCAAATATTGCCCAGAGGTATCATTTTCTTCATTACGAGTGTCCGAAACAGTTAACACTGCAATATTCAAAGCTTGTTTAGTCACCGGAGCATTTACTGTCATTTGTTCGCCTTAAAATTTGGTTGCGCAGCGCAGTACTCTTGCCACTGCTCTGGCGTATTAATATTGTCTAATCGTGTTTTTTTCAACGCTGGTATTTGTATGGCTTGTAACGAGTCCAACATCTTTTTTAGAGAATATTGGCTTTTTTTGTTTTGTACCAGTGTGTTGTCATATTGGGGCGTAAGATGAGTTGTCAGATAGTGAGAGACAGCCACTGATAACGGAAGGTACAAAGGTAAAAAACAGGATTCAAAATAGCAAATGCTATTATTTTTTCGGCCCATTTCAAGTAAGTAGTTCAAATCTTCAGTCCCTAATTCAGGCATATCTACTGCCCCCACCAACAACTCGTTAATGTCAGGATGTTCACTTTCAATTTGGGTGATGACCCCATGTATACCCGATAAAGGCCCACAATTCGGAATACTATCGGCAATACCTTGATCATGCTGGACACCACTGACAAAAACATGCTGGCTACATACCAATGCCCATCGCTTTTTTGCATGCTCTAGCAAGGATAAATGATTCTCGGGCAATCTTAACAAACTTTTGTCTGTGCCCATTCTACTTGACCTACCGCCAGCTAGAATCACCCCCGCTAACATAGTTTCAGCCTCTCAAAAAGCCACCTATTTATCATTTATTTGTACCTTAACCACCTAACATAGCGAGATGTTTAGTGGCACCAGTGAATCCCTCTTGTAACCAGTGTGTGGCTTCTTTGTCTCCTAATAATTCAATTAACTTGGCCTGTAATTCGTTGCTGTCAGCCGATTGTAGAGCAGGGCGAATATCCAAACCTTGGTCGGCAAACAAACACAAATGTAATTTTCCTGTGGCCGAAATCCTCAAGCGATTGCAACTTGCACAGAAATCTTTGCTATAGGGCATGATCAAGCCTATTTTTCCCTGATAATCAGGGTGGAAAAATTCTTGAGCGGGACCTGCCGCTTTATCGCGGATCAATTGTCCCCAACCCCCTTCAAGTAATTGCCCTTTGATTGGCATTCCAGAAACATGGTTCTCCTTGAAAAAACTCAAGTTATCACCCGTCTGCATCAACTCAATTAATCTTAGGGTTACAGGGGTGGCTTTCAACCAAGTGAGGAAATTTTGCAGTTCTTGTGCGTTGTATTGTTTCATCAATACCGCATTGATTTTAACCTTCACACCTAATGCGATAGCTTTGTCGATACCACGCAATATAGTTTCAAGTTTATTGTGTCCAGTAATGGCAGCAAACATCCGAGGATCCAGGCTATCTATACTGATATTCAGGGAATTCAGTCCAGCATCCACCCATTTTTGAATGTCGGACTCTAACTTATAGCCATTGCTGGTCATAGCAACATGCTGAATATTAGGCGCAGTGGCACAGGCCTTAATGATCTCAGGCAAGTCTTTTCTAAGGGAAGGTTCACCGCCGGTAATACGAATTTTACTGGTGCCTAAAGAGGCAAATCCGTTCACTAATGTTTTAATTTCTGGCAACGCCAAAAAATCACGATCAGTGTCGCAAGCATAACCGTCAGGCAAACAATAATTACATTTAAAATTACATACGTCTGTTATAGACAGCCGCAAGTAATGGAAACGTCGTCCAAATTTATCTTCTAACATTTTATTTAACACCTTTCCAAAGTGAAGTGACATAAACATTATGACACTTGCGGGAGGCTGCTCGATTTCTCTTACAACCCTGGCGAATCGGCAAAATTGCCCAATTCACGGCTAAAACACCTTGTCGTAGATTTAGGTGAGATAGCTCGGAGTTATTCACAGATTATCTGATTTACAGGTCAAATAACAACGAGGTATTTGTACCACATAATTGTATTTTTGTAATGAGAAACTGCTAAGCACTTTATTTAAATCTAAAATGCACATACACACTTTTATAGCAAGATGGCACATATGTTGTAGCTATTTTATTAGGATATAAATTAATGATTAAATATAAAGCACTTTTACAGTGCATAAAATGAGATTTTATAAGTCTATGATCAGCACATTTATCAACAAAAATAAGCTCTCCGAAGATTTCATTAAAATTGCTGAGGGTTATTATATTCCTCTAGCAGAGGAAATTAAGACGCACCAACTAGGTGCAAAAAGCACTTACTTTGTCGGGATTAATGGCAGTCAAGGTTCTGGAAAGTCTACTTTATCTGAATTTTTGAAAGAGTACTTAACTGAGACTTATGCTTTGAATGTGGTGGTGATGTCGCTGGATGATTTCTACTTTAGCCGTATAGAACGACAAATAATTGCAGATGATGTGCATCCGTTGTTTGCGACCCGTGGTGTCCCTGGCACTCACAATATGTCTTTGGCCAAATCGGTATTAGATGAGCTAAAAGAACAACAACCCACAACCATTCCAAGATTTAATAAAGCGACTGACGACCCTCATCCGTTTTCAGCCTGGACCAAAGTAACTACTGCAGTAGATGTGGTAATATTTGAAGGCTGGTGTTGGGGCGTTGAACCACAAACCTATCAACAGCTAAAACAACCCGTCAATACATTTGAAGCAACTGAAGACCCTAACTCTGACTGGCGCAACCACGCGAATTTACAACTGTCTCTGTATTACCAACCCCTGTATAGTTTGATGAACAAATGGGTGATGTTAAAGGCTCCTTCTTTTGCGGATGTCTTTGCATGGCGCTTAGAACAAGAACAAAAGCTCAGTGCCGCCACTAATGGTCAAGAGAAGTCTGGCATTATGAATGAACAGCAAATTCTACGTTTTATTCAGCACTATCAGCGTTTAACTGAACATGGACTGAGCACTTTACCGAAAAAATGTGATCACGTGTTTGAACTTAACTCTGTTCGAGCCATCATTGACCATAAGACTAAGGATATCCATGCTTAAAGATGTTTTAGTATTTTCGGATCTAGACGGCACATTGCTTGACCATCACACCTATAGTTTTGCCCCTGCATTACCTATGTTGCAAAAACTTCGCGCTGCGAATATTCCTGTCATTGCAAATACCAGTAAAACTTTTGCAGAACTCACAGAATTAAGAAATGAAATAGGTTTAGACGGTCCTTTTGTGGTGGAAAATGGCGCAGCCGTTTATATCCCCACCTCTTTTTTTACAACCCAACCCAAGGGTACCAAAACCGAAAATGGTTACTGGATTAAAGAATTTTCAAAACCAAGAGCTCATTGGTTATCTCTCATTGAAAAATTAAAAAGCCGCTTTGAAGGTGAATTCAATTATTTTTTCAATATGTCCAATAAAGAAATAATTTCAGCAACGGGACTTTCAGCTAAACAGGCAGAATTGGCGGCTTCTCGGCAATACGGTGAGCCAATCCTATGGTTAGGTAATGACACTACAAAGCGTCAATTTATACAGGCAATCAATGAACTGGGTGCCACCCCCTTACAAGGAGGACGATTTTTACACTTGTCAGGCCAATGTGACAAAGGTCAAGCACTGGTTTGGCTAAGTCAACAATTCCAAATACAAAGGGCTATTGAGCACTGCAACACTATCGCCTTAGGAGACGGGCAAAATGATGTGGCCATGCTTGAGGCTGCTGATATAGCAGTAAGAATTTTATCACCTGCTAACGCCCCACCAACATTAACAAAACAAACTAATGTTTATACTAGCCAAGCATATGGTCCAAGTGGTTGGACAGAATGCCTTGAGCAAATTATTTTTATCGATTCACAAATTAACAATTAGTACGGAGATTTTATGGCTGATTTTTATCAAAATGGCATAGTCACAACGTTACACAACTTGTCTGAAAGACCAATTGAAGATCTAGAAAACGAACTGGTCGCATTTTCAAAAAGACGACCAATGGCGCTAATACTCCCTTCTTTATTTTCCGAGCTTGAAGGCACCGCTTTACCTAACATAATCGAACATATCACTGAAGTCCCCTACCTTTCACAAATCGTAATAGGCTTAGACAGAGCCAATCTTGAGCAATACCAACATGCTCTTAAATTCTTTGGTAAATTGCCACAAAATCACCGTGTTTTATGGAATGAAGGGCCAAGGTTAAAAGCCTTAGATGCAAAATTAGAGGCCTTAGGGTTAGCGCCTAAAGAATTGGGTAAAGGTCGTAACGTTTGGTATTGCATGGGATACGTGTTAGCTACAGGAAAAGCTGAATCGGTGGCATTACACGATTGCGATATTTTGACTTACGATAGAGGTCTGCTAGCAAGGTTAATTTACCCCGTTGCCAACCCACTGTTTAATTATGAATTTTGTAAGGGTTACTATGCACGAGTAGCCGATGGCAAAATTAATGGCAGGGTGTCAAGATTATTGGTCACACCATTGATCAGAGCGTTACAAAAAGTTGTGGGCCACAATGAATATCTCGAATATATGGATAGTTTTAGATACCCCTTAGCTGGAGAGTTTTCCTTCAGACGAGATGTGTTAAATGATATCCGTATCCCAAGTGATTGGGGCTTGGAAATTGGGGTGTTGTCTGAAATGCAACGTAACTATTCTCATAATAGATTATGTCAGGCAGATATCGCCAAAACCTACGATCATAAACACCAAGATTTATCAGCCAATAACGATCAAGGTGGACTGTCTAAAATGTCTATCGATATCACTAAAGCGCTAGTGAGAAAACTGGCCACTCAGGGTGAAACATTCTCCACTGAGACCTTTAGATCACTCAAAGCCACCTATTACCGCATTGCCCTAGATTTCATAGAAACCTATAACAATGACGCCATTATAAACGGTCTTAAGTTAGATATTCACAGCGAAGAAAAAGCCGTAGAGCTATTCGCCAGTAATATTATGAAAGCTGGAGAGAGCTTTCTAGATAATCCTATGGAAACTCCTTTTATTCCAAGTTGGAACCGTGTGGTGAGTGCCATGCCTGATGTATTAGAACAATTAAAAGACGCAGTAGAACAAGATTACTTAGAGTTTAAGCAACCTTAAGGGGCAGTTAATGTTATCGGTATTAGAACAACTAACAGAGCGTGTTGAGCATCACTTAGCTGTTATATATCAGGATGTTGAGTTGAACACTCAGTATCCTGAATTATGTAAACAATTATTACGCACTATGCGTATAGACAGTGGTGAATTGTTGGTAGAGCCAAAACGTCATCATAATAATTGGGATCAAAGGGATGTCATGCTGATCACTTATGGCGATAGCATTGAAAAGCCAGGAGAAAAACCGCTGCACTCTTTACATCATTTCCTAAAAGATTATTGTGGGGATGCAATCAATAGCGTGCACTTATTGCCATTTTTTCCATACAGTTCAGATGATGGTTTTTCTGTTATTGATTATTCCAGTGTGAATGAATCTCTAGGAAGCTGGGATGACATAAAGGCCATTACACAAGACTATAGAGTAATGTCTGATGTAGTGATTAACCATTGTTCGTCTAGAAGCTTATGGTTTCAAAATTTCATCAAAGGTGAAGGCACTGGTAGCGACTTCTTTTATACAGCCTCTTTAGAAGACGACGTTTCTAACGTGGTTAGACCTAGAACCTCTGATTTACTTAGGTTAACCGAAACAAAAGACGGCGAAAAACAAGTTTGGTGTACCTTTAGTCATGATCAAGTGGATTTTGATTTCAGAAACCCTGCTGTATTGGATACCTTTGTTTCAATCATGCGCCAATATCTCGATATGGGGATCCGCATATTCCGTTTGGATGCCGTTGCTTTTCTTTGGAAAAAAATAGGTACAAGCTGTATTAACCTTGAACAAACCCATGAAGTGGTGCGCTTGTTACGGACCTTAATAGAACATGCGGTCAGTGATGCCGTTATCATCACCGAAACCAACATTCCTAATAGGCAAAATCTCACCTACTTTGGAAATGCCAATGAAGCACACGGCATCTATAACTTTTCGCTACCTCCTTTATTAGTGAATACTTTGGTGACTGGCTCTTGTAAACACCTTAAATCATGGTTAGGCAGTATGCCTCCTTCACAAAACGGCACCTTCTTTTTTAATTTTATTGCCTCTCATGATGGCATTGGATTGCGACCAGCAGAGGGACTATTGGAGGATCAGGAACTCACCGAGCTAGTGAATACTATGCAAAACTTTGGTGGCAGAATTTCTTGGCGAACCTCTGAAGAAGGCAAACAAAAAGCCTATGAAATCAATATTGCCCTTTATGATGCACTGCAAGGTACCACTAAAGGTACTGATAAATGGGGACTCGACAGATTTATATGTGCCCACAGTATAATGTTTGGGCTAGAAGGTATTCCTGGTATTTACATTCATAGTTTATTAGGTACGGGCAATGACTATGAAAGAGTCAAAAACACCAGCCACAATCGCTCAATCAATCGTCATAAATGGAATTATACTGAGTTACAGGAACAGTTAGCTGCGCCTTATAGTCAGCACAGTAAAGTACACGATAGAATGATTACCTTACTCAACATCCGAAAAAATCAACCTGCATTTCACCCTAGCGCGACTCAGTTTACATTGCAATTGGGCGAACAAATATTTGGATTTTGGCGTCAAAGTACAGACAGAAGACAAAGTATTTTTTGTATTTACAATGTGTCTGATGAGCCGCAAATCATTAGGCTAAGTGACCTTAACTTGATTGGCACAGACATGTGGTTCGATCTTATCAGCGGGCAAACCATTAGTTTAGAAGATTTGGAATGCCAACTGACTCCCTACCAATCTATGTGGATCTCAAATATTAGAGGTTAACTCCCCCTGAAATAGCCAACACTAGGCTTATGTAGCACATAAGCCTCACCCTATTCATTTGATTTTTATATACTTTATGCATTCCAATTGATATCTGTCTGGATCCAAAGACACATTTCAGGTAAATTTTTTCAACACATCCAATTACAGCCTACAAAATCATGATAACCAATTGTATTTAAATGACTTTTCGTTTTTGGCATGACCTTTGTAATAACACCTGCGAGTGAAGTTTCAGAGGGTAGTAATCAAAGAAAACCTCAGATAACTTTTTAAACTTCTCATTTTACATTTTTAAAAATCAGTTTTAACAGCAAACAGTTAATCAAAGCAGTTTGCTATTTAATTAAACTTGGTCGTTTTTAAACTAAGACAAAAAGGAGTCAATGTATGAAAAAGTTAATCCCACTATTCGCCCTGACGTTCGCATCTATGGTTTTAATCGCTGAAGAAGACTTAATAGCAAAATTAGACACTGATAACGATGGCCGAATTAGTATCCAAGAAGCCGCAGAAGATGCAGCGTTATCAGCAATGTTTACTGAACTTGATACCGATAAAGACGGTTACCTCTCACCTAGCGAGCTAGAAAATAAATAAAGTTTCAAATAATTTAGACGGATTTTTGCACACTAGTACAAATCCAATCCAACTAAATTTGATGTTTTAATTTAATATATAAAGGAATGACATTATGAAAAAATTACTATTAGCATCTGTACTTGGCTTTGCAACCCTTAGTGTATTTGCAGAATCAGAAGAAATGGCAATTCACCCATTAGATACAGACAAAGACGGATTAGTCAGTATTGATGAAGCAAAAATAGACACCACTTTAAGTGCCATTTTTGCAGAGCTGGATATCAACCAAGATGGCTATTTGTCACAATTGGAACTAGAAGTTAAAACTGAAAACGAAACAAACGAGTTTTAACCCTATTCCAATTAATAAGCCCGTAAACTTATATGATTTTACGGGCTTTTTTTATGCTACAACTCAACCGGCAATTCCATTTTAGCGCCCCATTCACTCCACGAGCCATCATAAACCGCTATATTTGCATAGCCTGCTTCAGTGGCAGCCAAAGCCAAAATACACGCTGTGACACCTGAGCCACAACTAAACACTAACTCTCTGTCTAGATTACTAACCAATTGAGAAAACATTAATTTTAGCTTGTTACTAGGTAGCAGGGTTGTACCTTGAATACATTCTGTAAAAGGTAGATTAACAGACTTGGGGATATGTCCCGAACGTAAACCTTTTCGGGGTTCTTGTTGGGTACCATTAAAACGCCCTGCACTTCTGGCATCTATTACAGTCATACTAGCTAATTGCTGGGTTATTTTCTCAGCACTGACAAAATAACAACTTTGGTATTGTGCTACAAAATTCCCTAATTTGGATGCAGAAACAAGCTTGGGTACACTTGGCATGTTCTGGTTTAACCAATTAGGTAATCCACCGTCAAGTACAAATACATTGTGATGACCCATAGACCTAAACATCCACCACACTCTAGGCGCACAATATATGCCTTTGTTGTCATAAATAACGATTAAGCTTTGCTTATCAATACCAAGCTTTTGTACACCATCTGTAAACTGTGCTTCGTTTGGCATGGTGTGTGGCAAGCTAGAATCAGGATCACAAAACACTTTTTCGAAATCAAAAAAAAGTGAATTAGGGATATAAGCCTCAGGGTGATTATCGCTTTCAGCTGTTACTGGGTTGTCCATTTGAGTGTACAACACCACCAGATTAGGCTGATCCATATGCGCTTTAAGCCAATCACTGGTGACCAAATTGGTGTTTGGCTGCATATTATATTCCTTAAAGATAGTGTGGATTCTGGAGTATTTTACTTTGCAGTCATTTTTATGACCAGTTATAAAATTTGCGTTCCCCCTGCACCAAGCCAGTGCCAATAGTCGTTTACAACTTCAATATATACCATAAATTAGCTATCAGACTTTATAAATATACATATTTTTCAATACGTTAACTAATAGACATCAAAATTGACTAGTTGGTCAAATATTTGCTTACTTAGATATATAGGTAAATTGTTTTCTATTAGGTGCACAAAAAATATGTTTTACAAAAATGAAATACTTTACGGATTACACGATAAACCCATAGTATTACATTGCGTCAACGCCGCCTTACAGCATGTTATGGCCTGTTTTATCGGTATTATTACTCCGACCCTAATAATAGGAACAACACTAGGGTTAACTGCAGAAATCCCTTATTTAATTAGCATGGCATTGATGGTGTCTGGAGTAGCGACATTTATACAAGCTAAAACTATTGGCCCTATAGGTTGTGGGCTAATTGCCGTGCAAGGCACCAGCTTTACCTTTATTAGTGCCTTATTGGTAGCAGGTTTATTGGTTAAGGGAAAAGGCGGCAGCAACGATGAAATTTTGGCCATAATGTTTGGGATTTGTTTTTGGGGAGCATTTGTAGAGATTATACTCAGCCGATTTATTGGCCATCTAAAGTCAATTATCACCCCACTTACCACTGGAATTGTGATTACAACTATTGGCATCACCTTAATTAAAGTGGGTATAACCGACTTGGCAGGTGGGTTTGGCGTCGCTGACTTTGGTTCAGTAGACAACTTACTATTGGGATTTACTGTATTAGTGATAGTGGTTGCATTAAATACCTCGAAACACCCCATGTTACGTTTATCGGCAATCTTTTTAGGTATGCTTGCAGGGTCTATTATCGCATGGTCGCAAGACATGTTGTCTTTCGATAAGATGCTGACCTTGCCTCTTTTTAGCTTTCCTGAACCCTTTAAATATGGCATTTCCTTTGAATTGGACGTATTTATTCCAGTTGCGCTAGTGTATTTTTTAAGCGCCATTGAAACCTCTGGTGATCTCACCGCCAATAGTCTTTTCTGCAATCAACCTATTACCGGGCCACTTTACATAAAACGTATTAAAGGTGGAATTTTAGCCGATGGCTTTAATTCACTACTGGCAGCAGTGTTTAATACCTTTCCTAACACCACTTTTGGTCAAAATAATGCGGTGATACAAATGACAGGTGTAGCAAGTCGCCATGTGGGGTTTTATATCGCTGGATTATTGGTGTTATTGGGGTTGTTTCCTGCGGTAGGGGCGTTCATTCTACTGATGCCAAAAGCCGTCTTAGGGGGAGCAACCCTAGTTATGTTTGCCACAATCGCGGTGGCCGGTGTCAAAATACTAACAACTGATGCTATTGATCGTCGTAAAAGTCTGATTATAGCCACTTCATTAGGTTTAGGCTTAGGCGTCATGATGGTGCCAGAGGCGCTAACTCAGTTACCACCATTGGCAGCTAATATCTTATCTTCCTCGGTTACCGTTGCGGGTTTCTGTGCGATAATTATGAGTTTGTTGATACCTGACAATAGTTCACAGCCGACCACCTCCCCAATATAGCAGTACGAGACATCAACTATGCAAAATCAGACCTTATGGCTTAAGTCACCCGCCGCGATATTCACAGGAAATAACCTAGACGCTACTAATGGCTTAGTTATCAAAGGCAATACAATTGTAGAATTAGTGCCATCGGGAATGCGACCCAAAACGGCAATCGATAGTTACCTTGATTGTAGTAATAAAGTCATTACACCTGGGCTTATAAATACACACCATCACTTTTATCAAACACTTACTCGAGCAGTACCCGGTGCGTTAAATAAACCCTTATTTCCTTGGCTTAAATATCTTTATCAAATATGGAAAAATTTAGATGAAGAGATGATCTACACAGCGACACAATTAGCGGGCTTGGAGTTGATGTTATCTGGCGCAACCTGTATTGCCGATCATCACTACGTATTTCCCACAGGTCTTGAACACGCCATAGATATTCAAGTAGAGGCTATTCATACCTTAGGATGCAGAGCAACACTCACTAGAGGCTCAATGAGTTTAGGAGAAAGTGCCGGAGGGTTACCGCCAGACAGTGTCATTCAAACTGAAGACACTATATTGCAAGATAGCCAAAGATTAATATCGAAATACCACGACACCAGTGCAGAATCTTACATACAAATAGCCTTGGCCCCATGTTCGCCTTTTTCAGTATCTACTTCATTGATGAAAGATACGGCCCAGTTAGCGAAAGAAAATGACGTTATGCTTCACACTCATTTGGCAGAAACTGAAGACGAAAACAATTTTTGTTTGCGTCAATTTGGCATGCGCCCGTTAGATTATTTGGAAAATTGCAATTGGCTTGGAGACAAAACTTGGCTCGCTCACGGGATCCACTTTAACCAAGATGAAATTAACCGCTTAGGCAAAGCTCAGGTGGGCATTGCTCACTGCCCCACCTCCAATATGTTATTGGCGTCAGGTATTTGCCCAACTGTTGATCTTGAAGCCGCTGGATGTCATTTGGGATTAGCTGTAGATGGGTCCGCATCAAACGATTGTTCAAATATGATTCAAGAAGTGCGTCAATCATTATTGCAGCAACGTCTGCGTTATGGCGCTGAAGTTATCACCGCAGAGCGCGTACTTGGTTACGCAACAACAGGTTCTGCAAAGGTATTAGGCAGACCTTCAATAGGGCAATTTGCTGTTGGAATGCAGGCCGACTTAGCCCTTTTTAGTTTAGATGAATTGCGTTTTTCTGGAGTGGGAAGCGCCCTTGATGGGCTGATTACATGTGGAGCATATCAAGTAGACAAATTGATGATTGCAGGGAAATGGTTGATAGAAAACACCGAGCACAGTTCAATCATCAGTGGGCAACTTATGGAAAAACATCAATTATTAGCGCAAAAAATTCTAGATAAAGGGATCCTTTAATTCCTTTATCTAGATTGACCAAGCACTTAGAAGGTGCAATTTAGTCCTTATTGGTTTGCTTTGGTGCGTTATAAAATTGGGCGCCCAATTACACCGGCAATTAATTTACCAGATTTTTTTTCTAAGTTTCGTAAATATCCAATGTTTTCAATGAATTATAGAATAGTTCCATTACCAGACCATTTGGACAAGATCTTGGCATTGTTCATGCAAAATCTTTCAACAAATCACTAAATTTTATTAAAAACTATACTATGCGTTGAATAGTCCACAGAGCCTAACGACAAATAGCAAAGCTACTACCTGGGATCACAAGAATGACAAAACAAAATTTTATAACTAATCCACTTGCTAAAGCTGTTGCTTTAAGCCTAGCCACTTTATTGCCATTTCAAGGCATAGCTCAAGAAGCGGAAGCAGAAAATCTCGAGCGCATTGAGGTAACAGGCTCATTAGGTAGCTTACCCGGACAGGATGTTGAAGCTGTTTTCGGCTTTGGTAAATCTATTCTAGAAACACCTCGTTCTGCTTCAACTATCAGTGAAGAGCAAATGGAGCGTTTTGCTATTAGTGATATTGATGAACTGGTGGCATTCGCCCCTGGTACTTATACTCAATCATTTTTTGGCGTGGCAGGCTCGTTGGATGTACGTGGTACACCCGGTGAAGCATACTTTCGTGGTGTTAAACGCTTAGATAACCCTGGTAACTACCCAACACCTATTGGCGCATCTAGCCGAATAGATATTGTACGTGGCCCAGCGTCACCTATTTATGGACCAGCCAAAATTGGTGGCTATTTAAATTTTAATCCCAAATCAGCCAGTGCCAGTCGCGGGCAATATCTAGCAGACAATGCTGGTGCGATTTCTTATACAGGCGGCAGCTGGGATAAAAGTGTGTTAACGGCCGAGATTGGTGGACCAACCTCAATTGGTGATAAAAAAGGCGGATTTTACTTATACGGTGAAGTTGAAAACTCTGGCAGTTACTACGACAACAGCGGTACAGATCAAACCATCTTACAGGGCTCGTTCAACATTGATGTAACTGACAATTTGCGCCTCGAAATGGGCGGCATGCATCATTTATACGATGGTAACCAAGTAGCTGGTTGGAACCGTTTAACGCAAGATTTAGTAGATAATGGTACCTATATTACCGGTACAGCTAAACCTTTAGATACTGATAGTGATGGTTTGATATCTCATGCCGAGTATGGTGCGGTAAATATAGCTGGAGCGGGTTACTTTTACCCCTATGCACCAGGTTTCACAGATGCTGATGCAACTGAACTGATGCAGTTAGATAACCCAGGGACTACCACATTAAAAGGCAACCAAACTCTGGTTTCTTCAGATGATGTATTACTCAACACCGTGGACACTTTGTATTTTGACATTATGTACTACACCGATAGCGGTTGGGAAATTAAAAACCAGTTGTTCTATGAAGCATATGACAACCTAAATGAAAATGCTTACGGCTTTTCACAAATGCATGACAGTTCAGTAATTGAAAATAAATTGGTTTTTGCCAATACATATGAGACTGATTCTTTTGTTGCTCAAGTACAGTTATCACCTTCAATTCGCCACACTGAGTTTATGCATGCTGACGATTTCACCTATGAATATTTTAACCGACGTGATTTAACTGGACCTTCTACGGCACTAGACAAACGTGAACTTTCCACTCGAATCAACGATAACTTTGATAATTATGATGTAGGTCACTATACCGATTTAGGTTTAGCCGCGATGACTGATCTCACGTGGGATTTTGGACTTAACATTGTACTAGGTGTGCGTTACGACAGCATAGATGTCAAAACCACTACTCGTGGCGATTTATTGTTAACTAAAGTACCTGTCGCGACTGCAGAAGACACCTTTAGTGGCACTTCATGGAATGCCAGTATTTCATATAAGTTTGACTTCGGTTTGATTCCTTATTACACCCAAGCGGAACAAGCGACAATAGTAGCGGGTCAAGGTGCTGAAATTGGTTATGGACAATTGATTGATGATGACGGCAATTCTTTCAATGGTGCATTTGATACATCAACACTCACTGAATTCGGTGTGAAAGGTTCGTTCTTGGATGATAGCTTATACTTTGCTATTGCTTCATATGAACAGGAAAGAACGGACTTTAATGCTCAAGCCATAGTGACTAATGCAACAACACTTAATGAAGGGACTGAGTTTGAACTACGTTGGGTAGTTGACGACCAATTAGTTGTTACAGCCGGTTATACCAATATGAAAGTGTATAATTTAACGGCTTGGAATAACGGTCAAGGTGGCTCACTATTCGGTTTCTTAGGCATTGAGGACTTAACAGGTTTAACGGATCCTTCCTTAGTATTAGGTGGTAACCCAATTGGTTTGACCCTAATTGCTAGCGCCGAAGATGGCGGAACGATTGAAGATGCCCGTAAGCAAGGTATTCCAGAAAACATTTACACTGCGACTGCCACTTATGACTTCCAAAATGGCTTTACCATTAACACTAGTATAATTCGTGCTGATTCAACCTACTCAGGCTTTTCCAAGAGTGTAACATTACCAGCCTACACACTAGTCAATGCTGGTATTTCTTATACGACAGATACCTGGTCAGCCAATCTTTCAGTTAAAAACTTAACGGATGAAAAATATTACCGTGCTAACTTCCCTGATTTATTTGGTGCACAAATTGTGTTGCCAGAATTACCAACCAGTTATCAAGCGAAGTTCAGTTATAAGTTTTAATTAACTTTTATAAAATTAATATTTAGGGTAAATATGTGATGTATTTACCCTTTTTTATTGGCAGAAATTTTATGTTTACCCATTTGTTAAAAATCACTCACCTTGCTGGACTCACACTGTTATTGTTATCTAGTTGTTCCCCTCAAGAAGCATCAGTATCGCAGCATACTAACGCCCCTGCCCCCATAGAAATAAAAGTAGTAGTAGTCACTATGTTTGAAATTGGTGCCGATGAGGGTGATAAACCAGGTGAATTTCAGCTATGGAAAGCAGGCCAAAAGCTCGACACTTGTTTACCTTTTGCGGTTTCACACCATGATATTTGTATTAACACAGAAACAGGTGTATTGGGCATAGTCACAGGTATGGGCACGGCTAAAGCTGCAACAGCCATTTTGGCATTAGGCTTAGACCCTAGATTTGATTTAACCCATGCCTACTGGTTAGTGGCAGGGATCGCCGGTTTTGACCCTGCTGATGCTTCAATAGGATCTGCTGCTTGGGCGACTTGGTTGCTTGACGGGGATTTAGCCCATCAAATTGATGCCAGAGAAATACCTGATAGCTGGGATTCTGGCTATTTTCCCTTGTTTACTACAGATCCATTGCTAGAAAAGCAAACTATAGATCCTAAAAAAATTAATAGACACGGCCAATCTTCAAATGGAGAAGTCTATCAACTTGATCCTCAGTTAGTGGATTGGGCTTACGCACTCACTAAAGATATTGAGCTAAATGATTACCCGCAAATGCAGGCACTGCGAGACAAGTACACAGGTTATCCTAACGCACAAAAATTGCCCTTTGTATTAAAAGGCGAACATTTGGCTGCATCCACTTTTTGGCATGGGGATTTATTAAATCAATGGGCCAATAACTGGACCCATTATTGGACGGCAGGACAAGGTAATTTTGTCAGTTCAGGTATGGAAGATACTGGCAGTTACCAATCTATGATTTATCTAGACAAAGTGCAAAAGGTCGATAAATCGCGTTTTATGGTGGTGCGTACAGGCAGCAATTATTCTGCGCCTCCCAAAGACTTGAGTGCTATCGAAAATTTACGACTAGAGAGTGGTGAAAATGGCTATGCTGGCATGCAATCTGCCCTTGAATCTGCGTATTTAGTAGGCAGTAAAGTGGTGGATACTATTGTTGCTAATTGGTCGACTTTCAAAACAACCATGCCTTACGACGTTGACGGCAATACCACAAAAGTGGCGCAACAACGGTTTACAGTAAACAATAAAAGTTCTACCTCAATCAGTGAACTTTCCAGTACCGCCAACAAAGGTAAGATGACTGCAAAACAATTGGCAGAAGCTTTAAACTTAGAAGCCCATGTTGAAGGCGGATATTTTCGACAAACCTTTAAAGCAGATCACCGCCCTACTATTGCCACTGAAAATGGTGAAAGAGTGACAATGACCAGTATTTATTACCTGTTAAGTGCAGAGTCACCTATTGGACATTTTCATATGAATCAATCAGATATCATGCATTATTTTCATATGGGCGACCCAATTACCTACTATATGCTTAATCCTGACGGTAGTTTGCAGCAAACTATTTTAGGACCAGATCCAACAAAAGGGCAGCAGATGCAAATGCTGGTTAAAGGTGGTACATGGAAAGCTTCAAAAATTCCTCAAGATGGACAATATGGATACGGGCTAATAGGGGAAGCAGTAGCGCCTGGATTTGACTATGCAGATATGCAGTTAGGTAAAAAGGCTAACTTACTTAAACAGTTTCCTAAGTATACCCAGCTCATTACTGAACTCAGTCGCGACTGATGAACTTTATTAAGCCATTGGACTCCTACAAACATTGCCACTTAATTTACTTATTTAAAGTCGAGTAAACATATGAAACATCTGTGTATTCCAGTTGTCGCCATTTTGGCATTGTACGTTGCTAACAGTGACGCTCAAGAGAGAAAACCTCTCAATTTTATGAATGAACAATTATCGGAACAGTTGCTGAATCAAACTTTGGCATTGAGTGATTCAAAATTGATAAAAGCTCAGGCTGAACTGTTACGTAAACACTATGAAGCACTCATCCAAAGCGGATTTAGTAAAGACGAAGCGCTTCAGCTTGTTGTTGCAATGGCATCGCAAGATAAGCGCTAGTGGTTCACAAGTAATATAAAAAAACGGCTCATAGAGCCGTTTTTTTATATTACTATTTTAACAAAATCCTAATTTTTTTTGTCTTGAATGTTAGCTGTTAAATTCAACTCAGTGTCTTCTGTTAAAAGCTCTATAGGCGCACTTCTCACACACATCGACTTGTTAGCGATAATTCTGCAACTGCCTTTATACAATTTTTTACCTAATACATAAGCACAATCACTTGCAAGGGCTTTGTCATGGCAAACCTGTATCGCCTTAGTATTAGCATGTCCTTCATGGGCACTTAAATTCAGTGACAACCCAAGCAGGGTTGCGACAAGCAAAACCCTTAGGTTATTGTGACCTATCATTGTTTCGCTCCCTGCTCTCCATGGTAACAACCAATAAACATGTTTTCTGCAGCACTGGCTGAGTGGTAATGATAGCCTCGGGTATCGTCGCTGTGACCACGGCATTCATCGAGATCAAACTCTTCTTCACCTGCCGCATCTCGCATAGCAAAAATACCATATCCGTCTAGTGCGTAACCTAATAAGCTGGCATGTCCATCGGCTTCTGAAAGTGTTTCAGTACAGCCTGTCGCTGCATGATAATGATAACCTTCAAAAGGATTAACATGACCACCACAATCATCGAATGCAGCTATAGTGTTGGCAGCCAGAATGGCGTCTACAGGCGCTGCAGGTGCGAACACTACTCCGTTTAACGTTACCCCTAAATCATCATTTCCAATGTTCTGTGGATTATTTAAAGGCACAGGCGTTGTAGGGATCAAAAAAGTAGACGATATCCCACCATCGTAATAATCAATTGAACACACCACACAATGGTTTTGATACTCTTCAGCAACATCTGGTCTTGCGGCTGCTTCACAGGCCACTTGGCTGTCAGTTATATTGACGTCACCCGTTGCAGGGTCGTACAACAACCAACTAGAACCATATAAAGAATCTAAGTTTTTAATAAACTCGCCGCTAATGTCATACACTTCGCCATTACCGTCGAACCAAATTCCTCCTTCTGACGCATCAGACGTAATATTAGGTGGACAAAACGGGCCAATTTCAGCATTAGCCGGTACACCCGCTATGCTAATACGATAACAAGTGGTGGCGGTACCACCACTCAATGTGCAATTCTCGGTTGTCACCGACTCAATGAGTGCACCGTCAACAAAGAGTGCTGGGTCTAAACCAATCTGGGTATCACTAGTAGCGGTATCACCGTCATCAATGACCACCTCATCACTTGAATCGCTGGTACCACATCCAACTACACTAAATAGCGATACCAGCGCTATTGCTACTACACTCATCGATTTGTTAATTGTCATCTTTACACCACCACTTGCAGCAAATTCATTACTAAGAGGTACAAAGTTACGCTCAGAATGTGCAAATAACGTGTAAATACTAAGCAATAAAAAAGGAAATGCAGTTAGTCGCTGTTAATTTTTGTTAGCCACTGTTGTTTTTGTGCTGCTGGCATAAAACTGGCGTTGAAACTGTTTTTCACTAACTGTTCTAAATGATGTTTCTCTATAGGTAAATGATCGATGATTGCAAAAAAATTATCATTTAAATAACCACCAAAATAACTAGGATCGTCGGCATTAATAGTCGCCATCAACCCTAAGTCGAGCAATTCTAAAAGATTATGCTCTTGCATGTGTTTAAACACTTTTAATTTAGTATTAGACAAAGGACACACTGTAAGTGGGTGTTGTGACTGCATAAGAAACTGAATCAATTCTGGATCTTCTATGCTACGCACACCATGATCGATGCGATGCACATCTAAGGCGTTAAGTGCACCCCAAACATATTCAGCTGGACCTTCTTCACCTGCATGAGCCACTCGCTTTAAGCCGAGTTCTTTAGCCATACTAAACACTTGGGTAAATTTTTCAGGTGGATTACCTAATTCACCACTGTCTAGCCCAACCGCGATGATATCCTTTAGGTAAGGAGTAGACGCTTCTAAGGTTTCAATAGCACTTTGTTCGGGTAAATGCCTCAAGAAAGACATAATTAATAAACAAGATTGTCCCCATTCTTGCTCAGCTTTTTGTATGGCTCGTTTAAAACCTGGCATAAACACATCAAATCCAATTCCCCGCTCAGTATGGGTCTGTGGATCAAACATAATTTCCACGTGCACAACATTATCTTCTTTACATTTGCACAAATAATCCCACATCAATTGATAAAAATCGTCTTCATCCTTTAGTACCGATGCGCCAAAGTAATACAGATCTAAAAAACTCTGCAGATTATCAAAATTATAGGCCGTTTTTACCTCTTCAATTGTTGCATAGGGTAATGCAACCTGATGTTTTTCTGCTAAGGCCATCATTAACTCAGGCTCTAAGGATCCTTCAATATGCAGGTGTAATTCTACTTTAGGTAAATTTGCAACCCATTTTTTCAAGTCATCTTTGGTCATTTTTTCACCTGCTTAGTATTCTATTTCTATGATTATTATTGTTCCTACTTGCACCAAAATAAGTAACTTAGCTAAATCTTGGTGCAACACTGACTATGTTAGTCTTATATTGTTGATTTATTTACATCAAATCAAAGGGCTAGTGTAAAAATATATAAATGTTTCTTCACGTCAGATACCATCTAGCCTATGTTACCAGCATAAATCAGACCAAGGCCAGACTAGATGGTCAGCTTATTGCAGTAAACCTATAAATTAAAATTACAAAAATGATGTCACATCAAAACCAGAGCGTTAAATATGTCTAATTTTCTTGATCACTTTTTTAAACTTAAAGAAAAAGGTACCAACCTTAAAACTGAATTTATTGCCGGTTTAACCACCTTTGCTGCTATGTCTTATGTGTTGGTAGTCAACCCAAGCATATTAAGTGCTGGGGGTATGCCAATAGCTGGACTTATCACAGTAACGGCCATAGCGGCATGTCTGGGTACCTTATTAATGGCCTACATGACCAACTATCCCATCGCAATGGCGCCGGGAATGGGACTCAATGCCTTCTTTGCATTTACCATTTGTTTAACGCGTGAAATCCCATGGGACGCAGCCTTAGGCATAGTATTTTGGAATGGTATTTTATTTTTAATCTTGTCACTTACAGGTGTTAGAACCAAAATCGCCGAGGCAATCCCCGCAGCCCTTAAAATTGGGGTACAGTGTGGTATTGGACTATTTATTGCGTTTATTGGTTTAAAAAATGCGGGATTGGTTATCGATAATCCTGCTACCTTTGTTTCTATTGGTGATCTGTCAGAGCCTGCAACCTTGTTAGCCTTAGCAGGAATCATCTTGACCATAGTATTAGTCATTAGAAAAGTGACTGGCGCTATTCTTATTTCTGTCATTGTATTGAGCATAATAGGTACATTTATTCCTGTTGGAGACGGGTACCTCACTCAACATACCGATCAGTTTATTGGTCTACCTGACAGTATTAGCAGTACGTTTTTTGCTATGGACATCATGTACCCCATTGAGAATCTTGCAGAAACTTGGGATCTCATCTTTGCCCTACTCTTTGTCAATATGTTCGATACTATAGGCACCCTAATTGGCGTATCTCGTCGAGCAAACCTCTTAAATAAAGAAGGTAAATTACCTAAAATGGGTAAAGCCATGACTGCAGATGCCGTGGCAAGTGTTATGGGTGCAGCCATTGGTACCTCACCTGTTACCTCTTATGTGGAATCAGCCGCTGGTGTCTCAGCTGGTGGCAGAACAGGACTGACGTCAGTATTTGTAGCCTTATGTTTTATGTTGGCCTTGTTCCTCACGCCCCTCATGAAAGTGATCCCACTAATGGCAACTACCCCCGCACTGATCATGGTGGGAATCCTTATGATGGACTCCTTCAGACAACTCGACTTTGACGATTTAACTTCACTCGCCACTGCTACAGTTGCCTTGCTGGCTATGCCGCTCACCTTCAGCATCAGTGAAGGTATTGCCTTAGGTTTTATTACTTATGTCGGTATTATGCTGGGCACAGGACGCTATAAACAAGTCACTTGGATCACCTACATCATGGCAGCGGTGTTTGTATTGCGGTACATGTTAGATTTGAA